>Ga0310811_10003577_pt1 | contig 19571 bp, 10 predicted proteins | sample YCmetagenome_FD_207642 | JGI IMG/M metagenome (GOLD analysis project Ga0310811, IMG submission 207642) | Soil microbial communities from experimental microcosm in Duke University, North Carolina, United States - YC | ecosystem: Engineered > Artificial ecosystem > Soil microcosm > Unclassified ...
GGTTTCACCCCGTTGATGAAGACCATATTCCTGGTATTATTATACGCGTTGAGCGAGGTGATCTGGCTGCCGATCTGGTATACACCGATGGTCGGGGCATTGCTGAAGGTGGTGCCTGCATAGAAACCGAAGTTAAAGACACCCGTAGCACTGAGGCCGTCGATCCGGATCCTGGCCGTATCTCCCTGGGAGTTGTAGTAGAAGGTCTTCATGACTGCATCCGGCACCACGCCGCTGTTGTTGCCCGTGGTTACTCCCAGCTGATCGTTAAAGCTGGTGAACGTACGTACTACATTGAAATTAATACCGGTGTTTTGGAAATTCATGTCCGTCATATTCGACAGGCGGAAGCCATTCGAGATCAGGGCATTCATATCATTCCAGGGGGCAGGCTGCGAGCCTGTCTGCTGGGAATTGAGACTTATATTCACGGTATACTGAACCACCGAGCCGCCGGCAACATTACTGAAGGCGGAGTATTGGTTGCCGCTGACCACTTCCCGCACCTCATAGTAATACATGGAATTGGCGGGCAGGGAACTATCTGTATAAGTGGTGACAGAACCTCCGACGGTAGCCAGCAGGCTGAAGGGGCCTGTGCGGCTCGTGCTGCGCCAGATCTCAAAGCCGGTACGGGTATCGGGTGAAGCGGCCCAGTTCAGGCCGATCGAATTATTACTGGCGCCTACTGCAACCAGGTTGGAAGGAGGTATCAGCGATGCTGTCGCGGAGCCATCATAGGATAAGATCTCCAGGGCGTTGAGCAGGCAATAGGCCGAGCCAACCGGCCGGGTCACCGTCACCGTGATGTTGCCGCTGGCATCCGGAGAAAGCCCGGCCAGCTGAATGGTATTACTGATATTATTGGCGGCATCCAGGCTCACGGTCTGTGTGCCGACGGTATAGTTTGCCACCAGGGAACCGTAGGCGGTCCGGTCGCTGGCGGTCCAGGGATAACCTGCATAGAATACCAGGGCGTACTTTTTGGCGCTGCTGAGTCCCGTCACCTTGAAGGTATAAGGATTGGCCGTAGACCCGCTATAGAAATTCTTCAACACGGCGTCCGGGAAGATGCCGCTGTTGTTGCCTGTATTCATGCCGGTGGCATAGGCGCCGTCCCAGGCAGTTACCAGGGTGACCCCATCCGTGGTGGCGTGACCGTTGTTGTCTTTCAGGTTGGTCACTGCAGCGCCGGCCGTGGCAGCGCTGTTCATGCCATTCCAGGGAGCCGGTACGGGATTGGAAGCCGTATTGAAGCTCAGCAGGACCGTCGACTGGTTCCTGCCGTTGACGGTGACGTTGAAGGTGTCGCTGGTGCTGCCTCCGTAGGTATCCGTGGCGGTAATGATCAATCCTTTATAGGCGCCGACGTTGGTGCTGTTGGTCTTTAAGGTGATGACACCCGTGCCATTATGATTGTCCGTCAGCGTGGCGAAAGACGGCAGCCCGGCAGCGGTAAAGGTGATAGCGGATCCGGCCTTGCTGCTGGTGGCGGTGAGCGGTACCGTAAGGGTGGTGTCATTCACCATGGTCTGGTTGGCAACGGGCGAGAGGGTTACCGTAGTCACAGCCGTACTGCTGGTCGTAACGGTGATCTCATTGCTGTAAGGAGAAGTACCTCCCTCGTTGATGGCCCTGACCTTGTAATAATACAGGGTATTCCTGGTGAGGTTGCTGTCCACATAGGTGGTTGTCACCGGCAGGGTGGCAGCCAGCAGGTAATTCGAATTGGTTGCGGGTGAGCGCCATACTTCGAAGCCGGTGGCATTGGTGGCATTGTTGGTCCAACCAAGGCTGACATGGGTTGGTCCCTGTGGGGCGCCCGTTAGTGCGGACGGAGCGGCGGGCAGGGCCGGCGCGGCCAGGGTCGTAGCGTTGGCGGGCAGCAGTCCCAGTACGTTGTCCGGAATGAGTGTTTTGGAGATGCCGGGGCCTGCGTAAGCGAGGGTCAGGGTCTGTCCGCCAGTCCCCTGGAAATAATCCAGCCGGATGGGATGGCTTCCCGCCGTCAGGTTAAGTACAACGCCTTTTTGCAGGACACTATGGACGCCATCGTTGTTGACGACGAGGGCGCCGTCCAGGTATAGGTTGCTGCCGTCGTCACTTGTGAGATAGAAGGCATAACTGCCCGCTGTCTGGATGTTGAGGTTGCCGCTGAATGACAGGGCGTAGTTGGCGGTAGCCTGGGTCACGCCCAGTGAAAAATTCGTGCTGGTCCCTGTGCTGGCCGGAGTGGAAGTTGCAAGAGCGGCCAGGGTGCTGGCTGTATAGGGACTATAGAATTTATAGGTCAGGGCGATGCTGTCCTGTAAATTGAATTTTGAAGATCCGTATAGGTTGATCGACTGGATCTTATAATAATAGGTCGTAGACGGGTTGAGGGAAGAGTCTCCATAGCTGGTCCTGTTGGCGCCTACGGTGGCGATGGCTGTATACGGCCCTCCCAGGGTGGCGGAGCGGAAGAGTTGGAAGCCTGTCTCGTTATTACTGTTGTCCTTCCAGGTCAGGTTGATCTTTTTAGCGGTAGCGGCCACAGCCTTCAGGTTGGACGGAGCGGCAGGGGCGGTACCTCCCGGTGTGAAATTCTGTACAAAGGCGCTGTCGGGAATGGCTACAAACTGGCCGCCTGTCTGCGGGTTCTTCCAACTGACGTTCATGACCGCGGCGCCTGCTCCCTGCATGAAAGTGGCGGCGAACGTATGGACTCCGGCCGTCAGCGTAAGGGCCTGGCTGGTCACCGTGACGGTGCCGTGCAGCCCATCATTGTTGACGGTGGGGGTGGCCCCGGCGCTGTAAGGGATGTCGATATAGAGCCGGCTGCCGTCGTCGGAAGAGGTTTGGAAGGTATAGGTTCCCGTTACCGGTATGTTGATAAACCCGGTCCACATAAAGGCGTAATTCGTCGTTGCGAGGGCGGGGCTCAGGGTAATATTGGGAGTGTTGCCCGTCAATACCGGTGTGAGGGTGCTGAAATTCGGGAGAGTGGTCCAGGTACCGGAATAGTAGCTAAAGTTCAGCCCTTTGAAGACGGCGGCGGCGGATACCTGGTTGCTGAAGGGTGAGATATTCCCCGCAAAATCCTTTGCTTTTACCGTGAACGTATACGTCTGCCCGTTCACGAGATTATATACGGTGAAGGTATCGATATTTCCTACCGAGTAGGCCTTGTTACCGGTGACCCCTACGTCATCAGTAGCGGGGTCCCAAATGAGCTGAATGGAAGTTTTGGTCCTGGCTCCCGTCCGCAGGTTGGCCGGAGCGCCGGGAGGGGTGACATCCGACTGGGTGAGGGCGCTGGAGGGACCTGCCGTAGCAGAGGCGGCCGTGTTATTGATGGCCCTTACCAAATAGGAATAAGACGTCTTCGGATTGAGATTACCCGCCACAAACGAGTCGACGTTGGCCGGGGAGAAGCCGATCAGTTTGAAAGGCCCGGTGACGGAAGCTCCCTGATAGATCTCAAACTGTGTCTCCGGGTTGGGTTGGCTGGGGGCTTCACTCCAATTCAATTTGATCTGGGTCTTGGAAATGGCCGTCGCCACCAGGTTGAGGGGTGCGGAAGGGGGATTAGGGCCATTCGCTCTAACGACGGTGAAGGGAGCGGAAAAGCTGCTGGAACAGCCAAACTGTTCTGTCACTTTTACGGCATATTGTCCCGGGGTTGCCCCGTTAAGAATATTGGTGGTGCTGGAGAGGATGGCCGGGTTGCCCGCCGGGGAATCCACGCGCTCCCAGGTATAGGTGGCATAACCGGTGGGAACCATCAGGGATACCGAGGTGCTGCCGTCCGGAGCAGGTACGACTTTACTGGCCAGGCCATTTACCTGGATGTTGGGGGATACCGTGGGCGCCTTGAGGCTGATGACGACAGGTATGGGTGACCAGACCGACCAGGTGGACCCGCGCAGGATACGACAGTCATAGGTGCCGACGGCGCTGACCTGCAGCGTATTGGTCGTGGCCCCGGAGATGACGGTCCCATCTTTTCTCCATTGATACCCATTATACCCTGCTGTGACACCCAGGGTGGCGTTGATGGTGGTTCCGGGACAGAACTGGGTCCTACCTGTCAAGGCCCAGGGGTTGGACTTGTGAGCCCGGGTCATAAAAGGGAAGTAATCACTCTGCTGCCAGGCATTATCCCAGGTATCATGACCGTCGAGGGGAAAGACCAGGTAAGTCAGGTTGGCCCCGACAGCATTATAAGCGTTGACGACCTGGATGGTCGTGGAAGGATCGGGGGACTTGTCCAGGCCGCCCTGGAAAAGCCAGATAGGGGTGAACTTTAATATATTGGCATATTGCTCGTCCGAAATGTTTGCGGCGCTCATCGGCAGTACGGAAGCGGGGATGGTGGGGTGTGTCTCGGCAAATTGCCAGGTCGCGTCGCCGCCGCCGGAGAGGCCGTTCACGGAGACGCGGTTGACATCCACCCGCTGTTCGGGGATCAGGTATTTGGTGATGATGTCGGCCACTGCGTCCAACTGTTGCTGGTTCCAGCCCCCGGAGGCGTTGGCGCTCTGCGGGTATAATAAGAACCCGTTGAAGGTCCCGTTGTTCACTGCCTTTTGGTGGACGTCGCCGCCGTGAGAGAGTTGGAATTCGTTGTCATACCAGGTTCCTCCTTCCCCTGCCCCATGAAAGAAGAGATAGAGGGGGTAGGTGGTGCCGGCCGGATCGGTGGCGAAGGTCTTGGGCCATTTCAGCCGGAACTGGACATTGTTGTAGTAATAACATTTGAAGTCGTCCGTGTTGTAGCTGACCCGGGTCGTTTTTACCCATTTCACCATCGTATTACTTCCAGGGCGGACCGGAGGGCTGGCCGGATTATAGAGGACAATAGGGTCGTTGGGGTTTAGAACACCTGTCTGCGCGAAGGTGTCGCTACTAAAAAATCCCACTATCAAGAACGCAAAAGCAGATAAGATTCGGGTAAATCTCATTATCATAATCTTAAAGATTGAATTAAGAGAATGGATGATAACAGTATATAGATTGTTAGCAACAGGATGACATAATGAGGCAATGCACTTCAGCAGTTCTTGAGATAGGAAATTGGTTGAAGGGTCAAAATTTTCCGCAAGAGACGCGGGCAGAGAGATGTAATGCAATTTCCATGCCTGCGATTGGGAACAATAGATAATTCTAGGAAGATCGGAAGTAAATTCCGGTGAAGAGTGAGGGGGTAAGTCGAGGTCAAAGTAAGCGCTTTTTTTTGAACTGACAAAGTTTTTGTACCCGCAGCCAGCCCGCGCTGCACTGTATCGAAAACGAACAACACCTGTATTGAAAGTGAACTGCGGAGTTGGCCAGGTTGTGTATAAATAACTACTTTTCAGTATCTTGGAACAATGGCACCGAATTGGCCCCCGCTTGTTATGCTCAAAAATTATTTTGTCATCGCCTTCCGAAATCTGAGAAAGCATGCGCTTTTTTCCATCGTCAACCTATCCGGTCTGGCGGTGGGGCTGGCGGTATTCTGGCTGATCGGACTGTATGTGGCCGATGAGCTGAGCTATGACCGGTCTTATGCCAATGCAGACAGGCTGTACCGGGTGGTGCAGTATGGCAGCTGGGCCGAAGGAAGTTTTAAATCGGCGCCGACCAGCGCGCCTTTTGCGCCGACCCTTCTGCATGATTATTCCGAAATTGAAGCTACCGCCCGGATCGACCAGGAAGGGGGCGGCATTCTGCAATATGGTGACAAGCGGCTGAAGACAGAGGACATTTACTTTACCGATGCTTCTATTTTCACCCTGTTCGGTTATCCTTTTCTTTATGGGAATCCCAAAGACGCCCTGGCCAAACCTCAATCGATCGTCCTGACCCGCAGCCTGGCGGTCCGGCTTTTCGGGAAAGCGGAAGATGCCTTGAACAAGACCGTTGTTTTTGACAATAATTATCCCAACACCGTTACAGGAGTGATAGAAGATGTGCCTGCCAACTCCCATCTGGTCTTCAGCGCCCTGCGTTCTTTCCCCTCCAATTATACAGATGACTGGCGGAGCTTCCGGCTGTATACCTATATCCTGCTGCATAAAAAAGCCGACGTCAAAAAACTGGAGGCCAAGCTACCGGGGTTCTTTACCCGATATCTGAAACCCCTGATGGGCCTCAACCTGGAATACCGGATGGAGCTGCAGCCGGTAACTTCCATTCATCTGCACTCCAACCTGGAATATGAGATCAGCCCTAACGGTAGTATCCGGTATGTCTATATTTTTTCCCTGGTGGGGTTGCTGGTCCTGGTGATCGCGATGATCAATTACATGAACCTGTCCACGGCCCGCTCGTCGATGCGGGTAAAGGAGATAGGGGTGCGGAAGGTGATCGGGTCGGGCAGGAGACAGCTGGTGGTGCTATTTCTGGCAGAGTCCTTGATGTTCACCCTGCTGGCCGCTATGGCAGCGGGCGTTCTCAGCGGCCTGCTGCTACCGCTGTTCAACCAGCTATCCGGCAAGAGCTTGTCCTTATGGCAATTCGGCGTTGCTCCCACCTTATCGATCCTGCTGGGCTTCACCCTGTTCACCGGGCTGGTGGGCGGCCTCTATCCAGCCTTGTTGTTATCCGGGTTCCGTACGATACCGGCTTTAAAAGGTCAGATGGGCAATCTGTATTCCACCACCCTCTTCCGCAAGTCATTGGTGACCTTTCAATTTATTATAACTATTGCGATGATAGCCGGCTCGGGCATCATCTATCAGCAATTGCATTATATGCTGACCCGGGACCTGGGTTTTAACAAAGACCAGGTGCTCACTCTTCATATCAGCGACCGTATGGTACGGAAGAATATTCCGGCCCTGAAGGCGCAGCTGCTGCAAAATCCCCTGATCGAAGGGGTGTCGGCTGCCAGCAATCCCATCGGCACTAATTCCATCGGAAGCTATGGGTTTAATTTCGAGGTCAACGGCCGCATAGATCCGCAGGCAAGAGTGGCGCAGGCTTTCATGGTGGATGCGGACTATTTGCCTACCCTGCAGATCAAACTGGTGAAGGGTAGGAATTTTGCCGCCGATCGTCCAGCAGATAAAGACGCAGCCTTCCTGGTGAATGAAACCCTGGTGAAGGAGTTGGGATGGACAGACCCTATCGGCAAACGCATACAATTCCCCGGCGACTCCGGACAGATCCGGGAGGTAACGGTCATCGGGGTGGTCAGGGATTTTAATATTTATTCTCTGCAGTATAAGATCGCGCCGCTGGTCCTGCAGATGCCTCCGGTCGATAATGAGAAAGACAATCTCTATGTCCGGGTGAGCAAGGTCAATATTCCCGGCGCCGTGAAGTATATAGAAGGGGTTTACCGGAAATTTGAAACCAGCTCTCCTTTTGAGTATCATTTCCTCGATGCGAATTTCTCCCGTCAGTATGCCACTGAAAGGCAGCAGGGGTCGCTGATCATCACGCTGACGGTGCTGGCTATCCTTATTGCCTGTCTGGGTCTGTTCGGGCTGGTGGCTTTTTCCGCGGAGCAGCGGAGGAAGGAGATCGGGATCCGGAAGGTGCTGGGGGCGGATGTCCCTTCTCTTGTCGGGCTGTTGTCCAGGGACCTGTTAAAGCTGGTGGTTATCGCCATGCTGATTGCCAGCCCCATTGCCTGGTGGGTCATGCAGCGATGGCTGAATGAATTTGCTTACCGGATCGACATGAGTCCGTGGCTGTTTGTCGCGGCGGGTCTGGCAGCGGCGGCTATTGCCCTGGCGACGATAAGTGTGCAGGCGGTCCGGGCGGCCACGGCGAATCCGGTGAAGACGTTGAGAACGGAGTAGAGATACGCGGGGCAGCGACTGCCGTGGACGTGCGGACAGGGGCAGCGGATGGGATGAAGCGAAAAAAACACATGACCAAAACTTCATAGCTATGTTCGCAAACTACCTTAAAATTGCCTGGAGGAATCTCCTTCGCAACAAAACCAACAGTTTTATCAATATCGGCGGGTTAGCCATCGGCATCACTTGTGTTGTCTTTATCGCCTTGTATGTACAGGACGATCTTGGTTATGACAAGGGTTTTAAAAAAGGCAGCCGGATCTATCAGGTGAACCTGGAAGGGAATTTCGGCGGTCAGCAGTTTCTCACCTCGAATACGCCTCCGCCGGTAGGGCTGGCCATGAAGACAGCATTCCCCGAAATTGAGACTTCTACCCGGATCTACCGGGTCGGCAACGAGGTCGTACACAATCCGGCGCCCGGGCAGGACGGTCATTCCTTTACGGAAAAAAATATCTGGTCGGTAGACTCCAATTTCCTGCAGGTATTCGACTTTCCTCTTTTGGAAGGGGACCCTGTAAGCTGCCTGAAGAAGTATCATTCCATCGTCCTTACGGAGACGATGGCCCATAAATATTTTGGTAATAAACCGGCTATCGGGCAGATGCTGACCCTGAACGATTGGGGCAGCGAAAGCCCTTTTGTCGTCACGGCGATACTAAAGGATCTGCCAGCCAATGTTTCTCTACAGTTCGGCATGTTGTTATCCAACCAGGATAATCCACCGGTGAAACGATTTGACTGGAGCTGGGTCTGGTGTAATATGACGACTTATGTGGTCGTGAACGAGAAGGCGGCGCAGGATCCCCATCTTGTCCAGCGGCTGGATGCCAAATTCCCTGCCATGGTGCGCAAGGATGCCGTCAGGGCTTTTGCCCGGATCGGGCAGCCTTTTGATGAATTTGTCAAAAAAGGGGGGAAATGGGATTTTCATTTGATGGCGTTGGGGGATATTCATTTGCATTCCGCGGAGATGGGTACGCCGCTGACCAACCTGGGGAATATCAAATACGTTTATATATTTTCCGCCATTGCCCTGTTCATCATCATTCTGGCCTGCATCAATTTCATGAACCTCTCTACGGCCCAGGCTATCCGCCGGTCCCGGGAAGTGGGCGTGCGGAAGGTGCTGGGCTCACTGAAAGGCCAGCTGGTGCGCCAGTTCCTGGCTGAGGCCCTGCTGTACGCCGTGCTGGCTACGGGAGTGGCGTTGGTGCTGATTTCCGTCCTCATGGGATCCTTCAACACCCTCTCCGGCAAAGATCTTCATTTCGGCGATCTGTTCCGTCATGGCATCTGGCTGTTCATCCTTTTCTTAACAGCTTTTACCGGATTGCTGGCCGGAAGTTATCCTGCCTTCTACCTCACCTCCTTCCAGCCTATCGAGGTGCTGAAAGGAGGAACTATCTTTTTGAAGAAAGCCGGTCCTCAGTTTATCCGTAACGGGTTGGTGGTATTTCAATTCACTGTGTCTATCGCCCTGATCATCTGTACGATGATAGTCTTCCGGCAGCTGGACTTTATGCGAAACAAGGACCTGGGGCTTAAAAAGGATAATGTGCTGGTCATTCCCAACCTGGAGAAGCTGAATGGAAATACGGAGACCTTGCGGCAGCAGCTCAGCGAGATTCCCGGCATCCGGTATGCCAGTGTTTCAGCAGGGGCGCCGGCAAAGACCGACGGCGATTTTACGGATTTCTATGTGCCTGTCACCACAGGGGTGAAGGAGCCCCTGGCCAAGGATATTACCCTCACCTCTTATATGGTGGATGAACATTTTGTACCGGCCCTTCAGCTGCGGATCATCCAGGGAAGGAATTTTTCCAAAGCCTACAATGATTCGGCCAGCGTCATCGTCAATGAAGCGACGGTGCGGCATATCGGCTGGAAGGACCCTATCGGCAAGGTGATCCGGTATACGGGTAATAATGACAAGCTGTTCACCGTGATAGGCGTCGCGAAAGATTTTAATCTGAATTCGCTGCGGTATACGGTCGATCCCTTTGCCCTCTTCTACATCAGTTCGAAGACCTATCATGCCAACAGCATCTCCCTTATTGCCAGCATAGATGCCCGGCAGACGGGGGAGGTCCTCCGGCAGGCGGAAAAAAAGTGGAAGGCCTTTGATGCCAGCGTCCCCTTCGATTATTCTTTCCTGGATAAAGACTATGAGGCTCTCTATCGTTCGGAAGCCAGGCTGGGGAATGTATTCAGCACTTTTACGTTGCTGTCGATCCTCGTGGCGTGCCTGGGATTGTTCGGGCTGTCCGTCTATACGGCGGAAAGGCGGGTGAAGGAGATTGGCATCCGGAAGATCCTGGGCGCCTCGGTGCAGAGTGTGGTGAATCTTTTATCCAAAGAATTTTTGAAGCTGGTCGTGCTTTCGGCTATTATTTCTTTCCCCATCGCCTGGTGGGTGATGAGCAAATGGCTGAATGATTTTGCCTACCGGGTGCCTATGGACGCCTGGGTATTCCTTATCGCCGGGGTGCTGGCTATTGTTATTGCGCTGGTGACGGTCAGTTTTCAGGCTATCCGGGCGGCGACGAGGAATCCGGCGAAGAGTTTGAAGACAGAATAAATAACTTTAACCAATCCGTATGTTGCTACATTATTTTAAGATTGCTATCCGTAACCTGTCCCGTCAGCGCCTCTTCACCGGCATTAATATCTTTGGGCTTGCCCTGAGCATGTCGGTATGTCTGATCGTCCTGATGCGGATCAAGGATGACTTTAGTTATGACCGTTTTCATCCGGATGCGGATCATACCTACCGGATCATTACGGAAGTAAGTAATAAAGAAGGCAATACTTTCAGGTTGGCCAGCAGTCCTTTACCCCTGGCTCCCGACCTGAAGGCCAACTATCCTTTTATCGAAAATACCGTTCGGTTATACGCGAACGGGGGAAAAGCCTCCAATGGGAAGAAGGAATTATATATTAACGCAGCTTTTACAGAGCCTTCCTTTTTTGAGGTCTTTGGATTCAGGCTGGAATCGGGAGACCCGCATTCGGCTCTCAGTGCTCCCAACAGCATTATCCTCACCAAAAGAACGGCCGCGAATTTTTTCGGGAGTATCAATCCGATCGGGCAAACCCTTTCCATGGGCAAGCTGGGTAATTACCAGGTAACGGGGGTCCTGCGAGACCCTCCCGGGAAATCGCATATTGATTTCGAGGCTTATGCTTCCATGAGCACGGTCGCGGGGTTAGAGAAAAATGGCGGGCTTCCTGCGGCCCTTGATCATTGGGAGAATCCCATGGTGGGCTATACCTATGTGGTACTCAGGAAAAATACCCATAGCGGTCAACTCAGCCGGGCCCTGAAACAAGTTGCCGAACGGCTGATGAAAAAGTTCAATGTCACTGCCAAACAGGTTCCCGGATTCGATATCCAATCGTTGAGTAAGATCTCGCCGGGTGAAGAGTTGGGTAATTCCATCGGCAGAGGGGGTAACATCGGCAAGACCATGGCGGAAATAGCGATAGCCTTTGTCATTTTGTTATCAGCCTGTTTCAACTATACCAATTTATCCATAGCCAGGTCGCTGAGCAGGGCCAAGGAAGTCGGCATCCGTAAGGTCAATGGCGCCCGGCGAAGCCAGCTTTTTGGCCAATTTATTACAGAGTCCGTTTTTATAGCCCTGCTGTCGCTGGGTCTGGCCTATGTATTTTTAGTCATCATGCGGGACTATGCTCCTTTTAGTGAAGAGCTGATCCCTTCGGATGTCCCCCTCGACCGTTCCCTGGCAGGGCTGTTCCTCTTGTTCAGTCTTTTTACGGGGTTGTTAGCCGGCGCCCTGCCCGCCTGGGCTTTATCCGGCTTCCGGCCCGTCCAGGTCCTGAAAAACCTTTCCACCCTTAAGCTATTCGGAGGGAGCGCCTTTAGAAAAGGGTTGATCATCGCGCAATTCACCCTTTCGCTGGTGATCATCATTTTTACCATGACCTTTAAAAAGCAGTTCAGCTATATGGTGAATGCCGATTATGGCTTCAATAAGGACAACCTGCTGACGATCCCTCTTCAAGGCGCCGATTATCGACTGTTAAGCGACAAGATTGCCCATATCAGCGGCGTGGCCCTGGTCTCCGCAAGCTCGGATAATCTGGGCGGGTCGGCCTCCGGAACCACCTCGGTTAAAGCCATGCTGACGGGTACTCCCATCCGGATGAATTTTTATGATGCGGACTCCGGCTTTATCACTAATATGCAATTGAAGCTGCTGGCCGGTAATACCTTCCATTCCGGCGCCACAACGGGGACAGAAACGGAAGTCATCATCAATGAGAATGCAAGGAGAATCCTTCAAATCCCTACCACCGCGGAGGCTATCGGAAAAACCATCTTACTGGAAGACAGTTTGCCGCTGGTGATAACCGGGGTATTGCAGGATTTTCATTTTCAATCTTTCGAATCCCCCATCACCCCTTTATTATTGAGAAACCGCTCACAGGCATTCAGTCTGCTGAATGTCCGTACGGTATCTTCCGTGAATACAGCTACTTTCGTACCCGCCCTGGTAAAAGCATGGAAGGGGATCAACCCTTTCCAGCCTTTTAAATACAGCTGGTTCCGGGAGGAATTTTATGCCCGGCATTCGGCAGTCGGGACCAGTTCCTTTCTAAGCTACCTCGCTGCGATGACGGTAACGCTGGCCTGTATGGGATTGCTGGGCATGGTAGTCTATACCACGGAGACCCGTAAGAAAGAGATCGGTATCCGCAAGGTAATGGGGGCCGGGGTAGCAGCCATCTTATCGTTGCTTACCCGAAACTTCCTGAAGCTGATCGTCATTGCCGGGTTGATTGCCCTGCCGATAGGTTTGATTTGCGGTCAGTTGTTCCTGCATATTTTTGCGGCCCGGGTGGAGATGGGCTTTGGCATTCTGGCGGGAAGTTTCATCGGGATGCTGGCGCTGGCACTGTGCACCATCAGTTTCCAGATCTATCGGGTGGCGATAACTAATCCGGTGGAGAGCTTGAGGACAGAATAGCCTGACACAAGGCTGCCCTTCCAGGATCGGCCGCTCTCGCGCCCTCTGAGCGAATAAAATTTTAAACTTTTGATATGCTGCGGAACTATTTAAAGATTGCGTTCAGGAATCTTACGAAACACAAGTTGTATAGTATCATCAATATCGGTGGCCTTTCCATCGGCATCGGGACCTGTCTCCTGATCCTGTTGTATGTGATCCACGAACACAGCTATGACAATTTCCACCAGCATGCGGACCGGATCTATGCAACCCGTGCAAAGGTAAAGATCGGGGGCGACTCCCTGGAATTCTCCGGCATGGGCTATTCCACCGCTATCGAAGTGAAGAAGTTCGACCCCTCCGTGGAAAGTGCCCTCCGGGTACAAAAATTCTATTGGAAAAAAGCTGTGCAGAACCCTGCGGATCCGGAAAAGAAATTCGGGGAAGACCAATTTATTTTCGCCGATTCCAATTTTTTCCGGTTCTTCTCTTTCCAGCTGAAAGCGGGTGATCCTGACCGGGTGTTGGCCAGGCCCTTCACGCTGGTTATTACGGAAGAGGCTGCCCGAAAATATTTCGGCAATGCCAATCCGATCGGAAAGACCTTACGTTATGACAGTGCTTATACCTTTGAGATCACCGGTATAGTGGCCCAAGCCCCTTCCAATTCCAGCATACGTTATGATTTCATTGCCTCTATGGCCAGTCAGCCATCCATGAAGGATGGAGCGGAGCTGCTGAAAAGCCAGGATATCATGTATGGCAACTATGATACTTATTTCAGGTTGCAGTCCGGGGCCCAACCGGGCAAGGTGGAGAGCACCCTGCTGCAGTTAGCCAAACGCAATAAGGACATGAAGGATATACCGGCCCGTTATCTGCTGACTTCCTTGCAAAACAGCCATCTGCTGAGCGAAGGCGAAGATGACAGCGACGTCCGTTATCTCACCATCTTCCCGCTGGTCGCCGGTCTGATCCTGCTGCTGGCCCTGATCAATTATATGAACCTCACTACGGCCAGGGCATCCCTGCGGGCAAAGGAGATCGGCATCCGAAAGACCAATGGCGCCACCCGGTCGCTGATAGCCCAGCAGTTCTATGTGGAGTCGGCCCTTTATGCATTGCTGTCCTTTGGGGCGGGGCTACTATTATTCCGGATAGGGCTGCCTTATTTCTACCGGTTGATGGATATTCATATCGATCCTTCTTTTATTTACCAGCCCAGGGTCCTTGTATTTTTTGCCGGATTGTTGCTCGTCACTATTTTTATCGCCGGCACTTATCCTTCGATGGTATTGTCTTCCTATAACCCGGTAGCGGTGCTGTATGGCAGGATGAGCCGGCAGAAAGGGGGCGTCGGGCTGCGTAAGTTCCTCACCGTCCTGCAATTTTCCGTCAGTATCGTGCTCATCGTCAGTAGTATCCTCATCTCCCGTCAACTATATTTCCTCCGCCATACCGATACGGGTATCAAGAGGGACCATATCGTAAGCATCTCTTTTGAAGAGGCGATAGGCCGGCATTATACGGCCTTTAAAAAAGAGGTGGGCAGCTTGCCGGGGGTCAGCGGGGTCGCTATTTCCACCAGTGAATTGTATGTCGGCTACAATATAGTGCAGGTCGGACTGCCTGGCGGCGACAAAAATGTCTCTTCCGTCTCTTTGCTGGTGGATGAGTCCTTTATCTCTCTGTTGGGCATGCAATGGAAATTCGCTCCTACGGACCCTTACTTTTATGCAAAAGCCCGGCAGGTTGTCATCAATGAATCCGCCATCGCTAAATTTCAGCTGCCACCCGACCCTGTCGGAAAACAAATTAGCCTGGGAGGCGAAGCCCCTCATACGGTCGCCGGCGTGGTGAAGGATTTCAATTATACGTCCCTTCATAGTAAGATAGACGCCCTTTGCCTGATCATCCTGGGAGATCCGAAGAAAAGGGAGTCCATCCTGACCGGTCACCTGATGGTAAAGATCGGGCCGGGCGTTAATCTGCCCACGATGATGGAGAAGATCAAAAAGCTGTACGAGCGGTATGATCCAACCCATCCTTTTGATTATTCTTTCCTGGACGAAGACTTCAATATGCGGTATAAGGCGGAGGACAACCTGGCGGGGATATTAAATGTATTCACCGGACTGACGGTACTGATCGCCTGTCTGGGTTTATTCGGACTGGCTGCCTTTTCTGCTGCCCAGAAGACTAAGGAGATTGGCATCCGAAAGGTGCTGGGCGCCACTGTTCAAAGCCTGGTGTTGTTGCTGACCCGGGATTTTATCCGGCTGGTGTTGGTCGCAATCGTAGTGGCGGTCCCCGTAGCCTGGTATTTTATGCATAAATGGCTGGAGTCTTTTGCCTACCGGATCCCTGTCGGCTGGACGGTATTTCTCCTGGCCGGGTCGGGAGCCATCCTCATTGCCCTGGTGACGGTGAGCTGGGAGGCTTTGCGGACGGCTATGGCTAACCCGGTGAAGAGCTTGAAGGCGGAGTGAGGGGGAGATTTTTCAGTAAAGACCGAATAGAATCTTATATTTGGTAAGGTTAACACTCTTTCTTGAGAAAACTTGCTGCCATATTCCTTCTCTGCATGCTGTTATTCAATACCATTGGATACAAAGCCTGGTTTTACTATGCGGAAAAGGAGTCCGATCGTCAGCTGGAAGCCCAATTGGACAGGAATCAATATAAGGACGAAGACCTGGTGACCTTAAGAATTCCGTTGAATATCCCCTATCAGTTAAATGAAAATCAGTTCCAAAGAATTGATGGTGAAATTGCCCTGGATGGAAAGCTTTATAAATATGTAAAGCGAAAGGTCAGCGAGGGCAATCTAATTTTGCTATGTATTCCCGACGTCCAAAAAATGACCTTGAAGAAGGCAAAGACGGGTTTTGGAACTCCTGCCGCGCCTGTACAAAAGAAAATTACTGTCAGCGAATATGAAGCAGTGGTGGCTGCTGCTGCTCCCACAGCCAAGGCGCCTGTAACTTCCATTAGAAGTTGTTATTATGGCAACGGGTTACCCGAAGTGCTGATTGTCTTCCCCGGTAAACCACCCGAGTTAACCGCTTAAATTTTTCCCATTATCATTTACGGCTGAGATCACCCCGGTGATCTTATTATTCATTTATTAATCAACAACATCATGGCCTACATTCAACTGAACAATGCCTTGCCCGGCATCACGGGCCTATTGGAGGACCGTCCGGATACCGGTGCGCCCATCCGGGAACTTACGCAAATACTGCTGCGTGGCGAGAGCAGTCTGACCGAACTGGAGCGGGAACTGATCGCTACCCTTGTATCCTACAAGAATGAGTGCCGTTTCTGCACCCGTGCGCATGCGGCGACCGTCGTTGCCCTGGGTGGGACGGAAGAGCTGCTGGAAAAGGTTTACCACGATCTGGGAAATGCCCCTGTCAGCGAAAAAATGAAAGCCTTACTCCTCATCGCTGGTAAGGTGCAACGGCTTGGAAAGGATGTGCAGGAGGCGGATATCGCCCGGGCGAAGGCCGAAGGGGCTACGGATCGGGAGATTCATGATACCGTACTCATCGCCGCCCTCTTCTGCCTCTATAACCGTTATGTAGATGGTTTGGGTACCTACCGGCCAGAGGATCCGGCTTACTACCAACGCCTGGCTTCCCGCCTGGTGACCATCGGCTATGAAAGGCCCAAAGACGGCATTGTCCGGACCGGAGAAGAACTTTATAAATGAGCCAATCATGAAGGACAAGAAAATATTATTTACGATCTGTTTTTTCAGCAGTATGTTCGGCGGCACGGTCAGCACGCTGATGGCCGTTTATCTGCCGGTGGCGGTGAAGGATCTGCTGGTTCATCCCAGTGCTGCCGAATTTGACAATATCAGCGCGTCGATCAGCGCCGTCTTTATTTTTGGGTGGATGGCGGGAGGTATCATCTGGGGTATTCTTTGCGACAAGATGGGAAGGAAACGCAGCTTTATCTATGCAACGGCCTGTTATGGGCTGTTTACGCTGGTCACCGCCCTTGCTCCCGTCTGGTGGCTGGTGGTCATCAGCCGTTTCTTATCAGGGTTTGGCATTGGCGGGGTGTTAGTGATCACTACCCTGCTGATATCGGAGGGATATCCGGAAGGCAAAAGAGCCGTATATCTGGGTATATTATCCATCTCTATCCCGGTAGGTATTTTTTCAGCCGGGCTGATCAATTATTTACTTCCTTACTGGCGTTATGCCTTTACTATCGGGGTGATCCCGTTGTTGCTGGCTGCCCTGGGGACGTTGTTCTTCACTGAGTCCGAGGCCTGGGCCAAGGGCCGGGAGCTGGCAAGGAAGGCAACGGGTAAAACCCAGGGTATGGGTCGTCCCGCCGGATCAGGGGGCCAGGAGACCATGGGGGCCTTAGCGGCCGGCTCCAATCTGTCTGTTTTATTCAGCCGGCATCATCGCCATAATCTTGTAGTAGGCTCCCTCATCTTTGGGGCCGCCCTTATTGGCTTATGGGCCACTTTTTCCTGGTTGCCCTCCTGGATACAGGGGCTGGTCACCGCCTCCGACGGGCAGAAGGAAAGAGGGGTTGCCATGATGCTGATGGGAGGTGGCGGGCTGGTGGGAGGTTTTGTCTCGGGTTGGATCGTGAATGCCTTTAATGTGAAAAGGACCCTGCTGGTCTTTTTCGCGATCAGCTTTATCCTTTCTTTCTTCCTGTTTAAATTAAGTGCCCAGCTATCTTTTATCGTATACCTGCAGATAGCTGTCATCAGCTTCTTCTTTGGGGTGAGCCAGGGCGCGCTGTCTGTCTATATCCCGGATCTTTTTCCTCCATCGGTGCGGGCGACGGGAACCGGGTTTTGTTTTAATGTGGGCCGGTTCGTTACGGGGGTGGCGGTATTTTTTATCGGATCCCTGGTGGATTTCCTGGGAGGGTATGGCAACGCTATTTTCTGGTTCTCCTTTGTCTTTTTAGCCGGATTGCTGATCACCCTTTTTACCAAGACCACTTCTCCTTCTTCCGTTGCAGCCATTCCAGTACCGGAGGTATCCATTGTCCAATCTTAAAATCTTAAAAAATGGCTTATATCGACGTTGATAAAAATGTACCCGGCATCAGAAGCCTGGTATTATTCCGCCCTGAAACGGGTAAGCCCTTGTATGAGCTGGCACAGGTCTTATTAAGAGGGCCTTCGCCGCTGAGCCCGGCGGAGCGAGAATTGATCGCTGCCTATGTTTCTCACCGCAATGAATGCGGCTTCTGCCGGGATAGCCATGCTGCCGCCGCCCGTTGTTTGTATGGGGAAGAGCGGGGCATCGTGGACGAGCTGTTGTCAGGGAAAGACCTTTCGTCTCTCTCTTCAAAAATGCAGGCGCTGCTGGAGTTGGCTGGCAAAGTGCAGGTAGCCGGCCATCATGTAATGCCAGCCGATATTTCGGCGGTCCGGGCGGCAGGAGCAAATGACCAGGATATTCATGACACGGTATTGATCGCAGCGACTTTCTCGCTGTTCAACCGGTATGTCGACGGACTGGGCAGCCTGACCCCCACCGATCCCGCGGAATATGTCGCGATGGGAGAGAGATTGAGTAAACATGGATATGTACCACCAAAAAATAATTAATATGGCGTATATCGACTTACAAAATGACCTGCCGGGGATCCGGGGTCCTATGGTCTACCGGCCGGAAACGGGAAAACCTTTGAATGAGCTGGCGGAGATATTGTTACATGATGAAAACAATACGCTTAGCCGCGGAGAAAGGGAATTGATCGGAGCGTATGTGTCTTCCGAAAATGATTGTTTTTTTTGTCAGAATGTGCATGGGGCTATGGCGCAGTATTATTTCGGATGGGATATGCCTATTCTGGACGCCCTCAAAAAAGATTACCGGTCAGCACCTATTTCCGAAAAGCTGGTGGCGCTGCTGCAGATTGCCGGCAAGGTACAGCAGAGTGGAAAATCTGTTCGGCCGGAAGATATCGACAATGCCCGAAAGCAGGGAGCGACCGACCGGGAGATCCATGACACCGTGTTGATCGCTGCGGCTTTTTGTATGTTCAACCGGTATGTCGACGGGCTGGGCACCTGGGCGCCGGAGGACCGGCAGGTATATATCAACAGGGCGAAGATGCGTGCGGAGGAAGGGTATGCGAATGTGAATCTCCATAAATAACAACCTAAAAAATTGAACGATGCCTTACATAACTGTAAATGAAAATTTACCGGGGATACGGTCCCTGATGGCTTTCCGGCCGGAAACGGCCGCACCGTTGGGTCAGCTGGCGGAAATATTGTTGCATGACGAAAACAACACCCTTACCCGGGCGGAAAGAGAGCTGATTGCCACGTTTGTCTCCTATCTGAACGGCTGTTACTACTGTCATCATTCACATGGCGCGTTGGCGGCCTGTTACCTGGATGGGGATACCGAACTGGTGGATGCGGTAAGAAAGGATTATGCCAACGCGGAGATATCCGACAAACTGAAAGCGTTGCTGCAGATCGCCGGTAAAGTGCAGCAAAGCGGGAAAGCTGTCCGGCCGGAAGACATTGACCATGCCCGTGAGCAGGGAGCTACGGATCGGGAGATCCATGATACCGTGCTGATTGCCGCTGCCTTCTCTCTTTTCAACCGATATGTCGACGGACTAGGCACGGTGGCGCCTACGGACCTGGCTTCCTATCCCATCCGGGCCAGGCAGGTAGCGGAGTTGGGTTATGGGCCGCATATTTATGCGACACCACAGCCGGTCACTCCATAAACAACCAAAACAAACCATTTATTAAAAGCCATATGAGAAAAACACCTCTATTCTTACTTTTATTGCTGTCCGCGGCCTTTTTCCC
>Ga0310811_10003578_pt1 | contig 19566 bp, 12 predicted proteins | sample YCmetagenome_FD_207642 | JGI IMG/M metagenome (GOLD analysis project Ga0310811, IMG submission 207642) | Soil microbial communities from experimental microcosm in Duke University, North Carolina, United States - YC | ecosystem: Engineered > Artificial ecosystem > Soil microcosm > Unclassified ...
GCTGATAACTCCGATGCGTGATGGTATGAACCTGGTGGCCAAAGAGTTTGTAGCCAGCCGTACCGATCAAAGAGGTGTACTCATTCTTAGCGAAATGGCTGGTGCTGCCAAGGAGCTAACCGAAGCTTTACTTATCAACCCCAACGATGAACATGGAATTAGCGAGGCTATTAAAACAGCACTAAATATGTCCGTTGAAGAACAAGAGGAAAGAATGGCCGCCATGCAGGACCGCATTAAAACCTACGACGTAAACACCTGGGCTGCGGATTTTTTTGAACAACTCGAAAAAGTGAAAAACTTACAGCAAAATTATGCCATAAAGCGACTGGACAGCTTTGGCCGGGTTAAACTACTGGATGCTTACGCCGTGGCTAAACGACGTCTGATTCTATTGGATTATGATGGAACCCTGGTGCCTTTTGCTAAAGAGCCGGGGTTGGCCCTGCCATCTAACGAACTACTGGCTTTGCTCAAAGAACTGGCAGAAAATCAACGCAATGATGTTTATATTATTAGTGGCCGGGATAGTATAACCTTAAATAACTGGCTCGGTCATTTACCGGTCGGGCTTGTAGCGGAACATGGGGCTAAGGTTCGTCTAAAAGGAGATAGCTGGAAAAATAAAGTGACTATTACCGAACATCTGACCGGAGTCGAAGCAATCATGGCAAAATTTGTCAACAAATGCCCGCATTCTTTTATCGAACATAAAGAATTTTCTCTGGCTTGGCATTACCGAAATGCCGAGATATTTCAGGGCAAGATCAGAGCTAAAGAATTATACAAAGAGCTACTGACCCATACCAGTAACTTACCTCTCGATGTATTGAACGGACATAAAGTAATAGAAGTAAGAGACCGTTTGATTAACAAAGGAGCCGCTGTAATGGACATTTTAAAAACAAAGTCTTACGATTATATCTTGTGTTTAGGTGACGATCAGACAGACGAGGATATGTTTAAAATATTACTTACGGTAACAGGTGCCTGTACCATTAAAGTAGGTGACAAGCCATCTTTTGCCAACTATAATGTTTATTCGCCATATCAGGTACAATCATTATTGCAAACCATCGCCGACTATCCGGTGGCAGCTAAATAATCAATTTAAATGGAAAAACATACCTATCAAACAGGGATCATTGGCAATTGCGCTTACCTGGCTCATGTAAATAAAAATACCAACATCGACTGGCTGTGCTGGCCGCTTTTTGACAGCACTTTTATATTCGGTAAAATGCTGGATGCGAAAAAAGGCGGCGAGTTCTCTATTTTACCGGAAGTGGAATTCGTGTCGGAACAGTATTACCTCGAAAATACTAATGTACTCATCACCGAAATTACCTGCGGCAGCGATAAATATCGTATTACTGATTTTGCGCCCCGTTTCAGGGAACATGACCGCTATTACAAACCGTTAATGCTTATAAGGCAAATTGAACCTATTAAAGGCTCACCACGCATAAGAGTGAAATGTAAACCCGTAACCGATTATGGAGCAAAGGAACTAACTGTTAACCGCGGCAGTAACCATATTCAGTTTTTAGGCGGTGAAGAAAGTATGCGGTTAACTACCAATGTGCCGGTTAGTTATATTTTTGAAGAGCAACCCTTCGTATTAAACGATACTAAATACCTGGTGCTCACCTATGGCGAGCATCTGGAAGCACCTCTGGTGAGTACGGCCAGACGTTTCTTACGCGAAACCACGCAATACTGGCGTATTTGGATCAAGCATTCGTCTATCGCTGCATTTTATCAATCTTACGTTATCCGCTCGGCGCTTACCCTTAAGATTCACCAGTTTGAAGACACGGGTGCCATCATTGCTGCCAGCACAACCAGTTTGCCGGAGTCGCCCGGCAGTGGCCGTAACTGGGATTACCGTTATTGTTGGTTACGCGATACTTTTTACGTGATCACGGCGCTGAACCATATCGGGCATTTCGAGGAAATGGAAAAATATTTTAGTTACATTACTAATATTTCTTTCTCTGGCGCCACGCGCTATCAGCCTTTATACCGGATAAACGGCCAAAGAGAGATTGACGAACAAATATTGAGCTATTTAGACGGTTACCTTGGCAATCAGCCGGTGCGCATTGGCAACCAAGCGTCAGAACATGTTCAGAACGATATTTACGGGCAGGTAATGATTTCTATCTTACCGCTTTATATCGATCATCGCTTTATTGATAACGAGCGAAAGGATTCGGCGAGATGGGTTGCTTATTTGCTGGAAAAAATAGAGCACAGCATTGACGAAAAAGACGCAGGTATCTGGGAATTCCGCAACTTTGAGAATATACATTGTTATACCAATCTGTTCCAATGGGCAGGGGCTTCCGCTGCAGAAAAAATGGCCCGGACAATTGACAACACTGAACTTGTAGAAAAAGCTGTAGCCCTAAAAGCACGTGCATCGGAGCATATTGAAAGCTGCTACGATCCGGAAAGGAAGGTATATACTAATTCGGCAGGAAGCCCCAATCTGGATGCCAGCACCTTACAATTGATTATGATGAATTACCTGGACCCTGCTTCAGAGCGGGCAAAGGACCATTTGGTCGCGCTTGAAAATGAATTGAAAGGGAAAAATGGCCTGTTCTATCGCTATCTCTATAAAGATGACTTCGGTAAACCCAAAACCACATTTTTGATCTGCGCCTTTTGGTATGTTGAAGCTCTGGCAGCCGTGGGCCGTATAGAAGATGCGATCAAAGAATTTGAAAGCCTTATCAAGTTTTCGAATCACCTGTTATTATTTAGCGAAGACGTGGACGAACACGATGGGAGCCAATGGGGTAATTTCCCCCAAGCTTATAGTCACGTAGGGCTAATGAACGCTGCCTATCGGATCGCAATGAAGCTGGACAGGCCGATATTTTTATGATCCGGTTATATAAGTTAATTTTCTTTCATTTGCCGATGAATACTGATGATAAGTAACAAGCCGGTAAATGCCAGAGCAAAGCCGGCAAGATGATCTCGGATACGAGTTATCAAGTTTTCGATAAATTGACCATCACGCTCGCAGTAATTTTTTGGTGAATGCTCCAACAGTCAATCCCTGCACCAGAATAGAAAAAACGACGATCATATAGGTAATTAAAACAAATTCGTCGCGGTGCATGGTCGCGCTTAATGATAATGCCAAAGCAACAGAAAGCCCCCCACGCAGACCACCCCATGTTAGAATTGCAACAGCGTGTTTCTCGAATTGGATTTTAAAGCGTAGCAATTGAACTGGAAGCAATACACAGATCCATCGGGCTAATAGCACTATAAAAATCATTATAGCACCAATAATAAGAACAGTTGAATTAATTTTAATGACCAACATTTCCAAACCGATCAGCAGAAATAATACTGCGTTAAGTATTTCGTCTATCAGTTCCCAAAACTTACCTAAATAATCCCTACTGATGTTTGACATGGCTTCATGTTTGACTTTATTACCTGTAATAATTCCAGCTACTACCATTGCCAGCGGCCCCGATACATGCAATCTCCCGGCAACGAAATAGCCGCCCATAACGATAGCTAAAGTAACTAATACCTCGACTTTGTAATCGTCGATTGGCCGAAGCGCAAAAAACCCGATGTAACCTAATATAGCTCCGAAAACTACACCGCCAACGGCTTCTTGCAGAAACAGCTTACCAACATCAATAAAATCTATTGCGGAAATTCCGGTTTGGGCAGCTTCAAAGAGTGTGATAAAAATAACCACCGCTATACCATCATTAAATAATGATTCACCGGAAATCTTCAGTTCCAAAGATGTGGGTATCTTCGCTTCTTTAAGAATCGCTAATACAGCTATTGGGTCTGTTGGAGAGATCAGCGAACCAAACAACAGGCAATAAATAATTGGTATGGGATAATGAAATAGCTGAAACAATAACCACGTTGCCCCGCCTATGATAGTAGTCGAGATTAATGTCCCGAGTGTTGACAAAATTAACACCGGCCATTTCTCCTGTTTAAGCTGGTCGGCGTCGATATGAATAGCGCCAGCGAATAACAAGAAACTCAACATGAAATTCATCAATACGTTCTGAAAGTCGATTGATGATGCCAGTTGCAGAGCTTTGTTGGACAAGATCGGGTGAAAGTTACCAAAAGCAACCAGCAACATAGACAATCCGAGTGAGATCACCATAATTCCAATAGTAGGCGGCCATTTGATCAATCGATGATTAATATAAGCAAATACTGCTGCCAGCACAATGGTAATGGATAATATCTCGCTAATGTTCATGTTATATTCTAAACCGCCAATTTACGATAAATATGCCTCTTGATACCTTGCTTATCCAGCTTCATTGAGTATAAACAAATTTACCATAATTCTACCACGAGCTTTTGAAAAGTTGGACACTTTGGACGGCATCAGTGGCACCAAAGACCTTTTAATTGTTCGGTTGTTCGGTCGATGCTTAAAATTAAAGTTACAGCAGGAGATTTCTTGAGAAGTGGGTAGGTGGGTAAAGGTTCAACGGTGAGTCTAATCGTTGCGCTCCGTCACGGAAAACTGCTTTAAAAGCTTGATACCGGTGGGAGGTTAAGATGGTTTTAAGATTTTCAGACCTGAAAAGTTTACCTATTGTTTTACTCTTCTATTTCGTTGTTGTAGGCGGCTTACACGAAGGTTAACCCCGGATACGAATCGAACCCGAAGTTTTCTGCACTGTGTTTGAACGACTCGGAGGCTTATTGTTATTTCCTAAAGTTAATCTATCTTAGAGGCAACAATCGAGATCTTATCATGAAGAAAATTATCCTATCCTTAGCGATAGCTTTGTTGAGCTATTGTTCTTACGCGCAAAGCTTTAACCCCACATCAAATATTAACAGTCCCGGTACAGCTAATAGTTTTTTAGGTGGTTATACGTTTGCCTACGCAACATCAGGAAGTCCATGGAATGGTGCCTTTATGAGTTTTGGTGGATTCCCACCAAATAACTATGACTGTCAAATCAGTACAGATTACGGTCCGCATGGGGGCAACCATATTTCATTCAGAACGCGCAACGGCGATGCCGCTACTTGGAATAACTGGTACGAAATATGGCACAGCGGCAATTTAAATAATAGTTCCTCGGACTTTATAGCTCGTAGCCTCAATGCAGAAGGCTTACACATAAAGTCAAACGCATATTCCAGTTCACAAGGATTGTATCTTGGATGGAATAAGTCGGGATATTTAGGAGAGGCAAATTTAGTTAGTAACATCGGTGGCGGGACAGGTGGCTTTACGTTTGATAATACGATAGATGGGACATCCTTTACGAGACTTGTAACCATTACAGGTAATGGTAATATGCTCATCGGCCAATCCACACAAGCTAATTCAGCCTATAAGTTAGATGTTTATGGTAAAGCAAGAGCTAATGAAATAGTAGTTAATACCTCAGGAGCAGATTTTGTATTTGGTAAGCAATATGCCCTGCCTAAGCTATCGGATGTAAAAACCTATATCGATAAAAACCAACATCTGCCTGAAATACCGTCTGCCAAAGAAATGCAGACTAATGGTATGAGTGTAGGCGAAATCAACACCAAGCTATTGCAAAAGGTAGAGGAGCTCACTTTGTATCTTATTGAGAAAGACAAACAGGATAAGGAAAAGGATGTAAAGTTCGCCCAGCAACAAAAACAAATTGACGAGCTTAAAGAACAATTAAAAAGCGTTAAAAAAGGCTGAAGTCCTGACGGCCTATTGTTAATATACTGAAAATAATTATATCTTAGATATAAAATCGACACCTTATCATGATGAAGAAAATCATTCTATCCTTAGCGATAGCTCTATCCAGCTGTTGTTTATATGCTCAAAATACTTTTTTATCAAGCGGAGACGCCATCTTAGGAGCTCCGGGATATGTTGGCAATGCGCTTCAGTTTCAGGGATCTGGCGAAGCTCATTTCATCAGAACTGAATCCATAGGAAATAGTGGTAATGGCCATACCAGACTTCGGATGTATTTGGGTGATGATTGGAGTTATGACCAAGGTTTTGAGGTTATAGCAAACAGATGGGATGGGCTACAACGATCCCTTTTTTATATCCCCGGCAATGGTGATAACGCAAGTTTTTACAGCGGTGCGTCTTTCGGTGGTAATGTAGGTATTGGAACGACAACTCCAACTGAGAAATTGAATGCAATAGGAAATATTCGCGCAGAGGGAGCTTATCCGTATTTGAATTTGTACAGCACAGGTTGGACTTCTAACACCTATATACAAAATGGAGTTGATCCGATTGGCTCTACTGGAGGAGATTATCTTTCATTTCTGAACCCTTCAGGAAAGGGCTTTGCTTTTAGTGAAGGTTCAACAAATATGATGATGATAGGTACCAATGGCAATGTTCTCATTGGTAAAACTTCACAGGGTAATACAGGTTACAAGTTGGATATTAATGGCAGCGCCAGAGCTAATGAAATTGTAGTCAATACAACAGGTGCAGATTTTGTATTTGATAAGAAATACACCTTGCCTAAGCTATCTGATGTAAAAGCCTATATCGATAAAAACCAACATCTGCCAGAAATACCATCTGCCAAAGAAATGCAGGCTAATGGTATGAGTGTAGGCGAAATCAATACCAAACTGTTGCAAAAGGTAGAGGAGTTGACCCTTTATGCTATTGAACAACAGAAACAAATTGAGCAGTTAAAACAGAAAGATACGCAGCTTCAATCGCAGCAGCAACAAATCGATGAATTAAAAAGTCAATTAGCTAAGCTAATTAAACAACAATAAACGAACCTTATCGTCATGAAAAAATTTATCCTGTCCTTAGCAATAGCTATGTATGGTCATTGTTCATATGCACAATGGACCACAAATCAAGCAACTAATGATGCATATAATACGAACGCATCCGGCAAAGTCGGCATCGGAACCTCAACTCCACAAGCTTCGCTGGATGTGGGTAAAATGCTCGGCTATGGGGAAATGGGTTCGATCCTTGCCAGATTACCTGAAGGTACGGGTAGTGGAACAACATTGGGTGTAAGAGCATTTGATACGCAGTTGAGTCACGGCGTGACCGACTGGAGTAATATAAAAAGTTTTGCTTTGGAACATAGCTTTTATGGGAATGTCAATAACTCCATAAACTTTTACCGCGGAAGTAGTTACACCGGAGGAAGTATTGGCTTCAACACCAATGACAACACGGAAAGAATGCGCATACTTTATAATGGCAATGTTGGTATTGGCACAACAAACCCCACAGCAAAACTATATGTCGCTGGGGGCGGAAGAAACGGGCTAAAAATAGATGATTCATTAGACGGTACGCCAGCCAGTAAATATTTAAGCTTTTGGCAAGGTACCGGTGCTGCAGGTATTGACCCTATAGGTACCGGCGTAATTTATTTAGGTTATGATCAATCCTCCGATATAATGTTTGGCGGCTCATCTTCAAATGGCGTTTGGAAAGCGAACGGCAATGTTTTGATCGGCCAAACTACACAAGTTAATCCAGCCTATAAATTAGATGTTAAAGGTAGCGCCAGAGCTAATGAAATAGTGGTTAATACCACAGGTGCAGACTTTGTATTTGATAAGCAATATTTATTGCCCAAGCTATCGGATGTAAAAGCCTATATCGATAAAAATCAACATCTACCTGAAATACCTTCAGCCAAAGAAATGCAGACCAATGGTATGAGCGTAGGTGAAATCAATACCAAGCTGCTACAAAAAGTGGAAGAACTAACGCTGTATCTGATCGAAAAAAACAAAGAAGTTGAAGATTTACAAACAAAGGTTACACAATTAGAAAAGCAACAAGTCAAAAGCAGGCAACAAGAAGCCCGAATAGCAGCATTAGAAAAGGCAATGTTGAAACAACCTCGCAAACATTCAAAATAATTAACCTTGTCATGAAAAAAATTATCCTATCCTTAGCAATGGCTTTGTCGAGCTATTGTTCTTATGCACAATGGAATGGAGCTCCTGGTGATATTTATTATAATACAGGCAATGTTGGTATTGGCACAAATGTACCCAAAAATATACTTGATTTGGCCAATGGTACAGGCGGACGTGGTATTACCTGGAGTATTAATGGGGACAATATGATGCGATTTATACATCGTACAGTGGTGCAGGATTAGTGTTAGCGTCTGGATTTACGGGAACTACTTCCGTTAATGACGGGTATCTTTCAAGTTATGGATCATCTATAGCTCGGGCGGGCATTCGCCTTAGTCCATTCGGTGTTGATGCTGGATCAATTCAGTTCTTCGCAAATCCATCATCAACTATCGCAGCAGGAACGCCAATAACGCTCAATGAAGTAATGCGAATAAATTCGAGCGGCAAGGTTGGTATTGGTACAACAAGCCCAACAGAGCATTAAATGTGGTTGGTAACTTCAAATTTGGAACGGATGTATCAGCGGTTAATGCACCAGCCTATGGCATTTTTGGAGCTAATGTGTATAGCAACAACGGAAATGGTGGTAGTGTTACTATTCAAGCAGGTAGCGGCTCAGGCTCCGGTATAAATGGCGATTTAATTTTGCGGGCTGGGCAAACATCATCTCCGGTATCAATAACAACAGGTGGAAATTTGATACTTGAATCCGGCAAGCCGTCGAATACGCTTGTAGGCGGATATATTGCATTTAATACTTATTCAGGTAATCCCTCATCTGTTTTAGAAAGAATGCGTATTTCTTCTTCGGGTAATATTCTTATAGGTCAGGCTTCTCAAGCTAATCCAGACTATAAATTAGATGTTTATGGTAAGGCTCGGGCTAATGAGATTGTTGTGAATACCTCAGGTGCAGACTTTGTATTTGATAAAAAATATTCATTGCCTAAGCTATCGGATGTAAAAGCATATATCGATAAAAATAAACATCTGCCAGAGATCCCATCAGCCAAAGAAATGCAGACTAACGGCATGAGTGTAGGCGAAATCGACACCAAGCTATTACAAAAAGTGGAAGAGCTGACTTTGTATCTTATAGAAAAAGACAAACAACTTTCAGACCAGCAACAGAACATAAAATCACAACAGGCACAGATTGATGAATTGAAAGAGCAGCTAAAAAGCATTACAAGATTTCATCCTCAAATTGGGCAGCACCGTTAGGTATTGTTAATACAAAAAACAAAGTATACCTTAGAGGCACCGATCGAGATCTTATCATCATGAAAAAAATTATCCTATTCTTAGCGATAGCTTTATTGAGCTATTGTTCCTATGCACAAAGCTTTTTTACGACAAGTCCTTACGCTAATTCCCCGCAAGGTGTTGGCGCTAATAGCATATTTGGTTGGGGCGAAAATTTTGACCGTTCTATTGACGTAAGACCCAACCCACATCCTACTTATGGTACTATGATGATTAATTATCATACCGGATTAACTTTATCAGCGCATTCAGTCTACGGAGGCATTCGGTTTTACAATCAAGGATACCCTAATCCGTATGATCCGGCCACGGGTTCCGTAATGGTGATGAGTATTGTAAATGGAAGTGTTGGTATTGGTACCACAAGTCCTGGTTCAGATTTAACGATAGCTCGAAATGGAACAGGGGTTAGTATTCATACTGGTGGAAGTGGCTATTTCGGTTCTTTGGCATTTAACAGAGAAAGTGCAACGGGCGCTATTTTCAACCCGTCAGCAAATGCTTTTCAAATTAATAATGGAGGCCTGGATAAAAATCTACATATCCAGGTATACAATGGTTCAGGAGCTGCTGTGAATCCAGATGCGTTAACGATTAGTGGAAGCACAAGCGGTGTTGGCATTAATACGGCAACAATGCCCAATGGTTATCAGTTTGCTGTTAACGGCGCTGCAATAGCTACCTCAATGACGGTAAAGCTTTATGCTAACTGGCCTGACTATGTATTTAAAAAGGAATATCAATTGCCCACTTTATGGAGCATCAAAAAATATATACAGAACAATAAGCATTTACCAGGTATGCCTTCGGAACGCGAGATAAAAGATAAGGGCATTAACCTCGGGGAAATCGTAACGGTACAAACCAAAAAAATTGAGGAGTTAACCTTGTACGCTATTCAACAGAAGGAAGAAAACGAAGTTCTGAAGACGGAGAATAAGGAACTGGAAACGCGGATGGCTGCGATGGAAGCTGCTTTGTCAAAATTAACCGGCCAATAAGTATTGCTATCCTTTGTTTTACAATTGTACTATAATTTACTACAGCAACAGAAATATAAAATCTTGTCAAACACTTTAACCTAAACACAATGCGCTTTTACATTTTTTTTACAAGCTTGCTTATTGGACTTTGGTTTAGCCCGATTTATGGACAAACCCACTATCAGATGAACAAGATTATTCCAGCATCCCCAACCGCTGCTGCTCTGGGCAAATACGGTGATGTTCCTGTTAGTTTTTATAATGGGACTCCCAATATTTCTATTCCGCTTTATGATATATCTACAGTCAATCACAACTTGAAAATAGCGATGTTTTATGATGCCACGGGCACCAAAGTGTTGCAAAACGCTTCTTGGGTTGGCTTGGGCTGGTCTTTATCGGCCGGAGGGGCAATTACGAGGATCGTCAGGCAGCAGGATGATTTTATCGAACACGGCTATTATAGGGCAGCTGCGCTACCTGACCCCACAACGCAATCAGATGCTACCGTCAGGACTTATCTTAATGATGTATACGACGGATATATTGATGCAGAGCCGGATATTTACAGTTATAACTTTTGTGGGCTCAGCGGGAGATTTGTTTTGGGTAAAAAAGCAGATGGCTCGCCTGTTTTTCTGGATGAGAAGAATAATCTGAAAATTGAATATAATGATACCAATGGTAAATGGGTAATCACAACCGCTGGAGGCTATAAATATACGTTTGGAACCACGGAGATCTCACAAAATTATGATAAGAATACGCTCACGGAAACAACGAATCTAACCGGTGTGCAAGACTTTAATATAGATTTAGGCACCTCACCAACTACGGCTTGGTATCTGGATAATATTGTAGCTCCGACGGGAGAGGCTGTTACATTCACATATGTCAAAGGTAAAAGCTTAAGCCTGGTGAGCAAATCTGAAAACTATTTCCGGTTGAATAATTTAACTCTTGGCGGATCGAATTGCAGCCCGCCTGTAGATGGCGTTTCTCATTATTACTCGGCCTCCAGACAGGCTATCACTGACGTTTATCTAAAGCAAATAACGTTTGCTACCGGCTCGATTGAATTCAATACCAGCGCCAGGGCAGACGTGGAATACATCAGCAGTACGGATGCTTTGCTGACCCCTTCAAAGCTCGATAATATCATCATCAAAGATTATAATGGTGTGCAATTAAAAAAATATGTGTTCAGTTACACTTATTTTCACAGCGGCTCTTTGCTTGATGATGTCAATGCGCGCCTGAAACTGGACGCGATTACCGAATACGGTAGTGATAACAGCGCGAAGTCTCCATATGTTTTTAGCTATATCCACCCCAATGATCTGCCTGATAAAAACAGCAAAGGGATTGATCATTGGGGGTATTACAACGGGGCGGCGAATGGAACATTGCTGCCGGCAGACATCGTCACGTTCAACCAACCAATGGTCGGAGCAAATCGGGAGCCGGATGAAACGGAATTATATCCCACTTATGGAGTTTTAAATAAAATCAAGTACCCCACGGGTGGAAGTACTTCTTTCGATTATGAATTAAACGATTTTTCCAACCTGCATGATGGCATGCAATATAAATACGTCCAGAAATTCGCAAAAGCAGAATCTAGCCCACTTAAACCAGGAGCTGCTGCTTATGTCACTTTTACCATTTCGCCTGATCCGGTCAATCCCACCGCTCAGATACCGGTTACGACCAGTTGTAATTATGAAAAAGTAAATAACGATGCTACAGATATTGTAAGTCTGGGTTATGCAAATATGCGGCAGATTTTAGGACCTGGAAATTCAACCAATGTCGGAGGCTGTACCAGTGCTAATTACAACGAAACCAACCCGGGACAAACCTTTACGAACCGGCTATGGGACCCGGGGGATTACAGCCTGGAAGTATTGTCCAATCAAAGTTGGTCCTTTTTTACTTCAGCTTCCTGGAAGCAGCGGGAGCTCATCGCCTCCGGTCAGCGTATCGGAGGCGGGATCCGGGTTAAACGAATAACGGATGAAGACGCTGCCGGCCATAGTTCGGTTAAAAGATATGTTTATGCTGATAATACCGGTAAATCGACCGGGGTCCTTCTAACTTACCCTAAATATGATGTGACTTATCAGACTCCAATGATGTATATGTTTTGGTTTTCCCAGGGCCAAAATACCAATTATATCTGTGAGTATACCGCTAATTATACGCAGTTATCTTCATCCTCTTTGTATCCTTCCGGCTTGTCGTCTCATTCTGGTATAGTTGGATATTCTAAGGTGACTGAACTCTCAGGAGAGAATGGTGAGAACGGCAAGACGGAGTATTATTTTCATAACCAGGAAGAATACCGCGATGATTTTCCAGGTATGCCGATCAGCGCAAACCCGTTTAATGGAAAACCGGATACGGTAAAATATTATACGGCGCAGAACACCCTGTTAAAAGAAGAAGACTATCAATATGCGGTAAATGAAACCAGTAATTTAAAGGGGGTGAAATTATTTCTGAATTCAACATTTTCGGGGCCCGCAAATGGCTGGAACGGTTATAACTATTACATCAAGTTTTATGACAACAACTCGTATTGGGCGGTAAATACAGTAAAAAGTGAAACGCAATACAACAGTGCGGGACCAAATACTACAATTACAAATTTTACTTATGCTAATAATACGCACAGGGCTCCTACCCTGGTTACCCTCAATAAAAGTGATGGCAGTCAATTGATAACTAAATACAAACGACCTGGTGATTATATCTCAGGTAATAGCTCGTTTGCGGCGCAAATGGTTGATGCTCATATCATTTCTCCGGTTATTGAGCAGCAGACTCTGTTATTGCGGAGCGGATCGACACAGTTATTGTCCGGTACTTTTACCAGTTACCAGAAGTATAATAATGCGTTTTTCAAACCGGATGTCGTTTATCAGTTGGAGACATCTGCACCTTTAGCAGATTTGACAGAATCTTCTTTTACAAGCGCTGGGCAACCGATCATCCATTCCAATTATAAGGCTGTTGAATACAACGACCTTTACGACCTGTCTTCGGGGAACCTGCTTTCCCGGCATCTGTATAATGGGCCACCTGAAACCTATTTCTGGGGTTACAATAATCAATATCCAATAGCGAAAATTATCGGAACTGACTACAATACGGCTAAGCCGTATGTCGATGTGGCGATGTTTAACAATCCCAGTTCAACCGACAGCCAAATCAAGGCAGGTTTAAATGCGTTACGGAGCAATGTTACAACGGAGAAAACTCAGGTTTCGACTTACACATTCGCGCCGCTGATAGGGGTGACCAGTAGTACGGATCCCCGGTCATGGACGACCTCTTATGAATACGACAGTTTTCAGCGGCTAATGAACATCAAGGATAAAGACGGTAACATCATCAAGCATTATGATTACCATTATAAGCAATAAATATGTACGCTGTTAAGAGCTATCAAAACCATACACAACCTTAACCAGAACACCAAAATGAAAAAGATATATTTTATTAGCATATTCACAATACTGCTTTTTTGCACCGCAACCATGTGCTTTGGCCAGCGACCAGCTGAAATGCCAAGAAAGCGGATGCTTGATTTTTATAAACAAAAACTCGGCACTGATTCTGTTAAAGCTGAGCAGGTGCTAGAAATCACTCTGAATTATAAAGCAGATGTCACTAAGGTGATAAGCAATCAACAATTGAGTGCGGACGACAAAAGCCACCGGATCAAAGCGTTGATCGCTGATAAAAACCGCCAGCTGGAGGCTATATTGACCAAGGCGCAACAAGACTACTTTATACCCATAACCGAACGAAGTACATCGGATACCCTAAAACTCACCAAAACCCATTAATACTTACCTAAACATTAATGTAATGTCACAACCTAATCTTAATGCGGGCTTGATGGTAAGCCGGATTTGCAGGTATATCGTTTGCACGGTATCTGTTTTATTGAGTATCCACGGCGGCTTGAAAGCGCAGCAGGGCCATGATATGGCGAACGCTATAGATGCTGGAACCTTCGGTTTCTGCGGTGAATCATCTTTTAACCAATATGTCACCACCAATTCGAGTGGTTTTACCAATAACTACGGGCAGTTAGGACCGGACGCCTGGTATAAATTTACCGTTACAGGCAATTATGCCGATATGAACATCAATACCTGTACAACCGATTTTGATACTTATTTACACCTTTTGGATGCTAATGGTTCGGAGATCTCAAGTAATGATAATGCAGCGAACGGCTGTGGTAACGGTGTCGGATCCTCTATACAATACAGCGCCCTGCCGCCCGGAACTTACTATGTAGTTGTGGATGGAACAGGGAGTACGAACACAGGTACCGCAGAAGTTAGCATTTTCTCAACGACCAATTATAGCACTACTGCTCCGGGTAATAGCATGGCAAGTCCAATTGACGCCGGAACTTTCACCACCTCGGGCACCTTCACAGACTCTAAAGATATTAGCAGCAATTGTTTTACCAACCGAATCGGCTATCCTGGAAAAGATGTCTATTATAAATTTACGCTAATCAAGGAAGCCACCGTAACCCTTTCCCATTGCGGAAGCGGATTTGATACCTATCTGTTATTACTAAACAACATCGGTGATATCTGGGCGACGGATGACGACAATGCAGGACCGACCTGTCCCGGACTGGAAGCCTATGTGCAGGTCAAACTCTCGCCTGGCACCTATTATCTGGTCTCCGATGCCAAATATAACTATGCCGGTAACCTGGTCTCTTCCATTAGTGTCAGTATCGATGACTGTCCCTATATCCGGGCAGCTCCCAGTATGGATCAAAACTATATCGCAACCTATACACCTCGCATACCTATTGCCAATCAAGGCAGCCTTTCTTCAGCAACGGTTTGTGACGTTAATGCAACGATTGATTATTATGATGGGCTGGGCAGAGCGCTTCAAACAGTGCAGACCAAAGGAAGCCCGGATAAAAGCAAGGACATCGTGCTGGCCAATGATTATGATGCCTTTGGCCGTCAGGCAAAAAAATACCTGCCCTATGCCAGTAGTAGCAGCAATGATGGCAGCTACAAAGCGGATGCTTTACAGCCCGGAGCAGGACTGGGAGCTTTCTACAATGCACCACCTTTAGGCGTAACACAAATTGCCAACCCCTATGCAGAAACCGATTTCGAGCCATCACCATTAAACAGAATCAATCAACAGGCTTTCCCAGGTGCTGCATTTTCGTTATCCAGCGGCCATACGGCGAAAACAGTTTATGATAGTAACGTAACGGACGAAGTGCAACTTTGGACGGTGATAACCAATGGAGCCTCCACCACGAGCAATTACGCTCCGGGAGCTTTATACAAAACGATTTCAAAAGATGAAAACTGGATTTCAGGCAAAGCCGGAACCGTTGAGGAGTTTAAAGATAAAAACGATAAAGTGGTCCTCAAACGTGTATGGGAAACGGAAAGTAGTGCCCTTTCAACATATTATGTATATGATGATCTCGACAATTTAAGTTATGTTATCCCGCCAGGCTATATCGCAACTGCCGTCACAGAAGACGCAACGGCAAATGACACTCCCTTCGATCAGTTTGTATATGCATATCACTATGATCAGCGTCATAGACTGATTGAAAAGAAAATACCGGGAAAAGGGTGGGAATACATGATCTATAACAATTTAGATCAGGTGGTAGCTACGCAGGATGCGAACCAGCGTGCCAACGGGCAATGGATATTTACCAAATACAACGCTTTAGGGCAGGTTATAATCACCGGTATTTATGCAAATGCAGGTAGTCGCACCAATGTACAGTCGACCGCCGATGGTTTTACGGCTTATTGGGAATTAAGGGGGAATACAGCAACTTATAGCAACACCGCTTTCCCGTTGACGATGGTATCTCAGCTTACAGTAAATTATTATGACGACTATACCTTTAATACAGATGCTGCCTATAACTTTAATACTGCCCAGACCTATGGATTACAAAATACCTTAAATACCAAGGGCCTTTTAACAGGTAGCCTGGTCAATATCCTTGGCGGCAGCCAATACCTGAAAACTGTCAATTATTATGACGAAAAAGGAAGAGTGATTCAATCCTTTGCCCAAAACCATTTAAATGGTATAGACCGGACCGATAATCAATATGATTTCACCAATGAGCTTATTAACAGCACCCGGATACATACCAGTACTTCAGATAATGTAACGATCGCCAACCGTTACGAATATGATCATATGGGCAGGAAGTTGCGAACTTATCAAAGGACTGGTCCTAATAATTCCAGCAATTCGGAGATTATGCTGTCAGAACTGCTTTATAATGACATCGGGCAATTGATAGATAAACGGCTTCATAGTGCTTCATCCGTATCCAACTCTTATTTGGATGCCACGCTTGATGACGGGCACGTAGTGACTGCTGGGCAGGAACTCCATATTACGGCAAGTAATAGCGTCATTATGTTGCCTGGATTTCACGCGGATATGGGCTCTATATTCAGTGCGAATATCCAAAATAGTACAGCATTGCTGGATATTAAGTATACCTACAATTCCCGGGGCTGGCTAAAAACCATCACCTCTTCTCAATTCAGCATGGAACTAAAATATGAGGATGGCACCTCGCCACAGTACAATGGCAATATTGCTAACCAGCTTTGGGGAGCCGCAGCAGTTAATTACAATACTTTTACCTATAGCTATGATAAACTAAATCGCCTGACTAATGGAAGTGGCCCTGGCATGAGTGAAGCGCCAACCTATGATGCGATGGGTAATATCATTACCATGAACCGTGATGGAACGGCATTGGGGACTTATCAATATGACGGTAGCCGACTCAAGCAGATAAGCGGTGGTAGTCTGCCTACAACGCTGTATCAATACGATCAAAATGGCAATGCTACTGCTGTTAGAAATAATATAGCAATTACGTATAATCTGCTTAACCTGCCTCAAACGGTAAGTGGGGGCTTAAGCTATACCTATGATGCTATTGGCCAGAAACTGAAAAAACAAACAGCAGTGGCGACAACGGACTATGTTAATGGTATCCAGTATAACAATGGTACAATAGATTTTGTACAAACAGAAGAAGGGATAGCAAAAAAAAGTGGCACGAATTACAGTTATCAATATAACCTGACGGATCATTTGGGAAATGTTCGGGCGACTTTCTATCAAAACCCGGCAACCCAAGCGCTGGAAGTAATACAGAAGGATGACTATTATCCATTCGGATCCAGAAGTTCTAACAACTTAGTTGGTACAAATAAGTATCTTTATAACGGTAAGGAGTTGCAGGATGAGTTGAGTGGTCCAGGTGAGTTGGGGGGGCAATATGATTATGGTGCACGGTTTTATGATCCGGTGATTGGTAGGTGGACGAGTGTGGATCCGTTGGTTGAAGCTGGACAGGAAAGTACTTCACCTTATGGTTATGTGTTTAATAACCCAGTTCGATATACCGATCCGGATGGCCGATGCCCACTTTGTCTCGTGTTACCGGAAATAGGGGAAGGATTAACTATACTTGGTGAGGCCCTTGGAATATCAACTACTATTACCACAGACGCTATTGTAATCACTTCAGGAGCAATTACATTGCATAGTTTGAGTGAAGGTAGATCGATGAGAGCTTTCCCTTCTACCGTTGCTCCACAAGATGCAACCAGGGTTAATAGACCCGCTGCTATTAAGCCGCCGGTAATTGTGACAGCGCGACCAAGTGCTCCAGCAGGGAGTAGACCAGGTAAAGACTTTACCCGTAAAGGAAAGGAAACCGTTGTTAATGATAATAAAGCAAAGAATGATGGAAAGACTGTCTGTGAAAATTGTGGGGTAGAAACGACCAAGCCTCAACAATCACAAAAAGGTGTTACGCCGCCAAAAACCGAAACACACGTTGATCACATAGACCCTCAGTCAAATGGAGGAAGTGGAACTCCTGAAAATGGACAGGTACTTTGCAGAGGATGTAATTTGGATAAGGGGAATAAGATTCCTGTTCCTAAACCTTTAACACAACAATAAAGTATGGATATGGAAAAGATAGTATTTGAATACACCGACTTGGACGGAGAATACGCGATAGAAAGCGCTTGGGCCCAAAGGGTAGAAGGTAATTATATATTGGATAATATATTATTCTATGCGCCAGGCTATTCATGGGGAGACATTGTGAGTGTGGAGGAACGAAATGGCCTATTATATGTTACAGGGTTAATAAAAGAGTCCGGACATTCAACTATTCGAATAATATTCTATAATAAAGAAATTATTCAATTAACGACAGAGCAATTGGAAAAGAGAGGCTGTCGTTGGGAAGGAAGTAATATTCCAACTCTAATATCTGTTGATATTGCTCCTGAAATAGATTATATTCCTATTAGAAAATTCTTAGACGAGGGCGAGGAGAACGATTGGTGGAGCTATGAAGAATCCTGTTTGGCCCATAATATAGAATAGAGGATCGCATATCAAAACAGTAGTTAACACAAGCCCAGCCATTAGGTTGGGCTTTTCTATTTGAAATGTCTTAAACCTCTTTTCAGTAACCAGCAGGTCATTACTCTGTATAAATGACTTCTGCCATATGCTTCAAATGAAAGTTACGGCAGCAAATTCTTTTAGAAGTGGATAGATGGGTAAACGTTTCATCGATGAGCCTAATCGTTAAGCTCAGTCTGGGAAAATGCTTTAAAGCTTGATGCCGGCGACGCGGTTTAAGGTTTTCCAACCTGAATTTTACCGGTTGTTTTTACCCGTCTGGTTTGTTGATAGATAGCTCTTGTATAAGCTAATATCCCTAAATGGAATAGAACTTAAAAAAAGGCCTATGCTTATCGAATAGAGCGTTTGTTTGTTTTTTTTATGGATATATTTAATGAAGGTGGCGTAATTGGCTTTATGTTCCTTTTGAGGTCTAAGCGTATCCATTGCTTTGCTATGAACACTTTGGTTACTACCACTTCCAACACCTGTCCGATAATAAGATTCTTCATATAATCAGCGTATTCATAGCCTGCTTTTGCGAATGAAGAGCCAGGCACACGCCCTATTAATCCATTATCAAGAGACACCTTGACAAAGTTTTCGTCAATTTGTAATACTTTCCCATTGAAATTTGTACCAACAACTAAAGCTTCGTGAATTTGAGGCCAAGGATCGGCAATGATTTCTCGCAAACTACATAAGATACTCTTATTGTCTTCATCCACCGAAAGTACCTTACAAGTGATACTTTTACCAATAGCTATTAAATCCGTATCGTAATCTTCGCCATTCCAAGACAGTTCAACTATAGGGACAATTACTTCAATAGTGTTTTTGTATAAACATTTGACATTTATACTATCAATATAAGCTATTTCGATATCAATTGTTTCACCAACTATAGGATGCTGAATAAGAGACC
>Ga0310811_10003579_pt1 | contig 19563 bp, 16 predicted proteins | sample YCmetagenome_FD_207642 | JGI IMG/M metagenome (GOLD analysis project Ga0310811, IMG submission 207642) | Soil microbial communities from experimental microcosm in Duke University, North Carolina, United States - YC | ecosystem: Engineered > Artificial ecosystem > Soil microcosm > Unclassified ...
TGAAGACGCTTTTCGGCAATGCCGACAATGCCCGCGCACTGGTCAAGGCGGTGCTGCCGGTCGTCGGCCAATCCCGCGGGCTCTGCAGTTCAGGCTGCGACCGGGCGCTGACACACAGCCTGATCACCGCCCCGGCCGCGCGCGATCCGGCGCTGGTCGCCAAGCTCGACGCGGTGGCCGGCCGCGTTCTCGCCACAAGCTGAGTGAACTCTGAGCCGACGGAGGGAGGGGCGCCTGTCGCCTCGGCTCAGGTCTTGTTGATCGGGGGGCCCCAGGCGTGGCCCACCCGTAGGATCGCCTTGCCATGCATCTGACGACGACGATCCTCGTTCTGCTTTTCACCACTGCTCTGTCCAATCTTGTGGTGACCGTCGTTCGGGTGCCCTTGCCGTTGCTGCAGATCGCGATCGGCGCGGCCATTGACCTGGCCGGGTTTCACGTCAGCTTCGATCCTGATCTCTTCCTTCTTCTCTTCATCCCGCCGCTGCTCTTCTCCGACGCTTATCGCATTCCGAAACGCGAGCTGACCGAGGCCGGGGTGCCGGTCCTCGCGCTGGCCTTCGGCCTCGTCATCTTCACGGTCGTGAGCGTCGGCCTTTTCATCCATAGCCTGCTCAATTTCGTTCCCCTGGCGGCGGCTTTCGCGCTTGGAGCCGTGCTGTCGCCCACGGACGCCGTGGCGCTCTCCGGCATTCTGAACGGGCGCGCCCTGCCGCGCCGCTTCATGCACATTCTGCAGGGCGAGGCGCTGTTGAACGACGCGTCGGGTCTCGTCTCCTTTAAATTCGCGGTCGGCGCGGTCGTGGCAGGCACCTTCTCCCTCTCCGACGCCGCGATGAATTTCGTTCTCGTCGCGGCTGGTGGGCTGGGTGTCGGCGCGGTGCTGGGCTGGGGTTTCTTCCAGCTTGACCAGAAGGTGCTCACCAAGCGGGCGGAAGAGGCCTCGATCTATGTCGTCCTCATCCTGCTCCTGCCCTTCGCCTCCTATCTGCTGGCCGAACATCTGGGCCTTTCGGGTATCCTGGCGGCGGTCTCAGCCGGCCTCACCCTCAATTTTCTCGACCCCTTCGGCGGCAGTCACAGCGCGATCCGCAGGCGCACCTTCGCCATCTGGAGCATTCTCGAATTCTCCTTCAACGGGCTGATCTTCCTTCTGCTCGGGCTGCAGCTTCCCGGCATCCTGGGCGACGGCGTCAAGCGGACGATCGCGGCAGGCTACTCGCCCTGGCAACTGCTGATGGTGATGCTGCTGATCACCGCCGCACTCTTCATCCTCCGCTTCGTTTGGGTGCTGCTGACCTCTCTTCTACGCACCGGCATCAACAAGGCGCGTGGCCGGCGGGTCGGCTACGGGTTCCCGGGTTTCATCCCGCTCTTGATCGCGACTGTCGCGGGGGTGCGCGGCGCTGTAACGCTTGCCGGTATCCTCTCCTTGCCCTTCTACCTGCCGACAGGCGAGCCCTTCCCGATGCGCGGCCTGCTGATTTGTCTGGCGAGCGGGGTCATTGTGCTTTCGCTTCTGGTCGCGGTGGTCTTCTTGCCTTTCCTGATGCCGAGGCTTCGTCTGCCCGAACTGGACCAGTTCGAAGCGGAAATCGCGGCCGCGCGACGGCTGATGGCGGAAAGTGCCATCAATGACCTGGAGGAGCGCGTGGAGGCGGGCATCAAGCGCCGCCAGGGGGCGCTGGAGCGCAATGCCTATGAGGAAGCCGCGGGGCGGGTGCTGGCCGACTATCGCCTCAAGCTCGAAGGGCAGGACGATGGCAACGAGAATCACGAGCGGGCGCGGGAGGATCAGCGCGCGGAAATCGCGCTCCGGCTGCGGGCCCTGCGCTCAGAGCGGGCCGAGATGCGCAAGCTGCGCCAGCGCCATGCGATCAATGACGAGGCCGTACAGACCCTGATTGAGCAGTTGGATATTGAGGAGGAGGCGCTGGCCCGCATTGCGGCGGCCTTGCCGCCGCGGCGGTGAGGCCGCTTCCCGGGCATGGGACGGTTGCGCCCCCTTCGGTTGCGGCATGCGGTGGATAAGGGCAGTTTTCTCAACATGACGATGCTGGACATCACGCAGAGCGCTCCGGCGCTTCTTGGGCGACTTACCACCGCGGCACTCTGAACGAGTCCGTGTTCCATCCTCCGTGCCCCGGGCACGGATCGCCCGTCCGCCGTCCGATCGAGTTTCCTGATGATCCCTTTTCCATTTGCCTTTCACGTCCCGCCCTGTGGCATGCCGGCCGCGGCACGACTTCGGTGCGGTCGCGGATGCTGACGGCCAGCCCGCGATCGTAGTCGGCCGATCCCTGATCCTCTCGACATTTCTCTGGACCGAAACGAGCGCCCGTCATGATGCTGAGCAACCCAGCCGCCAAATACCGACCCTTCACGGCCATCGACCTGCCGGACCGGCAATGGCCGAACCGGCGCATCACGAAAGCGCCCCACTGGTGCTCGGTCGATCTTCGGGACGGCAACCAGTCCCTCATCGATCCCATGGATGGGGAACGGAAGCGCCGCTTCTTCGACCTTCTGATCAAAACCGGTTTCAAGGAGATCGAGGTCGCGTTCCCCTCCGCCTCCCAGACGGATTTTGACTTCGTCCGCAGCCTGATCGAGGGTGGGCTGATCCCCGAGGATGTGGCGATCCAGGTTCTGACGCAGTCGCGCGAGGAGCTGATCCGCCGCACGATCGAAAGCCTGTCGGGCGCGCATCGCGCCATCGTCCATCTCTATAACGCGACCTCCGAAGTCTTCCGCCGCCTGGTGTTCAACCAGGACAAGGAAGGCACCATCGCGCTGGCCGTATCCGGCACAAAACTGATCCGCCAACTGACGGACGAGCATCCGGAGACGATCTGGACCTACCAGTATTCGCCGGAGACTTTCTCGTTTACGGAGCCCGAATTCGCACTCGAGGTGTGCGAGCGGGTGATGGACGTCTGGCAGCCGACGCCGGAGCGGCCGATGATCCTGAACCTGCCGGCAACGGTGGAAGTGGCAACGCCCAATGTCCATGCCGATCAGATCGAGTGGTTCTGCCGCAACCTGTCGCGCCGGGACAGCGCCATCATCTCGCTACATCCGCATAATGACCGCGGCACCGGCATCGCGGCGGCCGAATTGGGATTGATGGCCGGGGCGGACCGAGTGGAGGGCTGCCTCTTCGGCAATGGTGAGCGTACCGGCAATGTCGACATCGTCACCATGGCGCTGAACATGTACACGCAAGGCGTCGATCCGGGCCTTGATCTGTCGGATATGCGGAAGGTCGTCAGCACGGTCGAGCATTGCAATCAGATCGCCGTCCACCCCCGCCACCCCTATGCGGGTGAGCTGGTCTTCACCGCCTTCTCCGGCTCGCACCAGGATGCGATCAAGAAGGGTTTCGCGGCCCGCCAGAAGCAGAACGACGACAATTGGGAAGTGCCCTATCTGCCGATCGACCCTGCGGATATCGGCTGCTCCTACGAGGCGGTGATCCGCGTCAACAGCCAGTCCGGCAAGGGCGGTGTCGCCTGGGTACTCGAGCAGGACCAGGGTCTGCGCTTGCCGCGTCGGCTGCAGATCGCGTTCAGCCGGGTGGTCCAGGAGATCGCCGATCGCACGGGTCGGGAGACGACGACGACCGCCATCGTGGAAGCCTTCCGTCAGACCTATGGTATCGATGGCTCGGGACGGTTCTCGCTGGTCGATTATAGCGTCTCGGGTGCCGACAAATCCGGCGCGCCGCGCAGCTTCACCGGCCGCATCGAGGTCGATGGCGTGGCCAGGAGCATCACCGGCCAGGGCAATGGGCCGCTTTCCAGCTTTGTCGATGCGCTGAACAAGGCGCTGGGGCTTTCCATCGACATCGTCAATTACGACGAACATGCGATCGGCACAGGGTCTGGCACGCAGGCCGTCGCCTATGTCGAATGCGTTCTGCCGGACGGCAAATCGGTCTTCGGCGTCGGTATCGACGTCGATAGCGGCGAGGCCGCGATGCGCGCGGTCTTGAGCGCGGCGAACAACGCCGCTGCAGCAAGCGTGGGAGTAGCGAAATGAACGGCATGAGCCAGGCGGAAAGCGTCGAGAGCCAGTTCGGGCCACGCGCTGCATCCTATCTGACGAGTTCGGTCCATGCCCAGGGCGAGGATCTGGCCCATTTCGCGGCCATGCTGGCCGAAGACGGGGCGGGGGCGCGTGTGCTCGACCTCGGCTGCGGCGGTGGCCACATGTCCTTCGCGGCGGCCCCCTTTGTGCGCGAGGTCGTGGCCTATGATCTGTCACCGGAAATGCTGTCGGTGGTCGCCCATGCGGCGGGCGATCGGGGTTTCGGCAATCTGCTGACTGAGCAGGGCGAAGCGGAAGCGTTGCCCTTCGAGGATCAGAGCTTTGACTGGGTGGTGTCGCGGTTCAGTGCCCATCACTGGGCCGATTGGCGGGCGGGGCTGCGGGAGGCGCATCGGGTGATGCGCCCGGGCGGCCGCGGTGTCTTCATCGACGTCGTCTCCCCCGGGCCTGGCATTCTCGACACCTATCTGCAGACGGTCGAGGTGCTTCGCGATACCTCCCACGTGCGCGACTACAGCGCGGGCGAATGGGAAGTGGCGCTGGCGGAGAGCGGCTTCATGACGCAGGCCACCCGGCGGCATCGGCTGCGCATGGATTTCGCAAGTTGGATCGCCCGCATGCGCACGCCGGATGTGATGGCCAATGCCATCCGTGCATTGCAGGCGGCCGTCGCCGACCCCGTGCGGCGTCATTTCGCGATCGAGGCGGACGGCAGCTTCATGATTGATGTCGCAAGCTTTGAGGTCGTGCGCGGCTTCTGAGACGCGGCCCCGGGCGCGACAATCGCATCATCGTCGTCCCCGGGGCTGGCCCTTTGCGCTGGTTGATGAAGCCTTGATGGGCCGGGCGTGGCGATTCGCCGGGAACCGAGGCGGTGACGCCCGTCCTGTGGCAGCCCTTTGCGCCGATCCTATTCCGATGCGCTCGGCTTACTCTCGATCCCTGGGCAGCCACCTCATCTCAGGACGCGCGGCCGAGAGTGGCTGGTCCTGGGACGGAGAAGCCGGCCGGGGCTGAAAAATTGCTGGAAATGTCACCCAGCCGGGATGGGTCGCTCCCCAATCCCCTGGCAGGCTTGCGCCGCGCGGCAGGAAGATGAAGGGAACATGAAGATGGCTGGAGGCGGGCGTGGTGGCTTGGGTCATGGCATAAAGATCACACAATGTCAGATTTTCTAACGCATCTCAGAATGGTATTGCAATAAAAATCTGAATTTTCCTGAATCCTGCGTGTTTTTGCGGAGACGCAACCCCGTTTGGGCAAGACTTGAGATAGCAGGACGCTGTTTACGGCAATAACCGGTCGAAGTAGGGGCCGGATGGGTAATGCCGCTAAAGCAGAAGGTGCGCATGGGACAGGTCGATCAGGGGCTTAACCACAATTCAGTTAACGTCCTATATTGCGTTGCAACATAAGGCTTTTTCGGCTCTGACTTGTGAGACCGAGCAGGAATGGCTAGGTGTCGGCGATGAGTTTTCGATGACGCGGCGACTGACCGACGACACGGAGAAAGACATGGCCCAGGCAGCGGCGACCCGTAAACGGACCAAAATTCCCGAGGTATCTATGGGCAAGGACGACCTTCTGCGCTTCTACCACGATATGCTGCTGATCCGGCGTTTCGAGGAGAAGGCGGGGCAGCTTTACGGGATGGGGCTGATTGGCGGCTTCTGCCATCTTTATATCGGCCAGGAAGCCGTCGTCGTCGGGGTTCAGGCCGCTCTGAAGCCGGGCGACCAGGTCATCACGAGCTACCGCGACCATGGCCATATGCTGGCGACGGGCATGGAAGCGCGTGGCGTGATGGCGGAACTCACCGGCCGCGAGACGGGCTATTCGCGCGGCAAGGGCGGGTCGATGCACATGTTCAGCAAGGCCAAGGGCTTCTACGGCGGCCACGGCATCGTCGGCGCTCAGGTCTCCATCGGCACCGGACTCGGCTTCGCCAACTGGTACCGCGGCACCGACAATGTCTCCGTGACCTATTTCGGCGAAGGTGCCTCCAACCAGGGGCAGGTTTTCGAGAGCTTCAACCTCGCCGCCCTGATGAAGCTGCCGGTCGTCTTCGTGATCGAGAACAACCGTTACGGCATGGGCACCAGCGTCGAGCGCGCCTCCGCGTCCAAGGACCTCTCCAAGAACGGTGCTGCCTGGGGCATTCCCGGCCTGCAGGTTGACGGCATGAACGTCATCGCCGTCAAGGAAGCGGCCGAGCAGGCTATCGCCCATTGCCGCGCCGGGAAGGGACCCTTCCTGCTGGAGATGAAAACCTACCGCTATCGCGGCCATTCCATGTCCGATCCCGCGAAATATCGCACCCGTGAAGAGGTGCAGAAGATGCGCAGCGAGCGCGATTGCATCGAAGCGGTGCATCACCTGCTCACCGAGCAGGGCGTGGACGAGGCCGAGATCAAAAAGATCGACGATGCGGTGAAAGCCGTGGTGCAGGAGGCGGCGGACTTCGCCCAGTCGAGCCCCGAGCCCGATCCGAAAGAACTCTGGACTGATATCCTGGTGGAGGCGTGAGCGTTATGGGAACGCAGATTCTGATGCCGGCCCTCTCCCCCACCATGACGGAGGGCAAGCTCGCCCGCTGGCTCAAGAATGTCGGCGATGAGATCAAGGCCGGGGACGTGATCGCCGAAATCGAGACGGACAAGGCGACGATGGAAGTGGAAGCGGTGGACGAGGGTACGCTTTCCTCCATCCTGGTGCCTGAGGGCACGGAAGGGGTCGCCGTGAACACCCCGATCGCCGAGATCGGTGGCGGCGCGAATGGCGCGGCCGCCCCCGCGCCCGCAACGCCGGCGGCCGCTCCGGCGGCCGAGGCTCCGGCCCCTGTGGCCAATACGGCACCGACAGTCGCGCCCACGGCCGCCGCCGCGCCGGAGAAGGACTGGGGCCCGACCAAGCCGATTACCGTGCGTGAAGCCCTGCGCGATGCCATGGCCGCCGAGATGCGGGCCGATGGCGACGTCTTCCTGATGGGTGAGGAAGTCGCCCAGTATCAGGGCGCCTACAAGATCAGCCAGGGGCTGCTGGATGAGTTCGGCCCCCGCCGCGTCATCGACACGCCGATCACCGAACATGGTTTCACCGGCATGGCCGTCGGTGCGGCGATGAGCGGCCTCAAGCCCATCGTCGAGTTCATGACCTTCAACTTCGCCATGCAGGCGATCGACCAGATCATCAACTCCGCCGCCAAGACGCTCTATATGTCAGGCGGCCAGATGGGCGCGCCGATCACCTTCCGGGGGCCGAACGGTGCGGCCTCGCGGGTCGGCGCCCAGCACAGTCAGTGCTATGCCTCCTGGTACGCGCATTGCCCGGGCCTCAAGGTTGTCGCTCCCTGGTCCGCGGCGGATGCCAAGGGCCTGCTGCGCGCCGCCATCCGTGACCCGAACCCGGTCATCGTGCTGGAAAACGAGATCCTCTACGGCCACACCTTCGAATGCCCGACGGATGAGGATTTTGTCCTCCCTATCGGGAAGGCAAAGGTGGAGCGAAAGGGTGAGCACGTCACCATCGTCGCCTTCAGCATCATGGTCGATATCGCTCTCAAGGCGGCGGAAGCTCTCGCCGAGCAGGGCATCAGCGCCGAGGTCATTAATCTGCGTTCGTTGCGCCCGCTCGATACCGCGACCATCGTGGAGAGCGTGAAGAAGACGAGCCGCCTGGTGACGGTGGAAGAGGGCTGGCCCTTCTCCGGTATCGGCGCGGAAGTCGCGATGCAGATCATGGAAAACTGTTTCGACTGGCTGGATGCGCCGCCGGTGCGCGTGCACGGGCTCGATGTGCCGCTGCCTTATGCCGCGAACCTCGAAAAGCTCGCGCTTCCGCAGCCGTCCTGGGTTGTTGACGCCGTTCGCAAGATCGTCTGAGGGAGCACGCCGATGGCCATCAACATCCTTATGCCCGCGCTCTCGCCCACCATGACGGAGGGCACGCTCGCCCGCTGGCTGAAGAAAGAGGGCGAGGCGGTGAAGGCCGGCGACGTCATCGCCGAAATTGAGACCGACAAGGCGACCATGGAAGTGGAAGCCGTGGATGAAGGCATCCTCGGCAAGATCCTGGTGGCTGACGGCACCGAGGCAGTGAAGGTCAACGCGCCGATCGCCATCCTGGTTCAGGAGGGCGAAAAGGTGCCGGATAGCGCAGGTGCGGCCCCGGCCGCCGCACCGCCTCCTGCTGCCGAAGCGCCCAAGGCCGAAGCCGCCGCCCCGGCGACCCCAAAAGCGGCGCCGGCCGCGAATGGGCATGACAAGGGGACGCGTATTTTTGCCTCCCCACTCGCCAAGCGGATCGCCCAGGACAAGGGCATCGATCTTTCCGGCATTACGGGAACGGGGCCCAACGGCCGCATCGTGCGGGCGGATGTCGAGGGTGCGAAGGCGGCTCCTGCGGCCGGAGCCGCGCCGGCCGTCGCCGCTCCGGCCGCTGCGCCCATCGCGCCGGCCGCACCGCCCAAGGCCGCCGCCATCACCGCGCCGCACAGTCTGGTGCCCCACACCACAATGCGACGCGTGATCGCCAAGCGCCTGACCGAGAGCAAGCAGAACGTCCCGCATTTCTATTTGACGATGGATATCGAGCTCGACGCCCTCCTGAAGCTCCGCGGCGAGCTCAATGCCCGTTCGTCCAAGGACGGTACAGGTTCCTTCAAGCTCTCGGTGAACGACATGATCATCAAGGCGGCGGCGATCGCGCTCCGCCGCGTGCCCAAGGTCAATGCCAGCTTCACGGATGACGGCGTCGCTTTCTACGATGATGTGGATATCTCCGTCGCCGTTGCCATTCCCGATGGGCTGATTACGCCCATCATCCGTCGCGCAGACCAGAAGGGCCTGGCCACGATCAGCAACGAGATGAAGGATCTCGGCCTGCGCGCCCGCGCCGGCAAGCTGAAGCCCGAGGAGTTCCAGGGCGGCGGCTTCTCCGTCTCCAATCTCGGCATGTTCGGCGTGAAGGACTTCCAGGCCATCATCAACCCGCCTCAGGCGGCGATCCTCGCGGTCGGCGCCGGCGAGCAGCGGCCGGTGGTGAAGGATGGGCAGCTTGCGGTTGCGACCGTGATGTCCGCGACGCTCTCTGTCGATCATCGGGTGGTCGATGGCGCGCTTGGCGCGGAGTGGCTGCAGGCCTTCAAGGCCATCATCCAGGAACCGCTGAACCTGATGCTCTGACAGAGACGGGGGCTGGAATTGGCGGATGTAACTCTCCGCCTGGCGAAGCCCGGGGATGTTCCAACCATCCTCGGCTTCGTGAAGGCGTTGGCGGCCTTTGAGCAACTGACCCATGAGGTCGTGGCGACAGACGCGGATTTTCATGACTCCCTGTTCGGAGAACCGCGCCGGGCCGAAGCGCTGATTGCCGAAATCAACGGCACGTCGGTGGGTTTCGCCCTGTGGTTTTATAATTTCAGCACCTTCCGCGGGCGCCATGGGCTCTACCTGGAAGACATCTACATCGATCCCGCCCATCGCGGGGCAGGCATCGGCCGGCAGATCTTCCGTTTTCTGGCCCAGCACGCCATTTCCCAGGGCTGCGCGCGCATGGACTGGGATGTCCTTAACTGGAATGAAAAGGCCGTCCGTTTCTACCGTTCGCTTGGCGCCATTCCGCTTGATGGCTGGACCCGCCAGCGCCTGACCGGGCCGGCTTTGACTGCGCTTGCCGAAAGCTGACGCCGGTGCACAGCCGGACCTAATCAGAGGAAGAATTTCATGGCCGAGCAAAGCTTCGATGTCGTGGTTGTCGGCGGTGGCCCCGGCGGCTATGTGGCCGCTATTCGCGCCGCCCAGCTTGGCTTGAAGACGGCTGTGGTGGAGCGTGAGCACCTGGGCGGCATCTGCCTGAACTGGGGCTGCATCCCGACCAAAGCCCTGCTGCGCAGCGCCGAGATTTCGCATCTCCTTGCGCATCTCGACGAGTTCGGCTTCTCCGCCGACAATATCAAATTTGACCTCGATAAGGTCGTGAAGCGCTCGCGCGGTGTCGCGAAGCAGCTCGCCACCGGGGTCGGCTTCCTGCTCAAGAAGAACAAAGTCACGGTCTTCGACGGCCAGGCCAAGCTCGCGGGCAAGAATACGGTCGCGGTTGAGAAGGACGGCAAAGCGGTCGCGACGCTGAAGGCCCCGCACATCATCCTGGCGACAGGTGCGCGGGCGCGCGACCTGCCGGGGATGGAGGCGGATGGCAAGCTGGTCTGGAACTACAAGACGGCTATGGTGCCGACGATGATGCCGAAATCCCTCCTGGTCATCGGGTCCGGCGCCATCGGCATCGAATTCGCGAGCTTCTACCTCAACATGGGCGCGAAGGTGACGGTCGTCGAAGTCATGGACCGCGTGCTGCCGGTGGAGGATGAGGAAATCAGCGCCTTCGCCCGCAAGTCTTTCGAGAAGCAAGGCATGGTCATTCATACGGGCGTTGCCGTGAAGGGCCTCAAGAAGGGGTCGGATAATGTGACGGTGACCATCGAGGCCGCCGGTAAGACCCAGGAGATCACGGTCGATCGTGTCATCTCGGCTGTTGGCATCGTCGGCAATGTCGAGAATCTCGGCCTGGAAGAGGCGGGGGTGAAGGTCGAGCGCACGCATGTCGTGGTCGATGGTTTCGGCCGCACGGGCGTCGAGGGCATCTATGCCATCGGCGATCTCGCGGGGCCGCCGTGGCTTGCCCATAAGGCGAGCCATGAAGGTGTCATCTGCGTCGAAATGATCGCGGGCAAGAACCCGCATCCGCTCGATACCGGCAATATCCCGGGCTGCACCTATTGCCGCCCGCAGGTCGCTTCGGTGGGCCTCACCGAAGCCAAGGCGAAGGCCGCCGGGCATGAGGTGAAGGTCGGCCGCTTCCCCTTCATCGGCAATGGCAAGGCCATCGCCATGGGCGAGCCAGAGGGCATGGTGAAGACTGTTTTCGACGCCAAAACCGGCGAGTTGCTTGGTGCGCACATGGTTGGCGCTGAGGTGACCGAGATGATCCAGGGCTATGTCATCGGCCGCACAATGGAGACGACGGAGGCCGAACTCATGGAAACCGTCTTCCCGCACCCGACCGTCAGCGAGACCATGCATGAGGCGGTGCTTGACGCCTACGGTCAGGCCATACACTTCTAGGCCGATTGCGGCTGCGAGACGGGCGCTCCGCTGCGGGCGCCTTCAGCAAGGACAGGATCATGGCCACCCGGCTCGTCATCGACCATCGCCACCCTGAAAAGGCCCATCGCCCGGACAATGCCGTCGCGCGCAGCAAGCCCAGCTGGATCAGGGTCCGCGCGCCGAGTCATCCGATCTATCACGAGACGCGCGAACTCATGCGCAGCCACAAGCTCGTGACGGTCTGCGAGGAGGCGGCCTGCCCGAATATCGGCGAATGCTGGTCGCAGCGGCATGCGACCATGATGATCATGGGCGACACCTGCACGCGCGCCTGCTCCTTCTGCAATGTCCGCACCGGCATGCCGGACGCGCTGGACGCGGACGAGCCCAACCGCGTTGGCGATGCGGTGGCGAAGCTGGGTCTGCTGCATGTCGTCATCACCTCCGTCGACCGCGATGACCTGGACGATGGCGGGGCACGGCATTTCGCGTCGGTGATCGGCGCCATCCGGCAAGCGGCACCGGGCACGACGATCGAGGTATTGACGCCGGATTTTCTGCGCAAGCCGGGTGCTATCGAGATCGTGGCGGAAGCGGCCCCCGATGTCTTCAATCACAATCTGGAAACCGTGCCGCGCCTCTACCCCACGATCCGGCCGGGCGCGCGCTACTATCAATCGCTCCGCCTGCTCGACAGGGTGAAGCAGCTGAGTCCCAGGATTTTCACCAAATCGGGTCTCATGGTGGGGCTGGGTGAGGCCCGGCCCGAAGTCGGGCAGGTGATGGACGATCTGCGCATTGCCGATGTCGATTTCCTCACGCTCGGCCAGTATCTGCAGCCGACGCCGAAACATGCGGCGGTCGCGAACTTCGTGACGCCGGAGGAGTTCGGTGATTACGCCTCCATGGCCCGCGCCAAGGGCTTCCTCATGGTCTCCGCTACCCCGTTGACCCGCAGTTCCTATCACGCAGATGCTGATTTCGCTGAGCTACGTGCCGCGCGGGAGGCACAGGTCGCGGCTATTGCCCGCGCACCCGTTCCGCTGGCTGCAGTGGTCTGATGCCGCGCTACGCCGAGCAGAAGCGGGTTCCCTACCAGCCGGAACAGATGTTCGATCTGGTCGCCGACGTGGGCAAATACCCCCAGTTTCTGCCCTGGTGCGTTGGTGCGCGCATCCGAAGCCAGACGAATGAGGAGATGGTGGCCGATCTCACCATCGGCTTCGGACCCTTCCGGGAGAGCTTCACGAGCCGGGTGAAGCTGGAACATCCGCATACTATCCTCGTGCAATACGAGAACGGACCCTTCAAATACTTGCGCAACCGCTGGACCTTCAAACCGGACCCGAATGGTTGCCTGATCGACTTCTTTGTCGATTTCGAGTTTCGCAGCCGCGTGCTGCAGATGGCGATCGGCACGGTCTTCGCGGAAGCCGTGCGCCGCATGGTCTATGCCTTTCTCAAGCGTGCGCGGGACGTCTACGGCGCACCGGCCGCGACCGTGCACGTGGTGCCAGCGGCCGCGAAGAGCTGATTATTCCTTCGGCACGCCGTTTTCCCAATCCGGCCAGTCGGAGACGATGGCCTGCACCAACGGATTGCCGGCGCGGTAGAGATTGTCGAGCGCGATTAGAAAGCCGCCCTGCTCGGCGTATCTGAGCAGGTTTGTTGCATTGTCACCGCCCGGTGCCGCACGATCGAAATCGGAGCCCGCGCGCAGCACCGCGACCCTTTGATCATCCGCGAGGCCCGCGCTCGTCGCGCGGGTCAGCACCTCGTAGGTTGCGTTGTCCTCCTGCTGGGTCGTGCAGTATTTTCCTGCACCGTCCGTCAGCAGTTTCGTCCAGGTCTCCGCACGTTCTCCGAGCTTGGTGCCGCTCCACCATGTGTCACCCGTCAGCGTGTCGCATTCGATGACGCTGGGCGCCGCATTCCCTGGAGGCGGATAGTCAGCACGGGCCTTCGCGGCCGCAGGCGTATCCGCAAGCTTGACATCCTTCGACAGGGTATAGGCGCGAGCCTGGAGTGCCGGGTTGAGCGCGAAAACCTCGGTCTTGTAGTCCAGCGGCGGCTTTTGATCCGGATTTTGGGTGTTGATGCCCGTATAGCCGGTCGGCCAGGATGTCGGCGCCTCGCGCTCGTCCAACTCCCATTGCAGGCCCCAATCGACGAGGTAATGCGCCCAGGCGGCCGAACCCAGCGTGCCGTAATGGGGATTGATCCCCGCGATGCCGGCGACGAGCCAATAGGTCTTCCGCAGATCGAACCGTCCGGAGAAGACGAGGGCCGATACCGAGGCAGCGGCATTGGCTTCGCCCATGCCCGTGGTCAGCAGGCAGACACCCTCGGCCGCGCAATGCACCTGCGGGTAGTCGGGGCTGAGACCCGGCACGGTAATCGCTTCCGTCAGCGGCAGATGCTTCTGCCACACTCCGCCTTCCGGCCCGAACATCGAGACGATCATCACCTTGACCGGCAAGGGTTCGGCGGCCTGCGCTGGCGCCGCCGCCAAACCGCTTCCGGCCGCGGCTGCGGTCGCTGCCACTGCCAGCCACAGGCCAAGCCGCATGAAGAGATCTCCCGATCGAAAGAAAAGATTGGCCAGAAGCTTAGGCGTGATCAATCTGGCAGGGAAGGCAGAGTGCAGGCAAGGCGCGGGCGCCTTCGGGCAGGATGGCTCAACCGACTGCGCTATGACGGGGCGAAGCCGACGGGGAGGCGTACATGCACATCGTGATGAGTGCGAAAGAGCAGGAGCTCTTGCTGGCTTTCATTCGCAACAGCCGCAGATATGTGGAGTTCGGATCGGGCGGCAGCACGAAACTCGCCGCACAGCACGTCAAGGGGCCGCGCCCCGGTGCAGGCCCGCAGGCGCGGGCTATTCTCGAGGCGCATAGGTTCACGCCGGAATAGCTCGGCTCAGGCGCGCAGGTAGGGCTGGTAGGCTGGCTCCCAGATTGTCGCATCCACCCGCGCCGCGATCTCCGTCTCGCTCATTGCCGGAATCAGCCCGTCCTTGACGGCAGCAAGAGCGACCCGAATGGCGATCCGGCGGGAGACGCTGCGCACATCCGAGAGTGGCGGCAGAAGATGGGGCACCGTGTCCCCGGTCTTGGCGGGTGCCGCGTCGGCGAGCGCGCGCGAGGTCGCCATGAGCATCGCGTCCGATACCCGGGGAATGCCGAGGGCCAGCACGCCGAGGCCGAGGCCCGGGAAGATATAGACATTGTTGGTCTGGGCGATGGGGAAGGTCTTGCCGCCGAATTCCTGGGGTGGGAAGGGGCTGCCGGTGCCGATGATGGCGCGGCCTTCAGTCCAGGCGAGGACATCGCCCGCCTGCGCTTCCGCGCGTGACGTCGGGTTGGACAGCGGGAAGATGATCGGCCGCTCGGCATGGCGCGCCATCTCGCGCACGATCTCTTCGGTGAAAAGACCCGGCTGGCCGGTGACACCGATCAGGATCGTGGGTTTCACCGCGCGGATGGTTTCGAGGAAAGAGACCTGGGTCGGGTCGCTGTGCGGGATCTGGTCGAGATCGGATTGTTTACGGGCGAGCTTCTGCTGGAAGGGATAGAGCCCTTTCATTCCGTCATGCATGAGGCCGAAGCGATCGACGATGTAGACGTTCGCGCGTGCTGTGGCGGGATCAGCGCCTTCCTCGATCGCCGCCGCAATCAGCTGTTCGGCGATGCCGCAGCCGGCCGAGCCGCCGCCGAGAACCACAATCTTCTGTTCCGGCAAGGGTTTGCCGGAGGTGCGCACGGCGGCGAGCGCGGTGCCGACCACCACGGCCGCCGTGCCCTGCACGTCATCATTGAACATGCAGAGCTGATCGCGGTAGCGCTCGAGGAACAGCGTCGCGTGGTCAATCGCGAAATCCTCGAACTGCAAAAGAACGTTCGGCCATTTGCGCTTGACGGCCTGGACGAAGGCATCGACGAAGGCTTCATAGTCCTGCCCCTCGATGCGCTTGTTGCGCCAGCCGATATAGAGCGGATCGGCCAGGCGCTCCTCGTTATTGGTGCCGACGTCGAGCGTGATGGGCAGGGTGTTTTCGGGCGCGATGCCGCCGCAGGCGGTGTAGAGCGAGAGCTTGCCGATGGGAATGCCCATGCCGCCGGCCCCCTGATCGCCGAGGCCGAGGATGCGGCCGCCATCCGTCACCACGATGGCGCGTACATCCTGGTCGCCGACGGAGGCGAGCATCTCGTCCATGCGGTCGCGCAGCGGATAGCTGATGAAGAGGCCGCGCGGCCTGCGATAGATTTCACTGAATTTCTGGCAGGCCTCGCCCACGACCGGCGTATAGACCATGGGCAGCATCTCGATCACGTGGTCAACCATCAGACGGTAGAAGAGCGTCTCGTTGCGATCCTGCAAGGCACGGAGATAGATGTGCCGCTCGATATCGGCATCCTTCCGGCTGTAGGCGGCATAGGTGCGGGCGACCTGGGTTTCTATCGTCGTAACGGCGGGCGGCAGCAGGCCGTGAAGCCCGAAGGCTGATCGTTCATCATCGGGAAAGGCGCTGCCCTTGTTCAGCCTTGGCTCGTCGATCAGTTCAAATCCATGCTGGGAGACTCGAAGTTCCGATGCAGCCATCGCCTGTCCCTCCTGTGCTGGGCAAGGATGCGGCCAGGCTTGAGTGCCATCCGGGAAATCGGGAAGCCTCCAGGCCTGCAGACCGCCCTCGCTGTCCTTCGTTATCAAGAGAAGCTTAGAGAATTCCCGTCAATCGCTAATGAATGATTTGGTAGTGCATGGTCGCCGTCACGGTGACCGTGTTCGATTTTGCATCAGCCCCGAGCGGCGGCAGGTCGGCATCGCGGAACAGACCCAGCCAGGATTGGTCGAGGAGCGCATAGCCCGTGGGCGTCACCATCATGAGGCTGATGACATGACCCGCCCGGTCGACGGTGAAGCGGACGGTGACGGAACCTTGCTGTCCCATCTCGCCCGCCATTTCAGGGTAACTGGCCCGATCATTCACCCATTGTTGCAGTTCCGAAAGCCAGTTCTTGCCCGGACTGCCTTGAATGGCGAGGTCGCTGCCGGGGTTCGCCTGCATGGAGGACGGCAGTTGCAGATTCATGCCCTTGGTGCGGCCGCCCGAGGTGCTGCCGCCGCCATTGAAGGACATGCCGTTCATCATCATGCCCTGGCTGAAGACGCTGCTGCGGCCTTGGCTGGAACGGCGCGTGGGCGCGGCCTTTTGCGGCGTCGGCGGAATGGGCGGCAGTGGCGGGGGTTCGGGAAGCTTCATCGGCGCCAGTTCAGGCAAAGGCGGCATGTTGAGATTCACCTCCGCCGGCTCGTTGTCCGGGATGGTGGAGGGCCGTGGAACGGGCGCCGGCACGGGTGCCGGGGTCTTGGGGGCGGTCGGAGCGGGCGGCGGCGGTGGCGGCAGCTTGATCTTGGGCAGCGCCGGCGGCGGCTTCGGCGCGGCCGGAACGGGCTTGGGCTCTGGCGGTTTCGGCCGCGGTGGGGCGACCGGCTTGGGCGGTGTCACCGGATGGGGTGGCTCGGGCCTTTTGATTTCGGGGCGCGGCAGGGGGGCCGGCGGCGGTGCGGCCTGGACCGTGTGCCGAGGTGTCGGGCTCGGCCGGCCGCGGGGTGCGGCCTCATGAGCAACCTGGTTCTGCTTTATAGCGGTCTTGGGGGCGGTTGCCGTTTTCTTGCCGGGCTCGAAGACTACCGAAACGGCGTTGGTCGGCGGCGGCTCCGGCGGCGTCCTGTTGGGAAAGGTGATGATCAAGGCAGCCAGGATCGCAAGGTGAAGCGCTGCCGAAACACCGGCCGCGATCGTCAGCCGATCGCGTGGCGGCGCGGCTCTGCGGCGCGGCACCATGGGAGTCCGACCCGGGCGCGGCTGATCCCCGACGGATGAGAGTTTGGGCGTCCGCCGTGGGGTGACCATACGAGCTGATGCGGGCCTTTGGAAATTCGGGAACACCGCATAGCATGCCCTGGGCCAGCGGTTAACGGCCGGGATGTTGCTTTCTGTTGCGCCGCCCGCCGCAAACGGCGCGCTTCCTGCTTGGGAAAAGGCGGCGCCCGGTCCGTCCGGGCACCGGGATCGGATCGAGGACAAGGAGTTCGACCGCATGTATGCGCATTCCGTCGGCGGGACCCGCTACTGCTTTCCTGATCTGAAAACGCTGATGGCGCGCGCCACCCCGCACCGCTCGGGCGATGTCCTGGCCGGTGTCGCAGCCTCCAGCATGGCGGAGCGTGTCGCCGCCCAAGCCGCGCTCGCCGACCTTCCGCTCAAGAGCTTCCTGGTGGAAGCCATCATCCCCTACGAGACGGATGAGGTCACTCGCCTCATTATCGACGGCCAGGATCCAGCAGCCTTTGCTCCTGTTTCCCATATGACCGTCGGGGATTTACGGGACTGGCTGCTGTCGGACGAGGCCGATACGGCGGTCCTTGCGCGCCTCGCCCCTGGCCTGACACCCGAGATGGCGGCCGCAGTCTCGAAAATCTGCCGCGCCCAGGACTTGATCCTGATCGGCGCGAAATGCCGGGTGACCACCCGTTTCCGCGATACGATCGGCCTGCCCGGACGCCTCGCCTCGCGCCTGCAGCCGAACCACCCGACCGATGATCCGAAGGGCATCCTGGCCAGCATCGTAGACGGGCTGCTGCTCGGCTGTGGCGATGCCGTGATCGGCATCAATCCTGCCTCCGACAGCCCGCAACGTGTGCACGACCTGCTCTCCATGCTGGACGATCTCCGCCAGCGCCTGGAGGTGCCGACCCAGAGCTGTGTGCTGACCCATGTGACGACGGCGATCGACCTCATGGCGCGCGGCACCCCGGTGGACCTCGTCTTCCAGTCGATCGGCGGGACGGAGGCGACCAATACGAGCTTTGGCTTCAGCCTGGCGACGCTCGCCGAGGCGCATCAGGCGGCGCTCGCGCTGAAGCGCGGCTCGGTCGGCGATAATGTCATGTATTTCGAGACCGGGCAGGGCAGTGCGCTGTCCGCAGGTGCTCATCACGGCTGCGACCAGCAGACGGTGGAAGCGCGGGCCTATGCGGTCGCGCGCCGCTTCTCGCCCTTGCTGGTCAATACCGTCGTCGGCTTCATCGGGCCGGAATATCTCTATGATGGCAAGGAGATCATCCGCGCCGGGCTGGAAGACCATTTCTGCGCCAAGCTGCTCGGCGTGCCAATGGGCTGCGACGTCTGTTACACGAACCACGCCGAGGCCGATCAGGACGACATGGACCTGCTCATGACCTCTCTGTCCGCAGCGGGCCTCACCTTCATCATGGGCATTCCAGGTGCCGACGATGTGATGCTCGGCTATCAGAGCACCTCCTTTCATGACGTGCTGGCGCTGCGCCAGATGCTGGGCCTGAAGCCCGCGCCGGAATTCGAGGTTTGGCTCAGCCGTGTCGGGCTGATGGACGATTCCGGCCGTATCCGCCCGCTCGACATGCCGGAGCGCTTCCAGCGTCTCTTGGCGGCGGCCTGAGGCATGGCGATGGATCGCTTCGAGACTCTCCGCCAATTCACGGCCGCCCGCATCGGGCTGCGGCGGGTGGGGCCGGGCATCGCCACATCGGACCATCTCGCCTTTCGCGCGGCCCATGCGCTCGCACGGGATGCTGTCCATACGCCCCTGGACCTCGACGCGCTGGAAGCGGGGCTCGGCCCGCTGGGCCTGCCGGTCGTGCGGGTGGAAAGCCGCGCGCTTGACCAGCACACCTATCTCACCCGCCCCGATCTCGGGCGCCGCCTGTCGGATGCCGCGGTCCAGGCCCTGCGGCCCCTGGACCGCGATCCGGACATCGCGGTACTCGTCGCCGGCGGGCTCTCTGCTTTCGCCATCGCGAGCCATGCGGCCGATCTCCTGGGGCTGCTTGTGCCGGCATGGCAAAGGGCGGGGCGGCGGCTCGGTCCTCTCTGCATCGCGCCGCGCGGCCGCGTGGCGCTGGGGGATGAGGTGGGGGCTATCCTCGGCGCGCGGCTGGTGCTGGTACTGATCGGCGAGCGCCCGGGGCTGACGTCTCCCGACAGTCTCGGCGCCTATCTCACGCTCGGCCCGCGGCTCGGCTGCACGGATGCGGACCGCAACTGCATCTCCAATATCCGGCCCGAAGGCATGGATCTGACGGAGGCGGCGCGCCGCATACTCTGGCTCACGGACCAGGCGATGACGCGGGGTCTCAGCGGCGTCTTGCTCAAGGATGACAGTGACGTTCGCCTCCTGCGGGCCTCTGACGCGCCCGCAGTCCCGGGCGCGACGGAGCCGTAAAGGCCTTTGCGCCTTCAGTTGCCGGTATCAGGCTTCAGCTTGATCGAGACGCTTTGCAGGTATTCAAGACGCACGCGGTCGCCGGCCTTCAGCTTGCCGGCGAAATGCTGAAAAGCAGGGTCTCGGACCGCCATCGTCCGCTT
>Ga0310811_10003580_pt1 | contig 19562 bp, 17 predicted proteins | sample YCmetagenome_FD_207642 | JGI IMG/M metagenome (GOLD analysis project Ga0310811, IMG submission 207642) | Soil microbial communities from experimental microcosm in Duke University, North Carolina, United States - YC | ecosystem: Engineered > Artificial ecosystem > Soil microcosm > Unclassified ...
TTGGAATCCACGCCGACCCGCAGCTTGGCCCGGCGCGACAGCGCCGCCAGACGATCGGCCTTGGCTGCCCCAACCAGAGGATAAGAGATCAGAATGTCGTCCAGCCCCGCATCGATCATCACCTCGGCTTCGCCGAGCTTCTGGCAGGTGATGCCTTTCGCTCCCAATTCGACCTGCCGATGGGCGAAGCTGGGGATCTTGTGGGTCTTGATGTGCGGCCGCAGCGCCAAGCCATGGCTGTCGCAATAGGCCTGCATCTTGGCCAGGTTGTGCTCGACAATGTCGAGATCGACGACCGGGACCGGGGTATCGAGTTCATCAATATGCATGCGCGGCCTTTCAGGAGGGAAGCAGCGCGATGCAGTCGATCTCGACCAGGATACCGCCCATCTGGCAACCGATGGTGGTGCGCGCCGGCGGTTCGGTCGGGAAGAATTCCTTGTAGATGGCGTTATATTCCTGGAACCGCGTGCCATCGGTCAGATAGGTGTTGACCTTGACGACATCCTTCATGTCGGCGCCGACGCCGCGCAGAATGGTCTGGATGTTCTTCAAGGTCTGACGCACCTGATCGGCAAACTTGTCCGACAGCGCCCCGGTCACCGGATCGGCCCCTGCCTGACCCGCCACAAAGACCAGCCGGTCCGCAATCACGGCATGGGAATAATGGCCACCGGGCTTCGCCGCGCCTTCGACCATCACAGCTTTACGCATTCTTTTTTCCTCCATCTTGACCCAGCACCCGGCCCGGGAGCCGGCCTGTCATCTTGCCATTTTCCAGCACCATTTCGCCGGCAACCAGCACATGCTCTATGCCAGTTGGCAACCGTGTCGGCGAGTCAAAGGTGGCGCAATCCTCGATGGCGTCACCAAACAACACCAGATCGGCGGCCATGCCCGGCCGGATCAGGCCACGGTCCGCCAGTCCGAACCGTTCTGCCGCGCGCGAAGTCATGCGGCAGACCGCGTCTTCCAGGGCAAACCAGCCCTCGCGCCTGAGCCGACCGGCGACACGCGGAAAGGTGCCATAGGCGCGCGGATGGGGCTTGGTTCCAGGCCTGGGCAGCCCATCCGAGCCCACCATATGCAGCCGGTGCGTACAGGCGGCGTGCAAATCCTTTTCGTCAAGCTGAAACATCACGATGCTGGTCTGGCCCTGATCTTCCAGGATCAGCCGCACCAGCAGATCGAACGGCGAGATGCCGAGATCGACGGCAGCCTGGACCATGCTCTGGCCTTCCAGGCTTTTGAGACCGGGATTGCTGACGCCGGAGATACGAACATTCTCCCACCCGATCAGCGACACTTTGGAAGGGGGCACGCCTTTCGGGCTTTTTCCTTCCAGATAAAACCGCAATTGTTCGCGGAAGTCCCCCTGCGCCAGGCGCGCGACGAGGCCGTCATAGCCGCCTTCCAGCGCATCGGTGGGCAGAAGCTGCAGGATATAGCTGCTGCCGGCCGGATAGGGATACATGTCGAAGCTGATGTCGACGCCCTGCTGGCGCGCCTGTTCCAGCTTGCTCAGCGCATCCGTCATCTGGCCCCAGTTGGGACGGCCGGCCGATTGCAGATGCGACAACAGCCCCGGAACACCGGAGTCCCGCAACAGGCCGATGAACTCATCCATGGAGTCCAGAAGATCGCCTTCATAGCCGCGGATATGTGCGGCCAGCAATTTGCCGTTCTCCTGGACCGTTCGCGATAGGGCCAGAAGCTCGCCGCGATCGGCATAGGCGCTGGGCGGATAAACCAGACCCAGCGACAAGCCCGCCGCGCCGGCGCGCAATTGGCGGGCCAGCAGCGCCTGCATCTCCTTACATTCCGCATCGGTGGCGGCGCGCCGTTCATGACCGATCACGGCGAGCCGGAGCGCGGCATGCCCGACCAGGGAGACAAGATTCAATGCCAGGCCACGTCCATGAATGGCGTCGCGATAGCCTGCGAAATCTTCAAAAACCTCATTGTCGGAAACATCGCCTAACAGAGTCGAGAAATGCTTCCTGAGATTGCCGGCAGAACCGGCCACCATGGGATAAAGCGAGAAGCTGCAGTTGCCGACCACAAGGGTCGTGACACCTTGCGCGATCTTCTCGATCCGTTCCGGCTCGCGCAGGCAGATCAGATCGTCATGGCAATGCGCATCGATAAAGCCTGGCGCGAGATAGAGCCCCTGCGCATCCAGCACCCTGACGCCATCGGCCTGGATGGCCTTGCCGATTTCCGCGATACGCCCGTCGCGAAGAAGAACATCGGAGACAAACCAGGGCGCACCCGTGCCATCGACAATACGCGCGTCACGGATCAGGCAGTCGACAGGCATCATGTCCTCGCCCGGGATGGATCGCTGACGATTTGGGCTGCATTTCTCTCCGGCGGATCGGGAATGGGCTCGATCCTGCCGAGCAGAACCAGATAAGAGAAAATGCCCACGATCAAGACCAGGCCCGCGACCAGAAAGGCGCCGGCGAAGGAGTGGGTCAGTCCCACAATGAATCCCGTGATCACCGGCGCGGCGACGCCCATCAGATTGTTGGTCAGATTGACAATCCCCCCGATGGTGGCGGTGGCGCCGCGCGGACTGATCAGGGAGACGATGGAGGATGCCACTGGCGCCGCGGCCGACAGGCCGGAGAGCGCGATGGTGATCCATACCAGCGCCCAGAAAGGATTTGCCGTATAGGCGGCGCCGAACACCGCCAGGCCCGCCGCCATGCCGCAGGCGATCGCGACCTTGCGCACCTTGCTTTCATCCAGGCCGCGACCGATCAGATAGTCGACAAAGAAACCGCCGATCAAAAGATCCGCGAAGGATGCGAAAATCCACGGAATAGTGGCAAAGCCGGCCGACTTCAGAATGCTCATATGCAGGCTTTCGACCAGATAGCCAGGCAGCCATGTCAGGAAGAGATAGAAGGAATAGCCATAGGCCGAATAGCCGATCATGTGCGCCCAGACTTTGCGGTTCTGCAGCACATAGGCGAGCATATTGCCCTGCCCCGTCGCAGGTTGGCCTTCCGGCACCGCGCCACCGGCAAGAATGTAGGCGTGTTCCTTCCGGCTGAGATGCTTGTCCTCGGACGGATCGCGATACATCAGCCAATAAGCGACGAAGTACAGGAAACTGAGCAGGGCCGTCACGGCAAAGCCCCAGCGCCAGCCAAATCCCACGACGAAGAAGGCGACAACCGGAACGCCGATGACATTGGCAAACTTGGCGGCCGAGTCGAATATGGCCGTCGACCGACAGCGCTCCTTAGTGGGAAACCACAGGCCGGTGGCTTTCTGGTTGCCGATCATCCCTGGCGCTTCCGCGATCCCTAGCAGCAGGCGGGCCGCAAAGATGCCGGCATAGCCGCTGCACAAGGCGGTTGCCGCCGATGCCGCGGACCAGAGAAAGGTGCCCCAGCGGCCCACGGTCTTGATGCCGAAGCGATCCAGCAGCAGGCCGCCCGGCAGTTGCGCCAGGGAATAGGACCAGAAGAAAGCGCTGAAGAGAAAGCCGACGGCTTGCGGCGACAGATGGAAATCGTGTTGAAGCTGCGGCGCTGCCACGGAAAGGCTGATCCGGTCGATGTAGTTGACCAGGACGCCGGCGCCCAGAAGAACGCCGATGGTCCATCGGCGATGCATGCCTTCCTTGACCAATCCCGGCTCCCCCATCCGCACGCCAGCCTAAAGGATCGGGTGCGCTTTTCTTGTCCCACCACCTTAGCCGAGACATGCCGCGAATGAAGCCGTTGATGTGGCGGCGCGCGAAAGGACCGCCCGGTCCGGGAACCGGGCAACCGGAATAATCGCGTTGTTACATTGGCTTAGGGTGTTTCCGATGCGGATGGCGCGAGGGCTGAGGCCAGTTTGCCCGAGAGCCGCGCGCCCAGGGCGATCAGGCTGGGCATGGCGCCAAGCAGGCCCAGCGCCGCGATGCGGGCGGCATCGTTCATCGCAAGATGGGCGAAGAGGGACGCGGCCCTGATGCGCGGCGCGAAGTTGCGCCGCCAGGCCCGGGCATAATCCTCGCCGCGCTGGGCAATCAACAACCGCGCCAGCAGCGCGCTGGCCTGCATCGCCATGCTGATACCTTCGGCGATGATGGGATGAGCCTCCCCTGCGATGTTGCCGGTGAAGAAGACGCCGTCCCTATGAAGCGGACGCATGCCGGAACGGATCGGACCGGTGGAAAGAAAACCGCCCTCCAGTACCGCACCGGCCAGCGCTTCGCGCACGCCCCTGGTGGTGGCCCGGATATGGGCCAGCACGGCCTCCGCGGCCTTTCCGGGATGGCGGGCCCGCACGGCCGCCAGGACATCGCGCCGGATGCAGCAGGATAAAGATGTGCGGCCGGCATCTGTTTGCACCAGCCCGCCATAACCGCCGGGAAATGCCAGAAGCGGCATCAGGCCTGGCGGCAGGCGGCTCGCGGTGAAATGCGCCTTGAACGCGAACAGGTCGGATGGCGCGGGCTTGTGTGATGTCACGGCGAACAGGCCCCTGGCATTCCATGAGCCGCAGGCGGCGATGACGGTGCGTGCGGCCAGTTCCGCCCCACTGAGCCGGCACGCAAAGCCGCTCGCATCCCGCTGAAGCGAGACAAGCTCCATGGGTTGATAGAGCTGGGCGCCCGCCACCACAGCGGCATCGCGCAACAACAGATCGAGATGCTCGCGGCCCAGCGCCCGTCCCCAAACGCTCTCTCCCGGAGCGGTCAGGACGATATCGCCGGCATAAATTCCAACCCGCGTGACCTGGGGCCCCGCGGCCGCCGAAAAAGCTTCGGCCACGCCGCACGCTTGCAGGACCGGCAGGGAGGTGGCGGAAATGAATTCACCGCACACCTTGCGGCGCGGAAACGCCGCCCGTTCCACCAGCGCCACCTGCCAGCCGGCTTGCGCCAGAAGCCGCGCCACCACCGAGCCGGCCGGGCCAGCCCCCACGATCAATGCGTCATAGCGCATGGGCGCGAAAGACATGCGTGAAGGGCAACACCGAATTTTCGCTCAAGTGCCAGCGCCCGCTTTGCGGCCACAAGGCGGAGAGATCGCGGCCCTGAAAGCCGGCGCGGACACTGACCACCGCGTCATGGCGGGTTATCTCATTGGCGCCCAAAATCCCCACCAGCCGCGCGCCCAGCAGGGCAAAGCGCCCCCGTCGCGGCTCGCAGGCCACGAAAGCCTTGGCGCGGGCGGCAATCCCGCCCAGCAATCGCACCAGCGCGGTTTCATCCAGATGATGCAGGAACAGGTTGGCGGTGACGATGTCGGGATTGATCCGGGGCAAGACCTCGAAAATGTCGCCGCGCAGGACATCGCAATGCCAGCCTAGCGCGGCAAATCCGGCGCGGGTCTCGGCACTGACAAAATCATGCTGGTCCAGGATCACGGCACGAACCCCCGGCCAGCGCTTTGCCAGCCGCCGGGCCACCCCCAGCAGGAAGCGTCCATCGCCGCCACCCAGATCCGCCAGCAATCCTGGCGCGGAAGCTGCTGCCAGGGCATCCGCCATGATCGCGCTCTGGCGCATCACCGCATTGATCCGCACCAGATCGTGGCGAGCGCTGACAGCGCGCGGATCGCCTGGCCCAAGCGAGTCCAGTAGTTCCGGAGTCAAAAATCTTGCGTACACGTCACGCCGCCATGTGAAACATCATGGTCTCGGCCACCAGGCCCGGGCCGAAGGACATGGCGCAGCCGCGCCTGCCGCCTTCGCCGCCGCTGCGCATGAGGCAGTCCAGGACAAACATCACCGTGCCCGACGACATGTTGCCATAGTCGTTCAGCACCGAGCGCGAGGCGCTGAGCGCGGCGGCCGGCAGAGCGAAAGCCTGCTCCACCGCGTCCAGCACGGTTCGCCCGCCCGGATGCACCGCCCAGAGTTCGATATTGTTGGCCCCGCCCAGGATGGCATCACGCGCGCCCGCCAGCGCCCCGCGGATGGCGGCGGGCACGGCACCGGAAAGCACCATGTCGAAACCTTGCTGGCGGATGTGCCAGCGGATCAGTTCGCTTGTGCCGGGCACCAGCGCGGCATGGAAAGATTCCATGGCGACGCCTTTTGGGTCGGCAGAGACCAACGCTGCCGCACAGCCGTCGGCAAACAAAAGGAAGGAAAGAATTTCTTCCATGTCGGCGGTCTCGTGCAGATGCAGGGTGCAAAGCTCGAGATTGACCGCCAGAACGCGCGCGCGGGGATCGGACCGCACGATGTGCCGCGCAAGCTTCAGGGCATTGATGGCGGCGTAGCAGCCCATGAACCCGACCATGGTGCGCTCCACCGATGGTGACAGGCCGCAGCGTTCGACCAGCGCCAGGTCAAGCCCCGGCGCGGAAAAGCCCGTACAGCTGGTGACGATGACATGGGTGATACGCGCGCGATCCTCGCCATCCAGCAACTTTTCCACTGCTTCCACCGCAAGATCGGGCGCCCAGGTCTCGAACTTCCTCATGCGCGCCGCCGTGTCGGGGAATCCGCCCGGGCGATAAAAGCCCTCCTTATCCACGGCGCCGCCATTCTCGGGCTGAAGAAAGGAATAGCGGTGGCTGATGCCGCTGCGTTCGGCCATGCGGTCGAACAAAGCCAGGCGCCGGCTGTCATCCTTCAGCATCAACTGGCCGAAACGGAGAAAAGCATCATGCACATCATGGGGGGGATTGGCCGTCGCGATGCGATTGATGAAGACTTCAGGCATTTGGGTGCGTCTCATGAGGGACAAGTCGTTGATCCCAGGTCCGTGACGGCGAGTGCGGGAAAGGAAAAAGAAGGCGGGCGGGATGCGAGAGGGGCGAGGGTTGATTCCCGCCCGCCTTAGAGCGGCTGCCACGAAGGGAGATGCGGCAGCCGTTCATTCTGTCCGGATCACGATCAAGGGATGTCCGGGTCATTTCGGTATTGAGCCGCATATGACCGATCACCCTCTCTTGGGGCCCTCGTCAGCCCCAAGAGGCGCATTGCAATCTGCAGGGATGCACCAGATCCGTTCAGCGATGACATGTTGGTCCGTCAATTCGTTGCAAGGATTAGACGCTGTTACCGATTGGTTTATTCCCGGCGGATTGGAATCGTTTTCAAAAAGGCTCGCCCGGTTTTGACCGGTCCGAAAATCGGCGCCGGCTTTGCCGGATTACCGCGCCTTTACAAAGACTTCGCAGCGAACCGGCGCATGGTTGCATGGAGCCGGGGAATAAAATTGCTCCGCGAAGCGTCTGGGGGCTAGTGGGGGACTGAAACAGGCTAAAGTCGCTCCAAACCGGCAAGTTCAGAATGCAGTGGGCGCAATCCCAAATCTCCACATGCGACGAAGCAGATCGGCTTCACCAATCAGGACTGATTGTCTGCCAAGATGAATTCGCCTCTCGTCCCGCGGCCGCTGTGACCCGTGCACCTGCCTTTGCCGATGCCCTGGTGGCGCAACTGCCCGCCTTGCGCCGCTATGCCATGGCGCTGGTCGGCAATGCGGCGCTGGCGGACGATCTGGTGCAGGACTGCATCGAGCGGGCGCTGAGCCAGGAAGCCCAGCTGCGCGAACAGGCGCGCCTGGCGGGATGGCTGCGGCGGATCCTGTATCACCTTTATATCGACGAGATACGGCGCAGCCGCAGGCGCGGCCGGGAGCAGGAAATTTCCGAGTTGGCCGATCACCTGGAATTGAGCGCGCCCGCGCCGGACAACAGCGCGATGAAAGAATTCATCGAAGCCGTCAACCGTCTCAGTGTCGAGCACCGGCAGATCCTTCTGCTGGTGAGCGTGGAAGAATTGAGCTACCGCGAAATCGCCGACGAACTGGAAATTCCGCTGGGGACCGTGATGTCACGGCTGGCCAGGGCCCGCGAACGACTGCGTGAACTGATGCAACGCGAAACGGCGGAGATTATTTCCCTGCCGGATCGGAAGAGAAGCCCGTGAACAATCCGCTCCCCATCACCGACGAAGATCTGCACGCCTATATCGACGGCGCGCTCGACGAGGAGCGCACTCTTCTGGTGCACAAGGCGCTGGCCGAGGACGCCGCACTGGCGGAACGCGTGGCGCTTTTCCAGGCCGATAAGGCCATGTTCAAAACCGTCTATGGACCGGTGGCGGAACGTCCGGTTCCTGCCGAATGGATCGCGCGCGTGCGCCGGCAGGAAAAGCCGCGCTGGAATTGGCGGCTGGCCGGCGCCATCGCCGCCATCTTGCTGGTTGTGGCGGCCAGCCCGCTGGCCTGGCGTTATTATGCGGTTCCCAACGGTGGCGACGTAGTCGACGTAGCCCTGGATGCGCGCGAGGGCATTCCCACCGGCAAGCATCACCTTCTGGCCGACAACAGCCCGGAAAGGGATCGTTACGGCACCGCGCTCGGCCAGATCCTTGGTTCAAACGTGCACATTCCCGACCTGAGCCGGATGGGTTACAGCCTTGCCGGGCTGAATCTCTATCGCCAGGCGGCCGAGATCCTTTATCGGGGGCCGCAGGGCCAGTTGTTCACGCTCTATGTGCGCCGGTCCGATGGCTCCGCCCGCTTTGACCAGTTCGGGCGCCGCGGCCTTCGTGTCTGCATCTGGCAGGACGATCAGATCACCACCGTCATGGCGGGTAATGTTTCGCCTGCCGCCATGCAGCGGCTTGCGACCCTCAGTTACACCGGGCTGACATCCTAGATGAGCGCTCAACGCACAGAGCGGGCCGAGAGGGACTCGGGCGTGAACAGCGTGGCGGGGTGAGGCGCGGTGACCTTGTAGGCGGAAGGCTCGCCGTTGAAGGCAAAGCCAAACGCATAGCCGCCCAGCTGCAGATCATAGACGAACTGGCTGCCCACAACGACAGCCGGCACATCGGCCATCAGATACATGGTCGCCTGGCCGAATTTCCACAGTCGGCCCGCCTCGTCCCAGGAATCGCTATAGACCGCCATCCAGCTATCCTCATCCAGGTAGACCCGGCGGTGCGCCACGATGTCATGCGCCCCGGAAGCCAGGGTGCCGTCCACGACCCATACCCGGTGCAGCTCATAACGCAGGTCATCGGGATTGGCATGCGTGCGGCCCAATATTTCGGTCACCGGGCGGGTATAGAGGCGGTTATTGTTGTAGGGAACATACATCTCCTTCTTGCCGACAAGCTTGAAGTTGTAGCGGTCCAGTCCGCCAAAGAAGATGTAATATTCATCCAGGCTGACGAAGCCGGCGGCATCCGCGTCGGGCACGTCATAGGAAATGCCCGGCGCCTTGCGCACCCGGTGCTCGCGCGGCAACAGGCGCCAGGCCGCGAAACTGTTGCGCCGGATATTGATCGGCTGCCAGTTCAAATACGCTTCGCCCGCGCGGGCCGGCGGTGCGACAGCGATATGCAACGTCTTGAAGTAATAAGGGCCGAAGGAGTCCGGGGTGGCGCCCTGGAAATAGTACGGAAAATCCGCGATTTCCTTGTAGGCGCTGGCCTTCTCCACCGCGCCGCCCGCCGGCACGATATAGGTACTGACGGTCAATTCGCGGCTCTCGCCCCAGAAGGCCAGCAAGTGATTCCACATCGCTTCGAAACCGTTTCGGGGAATGGGAAAAGGGATTCCCCCGACCGCGCCTTCCACGCCATAAGCGATGCCTTCGGGCGCGGCATGGGCGTGGGTGGCATTGCGAAAGATATTTTCATAGACCCGGTCCGGCGCCGCGGCGCTGCGATGCGACGGATAAATGTCCATCCGATAATCGGCCTGCTTCGCAAACAGGGCCTTGGCGCCTTCCGGCAGCTTGTCTTCATACGCGTGAAAATTCCGCGCCGTGATCGAGAAAAGCGGCTTGTCGGCCGCGAAGGGATCGGGGCGCGGCGCGCCGGAAACATAGCCGGGTACCGAGGTGACGCCCCCAGTCCATGCCGGAATGGTGCCGTCGGCGTTGCCCGCCCGCTCTGCGCCCACCGGCGTCAGCCGCGATTTCAGCTCCCCCGCTTCCTGATCGGTGACAAGAGCCAAAGCCGGAACGCCGGCCAGAGCGACCATCAAGGAGGCACAGACATGCAAGATGCGAGGGGAGCGCATGTTCGTATACGGATTATGTCCTTAAGGGCAGGCGGCCCGTGCTATAGCCTAAACCGCAGCTTGCGGCATGGCAAAAAGCTCGACATGGCTTATCCTTCCCTCAGGCTTGCGCTGGTTTGCGCCTTGGGACTTCTGCCGGTCCTTGGCGAGCCGGCCGGCGCGGCGGAAATCTATGCCGGCAATGGGCTGGGTATCCGCTGGGACAACACCTTGCGTTACAGCATGGCGTTGCGTCCCACATCCTCCAGCGCCGAGCTGCTCAGCTATATCAATGGCGACGATGGCGATCGCAATTTTGCGCCGGGCCTGGTGTCGAACCGGTTCACGCTGCTGTCGGAGCTCGATGTCACGGCTGGCGATTTCGGCGTCCACGCCAGTGCCGCGGCCTGGTACGATACGGTGTACCGAACCCATACCGACAACAGATCTCCGGCGACCTACAACGCTGCCGCGCCTGCGGGCCAGTTCGCCCCCGCGGTGAAGAACCTCGAAGGCCAGCACGCGGAACTCGATGATGCTTTCGCCTTCGGCACTATTGTCGTCGGCCCGATGCCGGTATCCGTGCGGGTCGGGCGCCAGACCCTGCTCGGAGGGGAAAGCCGCTTTTTCGATCCCAATTCCATCGCCGCCGCGATGGCTCCGACCGACTATCTCAAGACCATGACCGACCAGGACGGCTATTCCGGCAACCTGTTCCTGCCGGTGACCCAGTTGAGCGTGACGCTTCAACCGCTCTCCTGGCTCTCACTGTCCTTTTACGATCAGTTCGAGTGGCGCCCATCGCGTCAATTCGCAGATGGCAGCTTTCTCAGCTATCTGGACTATGTCGGCACCGGATCGGCGCGGCTGTTTCTGACGCCCGACCGCTATCTCACTCGCAATCCCGATCCAGGACCGTCGAGCGGGCAATATGGTTTCACCCTGCATGCCAGCATTGCGGATGTCGATCTGGGACTGTACGCCTTTCGCTTCCGCGCCAAGGATCCCATCGCCGCCCTGGTGCCCGATCCGAGCCTGATAGGACAGACCGGCGCGGTCGGCTATTACCGGCTGATCTATCCTTCCAACATCAATCTCTTCGGCGCCAGCTTCAGTACCGGACTGGGCGGCAGCATTCTCGCCGGGGAGATTTCGGCCCGCGAGAATATGCCGCTCGTCAGCTACGACTCGCGTGCGCCGCAGCTGGGCGCTCCCACCGGAATACCTTACTATGCCAGGGGCGACACGCTGCATGCCCAACTTTCCGTCCTCACCGAGATCGCGGAAACGCCCCTGTGGGACAAAGCCGATGCCACGACCGAGATCGTCACCGACAATATCCTCAGCCATGCCGGTCCGGCCGCAGGCATCGCGCCATTTTCCAGCTTCGGCCTGAAGGCGCGGGCGCGGATTGAGCCACATTACTTCCAGGTCCTGCCCAATCTGGACGTCACCGGCGTGGCCGAGATGGGCCTGAACATGGCCGGGCACAGTTTCACTTATTACGCACAGAATAGCGGCACCGGGGATTTCCGCCTCGGGGTATCGGGCACATACCTGTCGGCTTGGAAGGCGGGGGTCACTTATTTCGGCTTTTTTGGCTCGCCATCCCGCCAGCCCCTGGCGGACCGTGACTTTGTCATGCTGAGCCTGGAACGGACTTTTTAGCCGGTTAACCAGCACTTTTTTGGCGATTTCCGGGAATATTGCAGCGCGCCGCTTCGTCTGAACATAGAACGAAGCGGGATAGGCATGCCCATCTGGCCAAACGAATTGCCCTTCCGGCCATCTCGCCGGCGAGGCCCCAGGCAAGCCCGCTCCGGCCCGTCCCGCACGGGCCGGCAGCCATCATATCAAGCTATCGGAGAAACCACGTGATCAAACGCGCGAGCGCGCTCGTCCTTATGCTGGCCGCGATGGCGCCGATGCGCGCGGCCCTGGCCCAGACAGCCACCCCGGTCAGCGTCACCTTGAGCGATTACACCTTCACACCGAACGCGCTGAACCTGAAGTCGGGGACCGCTTATCAACTGCACTTCGTCAACAGCGGCTCCAAGGGTCACGACTTCAGCGCGCCGGAATTCTTCGCCGCGTCCCAACTCGCCCCCGAAGATCAGGCCAAGGTGAACAAGGGTCTTGTCGCCCTGGAAAGCGGCCAGTCCGTCGACATCACCATCACACCCGGCCAGGCCGGGACTTATCCGATCGAATGCACCCACTTCATGCACAAAATGATGGGCATGCATGGAAACATCATCGTCCAGTAGCCCGATGTTCCAATTGCTGCATCGCTGGATCTGGCGCGACCCGGAACGTTGCGCCCGCAAACTGCTCACCTTCGCGGAAACCGAGGCCGATGGAGGCCGTGATCTGGTTCGCGCCGCGGAATTGACACCAGACCCGATCCTGCGCCGCCTTTTCACGGTCCATGCCACGGACGAAGAACGGCATGCGCAATTGTTTCGCGCGCGCGGCGCGGCGCTGCTCAACCCGCTCCAGGCCCGCGCATCGACAGCATTCCAGTTGAACTGGATGTCGCCAGGCGAACGAGGCCTGGACGATCTGCGCATCCATGCCGAATCCGATGCCAGCCTGCTCGCTTTCCTGCATCTGTCGGAGAAATCGGCGGCCGGTCATTTTGCGATCTATGTCGAGGCCTTGAAGCACGATCCGTTGACCAGCTCCGTTTTCAAGGAGGTTCTGAAGGATGAAAGTTTTCATATGAACTACACACTTGCCCAGCTCACGCGCGTGGCGCCCCAGCGCCATGGCATCTTTCTGTGGAAGGCGCGGTTCAGCAGACTTTGGAAGGCATATCTGCGGGCCATGTCGGCGATTGCCGGGATCATGGGAGCGGTGATCCTGACGCTCCAGTATTTCATTCTGCTGCCCCCCTTTGCCCTTTTGGCCAAACGCGCCGCACGGCGCGAGCCGCTCGGTTGGGTGCCTGTTGCGCAAGAGCGCGGCCGCACCCTGGAAAGCCAGTACTGAGATGAAGATTCTAGGCATATCGGCGCACTATCACGATGCGGCCGCCGCGCTGGTGGTCGATGGCATACCGGTGGCGGCTGTCCAGGAGGAGCGGCTCTCCCGGCGCAAGAACGACGCGGCGTTCCCCATGGCCGCAATCGAATGGTGCCTGGAGCGAGGCCGCCTGGAACCAGACGATCTCGATGCGGTCGTGTTCTATGAGCGCCCGATGCTGAAATTCGATCGCATATTGACGTGCGCGCTGCGCGCCTTTCCCCATTCCTGGCGTTCTTTCCCGCATGCCATGAAGAACACATTGGGCGAGAAATTGTGGGTGCGCGGCATCATCTCGTCCCAACTGGGTGTGCCGCGCCAGAAGATCCTGTTTGCCGAACATCATCGCTCTCATGCCGCGGCCGCCTTCCTGACCGCGCCCACACAAAAGGCGGCCATACTCACGGCGGACGGGGTGGGCGAATGGGCCACGCTGACGGTGGGGCGGGGAACGCGCGGACCAGACGGGACCGAGATCGCGCTGCTGAAGGAAATCCGCTTTCCCCATTCCCTGGGGATGCTCTATTCGACCTTCACCGCCTATCTCGGCTTTCCGGTCAACGAAGGCGAATACAAAGTGATGGGCCTGGCAAGCTATGGCCGCCCGACGATGGCCGATGCCGTCCGCAAGGTCGTTCACCGCACGACCGACGGCGCCTTCCGCCTCGATCTGGACTATTTCGATTTTCACGCCAGCGCCAAACGGTCCTTTTCCGGCAGGTTCGTGGACATGTTCGGGCCGCCGCGCGATCCTTATGAGCCGATCGACCTGGAAAGCCCGGACGGTCGGCGTTTTGCCGATTGCGCGGCAAGCGTGCAGCTCGTCCTGGAAGATATCCTGGTGGATGCGGCCAGATCGCTGCATCGTGAGACAGGCCTCTGCGATCTTTGCCTTGGCGGCGGAGTGGCGCTCAATGGCGTGGCCAATCACCGGATCCTGCAGGAATCCGGCTTTGAGCGGGTTTTCGTCCCACCCGCGCCCGGCGATGCGGGCTGCGCCCTGGGCGCGGCGCTTTATGCCGATCGCGTTCACTTCGCCAATCCGGACCGCGCATTTCCCGATCACCCATTCTGGGGTCCGGCAGTGGACGGGGACGATCTTGCCAAGCTGGCGCGGGAAGATCGCTTGCCCGCCGAAGATTATGACGACTTCGAATTGATCGAGCGTGTGGCGCTGGATCTTGCCGTCGGCCGCATCGTCGGCTGGATGGATGGCGCGCTTGAATTGGGCCCGCGTGCGCTGGGTCATCGCAGCATCCTGGCGGCCCCGCACGCCGTAGAGATGCGCGACCGCCTCAATCGCGACATCAAGCATCGCGAGGAATTCCGGCCCTTCGCGCCGGTTGTGCCGGCCGAGGACGCCGACCGCTATTTCGAACTGCCGCCGGGCGGCAAGCGCCTAGCCAGGTTCATGTCGGGCGTGTTTGCGGTGCGTCCGGAGTGGCGCGAAAGATTGGCGGCCATAACCCATGTCGACGGAACCGCGCGCGTCCAGGTACTGGAGCCCGACATGGCGCCGCGGCTTTACGCCCTTTTGAAAGCGTATGGACGGGTGAGCGGCATTCCGATCCTGCTCAACACCTCGTTCAACCTGGCCGGCGAGCCGATCGTGAACCGCGCTATCGAAGGCTATCTGACGTTCCGCCGCTGCGGGATGGACGTGCTGGTGGCCGGCCAGACACGGGTAACCAAACGGGTTCTGGAGAAAGCCGCATGATCAGGAAGAAGAGCAAAATCCAACGCGGATTTATCGTGATGGGCAGCGCGGCCGGTTCGATCGGCGATCTGGCATCGGGCATGTGGCACAGCGATGCGTCCCGGCGCTGGTTGCTGCCGCTGGCGGTTTTCCTTTGCGTCACAGGGCTGTTGCTTGCCCTGGCAGCCAGCGTTGAAGCCTTGGCGCCCTTCATCTACTCCATTTTCTGAGCATGTTTGCCGACCTGCTGGCTTGCCCTGTCTGCCGCGGCGCGCTTCGCGGGAACTGGACCTGCATGGGATGCGGCGCGCGATATGACGCTGCAGACGATATCCCGGACCTGCGCCTGCCCGGCAATGGCTGCACCGACACGGTGCGCGCGTTCTACCAGCAGGCCCCCTTTCCCGGCTATCGGGCGCACGACAATCTGCAGACATTGAGGGCGCGCGCCGAACGCAGCGAATTCGCGCGGTTGCTCGACGCGGCCATTCCTTCGGATGCGCGCATTCTGGAGATCGGATGCGGCACAGGGCAGATGAGCATCTATCTTGCCAGCGCCGACCGGACCGTGATCGGCGCCGATGCCACCCGGGCATCGCTTGAGCTGGGCGCCGCCGCCGCCCGGCGCTTCGGTGTGACCGGCGTGCAATTCGTGGAAACCGATCTTCATTGGCCGGGCCTGCGCCCAGGCGCATTCGACGTGATCTACACCTCCGGCGTCCTGCACCATACGCGCGATCCGCGGCGAGCCTTCGAAGCCATTCTGCCGCTGCTGCGGCCCGGAGGCACGATCGTACTCGGCCTCTACAATGCCTTTGCGCGGTTGCCGCTGCAGCTGCGGCGCATCGTTGCACGGCTGTCGGGATATCGGTGGTTTCCCCTCGATCCCGTGCTGCGCGATCGCCAAGCCGAACCGGCTCGCCGGGAGGCGTGGCTTCGCGACCAATATCGCCATCCCGAGGAGCACCGCCACACAGCCGCGGAGGTCCGCGGCTGGTTTGCTCAAACCGGCATTGAATATCTCAGGACCTATCCAAGCCTGCTGCTGGGAGAAAAGACCGAAGATCTGTTCGCGGCCGATGGCGACTATTGGCCGGTCGAGGCCTGGCTATCCCAGATCGGCTGGATGACGAGTTTGGGCCGTGAAGGCGGCCTGTTCGTGACCATCGGGCGGCGCCCGTGAAACGGGACGACAGCGCGCCTCACAGAGGCGCCCATATGGAGATAGCCGTCGCCGCGGCGGGAATTCTGCTCATGGCCTTTGCGCTCCTGGCACGCCAAAGCTGGTGGGACCGGCACTTCCTGCCTGTCTTCTTCTTTTCGCACCCAAAATATGTGCTGGCGGAAAAGCTCGTCCGCATGGCGGCCATACTGATCGGCTTCTTCCTGATCATGTTCGCCGGTCCCATGATTAGCCGGATGGCGCGCCGGCTGACAGCCTGTGAAATCGCCGCCAGCGCCTTGCGCATCCTTCTGGCCGTCGGGCTCGCCCTTGTGGCGACAGAACTCACGATGCGTCACAAATTCGCTTTCGCGGCCGCTGAAGCCCAGCCGGGCGAAGAGCCGGTCCGCCAGCCCGACCGAAGGCTGGGTTGGGTGTTCCTGCCGGCGCACAACGGCAGCTCGATCGCCGGAGAGCGCAGGATCGCCTATTCGATCGACCGTCTGGGTTACCGCGTGCGCAGCCCCGATGCGCCCGTCGACCTCAATCGGCCGTCCGTGGTGTTCACCGGCGAATCCATCATTGCCGGATACGGTCTCAACTGGGACGAAACCATACCGGCCCAAACCGGCGCCGCGCTGGGGATCCAGAGCGCAAGCATCGCGGTGTTCGGCTATGCCAACGATCAGGCCTATCTCCGACTGGCGGCAGAGCTACCGCGCTTCCGCCGGCCGGTCGCGGTGATTTCGCTGTTCATTCCCAGCCTCTTTCCCAGAAATCTTGGCGACGACCGGCCCCATTTGGACGCGAGGCTGCATTGGGCGCCCGCGGTTCACCGTCTGTGGCTGACATCGCTCTGGCGGTTTGTGGTGCCCTATCACAGCGAAGCGGAAGTCGAACAAGGGATCGCGGCGACACGGGCCGAGTTGCTCGCGACCGCCGCCCTCGCCCGCCGGCACGGTGCAATATCTCTTGTCATAGACCCGCAATTCGGTCCGGAAAGTCCCATAGAGCGGATGCTGCGGCGCCGGATTCTCGAGGAATCGGGGATATCTTATGTTCGAGTGCCGCTCGACCCCAGCTGGCACCTGAAGGGAGATCTGCACCCCGATCCGCGGGCCGCGCACGCCATCGCGATGGCCATTGCGGCAAGGCTGCGGGCCAGCCTTGCGCAACAGACGGCCAGACGCGATTCCTTGTAATGCCGCGGCTTTAATGCTCAAGCCGTGGCGTAAGGCTTCACGAATTCCGCATAGGCACGCTTGATGAAGCGCTTGTCGGCTTCACTGAGAGCGGCCATCGAATCCTTGCCGTTGGGCATGACCCGGATCTTGGTCCCCTCGGGGAAGAAGCCGCGCGCGATCATGGCATAAGGATCGACATTGGGAATGGTCATGAAAGCGGCATAGCGGCCATACAGATCGAAAGCCTCGCGCTGTTTGCCGGCATTCCACAATTCGAAGGTGCGCTGCAGGATATCGCAGAGCGTGAAGGCGGGGCAGTTGCCGTCAAACCCCTCCCCCAGCTCGCTGATGAAGGTATGCGCCGCGCGGCCGGCAAAGACCGATATCTTGCCGCCCGTCCTGGCGCGGATCTGGGCGATACGGTTCAGCGGCTCTCCGGCCTCATCCTTGATGCAGGCCAGGGTCGGCGTCTGGCGGAAGACGTCCGCCACCAGGTCCACGCTTTGGGTGCCGGTTGCCTGCATCACCAGGGGAAGCGAGGTGGCCGACCCGATGGCCTTGTAGTATTCGACCACCGCCGCGTCATTGGCCTTTTCAGGCGGCAATGAGACCAGCGCGATCACCGCACTGGCGCCATGCGCTTCGGCATGCTTGGCAAACTTTGCCGACTGCGCCGTGTCCCCGCCCCTGGCCTGAACCCCGATCACCACATCGGTCGAAGTCCCCTTCGCCGCGGCCAACAGCGCCTCGGCACCGGCGAATCTTTCCTCGTCGCTCAAGGTGATCCAGCCACTTGCCAGTTGCGGCCATACCACGCCCGGCACACGGGCCTTGGTGCAGAATTTGACCTGCGACGCCAGCAAATCCAGATCGAGCTTGTTGTCGAGCGTGCAAGGCGTCTGCGCGATGGGATAGATCCCGCGCATCTTCTTGCGCGGTGGCGCCGCGGCCGCGGATCGGACCGCACCCGTCAACGCGGCGGCGCTCGCGCCCGCAAGGAAAACCCGACGGCTGGTTTCGATACTGTTCTTTTCCATGGCGCGTCCCTCGTCTTGAATTGTCAGAACGTCGTGGTCAGACCGACCTTGACGATACGACCAAGCGGGCTTGCCACCCAATTGTCGTAGCCGGTGGCCCCCAGATAAAAGGGCGGATCTTCATCGGCGATATTGACGACTGTGATGTTGAGATGGTCGTCGCCGAGGAAGCCGTCCTTGAAATCATAACCCAAATGCAGGTCGAAGGTCAGATTGCCCCGCACCGGATCGCCGCCACCGCTGGGATTACCCTGGGCGTTCGCGATCAGAGGTGAGATCGATACACCCGACCAGTTGCGATAGGGGCCGACATAATTGGCGTAGAGATCAACGGCATACGGCCCCAGGGCCCAATCGGCATGCAGGCGCCCCTGGACAGATGTCGACGGGAAAGAGGCGCTGGCGCCGGTGGTGTTGAGGATGCTGTAGGGAACACCGGTGGCGCCAAGGCCGGTATCGTATTTGGTCAAGAGCGTACTGTCGCCGCCGGCGGCAAAAGTTCCCCAGTCGGTATCCCAGGTATAGTTCAGGCTGACGTCGAAGCCCGACGCATACAGATAAAGGTAGTTTCCGACATTGGTGTAGGTGATCACGCTGATCGTGGGCGGCAGGGCGCTGGTCTGGGTCAGGCCGACCGACTGGGAATAGACCAGCGAGGCCGGTGCGCCCGCACCCGGAAAGAAAGCGATCTGGCTGTAGAGCGAGGAGTTGTTGACGATATTGGGAACGCTGGGCGCAGTGAAGGCGCCAAGATATTCGGTGTCCCAATAGGTGATCTTGGCCAGGAAGCCGGGCAGGAAACTCGGCGCCAGATCGGTACCGACTTCCCATCCCCGGCCGAGCGCGGGATGGCCATGCGCGGCACCGCCATGGATGTTGACCCCCTGCACGGTGGACGCCAGCACGCAGGTGACCGACGCCAGGGTGCAGGCCTGACCGTTGTTGAATTGCGACGGCGCAAACTGGGTGAGGACCGGAAAGGCGGCAACCGGAATCGGAATGCCATCCATCGCCGTGGTAGAGCCGAACGTCGTGCCGATAAAGGCATGATACTGGTTACCGATCTGGTCCAGGCCCGGCGCCACGAAGGATGTCGACATGTTGCCGCGCAGCTTCACGCCTTCGATGACATCCCAGTTGAAAGCCAGCTTGTAATTGCTGGTATCGCCCACGTCGCTGTAATTGTCGAAACGGCCGGACATATTGACGCCGAACTTCTGGACCAGGGGGATATTCATGTCCCGGCCGATCAGCGGCATATCGAGTTCGGCGAAGGCCGAGCGGACAGTGCGGTTGAAATCGTAGAGCTGGAAGTTGGCCCCCGTCGTTGTCGGCCCGGTGCCATTGGAGCTGACGCCTTGTTGCTGCAGGGTGTAGTGCACCGCCTCGACGCCGGCGGCCACCTTCAAGGGGCCCGCGGGCAGGTTGAACGCCGTGCCGTTGGTCGAAAGACGGAACTGCTCGAAGCCTGCGATGT
>Ga0310811_10003582_pt1 | contig 19554 bp, 19 predicted proteins | sample YCmetagenome_FD_207642 | JGI IMG/M metagenome (GOLD analysis project Ga0310811, IMG submission 207642) | Soil microbial communities from experimental microcosm in Duke University, North Carolina, United States - YC | ecosystem: Engineered > Artificial ecosystem > Soil microcosm > Unclassified ...
AGGGGACTGGAAGCGCCTGGTCGCGCACATGGATGTCCGTCTGGCAGACGCCCGTGGCGACGACCTTGACGAGCACCTCGTCGGGACGCAGCCGGGTGTCGAGGACGAGGTCCTCGATGAGGAAATCTCCGCCTTTGTCCCGGACCACCGCTGCCCTGACGGCGGTGGCCGCCGGGCCGGGATCGCTGTATACGGGCGGGGAGGAGGAGTCCTCTGTTGCCGTCATGATCGATTCTCCAAACCGGATGCGCTCCCGCGCGGGGCGAACGGCCTGCCAGCGGGGGTGGTGATCCATCGGCCGCTCACGGCGGCATGGGACGGAACCGAACGGAAAGTGGGCACCGGGTCGAGTCTCCGGTACGTCATATAGTTCGTTCTGCAACGAAGATAAACATGCCTCTGGCTGACCGTCAAGCTGCGTGATCGTTGCCTGTGCCTGCCGATGTCACCTCGGAACCACCTGATGCTCTGCCAAGGGCCGAAGGTTGTCCACCAAGTGTCTCGGCCCGGAACAGATCGAACCGGTGACACATCCCACAGGCAAGGGCGCCATCCACCGCAAGGCGTCCACTTCAGATGCTCCGGATTCCCAGGAGGTACGCCTCATGTCCATCACCACCACCGGCGCGGTCCACGCCCGCAACTTCATCGACGGCGACTGGACCGACTCAGACACGATCACCGAATCCCTGGACCCGGCCACCGGACAGGCGCTGGGCACCTTCGCCGACGGCGGCGCTGACGAGGCGCAGGCCGCCATCGCCGCCGCCCGTCGGGCCTTCGAGACCGGCAGTTGGGCCCGGGACCGCGACCTGCGTGCCAAGGCTCTGTTCGAGATGTCCGACCGCATGGCCGCACGGCAGGACGAGCTGATCGAACTGCTCTCGCGAGAGAACGGCAAGATTCGGTGCTGGTGTCGGTTGGGGAGTTTTGAGGTCGGCCTGGGGCGTCGGCCGGCCTTTGGCGTTCGGTTTTCGTCTGCCGCCGCCTGCGGTCTTTTTGCTCATCTGTTCCCCGCGATCATTCGCACAGCTCCGCCCCTGGTCAGGTGGAGCCGGTAGCGCTCGCGGCCGAAGCGGGCGGCGCGTCGGCAAGTCCCGCAGGTGTCGGGGGCAGGGCGCGACTGGTCGTGCGCTGCCCGGTCAGACTGCAGCGGAGTCGTTCGCTGATGTCCCTTAGCTGGTCCAGTTGCTCATGGGTGAGGTGGGCAAGCAGGCGGGACTGCGCACAGTCCGCGTGCCAGGGGGCGGCTTCCTCCAATGCGTGCTGTCCGACCCTGGTGAGCTGGGCAAAGTGGATGCGGCGGTCTGTCGGGCTGGTCAGGCGATGGACCCAGTCACGCTGTTCGAGCCGTTCGGTGAGGTGGGTGAGCCTGCTGGCGGACACCCCCGTGCGCCGGGCGAGTTCGGCCATTCTCATCTGGCGGCCGGGGGTTTCGGAGAGCCAGGCCAGAACCTCGTAGTCGATGAGGGACATGCCGCTCTCGCGGCGCAGTTCCTGCTCCAGCTGTTCGGCGAGCAGGCGCGCGGTGGTCAGGAAGGCACGCATGGTCCGCTGTGCGTCGTGGTCGAGCCGGTCGGGTGCGGTGGCCATGGCGGACTCCTGGGGTGAGTGCCGGTTCGGGAGGACGGAGGGTGGACGGGGAAGCAGCCGCACTAGGCCGGCGCCACCGACTGGCCCGGCGGGGCCGCCGTTCGCACCGTGATCTTCGACTTCATCGAGAGCTGGTGCGGCTTGGGCTGTTCCATTTTGACGGGCACCGCTGATCGGGTTCGTCAAAGCTGTTTTCATGCCCTGTCGGGTCGCTCGCCTCGATTGAACCGGCAAGCTTCTCATCGGCGTTGCGGGCTTGGGACAGCATGACGGCGACCGGGAGAACGTCGTCGACGGCGACCTGGATCCGCTCGTAAACCTCGGGGTTGAGGATGGTGGTGCCGTCGAAGTCGCCGGCGCTGAGATAGATGCCCATCGGCGCGGTCCAGGCCTGGAAGAACCCGAACAGCGGGCGCATCGAATGCTCGATCACCAGGGCGTGGCGTTCGCTGCCTCCGGTGGCGGCGAGCAGGACTGGCTTGTTGGCCAGGGCGTATTGCTCGACGAAATCGAAGAAGTGCTTGAACAGGCCGGTGTAGGAGCCGCGGAAGACCGGGCTCGCGGCGACCACCACGTCGGCCGTTTCGACCGCGCGTAACGCGGCCTCGCAGGGCTCGTCCAGTTCCGACCTGCGCAGTGCCGCGCCGAGGCCGGGGTTGAGCGTGTGGATGTCGATGACCTCGACGTCGGTCTCGGCGCGACTGGTGAACTGGTCGAGGATCAGATCGGCCAACGACCGGGTCTTCGACGGTGCGCCGGTGCTGCCGACGACCGCGACGATGCGCAGCGGCTCACGCATCGCGGTCACCGGATTCGTCGCCGGCAGCCGCTGATCCACGCAGGGCCCCGATCTCACGGCGCACGACGGGCGCGACCTCGCCGCCCAGCGACTCGATCGCCCGGAGTTGTTCCTTCTGCGGCACGTCGCCGAAGCCGAGCTGGATCATCATGCGGTCGTGGCCGAATAACTCGTACTGGCTAAGGATCTTGTCTATCACTTCCTGCGGACTGCCCAGGAAGAACGCGCCCGCCGGCGATGCCTGTGCCTGGTAGGCGGCGCGTGGCATCGGAACGCCCTTTCCACGCTGATGGTGATTGGCCATCCAGCCCGACGCGAAGTACGGGTACGAGATCTCGATGGCTTCTCGGCGGGTCGCTGCGATGAAGCCGGGGGAGTTGATGGATACCTTCAGCTGAGCTGGGTCGTGGCCGAATTCGGCGGCGGCCTCGCGGTACAGCTCGACGAAGGGAGCGAATTGCCGATAGCTGCCGCCGATGATGGCCAGCGAGAGCGGCAGATTCAGTTTGGCGGCGCGCACCACCGAGGCCGGTGTTCCGCCGACGGCGATCCATGTCGGCAACGGCCGTTCAGGCTGCGGTGTGACGTCGGCTTGAGATAGCGGCGGGCGGGTGCGTCCCTGCCAGGTCACCGGGTTCTCGGCGCGGAGCTTGAGGAGCAGGTCCAGCTTGTCGGCGAACAATTCGTCGTAGTCGTTGAGGTCGTAGCCGAACAACGGGAACGACTCGATATAGGAGCCGCGCCCGGCGATCAGCTCGGCCCGCCCGCCCGAGATCAGGTCGAGGGTCGCGAATTGCTGGAACACCCGGACCGGGTCGTCGGAGCTGAGCACGGTGACGGCGCTGGAGAGCTTGATGTTCCGTGTGTTCTCCGCCATGGCGGCCAGCACGACGGCGGGTGCGGACACAGCGAAGTCCGTCCGGTGATGCTCGCCGAGGGCGAACACGTCAAGTCCGACCTCGTCGGCGACCTTGGCTTGCTCGATCAGTTCTCGCAGGCGCCTGCCCGGTGTAGGGGGTTCATCTCTCACGGGGTCGGGGCTGAGCTCGCCGAAGTGGAATATTCCAACTTCAAAGGCCATGAGGTCACCTTCGTTCGGGCGGCGGCGCGCGGGCGACGGGTTGGTCTACCCTGTCTCTGCAGGTGCAACTTCTTCAGGTGCAGATATGTTTGCGGACTCGGAGTGTGATGGTGACCACACGACTGGAAGAGCGTCGCCTCGCCGCCTGGACGAGCTTCGTGCTCTCCTACAACCAGATGACCAAAGTGCTCGAGCGTGAGATGGCCGACGGGGCGGGCCTGACGCTGTCCCAGTACGACGTCTTGTTGCGGCTCTCGGAAGTTCCCGGGGGCCGGATGCGGATGACCGATCTCGCGCAGGCGATCGTCTACAGCTCAGGTGGTCTGACCCGCCTGTTCGAACGCATGTGCCGAACGGGACTGACCCGCAGGGAGAACTCGGCCGATGACCGGCGCGTGGTCTACGCCGTCCTCACCGACGAGGGCCGCGCTCGCCTGCGGGCCGCCTCAAGGGTGCACCTCGAAGGCGTACGACGCCATTTCGCCCACCACCTGGATGAACGCGAAGTGGACGTCGTGGCCGACTTCCTCGCCCGTCTGACCGCCTCGTCGACCCGATGCGAGGCCGATTGAAACGCCGCCCGGAGGGTGATCCTTCGACCCTCGACTGAGAGTCGATCGGGCTCCGGCGGCCCACCCCCCCCCGCTGGCCTCGTCCGGGATGCCCGCCACGGGCGCGGCCCCGGGCTGGAGGTCCGTTCAGGCCACGCAGAGCGATTTTGCGCGGAGCGATGTTCTGCCCCTAGGTTGGTTTAATATTAAACTAGCCCGTTTCCGACGCGGGAAGGGGCGCTGTGGCGCCCTTCCATGGGCAGCGGGCGGGCAAGACCTCAAGGACATCACGTGACCAAGATCGCCATCATTACGGGCAGTACCCGCCCGGGCCGGAACAACCAGGCCGTCGCGGAGTGGGTCTACGGCATCGCGGCCAAGCGCCAGGACGCGGAGTTCGAGCTCGTCGAGATCGCGGAGTTCGGCCTGCCGCTGTTCGACGAGAGCATTCCGCCGAGCATGGCGCAGTACGGGAACGATCACACCAAGGCATGGGCCGCCAAGATCGCCACGTTCGACGGGTTCGTGTTCGTGACCCCCGAGTACAACCACTCCACGTCTGACGCGCTCAAGAACGCGATCGACTTCCTGCACGTCGAGTGGAACAACAAGGCCGCCGGCTTCGTCGGCTACGGCAGTGTGGGCGGGGCGCGTGCCATCGAGCACCTGCGCGGCATCATGGCGGAGCTGCAGGTGGCCACTGTGCGTAACACGGTGATGCTGTCGTTGTTCACCGACTTCGAGAACTTCTCTGACTTCAAGCCCGCCCCCTTCCAGGAGGAGTCGGTCAACCCGATGCTCGACCAGGTCATCGCCTGGAGCGATGCGCTCAAGCCGCTGCGCGACCGGGCTTGATCGGCCTGGGCCTGCAACGACGATGACCTGGTGCTGTCCGCAGTACGCCAGGCCCATTTCGGCGCGAGAGCCGGGCGGCAGCGAGCGCGCGAGTGGCGAGGAGGAAGGCGAAACTCAACCCACAAGCCGCGATCATTATGGATCGACCAGCAGGCTCATGGCCAACGTGGATGGATCTTCTCGGCACCTTGGGGTCCAAGCCTGCAGGTCGACCAATGGGCAAGTTATGTCACGCTGTCCGCCCTGTTTGAGCGTCTCATCCGGGCGGCGTCCATTCTAAGAGAACTCACATTCCAGCCGAAGCCGAGGCAGAGGATCCGGGGGCATCATCTCTATATCAGCAGCTCACAGAGAGGGCTAATCACCGTGAACGGCTTTGACCCGAGCAGCGCACCGAACGGCACTCCTGGCACCGGCGGTCAGCCGGCGAACGGTCCGGCCCCGGCGCCCGTGCAGCCCGTGCCGCCGCATAGCTCGGCAAGGAAGCGCAGGTTTTTCTCCCGCAATCGGAACATCGCGATCACCGCCGGGATAGCGGTGGTCGTGGTGGCCGGGGTCCCCATCGGCCTGGTCTCCACCTCCGGCTCGCCGAGCAGCACAACCACCGCCTCGCCCAACGGCACGAGCACGAACGGGGCGCGCGGGCCCTTCGCCGCCGGGGGCGGCTCCGGCCAGGGATCCAACGCCCGCACCACCAACGAACCCGGCGGCACCTCGGGCACGGTCAGCAGCCTGTCCCGCTCCGGCTTCACGGTGACTACGACCGTCGGCGGGAAGATTACCGTCAACGAGAGCTCGTCCACCACCTACGAAAACGCTTCAAGCGGCACCTCGGCCGCGACGTCGGCGAGCGCGATCACCGCGGGCGCTGGAGTCCTCGTGCTCGGCACGGTGAACAGCACGACGATCGCCGCCACGCAGGTGACCATCGAGCCGGCGGGCAGCGCGTACACGACGGCGTCGTCGGACGTCACCGCCATGCAGAAGGGGCAGCAGAACACGTCGCAGTCGTACGGCACGATTCCCACGGACTACACCGAAGGCCAGGGCACGATCGTCGGCGCCAGCACGACCGACGAAGCAGTAGAGGCCGCGCTGCAGAAGTACCCGGGCGGTATCGTCGACCGGGTCGTTCAGCTGGCCGATGGCGACTACGAGGTCCACGACATCGGCACGAACATTCACCACGTCTTTGAAAACTCAAGCTTGCAGGTGATCGGCGCCAACTGACGGAGACACATGTGCAGCGCCCTCGGTCGGGAGACCCGGCCTCCACCGGTCCGGGGCGCTGCACACATATTGCCGCCTGCTCGGACCCGGTGGAGGTTCAGATTCCCTCGCAGATGCTATGGCGTGTCTCGGCCTCGGTCCCCGTGGGGCTGCCCGTGAGCGGACAACGGCGGCAGGCCACCCAACGATCGTGTTGGTGTGACTCAAACCGAGGATCGGATGGCTTGCGCCGCCAGTAAGGGGGCGGGTTCGAGGAGAACGTCAGGGAACTGGGCGTCGCGGAGGCGGCGGGGTATGCGAGGCGGTATCGGCTCTCCCATCACATCTTCAAGACCAAGCCGCGACCCGCCCGTGCCCAGGCCGAGCGTGTCCTGCGCACCAGGCTCACCCCAGCCCGAGCTGCAGGCGACAAGGTCTACGGGCGACGCAGCGAACAGCGCTCTCCCTCTTGTGGATCACGGGTGGCGCGTGGAGATGCCGAAACGCGATACGGGCGCTGACTGGCAATGGGCCCTTGTGGCTGCGGCATGTTTGTCGAAACTGGGGCCGGTCCGTCAGTGTCCGCGATGCTCTGCGCCCAGCATCCACGCCTGCTTCTCGAGCCCGTCGATGACCGTGTGCAGCAGGTCGGCGGTAGACGGGTCCTCGGCGTCGACGGCGTCGTGCACCCGCCGCACGGTTCCGGCGGCGCGTCGCAGCCGCTCGGTGACCAGCTCGACCACCTCTGCGGTGTTCGGCTCGCCCAGTGGGAAGGCGGGCAGCGACGTCGTCTTCGCCACTGTCTCCTCGCGTCCGTCGGGCAGCGTGTTCAGTGCCCGCATACGCTCGGCGATGGTGTCGGCGTACTTGCGTGCGTCGTCGACGATCTCGTCGAGCTGCAGGTGCAGGTCACGGAAGTTGTGGCCGACGAGGGTCCAGTGCGCCTGCTTGGCCTGCAGGTGCAGTGCGATCAGGTCGGCGAGCACATCCTGAGGTGGGCGGACAGTTCGGGCGAGGCGGTGAAGACATCGGTCGCGTTGTCGTACGGCATGGCATTTTCCCCTTCTTGACAGGGGTCTGGTGGTGACGGTCTGAGGTGGCGGCAGGCTGATGGGCCTATTCGGGCCAGGTGTTGCGCTCGATGACCTCGACGAAGTCGGTGCGGGTGAAGCCCGGTTCGAAGCGCGCGAGTACGTCGGCGTTGACGGTGCCGAAGGTGGTCTGCGGGCGGTCGCGGAAGCCGTGGTGGAATGCGGCGAGGATCTGCCGCTTGAAGTCGGGGCGCGGGTGCGCGGCGGTGACTGCGTCGAGGTCCGCGGGGTCGAGGTCGTCGCGGCCGATGCCGAGGACGTCCGTTTCCACGCCGGCCGTCACGAGTGCGACCTCGGGATCCATGAACTCGGTCACGCCCGGCGTGGTGTGCAGCGCGATGGCGGTCCACACCCGGCGCACAGCCTCCGGGTCGGCGCCGCGTGAGGTGAGGAATGTGCGTGCGGCCTCGGCGCCGTCCACCTCGAAGCGCCGGTCGTCGGTGCGGAAGTCGTCGGTCAGACCGAGGTCGTGGAACAGCGCGCCGACGTACACGAGCTCGGGGTCTGCGACGAGTCCGCGGCGCCGGCCCTGCAGCATGCCGAACAGATAGACGCGGCGGGAGTGGTGGAACAGCAGCGGCGGCGCGGACCTCCGTACCAGATCGGTCGCAGCGGCAACCAGCGGGGTGTCGGGGATCTCGATTCCGGCGATCGTCTCAGGCATCGTGTTTCCTTTCGGTCTGCGGGGCCGGGCAGCGGTGCACGGGCGTGGCCCGGGGGCGTGCTTCCACTCTCGTTCCCGCAGGTCTCCGGCGGCCATGTCTTTTGTGACATACTATCCACAGATTCGGACAGCGATGGCGGGCTGCGCCGCCCGCTGAAGCCTTGGAGGTGCCGATGGCCACCCCTGCCTCACCGGTCCATCGTGTCGGGGTGCTGCTCTTCCCCGGGGTCACCATGCTGGACGTGGCCGGCCCCGCCGAGGTGCTGGGCGAGGCGAACCGCTTCGGCGCGCACTACGAGGTCAAGACGTACTCGGTGGACGGAGCGCCGGTGCGCTCGTCTGTCGGCATCATGCTGAGCGCGGATGCGTCGGTCGCTGAAGCCGCGGACCTGGACACCGCGCTCATCCCGGGAGCGGACGCGCTCGCGGCCGCTGGACTCGACCCGGACCTGGTGGCCGCGGCGGACATGCTGGCCGGTTCTGCCGGCCGCACCGCCTCGGTGTGCACCGGCGCGTTCCTGCTGGCCGCGACCGGCCGGCTCGACGGGCGCCGCGCCACCACGCACTGGCGGCACGCCGCGCTGCTCGCCCGACGGCACCCGCGCGTTCAGGTCGAGGCGGACTCCCTGTTCGTCACCGACGGCCCGCTGGCCACCTCGGCCGGTGTGACCGCGGGCATCGACCTGCTGCTCGCCCTCGTCGAGCTCGATCACGGACCCGACCTGGCCCGCGAGGTAGCCCGCTCGTTGGTGGTGTTCATGCAGCGGCCCGGCGGCCAATCCCAGTTCTCGGTGCCCGCGCGCACACCCGCCATCCGTCGCCCGACGCTGCGCCGGGCGCTCGACGCGGTCGCCGGGGACCCGGCCGCCGATCACTCGGTGCCCGTGCTCGCCGCCCGGGCCGGCACCAGCACCCGGCAGCTCACTCGCCTGTTCCACCAGGAGTTCGGCACCACCCCGGCGCGCTACGTCGAACTCGTCCGGCTCGAGGCGGCCCGGGCGCTGCTCGACGCCGGACACACCGTCACCTCTGCCGCGGCCCGCAGCGGCTTCGGCAGCGACGAGACGCTGCGCCGCGCATTCGTACACCACCTCGGCATTCCGCCGACCGCCTACCGCCGCCGCTTCTCTAGCACAGTGCCCGCAGATACTCACCGGGGCGGAACAACCCCTAGCACCCTGCGATAGCCATTGACGTTTCGGGTCTGGGCGTTGGTGTCCGTGGGATGCAAGTAGGACTAGAGACCTCGTGCATACATTTTCTGCGACGAGCCACGGCAGATACATGGTGACCAGCGCCACCGCATGCTAGCCAGGCTGATTTCACGACCCCGAAGCCACTTCCATGAGCCAAGCTCTCTAGACGTACCTGTGCCCATGGGTATAAGTTCCATCACGCGATGCAATGGCAACGTTGTCATGTGGAAGGGGCTCGTGATGAGTTCGGACGGGCGCGCTGCGGGGCGGCGTTCCCGGCCTGAATCGGCGCTCGCTGCTGGGGATGGGTGCGGCGGCAGGAAGTGCGGTGGCTCACCGGGCTGGTGGGGCAGCCCGCGAACGCCGCGGAGTCGTCGGCTTCGGCGGCTTCTGCGACGCAAGGCGGGGTGTCGACGGCGCGTGGCTCGGCGCAGCGCACGAGCGGGGATGGCTTCCAGATGACGGCTCAGGCGTTGGGTGTCAACACGACATCGGGTGATCGGAATTTCGCGGACGCGGTGGTGCCGGGCCTGTTGACGGCCGCGGGTATCGGCCGGATCCGCTATCCCGGCGGCTCTGGGCCAGACGGTGATGCCCTGCTGGTTGAGGGGGTCGGCGGTGTCCGGCGCGTGCAGCTCGTCGTAGGCGGAGCGTGCCTCGGCGCCGAGCACGTGCTCGACGGATGCCAGTTCGAGCAGTTCGCCGGTTTCGGTGGCGTCGATCGCATAGGGGGCGGCGATCGTGCTTCGGTGTCCGTCGCGCAGGGATTCGAGGGTTACCGAGCACACGGTGTCGTGTTCGCACTCGGCGGCCACCGGGCGGTGTTCGGTCAGAATCGTGAGACGGCCGGCGGACGTGTACGGCGCGAGCATCGCTTCCAATACCGCGAGCGCGACCTTCGGCTCGACGCACAGCTTGCTGACACGCCCCGCGCCGGGGTTGAGGTCGCTGAGCGCGAGAGCCTCGGCCCTTAGCGGATACCAGCGACGGTAATACCCGCGTATCGACTCCCGAAGGTGCCGGTACGAGGCGGTGACGCCGAATTGCTCGACCCATGGATGCTCGTCCGGCGGGACGGCTTGTGAGGTGAGTTGCCCGCCGATCCAGTCGGTCTCTTCGGTCAGCACGACGCTGCGCCCGGCGCACGCGAGCTCCGTCAAGCGGTCGCCCCGGCCAGGGCGGCCCCGGTCGCTCAGGCGCGGCGGGCGGTGCGGTTGGCCCGCAGGGCGCGGCGGATGCCCTCCTGGACCAGATGCATGTCCGCTGTGGCGTGTAGTGAGCAGCCGCGCGCCCTCGACATCCGACACGGGTCGCCGTTGCCCACGGCCGGCAGGTTCTTCAATACAAAACGGTACGCATAGTTTCGAAATAAACAAGCCGTGGCCGGCTGTCTGGTTGATCACACGGTGCTCAGCCGTCTCGAGACCTCGACCCGTCCGGCGCGAACTGCTCGCGAGGCCGTGGAACGACGGCCGCCGGGTGCGCGGGAATAGACGCCCGGGCCGTGAGGTTAGCCAAAACGAAACTGGTAGTTTAGTTTCGGTGAGTCAATGGCGACAGGCATCGGAGACGAGACCGCGAAGGAAGAAGGCGACCTGATGTCGTGCGCCACGACGACCGGAGAACTCGAGGAGCGACGCACCGTCCGGGAAGCGGAGGCGCATGCGGCACCGCCCGTGCCGGGCCCGGCCTCGGCGCAGTCCGTGGGCGGCCCCGCCCTCGTGCTGATTCTGACGGCGGCGTTCATGGTCGTGCTCGACTTCAGCATCGTCAACGTCGCACTGCCTTCGGTGCAGCGCGAACTCGGCTTCTCGACCTCGGCGGTGCAGTGGATCGTGACCGCCTACGCGATCACCTTCGGCGGGCTGCTCATCTTCGGCGGGCGGGCCGCCGACCTGTTCGGGCGGCGGCGGATGTTCGTGGCAGGACTACTGATCTTCACTGCCTCCTCGCTGTCCGGAGGCCTCGCGCACGACCAAGTGCTGCTGATCGCCTCTCGCGCGGTTCAGGGCATCGGCGGCGCGCTGGTCGCCCCGTCCGCCCTCTCGCTCATCACCACCGGTTTCCCGGCCGGACCGCAGCGCAATCGGGCGCTGGGTTTGTACGGTGCGACCGCTTCGATCGGGTTCGTGGCCGGGCAGGTGCTGGGCGGCATCCTGGTCGAGTTCACCAGTTGGCGCGCGGTCTTCCTGGTCAACGTGCCGGTCGGCGTGGCGGCCGTATTCGTCGCGCCGCGCCTGCTCGGCCGCTCCGGTCCGCAGGGCGGCAGGCGGCGCATGGACGTCGGCGGCGCGAGCTTGATCACGCTCTCCGTCGCCGCGCTCGTCTACGCCGTTCGCGGATCGATTCAGCGCCGGCGACTTCCCCTGCATGCGGCACGAACGCGAGCCCGCCGTCCCGGGCGATCCGCACGGCCTTGCTGTAGGGCGCGAGTGGACCTCGCCGCTCATCGCCACCGATCCCCAGACCGACCACGCCGCGGTCCCGGTACCGCACCGAGACCCGCGCACACTCCTCAGCCAGCTCTACAGGACACCCGCGGTAGAGGTCCGGGGTCAACCGCACGATCACGCCGAACCGTTCCTGCGCCTCGGCGACGCCCTCGCAGTAGCCTGTGTAGATCTCGTCCCCCAGTCGATGCCACTGGCCTCTACGCGCTCCGCGGGAGAGAAGATGCCCTCCAGATAGACCGGGCCCTGGGCGCCTGCCTGGCGTGCGTAATCGACGACCACCTGGCGGAAGTCGTCGGCAGTGCGCAGACAGTTGGTCGTCATCACCCACACCTCGACGAAGTGACGGAAATCGGTGAACTGGTAGAGCTCCGTCAGGCCTTCGACTGTGTCGGCGGGCAGTGACTCGTACTCGTGGTTGGGAGGGGAGCCATCGGGTGCGACGGTGCCGGTGGCGCTGCCCGGCGGCCGAAAGCGAATCCGTTCGAGGCCGCAGGCCAGGTCGCTGCCCATCGGCATGGTGAGCACCTCGCGGTCATCGACGGCGGCGACGTACTTACGAATCTTCTCACATGTCGTCTTAGTGATGACAAGTGGGAGCGTCGCCTAAAAGGTGACGATTTTGGGCCGAGCGCGTCGTCCGGTTGCGGCAGAAGATCGCCCGTTCGAGGGATGATTCTCTCGCAACAGAAAATCTGCGGCTCCGGGAGTAGATTTTCGGAGGCAGTTCGGGTATGGTTCTGGGTGTCGAGAGAGAAGGAAGTCTCGTGAGCGCGGCAGAGAACGAACTGCCCGAGCAGGTGATGTGAACAGCGGTACCCGGGTCGCGGCTTGGCTCGGCAGCAGTGTGAGTGACAGCGCCACGTGGCGGGACCGGCGGGATCCCGGGGTTCCGGCTGGGGCTGGCAGTACGAGGTAATTGCAGGTAAGTGGTAATCAGAGGAGAAGGGAAGGGACACATCGTCTGATCGCCCCGGTGGAAGATCCGGGTGTTGCCGCAGTCCCATCGGAAGGAAGGTGGTCTCCGGTCACGAAGATGCGATCCCCGCGCCCCTGTTTCCTCAGGTGGTTCACGCGGGTCACGGCTTACCGGCTCTCCCCCCCGGTCGGTAGCCGGTGGATGGTGTAACCCATAACCCTCGGGCCCCGGTGCTACGGCACCGGGGCCCTCGACCATGTGAGGTGTGATTGGGAACCGACAAGCCCGATGTCGCGGACAAGTTCGACGACGAGGACTATCCCGCCTACACGATGGGGCGGGCTGCGGAGATGATCGGGGTCACCCCGGGCTTTCTGCGCAGCCTGGACGAGGCGAAGCTGTTCACCCCGCAGCGCTCGGCGGGCGGGCACCGCCGCTACTCGCGCTACCAACTGCGCCTCGCCTCCCGAGTCCGGGAACTGGTGGACTCGGGAACCGCCCTCGAGGCGGCGTGCCGCATCATCATCCTGGAAGACCAACTCGAAGAGGCGCTGCGCATCAACGCCGAGCTACGCCGCGAGCAGACCTGAATGCGTGGCCGGTGGAGCCCGTCGCACCGAACGGCATCGAGAAGCAGCGGCACGCCGCGCAGGGCCGGACTCGACCGGGAACGCATGGTCTCCACCAGCGCAGTCCGAGAGGTGGCAATGACGCCCCGCTACATCCGGTAGCGCCGAGGGGATAATGGGGTGCTGATCGCAGCGCGGGCTGGGGCGGGTAAAGGCTTCAGGTACATCGGGGCAGGACGGGGGCGGCCCCGACGTCTTCGCCCGCTACTCTGCGATCGCCATCCAGGGCTACCGTGAGCTTCAGGAAGGCCAGAACGTCAGCTTCGAGGTAGCCGAGGGGGCCCCAAGGGCACGCAGGCCGCTGACAACCGGCCGATCTGACGCCTAGAAACATGTGATCGTTGGGGCCGCCGGATTCGTCCGGCGGCCCCAACGCGCTCAAGTTCGCGGCTCCCACTTGGCCTCGCCGCGGTCGAGGGGACGGACCAGTCAGTAGCGCCTGCGGCCCGCCGGGAGGGCTTCGACGTGGTAGGCGCGGGTGTTCCCGGCCGCCGACAACTCGGCGATAGAGGCCGCGGCTAGTTCCGGGGAGTCGTACCTGTAGGGCTTGGACGCTACGACCTTGACCAAGCCTCGCCGCACACACCCGGGCGCGGGCTTGCCGCCGATATCAAGGGTTGAACCTCGTGGGCTATGGCTGTCTCTGGTCGGCGATCTGCGCGGAACGCCTGGCCGAGATCGGGATGATGTCCGCATCCGAGCGCACCGAACTCTCCGCGCGCGACGCGCGCGTCCGGGCAGGGCCTTTGTCACGTTCCCGGGCCGTTCGGGGGTGCGGGTTGGTGTCTCGGCCTGCTGGCCAGAGCCCCTTCGACCCACCGGTGCAGGGCGGGTGCGTTCGCGGCTCCGGCCTCGCGCGCGAGCACCTCGCCGCGTTCGAGCACGAGCAGCGTCGGCACCGCCATCACCTCGAACCGGCGGGCGAGGCCTGGCGCGGCGTCCACGTCCACCTTGACCAGCTTGATCTTCCCGGCCAGGTCGGCCGCCACCTTCTCTAGTGCGGGGCTGACCATCCGGCACGGTCCGCACCAGGTGGCCCACAGGTCGACGAGCACCGGGACGCTCGCGTGTTCGGCCGTCTCGGTGAAGCCGGCGTCGTCGGCGTCCACGATCCACGGCACCGGGTGATGGCAGTTCCCGCATGTCGGGTGGCCCTGGCCGATGGGCGGGACCCGGTTTTTCCGGCCGCAGTGCGGGCAGCGCACGATGCGCGCGGCGGCGCTCATCCCGGCGCGTTCCCGTCCGGGCTGTCCTGTGCCTGATCGGGCGGCGCCTCGAACGCGATGGACAACTCGCCGCCGTAGGCCCCGATGACGATGGCGGTGCCCTCGCGCACGTCCTCGGCGAGCAGCGCGCGGCCGATCTTGGTCTCCACTTCGTGCGAGATGAACCGGCGCAGTGGGCGCGCGCCGAAGACCGGGTCGAAGCCCTGCTCGGCGATCACGCGGCGCCCCGGCTCGTCCAGGCGCAGCAGGATGCCCCGTTCCGCGAGCCGGCTGCGCAGGTCGTCGACCAGGAGGTCGACGATGCGTTCGATCTGCGGCAGTTCGAGCGGGTGGAAGATCACGATGTCGTCGACGCGGTTGAGGAACTCGGGGCGGAAGTGCCCGCGCAGCTCCGTCATGATCAGGTCCCTGATGTCCGGCTTGATCTCGCCGCCCGCGGTCGCGTCCTGCAGCAGGTGGGTCGAGCCGAGGTTGGACGTCATGATGATGACGGTGTTGCGGAAGTCGACGGTGCGGCCCTGCGCGTCGGTGATCCGGCCGTCGTCGAGCACCTGGAGCAGGGTGTTGAACACGTCCGCGTGCGCCTTCTCCACCTCGTCGAACAGCACGACCGAGTAGGGCTTGCGGCGCACCGCCTCGGTCAGCTGCCCGCCCTCCTCGAAGCCGACGTAACCGGGAGGCGCTCCGAGCAGCCGGCTGACCGTGTGGCGCTCCTGGTATTCGCTCATGTCGAGGCGGACCATGTTCTCCTCGCTGTCGAACAGCGCCTCGGCCAGGGTCTTGGCCAGCTCCGTCTTGCCGACGCCGGTGGGCCCGAGGAAGATGAACGACCCGATCGGCCGGCGTGGGTCGCGGATGCCGGAGCGGGAGCGGATCACGGCGTCGGCCACCAGTTGCACGGCCTCGTCCTGGCCGATCACCCGCTGGCGCAGGATCTCGTCGAGCCGCAGCAGCTTCTCGCGCTCGCCCTCCTGCAGCCGGGAGACCGGGATCCGGGTCCACGCGGCCACGATCTCGGCGATCTCCTCCTCGGTCACCACCTCGCGCAGCAGCCGGGCCTCGCCCTGCTTCACGGCCAACTGCTCCTCCTCGGCCGCCAGACGGCGTTCGAGCTCCGCGATCTCGCCGAAGCGCAGCTGCGCGGCCCGGTTCAGGTCGTACTCCCGTTCCGCCCGCTCGGCCTCGGCCCGCGTGCGCTCGAGCCCTTCGCGCAGCTCCTGGACCCGGCGGATGCCCTGGCGCTCGGCGTCCCACTGCGCGCGCTTGGACGAGGCCTGCGCACGCAGGTCGGCCAGTTCGCGGCGCAGCTCTTCGAGCCGGTCCCGGCTGGCCCGGTCCTCCTCCTTGGCCAGGGCCGCCTCCTCGATCTCCAGTCGGGTGACCCGGCGGGTGAGCTCGTCGAGTTCGGCCGGCATCGAGTCGATCTCGGTGCGCAGCCTGGCGCACGCCTCGTCCACCAGGTCGATCGCCTTGTCCGGCAGGAACCGGTCGGTGATGTACCGGTGGCTCAGGCTCGCGGCGGCCACCAGCGCGGCGTCCTGGATCTTGACGCCGTGGAAGACTTCGAGCCGCTCGCGCAGGCCGCGCAGGATCGAGATCGTGTCCTCGAGCGAGGGCTCGTCGACCATGACGGTCTGGAACCTGCGTTCGAGCGCCGCGTCGGACTCGATGTGCTTGCGGTACTCGTCGAGGGTGGTCGCGCCGATCATGTGCAGTTCGCCGCGTGCGAGCATCGGCTTGAGCATGTTGCCGGCGTCCATCGCGCCTTCGGCCGCCCCGGCGCCCACCACCGTGTGCAGCTCGTCGATGAACAGCAGGATGCCGCCCTGGGCGGCCTTGACCTCGCCCAGCACGGCCTTGAGCCGCTCCTCGAACTCGCCGCGGTACTTCGCCCCGGCCACCAGTGAGCCCATGTCGAGGGCGAAGACCGTCTTGTCGCGCAGCCCCTCGGGCACGTCCCCGCGCCAGATGCGCTGGGCCAGCCCTTCGACGATCGCGGTCTTGCCCACGCCGGGATCGCCGATGAGCACCGGGTTGTTCTTGGTCTTGCGACTGAGGATCTGGATCACCCGGCGGATCTCGGCGTCACGCCCGATGACCGGGTCGAGCCTGTCCGCGCGCGCCTCGGCGACCAGGTCGCGCCCGTACTTCTCCAGCGCCTCGTACGCGCCCTCCGGAGTCGCCGAGGTGACCCGCTGGTTGCCGCGCACCCGGGTCAGGGCGCTGAGGAACCCGTCCCGGGTGACGTGGTACTCCTTCAGCCGCCGCCCGGCGGCGCTCGCGCTGCCCTCCTCGATCAGGGCGAGGGCGAGGTGCTCGACCGAGACGTACTCGTCCTTGAGCCGCTTCGCCTCGCGCTCGGCGGCCTCGAGCAACCGCGCGAGGCGCTGAGTGACCGTCACCTGCCCCGGGCCCGCGCCGGGTCCGGTCGTGCGCGGGCGCTTGGCCAGATCGGCGCTCAAGTCCGCGCGCAGGGCCTCGACGTCGGCGCCGGCCTGGGCGAGGAGCCGAGCCACCAGTCCTTCGGGCTGGTCGAGGAGCGCGACCAGCAGGTGCTCGCCGTCCACCTCGGTGTGCCCGAGCCGGGCCGCCGAAGCCTGCGCCTGCTGCAGTGCCTCCTGCGATTTCTGGGTGAGCCGGTTCATATCCATGGCACGTGCTCCTAGCCGGAACGCCCGCTGCGGCGCAGCGCGCGTTCCAGGTCGTCGATGCGGTCGAGCAGGTCGAGGACGAGCCCGAGGGCGGCGTAGTTCAAGCCGAGGTCCTCGCGCAGCCGCAGCGCCCGCACGATCAGCACCGGGGCGCGGGCGTCGAACCAGAGTCGGCCGCGCTCGTCCCGGCGCGCATCGACCACGCTGAGCGTGACGAGGTGGGAAACCGCCTGCGAGTGCATGCCGCAGCGGTCGGCGACCTCCTCCAGAGACAGCAGATGCGCGGGAGGCTGCGGCGAGGCGACAAGCGGGTAGCGCGCTGATACCGGCACCGAGGCCGAAGCCCGGCTCGGGGTCGAAGGAAGAGGGTTCATGTCCGCCTCCTCGGGTCGAAGGACGATGCGGCGGCGAGTTGCTCGAACAGCTCTCGCTCCCGGTCGGTGGGGGCAGGCGGCACCATGATGCGCACCTCGGCGTACAGGTCGCCGGCTCTGCCCTTCGGGTTGGGCATCCCCTGCCCGCGCAGACGCAGCCGGCGGCCGCTCGAGGAGCCCGCCGGCACGGTGACCTGCACCGTGCCCCCCGGAGTATCGACCGGAACCCGCGCGCCGAGCGCCGCCTCGGAGGAGGTGACCGGCAGATCGACGGTGATGTCCCGGCCGCTGAGCCGGTAGCGGCGGTCCGGCCTGATCCGCACGACCAGGTAGAGGTCGCCCGCGTCAGCGCCGTCGCGGCCGCGCCCGCCCTGGCCGGGCAGCCGGATGCGTTGCCCGTCGCTCACTCCGGCGGGGATGTTCACCGTGTAGTCGCGCGCGACCGAGCCCTCGCCCAGGGAGATCCTGCGCCGACCGCCCCGGTAGGCCTCCTCTACGCTGAGCGCCAACTCGGCCTCCTGGTCCGCGCCGGGCCGCGCGCCGCCGTACCGGCCGCCGAACATGCCGCCGAGCAGGTCGTCGATGTTGATCCCTTCGCCGCCGAACCCGCCAGCCACATCCCCGACGCGCATCCCACCCCTGGAAAATCCGCCGCCCGGCCGGAACGCACCACCCTGGAACCCACTCGCGCTCGCGCCGACGCGTTCGTCGTAGTCCTCCGGAATCTGCCGGAAGTCCGGGCCGAAGCGGTCATAGCGCTGCCGAGTCTTGGGATCGGAGAGCACCTGGTACGCCTCGTTGATCTCCTTGAACCGCTCCTCCGCGGCCGGATTGCGGTTGACGTCCGGATGATGGCGCCGGGCCAGCTTCCGGAAGGCCTGCTGGATCTCCTCGGCGCCCGCGTCCCGTCCGATGCCGAGGACTTCGTAGTAGTCGCGGGCCACGGCAGATCACCCCTGCTCGCGGCTGACCAGCACGGCCGCCGGACGCAGCTGCCGGTCGGGCGGGTCGCCGTAGCCCGGGCGCAGCACGGCCACGACGGTGCCGGGCTCGGCCTCGGTATCGTCGAGGACGCCGACCACCTCGTGCCGCATCGGGTCGAAGGGGACCCCGGCCTCGTCGTGGCGCGCAAAGCCGAGGGACTGGAGCAGCGCCACCGCCTGGTCGCGCACCGCCTCGATGCCGGTCACCAGCGGATCCCGCCGGTCGCCGGCATGCTCGATGGCCAGTTCCAGATTGTCCACGATCGGCAGCCAGGCCAGGCACACCCGCCGTCGTTCCGCCTCGGCCTCGTGCGCCAGTTCGCGGGCGTGGCGCTTGCGGGCGTTGTCCAGGTCGGCCAGCGCGCGCCGCCACTTGTCCTCGAGCGTCGCGAGCAGCTCAAGTTGCTCGGGCCCTGCCGGCCGGTCGGGCTCGGCCCGACGGCCCTCGGCGCCTTCCCGCCCGCTCCCGGCCTCTTCCTCCCGCGCCGGGCCGGCCTCGTTCTCGAGCGTCAGGTCGTCCTCTGACATGGCGCCGCCTCAGCCCGCTTCGAAATCGGCGTCGATGACGTCGTCGTCCCCTGATTCCGGGCCGCCGGCCCCCGGGGCCGGCCCGTTCGCCGGGCCCTGCCCGGAAGGCCCGCCGGGACCGCTCTGGTGCGCGGCCAGCGCCTGGTAGACCTGCTGGAGTTCCGCGGTCAGCTCCCGCGCCCGCTCGAGCGGCGCTTCGTCCTTGACGGCCGCGCGCGCATCCGAGACCAACAGCTCCGCCCGGGCCCGCTCGTGCTGCGGTGCCGCCTCACCGAGCTCGCCGAGCTGGCGCTCGACCTGGTAGGCGACCGAGTCCAGCTCGTTGCGGGCATCCACCGCCGCCCGCAGCGAGCGGTCCTCGTCCCGGTTGCGCTCGGCTTCGGAGACCATCCGCTCGACCTCGGCGCGCTCCAGGTTCGACCCCTCACTGATCGTGATGCCCTGCTGGGCGCCGGTGGCCTGATCCCGGGCGCTGACCTCGAGGATCCCGTTCGCGTCGATGTCGAACGTGACCTCGATCTGCGGCTCGCCGCGCGGAGCGGGGCGGATGTTCTCGAGCCGGAAGCGGCCGAGTACCCGGTTGTCCGAGGCGCGCTCGCGCTCACCCTGGAGCACCACGATGTCCACGGCCGGCTGCTCGTCCTCCGCGGTCGAGAAGACCTCGGAGCGGCGCACCGGGATGGTGGTGTTGCGCTCGATGATCTTCGTCATGACGCCGCCCCGGGTCTCGACGCCCAGCGAGAGCGGTGTCACAT
>Ga0310811_10003583_pt1 | contig 19553 bp, 17 predicted proteins | sample YCmetagenome_FD_207642 | JGI IMG/M metagenome (GOLD analysis project Ga0310811, IMG submission 207642) | Soil microbial communities from experimental microcosm in Duke University, North Carolina, United States - YC | ecosystem: Engineered > Artificial ecosystem > Soil microcosm > Unclassified ...
GGTAAAGCAGTTTTCCGCAATGGCGGAGAGATCGGAAAAGTTTCTCTTCGGAAGTTGAACTTTACTCTGTCTTTCATTGTCGAAAGAAAATTAGATGATACGGTCCTGAAGACACTCCCTCGGTCGTCTGACCGACCTTGATTTTCCCTCATGCACGAAGAAGAGCAACCTACCCAGCCGGCCAGTGTTTCGACGGACGCCTCCGTCATGATTTCCGAGGAGCGAGCGAGATTTCGCCGGGGAGTCAAGCGAGTCAGCATCCTGGTGGTGCTGATCGTCGTGGGGGCACACTTACTCGTCGGCGTCGGCGCGGGGATCTGGGTGGTTGCAAGATATTTCGACAAGCCGAAACCCGTGTTCACCTCGAAGCCGGTGGAGATGAAACCCGAGCCGCCGAAGCATATGCTGCCCACCCAGGAGACGGCGGCGCAGAAGCCTCAGCCCTCGATGTCGAAGCAAATCCAGAGCCTGAAGCCGAGCGCGCTGACGCTGCCGGCGCTCCCGAATGTCCCGGTGGAGGTCGCCGTGCCGATGGATCCGACCGCACCGACAACCGTCGGTGAAGGGGTCGCGATGGGAACCGGGACCGGCGCGGGCACGGGCGATGGCTTTTTCGGCGGCGCGGGCAAGCCGGGCAGCGGCCTCCTCGAGGGTACCCTTTACGACCTCAAGCAGACCAAGGATCGGCAGGACTCGAAGATGGATCTCGACAAGTACGCGCAGGAGGTGAGTCGCGTGGCCGATCGCGGTCCGGCGGGAATCCTCGGCAAATATTACGCGGCGCCGATAAAGCTTTATTTGCCCAACCTGTCCATTCCCCAGATCAGCGCGGACGATGCGCCGAAGGAATTCAAGGTCGAAAAGGAAGTTCAGCCGAAGATGTGGCTCGCAGTGTATGAAGGAAAAGTGATCGCACCGGAATCGGGCCGGTTCATTTTCGACGGCTTCTGCGACGATATTCTTCTCGTCTGGATCAACAAACGTCTCGTTCTGGACGGCAGTCTGCATATCTCGTCGCCGATCGGTGGCCCTCGCGGAAAGCGCAAGACCCCGGAGGTGACGATGCAAAAAGGCGTCTCTTACAACATCCAGATCGCCATCGGCGAAATGCCCGGAGGTGTTTTCTACGCCTGGCTGCAACTGAAGAACGTCAAAACAGACAAGCCGTTTTGGTTCCGCGTGACTTCCGATCCCGTCAAATGGGACAGCTCCAAGCCGCTGCAGAATCCGCTCGCCAATCCACCGGGTGCGGATAATGGCCCGGTGTTCCTGCCAGCCTCGGTCAGTAAATCCGCCTCCAGCCTCTCCGGCGTCGGCGGTGGAATGTAGGACCGCTGGAAGTCTCTCCCGGGAGTTTCCCGGATCAGTCGGTTGAGCGGGGAGCCATTCTGCTCCACCGCTCTCGCTCACGACCGAAAACTGGAACGGATTTACCTATTCCATTTGATGCCAATGGCGTACTTCCAGCACCCGAGCAGTTCCGCACCCGGTTCGGTCGACCAGTCCAGCAAAGCGTGGGCGGCACCAGGATTGCCGGCCGCGTCCAGCTGCAGGGCCAGATAGGTCGCGATACTCATGGCCGACTCGTAGTTCTCGAGCCGCTGGCCTTTCCGGATCAACCCGAACTCGCCGTCCTGTAACAGACGCACGAGCCGTCCGCCGGCCTGCGTGTCGCCACCGTTGCGCTCCTGCAATCTCCGATAGTCCGCGATGGCGGCTTCCGCCGCCGGAGTGGCCTTCCGCATCTCGAAGGAGTTCCAATCCGGACTGGCCAGGGCCACCAAGGCGCCTGGGCGCAGCACGCGGCGGATTTCCGCCAGGGCGCCCCGTGGATTCGAGAGGTGCTCGAAGAGCGCGTGCGAGAAAACGAGGTCGAACGAGGCGTCCGCGAAGGGTAATTGGTAAGCACTGCCAGCCACGAAGCGCACGTTTGTGAGCTCACGCCCTTCCGCCAGTCGCGCGGCATGAGTCACCTGGGCGTGGTCGCGATCGATCGCGGTCACCCGGCCCGGCAGCACGTACTCGGCAATGCCCTGGGTGATCGTCCCCGGGCCGCAGCCCACGTCCAGCACCTCGAGCCCGCGCTCGAGCAGGGGCAGAACAAAGGCGGCGTGCGACTCGACGGTGCGAGCCGACATAAAGGCGGTCGCGTTCGGCGAGTAGCCGGGCGTGTAAGTTTCGCGGGTTCGTATGGACGAACCAGGAGGTTCTTCGATGGTTTGCATGGGTCGTTTTGTTGACCACGCTTTCAGCGAACCGCGGAAATAAAAATCCCACGGCTGCTTTGCCGTGGGTTGTTTCGTTTTTCGGTTTGTGAGTGAGGAATCAGCCCAAACGAAGCGAACCAACGGCGGCGTCGCGCTTGGCGACGACGACGGCGGAGACCGCGACGAGAATGGCGATGTGATTCAACACTGGTAGGGTATTTAACGGATGGGAGGCGGTTTGTCAATCACGCCCGTTTTTCCGCCCCCAGTGAAATCTCGGTGCGCATTGGTGAAAAAGCATTTTGCAGCCTGCGTGGGGCACCTAGGCTGGGCGACATGCTCCGTCTCTGGATTCTCCCACTACTCCTCGTCTCCAGCGCCTTCGCTGAGCCCGTCACGCTGTCCGACGCCCAGGCGCTTGCGATCGGCAAACGCATCTGGAAAAACGAATGTGCCGGCACGGTGAGCGGCCTGACCTCATGGAACAAGGGAGAGGCCTTTGCCTCGCTCGGGATTGGCCATTTCATCTGGTACCCGACCGCGAACGGCGGTCCGTTCGAGGAAAGCTTTCCGAAGCTCGTCGGCTTTTTGAAATCCCATGGGGTGGCGACACCGGGCTGGCTGGGCGGTCTCTGCCCATGGAAAACGCGAGCAGCATTCGAGGCCGATCTCGAATCGGAACGGATGAAACAATTGCGCTCTCTCCTGGCGGATACAGTAGCCATGCAGGCTCGCTTCTGCGCCCAGCGGCTCGAGCAGGCCCTGCCAAAAATGCTCGCCGCCGCGCCGAAGAGCGAACGTGAGCGGATCCGCGCCAACTTCTACCGGGTCGCGGCCCAGCCGCTCGGCATGTACGCGCTCATCGACTACGTAAACTTCAAAGGCGAGGGAACAAGTCCGTCGGAACGCTACGATGGAAAGGGCTGGGGGCTCCTGCAGGTCCTGGAGACGATGGGCGGGGGCCCGGCGCTGCCCGCCTTCGCAAAGGCGGCGAATCAAGTCCTGACCCAGCGCGTGGCGAATTCCCCGAAGGCGCGCCACGAGGCACAGTGGCTGCCCGGCTGGAGGAACAGAGTCGCGGGCTACGCAGGCTAGCGTTTGCCGGTGACGCTCAAGGAGCCGTTACCGGCGGGATCGGACGAAGAGACGAGCGCGGTCCAGGTCGCATGTTTACCTTTAAAGGTGATCTGGCCGTTGAGGGTGACAGTGAGGCTCGAGTCCGGGCCGATGGTGTAAGTGATGGAGACGGTCAGCTTTTTCCCTTTCAGAAAGGCCTGGCCGCTGCCGGTCCCGTCGATGCCGTCCAGTGACACTCGGCCGGCCAGGAGGCCGCCTTTCGAAATATTGAAGGTCTGGACCACGTTTTTCGAAAAGCCTCCGAAGTTCAGAATCCCCGTGTAGAGGAAGGTCCCGCGCAGGCTCTTTTTCTTGCCGGTGAAGGTCAGGGTCGAACTGCCGGAGACCGGCCTGTCCGAAGCCGTCGAGGTCGCCATGCCGGTATAGGAGCCCGCAAAGGGAAGCAGCGTATGGGCTGGCTTTGCGTAGAGGGCCAGAGGGAAAATGAGAAGCGCGGCTCCGAAAGCGAGCGTCCGTAGTTTCCTAATCATTGTGGCAGAGTAGGACTGCCTGGCCGTGATGTCAAAAGTCGCTGCGAAGCGGGCTTGTCAGTCCCGCCGGAGCGAGGGAAAACGGTGTTCTCAATGATGACCAAAGAGCAGATCGCGGAACTATTGGAGAATTTCGGGCGCCTGCTCGAGCTGAAGGGCGAGAATCCCTTCAAGATCCGTGCCTATTCGAATGCCGTGCGCGCCCTAGAGACCCTGGCGGAGCCGCTGGACAAGCTCGTCGCGGAAGAGCGCCTGGAAGAGATCGATGGCATCGGAAAGGCCATTGCGGAGAAGATCACGACGCTGGTCCAGACGGGATCGCTCCCGCAGTACAACGAGCTCCGCGAATCCTTCCCGGCAGACATACTCACTCTCTTCGAGCTGCAGGGTCTTGGCGCCAAAAAGATCAAAGTCATCCACGACACCTTGCAGATTTCGTCGATCAGCTCGCTCGCGCGCGCCTGCAAGGACGGCCGGATCGCCGCGATCCCGGGATTTGGAGAGAAAACGGCGGCAAACATCCTCGCGGCCATCGAGCATCGAAAGAAGAATGCGGGCTCGTTCCTGCTCGGCGATGTGGCCCCGGTCGCGCAGCGTCTGCTCGACGACCTCCGCTCGCATCCGGAGATCCTGCACGCGGAGATCGCGGGCAGCTATCGACGGGGGAAGGAGATCGTTCATGATCTGGATATCATCGCCGCGACGCGCGAGCCGAAGCTGGTCAGCGAGGATTTCGCGGGACACGAACTCGTCGAACGGGTGCTGGCGGCGGGAGCGACCAAGACGAGCGTGATCCTGAAAAACGGCCTGCAGTGCGACCTGCGGGTGGTCAGTGGAGCGGAGTATCCGTTCGCGATCCAGTATTTCACCGGCAGCAAGGAGCATAATGTGCGCCTCCGGAGCCGTGCGCTGGAGCGAGGCTGGTCGCTGAACGAGTACCGGTTCAGCGAGGCGGAGGGCCGCAAGCTGGCCGAGCCCCTGCCCGAGGTGCGCGAGGAGCGGGATATCTACCGTGCGCTCGACTTCGACTTCATTGCCCCGGAGCTCCGCGAAGACCGCGGGGAACTCGACGCCGCCAAAGAGGGCAGATTGCCCAGATTGATCGAGTGGCAGAACCTGCGCGGGACATTCCATAACCACACCACGGCAAGTGACGGGCGTGCGACCCTCGAGCAGATGGCCGATGCAGCCCGGGAGTTGGGATTGGAATACCTGGGCATCGCGGATCACAGCAAGAGCTCCGTCCAGGCCAACGGCCTCGATATCAAACGGCTCGCCGACCAGCGCGAGCAGATCGACCTGCTCAACGCCGGCGACCGGGACTTCCGGATCTTTGCCGGCACGGAGTGCGACATCCTCAAGGACGGCTCGCTCGATTTCCCGGATGATGTCCTGGCGTCACTGGACTACGTCGTCGCCTCGATCCATTCGGTCTTCACGCTCAGCGAGGCGGAGATGACGAGCCGCATCATCAAGGCGATCTCGAACCCGTATGTGACCATGATGGGCCATCTCACCGGCCGGCTGCTGACGTCGCGCGAACCTTATAAAGTCGACGTGCCGGCCATCATCGAGGCGGCTGCGGCAACCGGGACGATCATCGAGTTGAATGCCAATCCGCGCCGGCTGGACATGGACTGGCGCTGGTGGCCGCTGGCGATCGAAAAAGGCGTCAAATGCTCGATCAATCCCGATGCGCACTCGACGCATGGATTGCAGGACCTTGCCTTCGGCGTTCGTATCGCGCGCAAGGGGTGGCTCACGCGAAACGATGTGGTGAATTGCCTGCCGCTGGGAGAGATCGAGGCCGTGCTTCAGAAAAAGCGCGGCCGATAGCCTCTGCGGGAAGCGGCAGCCTCTCGACCGCATCCGCGTCACATGCTAAAAGGCAGGTCATGTCACTCGAACTCGTATCCAATATCCCCGGTGCGCCACCCGCGATCGGGCCCTACACACCCGCCGTCATTTCCGAAGGGCGCCTGCTTTTCATCTCCGGCCAGATTCCCTTCGATCCCGCCGCCGGCCAGATCGTGAGAGGCACGGTCACCGAGCAGACGGAAATCGTGCTCACCAATCTCGAGCGTATCGTCCGAACCGCCGGCGCCGATCTGTCCAAGGTCATACAGTGCCGGGTGTATCTCGCGACGCTCACGAAGGAAAACTTCGGTGAGATGAATGCGGTTTACGCAAAGTTTTTTGGCGACCACAAGCCGGCCCGCACCACGCTCGGCGCCCAGCTTCTTGGATTTGACGTCGAGATCGAAGCTGTCGTTGCCCTCGACTAGATGAGTCTGGCGATCCCGGTCGCGCCGCTGCCGTCCATCGCCGGGCGCGATTGGGATTCGCGAAGGCGTTCCTTTCGGGGAAGGCCCTGTCTGGATCTAGGCCAGCCCTGGCGGAGAAATCCGGAGTCCCTTCTTTCCTTGGGCCAGGTGCGCCTGGGGCTCTCGGGCATGTCCCTGGCGCTTTTCGCCATCCTGCGGGATAGGGATGTCTTCAACCCGGTCGAGCATTTCAATGTCCCGGCTTTCCCGCATGGCGATGTGCTGGAGATATTCGCCCAACCCGAGGGGCAGGCCGCCTACTACGAGTTCCACATCACGCCGTCCGGCGCGCTGTGCCAGCTCCGCTGGCCGGGGCCGATGCGGGATATTCCGCTCGACTGGGATGGGCCGGCCGACCCGTTGCTCCCTTACAAAATTTCCCGGTGGCGATGCCGCGCGCAGGCGAGGGTGACCCGCCAGGGCTGGGAAGTGCATGCCGAAATACCGCTGAAGCGAGTTTTCGAAGAGACCGCCCCGTGGGATGGCAGCCGTATTCGCATCAATGTCGGCCGCTATGACTATACGCGTGGGCGCCTGAAGCCGGTACTCTCGGCGACGGCGCCTCTGTGCGAGCGGGATTTCCACCGCTCGCACGAGTGGCAATTACTGGAGTTGCGGTTTCGCTAGTTGTTTCCGCCACCGCCGCCCTGACGGCGCTGGCTGCGGCGCTGTTCCGCCTCTTTCTGGTAGGCCTCCCACTTCGGCTTTTGCTCGGGAGTGAGGATTTGCTCGATCTGGGAGGTCGCGGCGGCGCGAGCCTTTTCGAAGGCTGCACGACGATCTTCGCGGCTCACGGAGCTATCGCCCATCTGCTGACGGAGGGAGCCGAACTGTTCCTCGTAGATCGCGCGAATCTTCGTTGCCTGGTCATCGGTGAGGCCGAGTTCCGTTTTCATCCGCTGCATCCGTTCGTCTGCGCGCTGCTGGAAGTTCCCACCACCACCGCCGCCACCGGGGCGATTCCCTCCCGCATTGCCCTGTGGCGGAGGAGGAGGCAGGGTAGGTTCCGGAGCTGAAGCGACCGCTGCGGGAGCAGGAGTGCTGGCCGTGGCTGGAGCTGCCGCGGCAGCCTCGGGAGTGGGAGTCGCGGTCGCTGCAACTGGCTTGGGCTTGCACGAAGAGTGCATGAGCATGGCAGTGGCAGCGAGGGTGAAGGTAAGGGGAGAGAATTTCATATGAACTCGGTATTGTAACACCGCCTTGGCCGCGATGTTTCCAACTATTTTCAAGATGTTTTCGCGGGTTCCAGCATGGGATTCTCTGTGATTTTCCGGGGCTTCTCCTTGATCAGGCTGACCGCCAGGCCTCCGGCCATGGTCAGAATGAACCCGGCTGCCTGCGCGGCATTCGGTCGTTCTCCGAGGACCGCCCATGCCAGAAAGAGGGTGGCGACGGGACCCATCGTTCCGATGATCGCAAACTGCTGGCTGGTGGTCCGGCGCAGTCCCACGCTCAGGAGAAGCGCGGGTGCGACCGTTCCGAGCAAGGCCAGGATCAAGCCCTCGCCATAAACGGGAGCAGGCAGGGTGAGGAGGGCGCCTACCGGTCGGGACAGGAAGGAATGAAGGAGGATGAACAGACATGAAAAGCCGACGGCGATGCCGGTGAAGCGCATCGAGCCAACCCGGCGAATGACGTTTCCGCTCATCAGGATGAACAGGGCATAGGTGAAGGCGCTCGCGAAGATCAATGCCGCCCCCAGCAAGGTATGATCATTGCGAGACGGAGCACGGGTTTCTCCAACGAAGGCGATCACGATGCCAATCCAGGCAAAAATACACGCGGCCCAGGTCGCCGGGCGAACCGGCTTCCGGAGGACAAAGGCCGAGATGGCCAGTACCATCGAGGGGTAGGTGTAGAGCACGATGCGCTCCAGGCCGACGCTCACGTACTGGAGCCCAGTGAAATTCACCAGGGACGAAATGTAGTACCCGAGGAAACCCAGGCCAGCCAGTCGGCCCCAATCTCCCAGAGACAGAGGGACCGCTCCACGAGACCACCAGAGGGCGATGCCCACGAAAAACGGGAATGCGAATCCCATGCGCAGGGTCAGCACGGTGAGCGCATCCACTCCGTGCGCGTAGGCGAGCTTCGCCACCACGCCCTTTGAGCAAAAAAGGATGGAACTCGCCGCGACGATGGAAAACGTCGCCACGGCGTTTGGAACGCGGACGGAGTCGGTGGAGGATTGGGATGTCATGCGGGCAATAAAAAACCCGCCGGAGCGGAACTCGGGCGGGCAGCGGAAGGTTGATGTCGTTTGGGGCGTCAGTCGACAAAAGCTCTCCGTGCCGGTCCGGTAAGACCGCCAAGCCAAAGAAGAGATTTAATCTGCTGTGCCATTAGTCGTGCGAAAGATGCCCGCCAATCTTCTCCTGTGCAAGCTTTCATCCGGGGAGCGCCAGCTGACGGGTCAGGCGCCAGCTCGTCGCCGCGGGCGACGCGAAAATATCGGCACCCTCCCACATCCGCTCCGCTCCACGGTAAGCCGAGGCGTTTTCCACGCGCTGGCATCCGGGGGGCATCGGCTCGATCATCTTGGAATTCCCGCCCCCGAGGATGGTGTGGTCGGGGTGGAAGACATCCTGGAGCATCGATACGGCCTGATGGACGGCTTTCAGCCAGCGGCGCTGCCCGAGGCGGCGCCTTCCTTTTTTCGACAGCGCGTCCATGAACCTGGTCTGGCGGGTGAGTCGGAGCATGCCGACCTCGATGCCGATCAAGGCATCGTCCGCGATCAGGCTTGCACCGGTGCTGGTGCCGAACCCCAGGAAAAGCAGCCGTCCGGATTCGTAGTTCCCAAGAGCCTGCATGGCGGCGTCATTCATGAAGCGCACCGGTGCGCCGAACGCGCCCTCGTAGTCGAAATCGAGCCATCCAGAGCCGAGATTCAAGGGTTCGCGCGAGGGGCGGCCATGGCGCAGCAGTCCGGGATACCCCATCGAAATCCGGTCATAGGTCCAATCGGAGGTCAGGCGCCGCACCGCACGCACCATCTGCTGGGCATCGAGGTCCGGGCCCGAGGGGAACTTGCGAACTTCGCCATCAGGGGAGGCCTTGATCTTGATGTTGCTGCCGCCGATATCGAGCATCAGGACATTCATTTGACGATTTCCGTAAGATTCAAATCGTCCAGCTTGCCGCTGCCCATCGCGTCCATCAGCTCGGCCATGCCCGCGCCATCAGGGGCGGTAGTTACCCAGTGCGCCCTTTCCTTGAGGGAAGGAATGGCATTCGAAACAGCGACGCCAAGGCCGCACATCTCGAGAAGCGCGTGGTCATTCTCCGCGTCGCCGACCGCCACGGTCTTTTCCGGGCCGATATGCAACCGCTCCAGCGCGACGGTCAATCCGGTGGCCTTGTTCACGCCAGGCGGAAGGATCATCACCGCTCCTTTGTTGAAGATGACCTGATGCTCCAGCCCTTGCTGCTTGATCACCTCGAGTACGACGTGCTCATAAGGCTCACAGGTGGCGACGATGGAGGCGCCCACGGAAAGGGGAGTGACTCCAAGACGTGCCAGCTCTGCGACGAAGTGCTCCGGCGGAGGAGCACCCAAGCCGAGAGTCTCGCCCGTAGCCGGATCATGCATCAACGCGCCGTTTTCCGCGATGATGAGATCGAAGCTGGAGAGCGCGATGTCTAGGGAGCTGAAATCAGAAAGCTCGCGCCCAGTCACCAGGACGACCTTGACGCCTTTTGCGCGAAGGTTTTGCAGAGCGAGTTTAGCCTCTGGAGCTACCACGCCCTCGGTGGCAAGAGTTCCGTCGAAATCCGTCGCAAGTGCATGCCATCTCATGCTTTCAGTTCGCGTGGCGGCGTCTGGCCGCGCGCACCGGTTTTGGCGAACGCGATTGATTCCGGGGAGGGCGGCATGTCACGCTGCATAGCGATGAATCAGTCCGAATCGCCGGTGATGCCTGAAGGCACAGGGGAAACAGTCAATCCGGCATCAGGTCCGATCGGCGTTTTCGATTCGGGGATCGGCGGCCTGACCGTGGTGGCCGCGCTGCAGGAACTGCTGCCGGCAGAGCAGATCTTTTACATCGGCGACACGGCTCGCGTGCCCTATGGCGGGAAAAGCCGGAGGACGATCGAGCGTTACAGCGTCGAAATCGCCGGCCTCCTGCTGGCGGAGCAGGCGAAGCTCATCGTCGTTGCCTGCAATACCGCCTCCGCCCTTGCCGTACCCCGGCTCAAGCAGCTCTTCAATCTGCCGGTGCAGGGGGTGATCGATCCCGGTGCCGCCGCGGCGGTGCGATCGACCCGCAATGGACGCATCGGCGTCATCGGGACGCGCGCGACGATCGGCAGCCACGCCTACGAGCAGGCGATCCATGATCTCCTGCCGGAGGCCGAGGTATTCGCCGAAGCATGCCCATTGCTGGTGCCTCTGATCGAAGAGGGACTCTTCGACGATCCGATCACCGATCAGGTGCTGCATCGTTATCTCGATCCCTTGATCGGCGAGGGGATCGATACCCTCGTGCTGGGCTGCACGCATTATCCACTACTGCGCGAGGCGATCGGCCGGGTGGCCGGCGGGGCGGTGACCCTGGTGGACTCGGCGCAAAATTGCGCGCTGGCCGTCGATGAAATCCTGAAAAGCCGGGAGCTGGCGGCGCCGCCGCGTCAATTGGGGAGCCTTCAGGTGGCTCTGACCGATTCGACGGAAGGCTTCCTCCGGGTGGCTGAAGAAGCGCTCGAGCTCGAGATCGGCGACGTGCAACTACGCGCCGTGCAGGCTGCGGCCTGAAAAATCACGCGCCGCCCGCGGAACAGGAATTGCTGGCCCCGTCGCATTGATATGAAGCGTTTCCTTGTGCTGGCACTGCTCGCCATCAGCCTGGTCTCATCCTTGCGATCCGCGGAATTGTCCTCCTACGGAGGGGGTGTCTTGTTCCCGGGATCCTCTGGGGTTCAGACCTACTACGCGCAGGTCACCTCGGGTAAAAATCCTTTGCTCAAGATCTACATCTTTCTCGCGGGCGAGCATTTCTACACACTGCTGCGTCAGACGCAGGAAGGGAGCGGCTCGATGGAATATCAGTCCTACGCGAACGGCGGAGCGACCCGCAAGGGGCAGGGGACCTTTCAAATGAATGGCACCTCTTTGAGGATTACCGGCGGAAAAGGTTTTCGGCTTTCCCTGGAACTGAAGGGCTCCAGGCTCTTGGTTCAATATACCGGCCTCTCCGGAAAATACCGCTCGAGCGGGACGCTCCGGCATTTTCAACCCACGATCAGATAAAGACCGGTGCGGGCGTCTTTACCGGCTGCCGATCAGTGAGCTTTTCGATCAATCGCCGCCAGTTGTCCTCGCCCTTCAGGATCTCGATCTCGACCCGCAGGTAATAGATCGGTACGGCTGCATCGAGGATGCGGGGGATGCGGACCGCGTCTTTCTCGGTTGTCAGGATCGCGTCCAGGTTGCGCCGCGCGCAGCGGTTGATGAAGCCCTCGATCTCCTTGTCCGTGTAGCGGTGGTGGTCGGTATAGGTCTTGGAAATCTCTATTTTCGCCCCGAGCATCTTCAGCGCTCCTTCGAAACTATCCGGCGCGGCGATTCCGCAAAGGGAGCCAATGCGAAGGCCTCGCAGCGACTCGAGGGGCTTGATCTCTCCCGTGAGGAGATTCCGGAGATGTCGTGCGTGGTGCGTGGTCTCGACGATCTCCGCGGTGCGGTTGTATTTGCGGATGCGGGCGATGAGCGCGCTGTTATCCTCTCCTGGCACACATTTCGTGAGCAGGATGTGGGTGGCGCGGCGAAGGTTTGCCGGCGGCTCCCGCAATGTTCCCCGGGGAAGGATGTGCTCATTTCCAAAAGGAGCCTGCCGGTCGATGAGGGTGACCTCCATGCGATGATCGAGCCGCACGTACTGGAAGCCGTCGTCGAGGAGCAGGGTATCCGCGCCGAAATGCTCGATCGCATAGAGGCCGCTCTTCACGCGATCACGATCGACCAGAACCACCACTCCCCGGAGATTGTTCGCGAGCATGAAAGGCTCATCACCCGCCGTACGGGAATCGAGAAGTAGAGATTGTCCATCGCTCACGATACGTGGCGTGAAGATGGCTTTTTTGCGGAAGATCTTATCCAGCAATCGGCGAAAGAGCGGCTTCGGCACGCTTTTGTAGCCACGGGAGAGAATGGCGACCTTCCGGCCTCCGGCAGTGAGTTCCCGGGCCAGCAGCTCGACAACCGGGGTCTTGCCCGTGCCTCCCACCGTGATGTTCCCCACGCTGACGACCGGACATCCGAGCGCGTGCTCGCGGTAAATCCGTTTGCGATAGAGCGCGAGCCGGGCCTGGACGATCAGTCGATAGACATGGGAGAGCCCTTTGAGGATCCAGCGGAGAATATCCGCGCGCCGGCCGTAGCGGCGCTCGAGGATGACGTCGATCGCGAACGTCTCAATGCCTTCGATCCAGCGGCGCATGCGGGCGGGTCAGTCCTCCCGGATGGCCACGCCACGATTGTCTGCCGTGGTGGTGACGATGGTTGCGGATGGCGAGCCGAAGGCTTTTTTCATGGCGGCGGCAACCGGCTGGGCATCGCCCAGGGTCACGCAGGCGATGGTCGATCCCGAGCCGCTAAGCCATCCCCCCTGGGCGCCGGCCTTGCCTCCTGCGGCGATGACTTTTTCCAGCCCAGGCACCAAGGGAGCGCGATAAGGCTGGTGCAAGCCGTCGTTGAAGCAGCCCGCCGAAAGCGCGCCGTAGTCCCGGGCGAAGAAGGCCGCGGTGATGGCGGCGGTATTCGCCGTGCTCAGGACCGCGTCCGCAAACGGGATTTGCTTGGGAAGAACCCGGCGGGCATCCGCGGTTCGGACCTCGAAATCGGGAATGAGCAGAACGAATTTCAGGCGCGCTGCGACCGGGCAACGCAGATAGGAGCCATCCGCCCGGGCCACGGTGAAGCCTCCAAAGGCCGCCGGTGCCGCATTGTCGGGATGGCCCTCGAGCTTGGCGCAGAGATGATAGAGCGCCGCATCGTCGAGCGGAGCCCGGGCGAGACGATTCAAGCCATGCAGGAGGCCGAGGCGGACGGTCACACTGCTCCCGAGGCCACGGGAGCGAGGGACATCGCCGAGGATCGTCCACTCGAAGCGAAAGGGTTTCTTTTTGCTGGCGCCAAAAAAAGCGGCGGCGGCCTCGTCCGCCATGGCGTCGGGAGCGGCTTTGGACGAGCGGCGCACGGTTACGGTATTCGCCAGGCGCAAAGCAACCCCCAGGGCATCGAAGCCGGGGCCGATATTGGCCGAGGTGGCGGGGACACGCACGCGGACGGAGTCATTCATCGTCCGGCATGCTCTCTTGCGGATCGAAATGTGGAAATCACATTTTGAGCATGGCGAATCTCTGGAGACCCTTGACGTGTTCCGGGAAAAAACGCAGGGAGTAGGTCGGCCCGAGCGGCTGTTCACCCCATGAAGATTTCGTTCCTTTTGATTGGCCTCTTTTCGACGGCGACGGCGACGGCCCAGTTCAACATCGGCCGCGGGGCGGCGAACGATCTTTTCCAGAAAAATTGCGCCGCGTGCCACGGGACCGCCTGGGAAGGCGGAAAAGGCGGCTCGCTGCTTCGCGACCACTGGAAATATTTCTCCGACAACGAGGAAGAGGGCCTGGCAAGAATCATCCGTGAGGGCGTGCCGAAGATGGGCATGCAGCCTTTCGCCGGCACCTTGAGCGAGGCGGAGATCCGTTCGCTGGTCATCTTCATCGAGGAACGCCGCCAGATCGATCGGCAGGAACGGGAGAAGCTGCCGCCGCCGAACGAAAACCAGGTCTATCAGGCTGGTCCCTACGCCTTCCGGCTGGAGATCCTCATGCGGTCGCCGAATGAGATGTGGTCGCTCGCCTTTTTGCCAGACGGCAAAATTCTCTACACGGAGAAGCAAGGCGAGCTGCACCTCCTCGATCCGGCACATCCCGGCACGAGCCTGAGAATCGAGGGCACTCCGGCAGTTTGGAATTTCGGCCTGGGCGGGCTCCTGAACGTAGTCGTGCATTCCGACTATGCGAAGAACGGCTGGATCTACCTGACCTACACCGAGAACCCATTTGCCCCCGACAAAGGCATGATCGCCGTCGTGCGTGGGAAAATCCGCGATGGCAAATGGGTGGAGCAGCAGGATCTCTTTCATCTGCCCGAGAAATACTTCTCCACCAGTGGAGACCATGTTGGTTGCGCCCTCGTGATCAAGGACGGCTACCTGTTTTTCAGCATTGGAGATCGAGGCTGGAAGGAATCGGCCCAGGATCTCGCAAGCCCGAATGGCAAAATCTTCCGGCTCACCGACGACGGAAAAATTCCGAAAGACAATCCGTTTCCCAAGGCGGACGGCCTGCTGGCGGCGATCTGGAGTTATGGACATCGCAATCCAGAGGGACTGGCGTTCGAGCCGGAGACCGGAGCCTTGTGGGAATCGGAGCACGGGCCTCGCGGCGGAGACGAAATCAACGTTATCGAAGAGGCGAAGAACTATGGCTGGCCGGTGATCAGCTATGGCATGAACGACAATGGCACACCGTTGACCTATGAAACGGCGCGCCCGGGGATGGAGCAGCCGAAGCACTATTGGACTCCCTCGATCGCGGTCTGTGCGATTGATTTTTACGAAGGCGACAAATTTCCGCAGTGGCGGGGGAACCTTTTTGCCGGAGGCCTGAAGTCGGAGGAACTGCACCGTCTCACCGTGAAGGGGCAAACGGTGGTGGCGGACGAGATCGTCCTGAAGGGCGCCGGCTGGCGCGTCCGCGATGTCGTGAACGGGCCTGACGGGACGCTATACCTCATCTTCAATTCGCCGCGTAGCAACGAGAGCCGGCTCGTTCGATTGGTGCCGGTCGATAAATGACGGAGGAGTCAGGCTCTCTATTTGACATCAACGGAACCGGGAAGCGCGTTCCAGCCATCGACGGTCAGACTTAAAGCTGCATTGGGCAAAATCGAGGGGGCCTCGATGACGAGGTCGACGGTTTCGCCGGGCAGGAGATTGAGGTAGTTCTTCGAGGCATAGGCTGGAAGTACCCGGGTGCCATCAGCCTTGTTCCGCAACGTGAGGAACGACATGAGGACGACATTGGAACTGGGATTCTTCACCCGGACCTGGACGGTCCTGCGGCCATCCACCATCCGCGACTCCGCCAGGAGCGTCAGCTTGGTTTTTGGAAGAGAGTTCAGGGCCGCGTAGTCGGTATTGGTCGGAGCCTGCCAGTAGAAATTGTCCGACAGCAATCCGCCACGAGCATCCCGCAGCTCGAGCTTCACGAAGCGCACGGTATTCGGAGCGGTCGCGTCGATGGTGAAAGAGGAAGCGGTTCCTCCGGTGGGCACGTCGACGGTTGCTTCGTTACTCGAGATGGATTTCCCGGAGAGATCGAAAACCTGAGCCTGCACCCGTGCCGCTTTCAGCGGCTGCGTTGTGGTGTTGGTCACGAGGACAGCGTGGTCAGGGAGATTCATCTGCACGTGGATTGGTTCGCAGGCTTTTTGGATGCCGTAGTAGGAGGCGTTCGGCTGGTAATCCCAGCCGTAGATTTGCCAGACCATGCTCGGCCAGGAGGGATGGCTCATCCAGATGAGACGGCCCGTCGCGGGCTTCCAGAGCACCGCATTCAGTCCCTCATACATCGCCCGGTGTGAGACGTAGTTGATCATCTGGGCCTTGCGCTCGAAATCCGGGAAATCGGCTGGAGGTCCGAATTGTTCCTCCAGCGCCGCCATGTATTTCCGGGTGTCCATGGCGCCGGACGGGCACCAGTCGTGATAGGCCCAGGTGTCGTTGAAGGGCCACAAATCCTGCTTCGGCATCATGGAACGGATCGAGTCCGCTGTGAGTGGCGAGGGGAGACCGAGCTCGGTGGTGAAGCCTTTGCCGTTGTCGGTAAAGTATTTCACCGGATCGAGGTAGGACCACGGGCCGCTGCCGAGGAGGTTGATGGCGATGGAGTTTGGCTGGTAATAGCGCGTGCCGTCGTATTTGCGGATAAGCGCATCGAGACCTTCGTTGATCGCTGGCGGTGGGACGCCCTCATTGCGGCCGCACCAAAGCATGATCGAGGGGTGGTTGCGGAAACGCTTGATGGTGTCCTCGGCATTGGAAAGCAACGGCTCCGGGGCCGCAGGTTCGAGGTTGTTCCCCTGGGTGGTGAGCCAGAATTCATTCCAGACGAGCAGCCCGTATTCATCGCAAAGCTCGTAGAAAGTTTCCTCGGTCGACTGGCCGCACCAATTTCGAATCGTATTGAAATTCGCATCCCGCTGGAGGCGAAAGTAAGGTTCGAGATGGTCGCGGGAAACCTGCTTCATGGCGTCGTCCATGCCCCAGTTTCCTCCACGGATCACGATGCGCTGGCCGTTAACTTTGATGACGAGGTAGCGCTCGGTCTCCGTGTCGATCGATTCCTTGAGCGCGGGGGAATTCTCCGCGCCTTCGGCCAGACTGGGCATCCAGCCATTCTGCGTGGCGACGAGGGATTCGTGGTTGTTCTTGATGACCTGATTTGACCCGGCGCGAAGCGGGAAAAACTCGTAACGTCCCACGCGTTGTTTGGTGTTGAGGGCGCTCAGGATGACCGAGATTTCTCTCATGCCGAAGCGGAGGTTTTTGGTCTCCGAGACCTTTCCGCCGGCCCCCTGGAAGGAAAGGCTGAGGTGATATAGCTCGGGGCGTCCGTAGCCGTTTGGCCACCATAGCCGGGGCTTGGCGACCGCGAGCTGGGGGAACTCTGCCGGAGCAAAGGTCACGGTCCGCTTCTCCCCGGCGGCGAGGGTCACTGGTTTTTCGAAAGAGACCCCTTCGAATGCGCCTTTCAGAACTCCGCTTTGACCGACGGCAGAGCGATTCACCACTTCGACCATCACGGCGACGTCCGCGCGTGAGCCGACCGGTTCGGGAATTCGCGTCAGAACTTGCGGATCGCCGAGGGTAACGGCGTCGGTGACTTTGAGAACGACGTCCTGCCAGATGCCAGTGTCGCGGTCACGAATGCCGGGAATCCAATCCCATCCCTCCGTGCAGAAAAAGGTCGGACCGTCCGCAACCATGGCGCCGCCATTCGGACCGGCGCCCGCCTGCATCGATTGCTCATGGGGAATGCCGGGATGGGGCGGTGGGGAAACGCGAACCGCCAGGGCATTCGAGGCTCCCGGTTTGATGATTTTGGAGACATCGAAGATACCGCGTTTGAAGGCGCCATCGATTTCGCCGAGGCGCTGGCCATTCAGCCAGATCTCGGCGTGGTAATTGATGCCGAGGAAAGTGAGCATGGAAGTCTGCCCGGGAGTCATCGCCGGAGGTGCGAACTCCAGCCGGTACCAATAGTCCTGTTTGTTAAGCGTCTCGGGGATCGCGAGGTTGTTCAGCCCGAAATAGGGATGGGGATAAACACCTTGATTCACCAGGGTCGTCAGGACCGTGCCAGGCACGGTGGCGGCATACCAATTCGCGGAGGGAAAGCCAGGTTTCGAAAGAGCTGTTCCGTCGACGGAGACCTTGGGAGCCTCGATCATCTGCCATTTGCCCCCAAGGATCATTCCTCCCTCATGATCGGGAACGAATGGAGCGCGGGGACTGACCGCCGCCTTGCGAGCGGGAGAAAATGGCGTGGCGGATTTAGGAAAGCTGGCGGGGTCCTGATGAGGATTCCCGTTTTGTCCGGTACCCGGCGCCTGGAGTCCCCAATGCTCGGGAGCGCCTTTGGGAAAGTCCAACTGGTCGAGACCAGAGCCATTCTTCTGCAAGGTGCGGACTTCCGGATCGGACAGGGCTCGGTCCGTAATCGTGAAAAGGGCGATGCGACCGCCGAAATGGTTTCCTCCCGGCCAATTGCTGTTCGGAGCGAGATGAATTTCCGGCTTCGCATCGGTCAGGGCGACCGGCTGCGTCGCCAGGAGTGCGCCATTTTTATAGAGTTTCAATATGCCGGCGGAGTGGACGGCGGTGAGCATCTGCCAGCGTCCGGTCTCGAGAGGCTGCTTCATGGATACGTCGATCGAGCCGCCCCAAAAACGCAGGCCGTCCTCAAAGTTCGCGAAGTAGCGCTGCTGTCCCGAATTGTCGGAAATGTTCCCGAAACCGGCGATCAGCGTCTTCGGCTGGGGTGCATGGTCCGGCTTGACCCAGACGTTCATTGTCCAGTCTTTGTCCGCCTGCACGGGGGCCGGGACGGTGATGGGCTTGGCAATTCCGAAAATGCCTTCGGCCAGAAATTCGCCGTTAAATGGGCCGACATCCGCGGCCCGACTTGTGGTGACCAGGAGCACCGCCAGGAGAGAGGCGGCGAGAAACTTTCCAAACTGCATGTCGTGAATAGGGAATCGAGGCGGTTATTTGCCGAAGACCTGGAACTCCCAAATCGAAAACCCGTAGTTGGGAAGAATACGGGTGTGGGCTTCCAGCCTGACGTAGCGGCCGGAGCCGTGGAGGTCAGAAAGCGTGACCAGGCCGGTCTGTTTGTTCCCGGTGACGGTGCGGATGGTCTTCCACGACTTGCCGTCGTCCGAGACCTGCAAATCATAGTCTTTCGCACCGGCGGCCTCCCAGTTGATCTTGATTTCGGAGATGCTCCTCTTCGCTCCAAGATCGACTTGCAGCCATTGGTTGTCGGCATGTTCGCTGGCCCATCGGGTGCCATTTTCCTCGTCCACGGCATTGCCGGCTTCGTGGCCTTCCGCGGTGGAGGATACGGTCACCGGCTTGCCCGCGGCCAGATTGACGGCCGGAGTCCTGAGGTCGCCCAACTGGAGGTCGATCGTTGCGGGCTGGCCGGCCTTCAAGGAGACCACACGCGCGATATCTCCGAGGGGGGAGCGCGCAATCGGAGCACTGGAACGGATGTCCTTGATCCCGCTCCGCTCAATGAGGGTGATGCTCTGGTCGATATCGGAGTTCAGCACACAATGAACCAACTCGGTTTTCAGGTCCCAACTTAGCGAGTCGACGGTCGCCCGGGTCCTCGCCTTGACGCCGCGGATGGAGCCGCGCTCGAGTCCCCGGGGGAGGGCGGGCAGGAGCTCGATGACGCCGGGCGATGATGAAATGAGCATCTCCATCATGATATTCGGCACGGTATGGGCGACGTCTGTGCAGAAAACGTCGTGATTCGGATAGTGCGCGGTGAGCAAGCTGTCGAAATAGAAGCCCGTGCGGGTGAGCTGCAGGAGCTTGCTGCGGACGGAGTCGCCGTTCTTCAAGCCGGCGGCGACCAATGCGCCATGAAGCACGCCGTGACCGGCGGTGATGGTGTGCTCGTCCTTTTTGGCAAGAGTCATGGAGGCAGCTTTGAATAAGTCCGGAGTCCTTTCAGGGGTGATCTCACGATAAGGGAAGACGGTGAGCATGTGACTCCAGTGCCGATGTCCGTAGTCATCATCGAGGCCGGGCCAGGCCCACTCTTTCAATGCT
>Ga0310811_10003584_pt1 | contig 19551 bp, 20 predicted proteins | sample YCmetagenome_FD_207642 | JGI IMG/M metagenome (GOLD analysis project Ga0310811, IMG submission 207642) | Soil microbial communities from experimental microcosm in Duke University, North Carolina, United States - YC | ecosystem: Engineered > Artificial ecosystem > Soil microcosm > Unclassified ...
TCCTCGGCCTCGATGTCTGGGAGCACGCCTATTACCTCAAGTACAAGAACGTGCGCGCCGACTACATCAAGTCCTGGTGGCAGTTGGTGAATTGGAAGACGGCTTCCGAGCTCTACGCAGCGGCGAAAGCGTGAGAGGGAAGTCTCTAGTTGAGAGCTCAAAACGCGCAGTGCGCGCACTGAAACTCTCAACTAACGACTTCCAACTAGTTACTGATACTGGAGCTCAGCCAGCCAGCGTTTCGTGGCTGTGACTGTGTTCTCGGTCAGGCCGTGACCCGCGTCCTCGAAGTGATCGGTGACGCGCGCGCCGGCATCCGTCAGCAGCCGTGAGAGCTCCCTGGCTTCCTCGACCGAGACGATCGGATCGTGGGTGCCCTCGGCGAGTAGGACGGGCGTCCCATCGAGCTGCGGGAGCGAGTCAGGAATCAATGGCACCATGGCCCTCATCAAAGCGGCTGCGCCGAGCGTACCCGGGCGTAGCAGGAGCAGCGCACCGGCGATGTTCGCGCCGTTCGAGTATCCGACGGCGACGAGTTTCTCTAGATCGAAGCCATATTCCGTTGCAGCGGAGCCGATGAACTCCGCGAGCTCATGGGTACGACGTTTGAGATCCTCCTCGTCGAAGACGCCTTCCGCGAGGCGGCGGAAAAATCGCGGCATGCCGTTTTCCAGAACCCTGCCTCGCGGGCTGAGCAGGTTTGCCTCGGGATCGAGCGCACGGCCGAGCGGCAGCAGGTCGTTCTCGGTGCCGCCCGTTCCGTGAAGCATCAGCAAGGTGCGCCCCGAGGTGCCGGGGCGCCACGCGTGAATGAAGTCGGTGGAGTTCATGATGTGACTTTCGCAGGCAGGGTGATTTTCGGAAGGATGTCCTCGATACGCTCGCGTGAGCTTTCCATCCAGGAAGGCAGGCGGAGATTCGCGCCCAGGTCCGCGACGGATTCGTCGGTCGCAAATCCGGGGCTGTCGGTCGCGATTTCAAACAGCACGCCGCCGGGTTCCCGGAAATAGATCGAGTGGAAGTACGTGCGATCCATAACGGGGCTGACGCCGTAGCCGAGGCGGGAAACTTCCTTCCGCCACTCGAGCTGCTGCGCGTCGTCAGCCGCACGGAAGGCGATGTGGTGCACCGAACCCGCTCCGAGGCGGCCGGATTGCGCCCCGGTCATCTGGACGAGATCGATCGTTTTACCGACGCCAGCCTCGCCCGCCGCGGCAAAGCGGAGGCGGTTGCCAGCCTCGCCGACCAGCCTGTAGCCAAAGGTGTCCGTGAGGAGTCGTGCCGTGTCGGCGGTATCGTCGAGAGCGGCCGAGACGCCATGGAATCCGCGCAGGATGTGCTCCGCTGGCACAGGGCCATCGTCCCAAGGCTGAACGGAGCCCGGGCTTTTCGAAGCGATCAGCTCCACGGCCATTCCGTCCGGATCGGTGAAACGCAGGACTTCCTCGTCGAAGCGCGCGGTTGGCCGTTCCACGGCCACCCCGTGCGCTTTCAGGCGCTCGAGCCAGTAGCCGGTCGAGCCCTCGGGAATCGTATAGGCCGTGGTCGAGACTTCTCCCGTGCCGCGAATGCCTCGATGGGCGTTGGGCCAGGGGAAGAAGGTGAGGATCGTGCCGGGCGAGCCGACGGCGTCTCCAAAATAGAAATGGTAGGTGCCGGGGTCGTCGAAATTGATCGTGCGTTTGACGAGCCGCAAGCCGAGGACGCCCGCGTAGAAGTCGAGATTGCGCTGCGGGTCGCTGGCGATCGCGGTGACGTGGTGGAGGCCGGTGATGTTCATAATTTTGTGAGAGCTTGCGCGGGAGTTTCACCCGCGCGGTTGTTTGGAAAGGTTAGGATAATTTTTGAGCGATGGCCCGGTCGGCCGAGAGAGCGCCGCCGCCACGCAGGATGAGCGCGAGGGCGATGCCGATGGCGAGGAGGTGATATTCGTAGCCCTCACCTTTCTGGGTGCCCATCCAGTTCATGAAGAAGCCGAACTTCCCGTGGACCGTGGCGACGGCGACGACCATGTTCGCGGCGATGCCGAAGGCGGCGATGCGGGTGCCGAGGCCGACGATGAGGCCGATCGAGCCGGCGAACTCCGCCGCGATGGCCAGGAAGGCAAAGAGCGCAGGAATATGCATCTGGCCCGTGAAAAAGCCCATCGTTCCCGAGAAGCCATAGCCGCCGAAGAGGCCCAGCGCTTTCTGCGCGCCGTGAGGAAAAAAGACGGCGCCCAAGGTGAGACGAAGGACGAGGTTGGAGATGCTGTTGTCGGTCTTGAGCAGGGTGGTGAGTGCTTTCATGTGGTGTCGATTGATTGGGCTCACCGTATGACGGGGGCCGGCGGCTGAATAATGCCGGTTTGGGATTGCGGTTATGCATTTCGCGCATACCTTCGCGAAATGCTATCTCAGCTCCGGGTTTTTCTCGTGGCTCTCGAGGAGGGGAGCCTCAACCGTGCGGCGGCCCGCCTGCGCATGTCCCAGTCCGCGCTCTCCCGGCAGATGCAAAGCCTGGAGCACGAGATCGGCGGCGCGCTGCTGGAGCGTACGACCTCCGGCGTGCGGCCGACGGATATCGGTCACGCGCTCGCCGCCTCCATGTCGAAGGTGCTGGCCGATTACGACACGGCGTTTGCCGAGGCACGGCGGCTTGCCCGCGGGCAACGCGATCTGATTCGCATCGGCTACCTCGGCTCCGCGGCCCAGACATTTCTCGATCCCTCCCTTGCCGCTCTGCGGCGCACGCATCCGGAGGTGAAAGTGAAGCTTCTCGATCTTTCGCCCGGAGAGCAGATCGCCGGCCTGAGGAAAGGGGAGCTCGATCTCGCCATCACCGGGCAGGAAGGCGGTTTCGCCGCCAGCGAGTTTTACACGCGGAAGCTCGCGACCATGCCGGTCGTTGCGCTCATGCCGGACGATCATCCGCTCGCGAACCGGAAGAAGATCGCGCTGAAGGAGCTGCGCCACGAGCGGTTCCTCAGCGCGCCGGAGGCCGATCTTCCCGGAAGGGACCGCTGGATCGTGCAGCTTTGCCGCCGCGCGGGATTTCGACCGAACTTCGTCCAAGGGGCGAATTCGGTCTCGGAGGCTTTCTCGATGGTCAATAGCGAGGGGCTCATTGCGATCGGCCCGGCGTACCTGAAGACGTTCGCCGCCTCCGGCGTGGCCCGGGTGGAGATATCCGATCCGAAGGCGACATGGGATTTCATCATCGTCTGGCAGCGGGGCAAAGCTTCGGCTTCCCTCCGCGCCCTGCTTGACACCTTGAGCACGACGATTGATCGGAAATGCGAAGAGGCAAAAGCCGAAACAAAGTAGATAATTGACAATATCGAACTTTCAGTAGATTCTGAAAACAGATGAGTGAGAAATCGGCCGATCGGAATTCAGAACTGCGCGCGGCTCAGGATGAGTTCGTCACGCAGTGGGGAGCGATCGGCAGCGCCTGGGGGATCAACCGGACGATGGCGCAGATTCATGCCTTGTTGATCACGACGCTCAATCCGCTCAGCACCGACGAGGTGATGGAGGAGCTCAAGATCAGCCGCGGCAACGCGCACAGCAATCTCCGCGACCTCGTCAGCTGGGGGCTGGTGAAAAGTGTCGTCCGCAAAGGAGAACGGAAGGAATACTTCGAGGCGGAGAAGGACGTCTGGAAGATGTTCTGCATCGTGAGCCGCGAGCGCCGCCGCCGGGAGATCCGGCCCGCGATGAGCGTTCTCGACCAGTGCGCGGAACGCACGAAAGACCTGGCCGGCGCGGAAGCGGCCGCCTTCAACAAACAGATCAAGGCGCTCAGCGATTTCCTGGCCATGGCCGACGGCGTGATCAGCAAGATCTCGCGCTCCGAGCAGAGCAAAGTCATTCCGCTCGCCCTCAAGTTCCTGAAGTAATTTTTCCATTTTTTTGGCACAAAGTTTCAGAAAATACTGAAAATATCATATATATGACCGTGAAAGAAATAACCCCAAATCCCACGAAATTTCTGGAGGTCATTTACGATGGAGAATGTGAGCTATGCCGTCGCAGCCGACGCTGGATGGAGCGGCAACCGGCAGCCATCGAACTGCGGTTCCTACCTTTGCAGTCGCCAGAGGTGGCGACTCGGTTCCCGCAGCTCGAGGGAATCGACCTGCGGGCTCAACTAACGGTGATAACCGAGATCGGCGAGATCCACCGGGGCGCGGAAGCTTCGATCATGTGTCTCCGGGCCCTGAAGAATTATCGAGGTCTGGCCAATCGACTTGCGGATCCCATCCTCGCGCCGGTGGCGGATCGGCTGTACGGCCTGATGGCGAGCAATCGGCTGCGCCTGTCACGACGGTTCTTCAAGGCGACCTCCAAGGAACTGCTTGAACTGGCGGCAAAGAGCCCGGCGGCATGTTCGGTGAAAGGAGCCTGCAATGGCTAGACGGATCGTCATGACTGCGGGACTCCGCGAAGAGACACGGCTCGACGAATGGCGCAAGGCCCTGGAATGGCTGCCGCTGGCCATTCTGACCATCGCCGCCATCGGTATGGCCGCGGGAATGTCGCCCTGGGCATCGATGTGGACCCTCGCCATCGCGATTTTCGCCGGGTTCAAGTGGTGGAGCTGGTGGCGGGCCGTATCGAACGGCGTCGCCACGACTCCGGCCCGTTCGTTGATTTATCTCTTTCTCTGGCCGGGAATGGACGCCCGGGAGTTTCTGGATGTCCGGAAAATTGCCGGGCGCCCGTCTGCCAGGGCCTGGACTTGGGCACTCGGAAAGACCGTTTTCGGAGCCACACTGATCTGGGGCTGCGTGCGGTTCGCACCGGCCGGATTGATTGCGGGATGGACGGGCATGGTGGGACTGATGTTTCTGCTGCACTTCGGCTTTTTCGACGCCCTGGCGTTGTTCTGGCAGCGACAGGGAATCCATGCTCAACCGCTCATGCGCTGCCCCGCGCTGGCGGATTCATTGGGAGATTTTTGGGGACGGCGTTGGAATTCCGCCTTCTGTCATCTTTCGTTCGATCTCATGTTTCGGCCACTCAGCCGGAAGGCCGGGGCCGCAGGCGCGATTTTCCTTACCTTCCTCCTTTCGGGGCTCATTCACGACCTGGTGATCTCGTTTCCCGTCGGCGGCGGTTACGGATTGCCGACCAGCTATTTCGCAATTCAGGGAGCAGGCGTCCTGGCGGAGCGGTCGAAGCTCGGCCTGCGGCTCGGCTGGGGACATCCGGTCGTGAGGCGGCTCCTCGCCATGGTCATCGTAATCGCACCACTCGGCCTGCTGTTCCCGCCGCTCTTCGTCGGACGGGTGATCATTCCATTCCTGGAGGCGATCGGAGCCGCCCGATGAAACTTCAACCCTTCATCGAGCTCGCCGGCCTCGTGCAGATCGCGATCGCCGTCGCCAATTTCGTCCTGCCCGGCATGCTCGACTATCGCGGGAACCTCGTGAAGGTGGCGCCCATCATCCGACAGATCTTTACGATTCACGCCCTCTACATCGTTCTGGTCCTGCTCGGCTTTGCGGCGATGAGCCTCTTTTTCGCCGCCGATCTGTGCACCGGTGGACTGGGACGTTTCCTGTGCGCGTTTCTGGCGTTTTTCTGGCTGCTGCGCGTGGCGATTCAATTCCGTTACTACGACCCGGCAATCAAGCGGCGATACCGGCTCGGGAATGCCGTTTTCATGACCGCGTTCCTTTATCTGGGACTGGCCTATCTTGCCGCCGCCGTCCTTCAGCCATGAGAGCGCTCGAATCATGGCTCAGTCTGGCGCTATGGCTCGCGGCAGCCGGTCACTTCTGCCTCCTGATCGCCAGCTTCCAAGTGCCTCATCAGCTCGGATGGAAGGACGATCTGCCGAAACTCACGGCCTTCAATCGGAAGCTCATGTGGGTGTACGGGGGATTCACGCTCCTGACGATCGTGGCCTTCGGCACGCTCACCTTCCTGCTGCATGACGATTTTCTCGCGGGAGATCGCGCAGCCATGGCTCTTGCCGCCTTCATCGCGATCTACTGGACGGCGAGAATCCTGGTCGATTGCTTCTATTACCAGCATGCGGACTGGCCGGCCGGCCGCCGTTTCGTGGCCGGGCACTTTTTGCTCACCGCCTTGTTCGTGGCGCTTGCCGGAACGTTCTGGAGCGTCCTGGCGTGGAATTTTTGGAACTGAATTTATGAAAATAGTCATCCCTGGAGGAACCGGACACATTGGGAACATTCTGGCTCGCGCCTTTCACGCCGAGGGAAACGAAGTCGTCGTTTTGAGCCGGCGGCCCCAGCCGGCTCCGTGGCGCGTGATCGAGTGGGACGCGGAGTCATACGGAGATTGGGCGTCAGAACTCGAGGGAGCGGACGTGGTCATCAATCTCGCGGGACGAAGCGTGAACTGCCGCTACACCCGGAGCAATCGTCGCGTCATTACGGATTCGCGGGTTCTATCGACACGGATTCTGGGACAAGCGATCGCCCGAGCGAAATGTCCGCCACGAGTATGGCTCCAGTCGAGTACCGCGACGATTTACGAGCATCGCTATGATTCAGCGAATGACGAGCAGAGCGGCATTTTAGGAGGTTCGGAACCCGACGCACCGGACACATGGCGATTCAGCATCGATGTGGCGACCGCGTGGGAGCGGGAGGCGGAGAAAGTGGAGTTAAAGCCGCAGACCCGGCAAGTGCTGATGCGTTCGGCGATCGTGATGGCCCCGGACAAGGGCGGTGCTTTCGACATGCTGCTCCAGCTGGTACGCCTCGGACTCGGAGGACGGGCCGGAGATGGCAGGCAGTATGTCTCATGGATTCACGACCAGGACTTCGTCCGCGCGGTGAAGCTGCTGATCGACGATGATCGGTTCACCGGTCCGGTGAATCTGGCGTCCCCTGGGCCGATTCCCAATACAGAATTCATGCGTGCGCTGCGACGAGCGTGGGGGTGCCGGGGAGGGCTGCCGGCAACGGAATGGATGCTGGAAATCGGCGCGATATTTCTACGGACGGAAACCGAGTTGATCTTGAAGAGCCGGAGAGTGACGTCGTGCCTGCTGGAGGAGAGGGGATTCCGGTTCGAATTCTCCGCCTGGCCCGAGGCAGCGCGCGACTTGTGCACCCGATGGAGATCGGCGCATCGGAAGAACAACCCCACATCCGTCCTGCCATGAATAACGAGAACACGCCGAGCCGACCTTTCATCCAGCGGAAGCGATGGCTGCGGTGGCTGGCCGGAATGATCGTGGGGAATCTAACCATTGCCATTCTGTATTACGGGACCGGCCTGCTGCTCAGAGCCATCCCTTACGAGTCAGGCGGCGACTTGATCCTCTGGCCCAGTTTTTTCCTGGTACCGATGTTTGGAGGATTGGTGGCCAGCTATATCTGGCGAAGATTGAATCCGAGGATCAGCGGGACGATCGGCGGTGCGGTGGGGACGACACTCCTGGGGATCGTGGGAGCTGCGATCGTTTTCAAGGAGGGCATCATCTGTCTGATTATTTTCTCACCGCTTTTGCTGGTCGTGATTCTCGCGGGGACGCTCATCGGGCGGATCTGGTTCAAGGGCGACCCAACCCTACTGCGATGCAGTGTGCTGCCATTGCTGGCGGTGATGGCGATTGGCGAACCCCTTACCCGAACAAATCAACCGAGGGTCGTGACGGACGAGCTGGTGATCCATGCTTCCTCCGCAAAGATCTGGCCGGAATTGACCGCATTCCCAACGATTCCTGAGCCTCCGGCCTTCTGGCTCTTCCGCATCGGGCTGCCCTATCCGCAATCGACGACGAACGTGGGGGACTTCGTCGGCGCGGACCGGAGATGCATTTTCAGTGGCGGCGCGGTTTTCAAGGAGACGATCGCCGAGTTCGTGCCGCGCGTGAAGCTGACCTTCGACATCGTCCAGATTCCCAAGGATCCCGAGCTGATGGGGCATCTTTCGCCGACGCGTGGAGAGTTCCGGTTGCGAGACAATGGTGACGGCACCTGTACGCTGATTGGCAGCACATGGTACACGTTGCATGTGCGGCCTCTGTGGTATTTCGACTGGTGGACGCAGTATATCTTCCGCGCGGTACACCTCCGGGTGATGGAGGACATTCGCCGCCGTGCCGAGGCCGCCTCGTGAGCGGGTCCAGAGCCTTCGACGCCCGAGTCTTTCTTTGGGTCGTGCGCCACGGAAGACGGCTCGCTCGAATCCCGACCTTCCCGTATCTCTTCGACGCGCTGCTCCTGGCCTGGACGAGCCTGACCCGCCCCTCACGAGTGGCGGCGATGGAGCTGCTCGAGGAGAAAGCCTTGCAGATCGATGGCGTAACGCTGCGGACACATCGCTTTGGCGGGATCGAGTTTCATCATGAAACGCGGGGTGAGCTTGGCCATGTTCATGGACACGGGTTGCTGGATGTCCGCCTGACGAGGAAGCTAGCCGGAGAGTTAATCGAAAAGGGGCGTGTCCGGGGACATCACGTCTTCCCGGCCTCGAGGTGGATCAGCTTCCAACTGGAGAAAAAGGAGGATGTTTCCTACGCCATTCAGCTCCTGGAGCTGGCGCGTCAGGCCGTTCGTCGAGAGTGCGCGGCGGCATCGCACTTCCCGCGTGAAAGGAGCGCATAGATCGCCACCGTTCCAGCGAGGACGAGAAACGCCGGCGGCAGCCAACGCAGGGATTCGCTGAAGAGCAGATTTTCGCTGTGGGCTGGGGCGGATTCACGGAGGTGTTTCGTGAGGGCAGCGAAGAGAATACCCGCCGTGCCGTAGGTGAGGTTGAGCGCCACGCCGCGGAAGCTCAGGACGGTGGCCCGCATCTCGGGCAGAGCCCAGAGATTGAGGTAATGCGACACGAAGAACGTGAGCAGATTCATGCCGATGCCAAGGGGGATGATCACCCAAACGCCGATGAACGGCGTGGCCAAGGTGGCACCGCCAAGACCAATGATCACCAATACTGCGATGGTGCCGAAACTCGTGGGGGCAGAGGTTCGCTGGGTCATTTTGCGGGCGAGAGGAGCCGCAATGAATCCGAAAAGCCCAAGGGCAGCGCCGATCACACCGAAAAGATATTCCGGAATCTCGATCAGCCGCAGGTAATTCGCCTCAAAGGTGAAAAACAGACGCACGATGCTGTCACAGGTCAGCGCGGCAAGGATGACGAGCAGGATCCGACGGTCCGTGATGACGCCGCGCGCCCCGTCGCGGACGTTCAGCAAGGCCTGCCGGAGCAGGGAGCCTCCGTCCTCCCGCCTCGCTTGCGGAGGCTCCCGGAGGGCCAGAGCCACACTCAGGCACAGGAAGGAAGTGGCGAGCGTGGCGTAGACCGGCCAGCGCACCATCTCTCCCGTGGCGGGAGTCCAGCTACTGCCCAGGAATTTGGCCACGCTTCGCGCGAACGCCGGATCGTAAAGCAGGGCCCCGGCAATCATGACGACGAAAAATGCCCCCGACTGCCAGCGCATGAGCCGCTCGAGGATTTTCGGCCAGGCCTGATCGCGATTTTCCGCCGGGAGAGATTCGAAGGCCAATGCCTCATCCGCGCCGCTCGCCGAGGCCTCGGCCGCGCCGCTGAGGATGCGGTTGAGCAACAGCATCGCGAAGAGCAGCCCGGGCCGGCCGGTCGGTGCAAAGGCGAAGAGCAGCATCTCGGCGACCATGAACGCCGCCGCGAGAACCACCATTCGCTTGCGCCCGATGACATCCGCCAGCGCGCCGGAAGGAATCTCCAGGGTCACGATGGCGATCGCCCACGCGACATTCAGCAGGGAATATTGCTCCAGGGTCAGCCCGAGATCGAGAAACAGGACGCCAATGACCGGGTAGTAAAAGCGCGCGTTGAAGAGAACGCGGAACGCGATGAAAAGTGGCAGGTTGCGCGATAGATCCACGGTTTCTCGATATTTGGCGGGCGGGCCGGCGATGGCAAACCCGCGCGCAGCTTCGCGGATTTCCGCGCGAGGTCAAACTTTCGCCAGCAGCTCGGCCAATTCGTGAAAATTCACCGGCTTCGTCAGGTGATGGTCGAATCCGGCTTCCTGGGTCTTCAGGCGATCACGTTCCTGTCCCCATCCGGTTTGCGCAATGAAGACCGTGTCCTTGAAGGCCGGGTCCCTCCGCAACTCCCGGCAAACTTCGTACCCGCTCATATCGGGCATGCCGATATCGAGCATGATCACATCTGGCGCGCTCTCTCCGGCCAGCCTCAAAGCGTCGGGGCCATTGTGAGCGAGGGTGATTTCGTGACCGACCATGGAAAGGATCCTCCCGGTCGTTTCGGCGGAAGAGACGTTGTCGTCGACGACGAGTATCCGAAGGGGAGCTTGATCGTGGGCACGTCGAAGCGGCTCCGGCGTGGGAGTGGCCGCGTTTGCCGCCAGGGGAAGCTGCACGACGAAAGTGCTGCCCTGTCCATTGCCGGCACTCGAGGCTTCCAGGGTGCCCTGATGCAGCTCGACGAGCTGGCGGGCGAGGGCGAGACCGATGCCCAATCCTCCGCGGGAGCGTTCTCCACGCTTTTCCACCTGGGTAAACAGATCGAAGATTCTCGGCAGCATCTCCTCCGGGATTCCGATGCCGTTGTCGGAAATCGAGATGAAAACCTGATTCCCGGTGCGATTCACGCACAGGCCGATCCGCCCTCCTTCCGGAGTATACTTTGCGGCGTTGTTCAGCAGATTGCTGATCACCTGGGAAATGCGGGTGGCGTCCGCATCCAGCCACAACGGATCTTCCGGGATGTCCAGCGAGAGCGCGTGCCGCCGGGATTCGATGAACGGCCGGCTCGCTTCGATCGCGGACTGGAGTGCCGCCTGGAGCGAGATATGAGCCTTGCGAAGATCGATTTTCCCACGACTGATGCGGGAGACATCCATCAGATCGTCGATCAGCCGCACGAGGTGCGTGAGCTGGCGATCCATCATCGCCTGCATGTCCTCTGGCGGTGCCTGATCGGGCGACATGCGCATCATGTCGAGCCCATAGCGGATGGGGGTGAGGGGATTGCGCAGCTCGTGGGCGAGGACGGCGAGGAACTCATCCTTGCGCCGGTCGGCGAGTTCCAGGGCATCCCGCTGGCGGGCAATCTGGCGGCGCTGGAGAAACAGCTCGTAAAAAACGTCCGCCTTGCTGCGGAGGATGTCCGGCTCGATCGGTTTGTGCAGGAAGTCCACGGCCCCGGCCTCGTAGCCGCGGAATCGGCGTTGCCGGTCCGCACTACCGGCGGTCAGGAAAATGATCGGCACACGGCGGGTGCGCTCGCTGCCACGCATGAGCTCGGCGAGCTCGAAGCCGTCCATGCCCGGCATCTGGACATCGAGGATGGCGAGCGCCACCTCGTGTTTGAGGAGGAGTTCCAGCGCCTCCGTGCCGCTACTGGCTTTCAGCAGGACGAGGCCCTCGCGGCGGAGGAGGCCCTCCAGGGACAGGAGATTTCCCTCCAGGTCGTCGACGAGGAGAAAATGGACAGGATCCGGGTCAACGTTCGTCATAACCGCACTTGCTCCGTAAAAAATCGGCAATTTTCTCCGCCTCGAGACTCAGGGCGCCTGGACATTGGGCGAGCGCCATGGCGGGCATTTCCTTAGCGTAGGCGTGGCGCGGAGTTTGGACCAGCGCGATACCTCCCTGCGCGGCAATTTCCTTGAGGCCGTGGGCACCATCGGCGTTGGCACCACTCAGGACAATGCCGATGAGCTTTTCACCGTAGACATCGGCGGCGGACTCGAAAAGGACGTCGATCGAGGGACGCGAATAGAGCTGAGGCTCGTCGTAGGACAAGGAGAGATGCTGATCCGTCTCCACGAGCAGATGATAATCAGGCGGCGCGAAGTAGACCGTGCCGCGTTGCAGTGGTTGCTTGTCCTGAGCCTCGCAGACGGTGAGGACGCATTTGTTCTGAAGCACCTCGGCGAGGACGCTGTCCTTGTCGGGAGGCAGATGGACCACGATCATGATTGGCAGCGGGAAATCCGCCGGCAGCGCGGGAAGAATCTGCGACAAGGCCTCCAGCGAGCCGGCCGACCCACCGATGACAACGGCTTCCACATCCAGATCGTTCATGAATCGCCCCGCCTCTGGTAGATTTTTTCCGCCCGCTCGAACTCAAGAAAGCTGCCCATGTGAGCCGAGAAGCTCAGGCTTTCCTTGGACCCAAGCCCGAGGAAGCCTTTGCGGATCAGCGCATCCTTGAACAATCCGATCGCGCGGTCCTGCAGGTCCCGGTCAAAATAGATCAGGACATTCCGACAGGAAATGAGGTGCACCTCGGCGAAGACCTCATCCGTGACCAGGCTGTGATCGGAGAAGACCGTGCGATCGCGCAGGGTCTGATCGAAACGAACATTGCCATAGGCGGCGGTGTAATAATCTGAAAGCGAGGATCTTCCCCCCGATTTCTGGTGATTTTCCGTGAAAAGCTGGACCCGATCGAGGCCGTACACACCGGCTCGCGCTTTCTTCAGCGCCTCGGGATTGATGTCCGTTGCGTAGAACATGGTCTTTTCCGCCAGCCCTTCCTCGCGGAACAAAATCGAAAACGAATAGAGTTCCTCCCCACTGCTGCAGCCGGCGATCCAGACCTTGAGCGATGGATAGGTCCGCAGGTGCGGAATGACCTTCTCACGGATCGTCTTGAAATAGAGCGGATCGCGGAACACCTCGCTCACCTGCACGGTCATGAGAGCAACGAGGTCGGGGAGCAGACTCGGATCATGCAGAATCTTGTCCTGCAAAATCGAGATGCTACCGCAGCCGAACCGTTCCCTGGCCTGCTTCAAGCGCCTCTTGATCGAGGCGAGGGAATAGCCTCGAAAATCGTAGTGGTACCGCTGGAAGATGGCTTCGAGCAAAAGCCGGATTTCAATGTCTTCGACCCGGTGTGGCATGTTATCTCGGCATCCACACGCGCACGAGAGAAAGGAGCTTCTCCACGTCGAGCGGCTTTGCCATGTAGTCGTTCGCTCCCGCTTCCAGGCAGCGCTCCTGGTCACTCTTCATCGCCTTTGCGGTGAGCATGATGACGGGGAGCTTCTTCCATTCCGGCCGGCGACGGATTTCGCGCGTGGCGGTCAGGCCATCCATCTCGGGCATCATGACGTCCATCAGGACGAGGTCGATTTTTTCGCCATCACTGGCGTCGCTCTTCTCGAGCGCCTCCAATGCCTCGCGACCGTTGCGCGCGATCTGCACGACCGCCCCACGGGGCTCGAGGATATTGGTGAGCGCGTAAACATTGCGGACATCGTCCTCGACGATGAGGATGCGCCGGTTCTCGAGAATCGCGTCCCGACGATGCGCTTTTTCCAGCATCTTCTGCTGCTCGGGCGGCAGCTCCGAAACGACTCGGTGGAGGAAAAGCGTGACCTCGTCGAGGAGACGCTCCGGAGATTTCGCCCCTTTGATGATGATGGATTTCGAGTAGCGACGCAGTTGCTGCTCGTCGTCATTCGAGAGCTCCCGTCCGGTGTAAACGATGACCGGCGGGAAAGAATAGGTGTCTTCGCGGCTGAGCGTCTCCAGCAAGGAGTGGCCCGAGGCATCAGGCAGGGAGAGATCGAGCACCATGCAATCGAAGGTTGATTCCTTCAACTTCTCGAGGCATTCGGCCGCAGTGCCGACGGCCACCGTCTCCACTTTTTCGGAACCGAGCAGCTTGCCCAGGCTGTCGCGCTGGACGGTATCGTCCTCGACGATCAGAACCCGGCGTCTGGCTCCGGAAATGCGCCCTTCGATTTGCTTGAGCGCATCGATGAGGTCTTCCCGTTTGACAGGCTTCAGCATGTAGCCGATCGCACCCAGGGAGAGCGCCGTCTGCGAGTAATCGCCCGCGGAAAGGACGTGGAAGGGGATGTGACGGGTGCGTGCGTCGCGCTTCAGGCGATCGAGTACGGACAGGCCGGAGTTGTCCGGCAATCCTACATCGAGCAACACCGCACTCGGCAGATACTGGCGGGCCAGAGTAAGAGCGTCCTCCGCCGTGGCCGCCAGAAGGCACTGAAAGCCGAGCTCGTGGCCCAGGTCATAGAGAATGCGGGCAAAAGATTCGTCGTCCTCGACAATGAGAATCGTCCGGTCGTCGGCGGTCAATCTCTCACGGTCGTCGAGAGCCGGAGAAGCGGGGTGCGCCTCAGGTTCGACGCGCTCGGCCCTGGCGGAGGGCAGGGCCTCCGGCATGGCCACGACGGCCGCCTCCGAGTTGTAAAGAGTCGGGAGAATAACGGTGAAGGTACTGCCTTTTCCCGCGGTGCTGCGCAGGCGGATGACGCCCCCGAGAAGACGGGCCAGTTCACGGGAAATCGAGAGGCCGAGCCCGGTACCGCCGTACTTGCGGCTGATCGTTCCATCCGCTTGATGAAAGGCCTCGAAGATATCGCGCTGGTGTTCTTCGGCGATGCCGATGCCGGTATCGCTGACCGCGAAGGCAAGCATGTCGCCCGGCAGACTGCCGACCGTCATTTCCACCTGCCCCTGCTCGGTAAACTTGAGCGCATTCGAGAGAAGGTTGCGGAGAATCTGTTCCAGCCGTTTCCGGTCGGTCGTCATGATCTCCGGGCTGCCATCCTCGACCTTCATGGAGAGGGAGATTCCTTTTTGCTGGGCGATCGTTTCGAAGGAACGATGAAGGTCGCTGGTCAGTCGCGAGATTGAGACCGATTCCGGATGCACCTCCATGTGCCCGGCCTCGATCTTCGAGAGATCGAGGATGTCATTGATCAGCAGGAGCAGGTCATTGCCCGAGGACTGGATGGTCTGCGCGTACTTCACCTGCTCGGCGGTAAGGTTGCCGGCGGGATTGTCCGCGAGGAGCTTGGAAAGGATGAGCGACGAGTTCAGCGGGGTACGCAACTCGTGCGACATGTTCGCGAGGAAGTCCGACTTGTAGCGGCCGGCGCGCTCCAGCTCATCAGCCTTGGCCTGCACGGTCACCTGGGCGCGGGCCAGGTCGTTACGCTGGACCTCGAGGAGTTGCGTCTGTTCCTCGAGTTGGGAGTTGGTCTGCTCGAGTTCCGCCTGCTGCTGCTCGAGACGGGACTGGGACTCCTTGAGCGCGCGGCTCTGCTCCTCGAGCTCCTCGTTGTTGACCCTCAATTCCTCGCTCTGCGCCTGCAGTTCCTCCGCCTGACGCTGAGTTTCCTCCAGCAGCTCCTGAAGATTTTCGCGATAGATTGCGGATTTCACGGCGACCCCGATCGACTCGGACACCTGTTTGAGCAGCTCGAGCGACATGTCATCCAGCGGGTGAATGAAACCGAGCTCGAAGACGGCATTGACTGATTCATCCGACGCCGCTGAAGAGATGACGAGGTAGCGGGGCTTGCTGCGTCCGAGACTGGAGCCAACCGTCAGATAGCCCTCGGGGACATCGTTGACAAGGATGGTGGAATTCTCGGCCGCGGCCTGACCGAGCAAGCCGTCACCGAGATCGAAATGCTTGGGAATCCTGCTATCCGCCGGGACACCGTGGACCGCGATGCGTTTGAAGTGAGCTCCCGAGCGGGTGAAAAATGCCCCCGCATGGGCGTCGAAATATTTCGCCAGGAAGGCAAGGATGCTCTCGCCGAGCTTTTCCATGCGCTGTTCACCAAACATGGCCGAGGCGAGGCCCAGCTTCCCGGATTGCAGCCAATCCTGACGCCGCCGGGCCACGAGATTCCGCTGGATCAGGTAGGCGACGATGATGGACAGGGCGATTCCAAGGACCGCCGACAGGATGCCGCTGACGATTGCGGTCCGATAGGCATCCTGCATCGCAGCGACACGTTTCGTCCGGAGGCCATTCTCGATGTCGTCCATCTTGTTGATGCCGGTGCGCAGGGCATCCATCTCCGCTTTTCCACGGTCGGTGATCACGACCGCTCGCGCGGCATCGAAGCCGGTCGTGCGGCGCAGATTGATGGTCTCTTCCAGCTCCGTGAATTTGGCGGCAACGTGTTTCCTGACCGGGTCGAGGAGCGCCCCTTGCGCAGGATTGTCCACGGTGAGCGTGCCTACGCGCTCGAGTTGTTGATCGATACTCGCCCGTGCCGTCGTGAAAGGCTCAAGATAGTGTTCGTCACCGGTGATCAGGAAGCCTCGCTGCCCGGTCTCCGCGTCTTTCATCAGCGAAATGACATCATCGAGCGATGCGATCACCTCGTGAGTATGGGCGACTTGATCCGCGTCTTCGGAGAGGAAGCTCGTGTTGCGGTAGGACACCCAGCCGCTGCCGATAAAGAAGATCAGCACGGCGGTGAGGCCGAGAAACAAGGGAAGGCTGTTTACGGCCGATGAGCCGCCTTTGGCAGGAGCAGGCGAGGTCATCGAGTGTTTTCGAGGAGACAGGAGAGTTGAGTCACAGCCGATGGGAATGGGTAACGGTCAATCGGATAACGTAGGAAAGCGTCCTCCACGCGGCAATAGGGCAACTCCCTGAGGGATGGGCAACCGATGGGAATCGCTCGCGGAGATTTCTGCGGTCCGATCGCAATCCGTAGTTGATTTCGCACGATATCATTGAAACGTTCCCGCCTTACCTCACGAATCAACGATGCCCGAAAATCCCCCGCAAAAATCACTCGCGATTCTTCTCGTGGAGGACCATGAGGACACCGCGATGGCGATCGGGACTTTCCTGTCGATCATGGGCCATTCGGTCAAAACGGCGGATACCGTGGAGACCGCGGTCAAGAACGTCATCGATCACCGGTTCGATCTCATCATCAGCGACGTGGGGCTGCCGGATGGCAATGGGGTCAGCCTGATTCACGGCATCCGGCGCTTCTGCGATACCCCCGCGATCGCCTTGACCGGCTACACGGGCGCGGACGACGTGGATCGCTGCATGCGGGCCGGTTTCGACATGCACCTCGCCAAGCCCATCAGTCCGGAAAATCTGGAAGTAGCGATCGGCAGCCTGCTTTCCGGGAATCTTTAGCGCCGGTTATTCGCGAGTAAATTGCGCGTTCAGTTGACACGCGCCCGGTTCGGGTCGAGGGTCCAGCCACTCACGCTGCTGCCCGGTGATCGGTTTGGGTTTATCCTTTTGAAAATCCATCCCACTGCTCTCGTTGGCTCCAAGGCTCGCCTTGGAGAAAATGTCGAAGTTGGCGCCTATGCCATCATTGAAGATCACGTCGTCGTAGGAGACGACTGCACGATTCAGGCGCATGCCATTCTTACGGATCGCGTCAACCTCGGTGCCCGAAATTTCGTCGGCTACGGAGCCGTGATCGGTTCCGCGCCACAGGACTTCGACCACAGCCGCTCGATAACCAGCCAGGTCGTCATCGGCGACGACAACACTTTTCGCGAATACGTTACCATCCACCGGGGGACGAAGGAAGGAAGCGCCACTCATATCGGGAGCAGCAACTTCCTCATGGCGGGAGTGCATCTCGGTCACAATGTTCGCGTGGGTGATCGGAATGTGATGGCCAACAATTGCCTCCTCGCGGGCTATGTCCACGTGGGGAACGACGCGGTTTTCGGGGGAGGCTCCGTTTTCCATCAATTCCTGCGCGTGGGCGACATGAGCATGATCCGTGGCGGCACCGCCTGGAGCAAAGACATCCCGCCCTACACCGTGGGGGCGATCATCAATACGGTCTGCGGCATCAACTCTGTCGGCATGCGCCGCAAGGGAATCACCACTCCCGCGCGGGCGGACGTGAAACGCGCCTACAATCTTCTTTATCGGAGCGGACTGAATGTTTCCCAAGCCATCAAGGAGTCCCAGACATCCGATTGGTCCCCCGAGGCTGGAGGATTCCTGAGGTTTGTCGGCGATCGCTCGAAGCGAGGTCTCTGCAATGCGCGTGGAAGCAGCAGCGTCGGGACGGTCGAGGAAAAGGGAGCCTAAAAGGGTCTCCCTGCGAACTCTGCGGAACGGTGCCTGAGATGCCGCCAGCCGATTTATCCAAGCTAGTGGCCGGAGTGGCGGAGACTTTCTTACAGAGGGAAACCCTTCCACATCTCGAAATACCTTGTGTATTTGCCGAACGGGCTTCTAGTGGAGCCTTCGATAAGCCCTAACGAGGGCGTGATAGGTTGCTAGTTGGTTTCTTTCCGGCCCTCGGGTCGCGAGCTTTCAGTGGCGATTTTAATCCGATTCCCGGAGTCAGCCGCAATTAAGAGCCTTAAGAAACGAAACAAAACTATGAACAACAAACTCTACGTCGGAAACCTTTCCTTCGACACCACCGAAAGCGACCTCCAGCAGCTCTTCTCGCAAGCTGGCTCCGTGCGCGAAACCTCCCTGATCACGGACCGCGAAAGCGGCCGTTCCCGCGGATTTGGTTTCGTCGTGATGGCGGATGACGCCGGTGCCGAAGCCGCAATCAGCCAGTTCAACGAGCGTGATTATCAAGGTCGCAACCTGACCGTAAATATCGCTCGTGAGCGTGAACAGCGTCCAGCGTCCGGCGGCAAAGATCGTCGCGAACGCCGCTTCTAGTCTGTCCTTTAAAAGAACGCCCCGGTTTGCGCCGGGGCGTTTTTTTGTGCCTACAGGGCACAATTCGTTGAGAAGCGGGTTTGGTGATTTCGCTTCCGGCAGTCCTCCTGGAGAGGTATCCCGGCTCTCTGATATCACTCAAAAAACGATTAAAACAATCGTCTTGAATGTACGTCTGGAGCCGTTCGAAGCAGGGAGATTTCCTATATAGACAGAGAAACTTCCGCCGAATTGCGGCTTTTTTGCCTTTTGAACGACACACGCGGAGATTTCCAGTTGACGCGACCTGAATAACGATGTTTCTAGTCGTTGTTTCTGCCAATTGATCCCGTGACGTTATCCGTATTCAACCAACAGCCTGTGTCAGCGGCCTTTTCCCGAGGGAAAGTGGCCGTGACTTTTGCCGCGTTGATCGTTGCCGGACTGTTCGTGGACGCAAAAGCGGAGGAAGCGCCCGCCGGAGCCACTTCCACAGCCACTCAAGAACCCGCCAGCGGAGGTCCCGAAGGAGGGACGACCTACATCCGTGAATACCGGGTCAAAGGTGGCGGGAAGCTGATGGGAGGAGAGGAAATCGGCGAGGCCGTGTATCCATATCTCGGTCCCGGGAGGAGCGCGAAGGATATCGAAGACGCCAGAAGCGCCTTGGAAAAAGCCTACCAGGCCAAGGGATACCAGACGGTGTCGGTGTCGATCCCGCAGCAGGAAGTGCGTGGCGGGGTGGTGTTCCTGCAGGTTGAGCCGAATCCGGTGGGGCAATTGCGGGTGAAGGGTTCGCGGTATTTTTCGTTGGAAGACATCCGCAAAGGAGCGCCGAGCCTGGCGGAAGGGCAGGTGCCCAACTTCAACGAAGTGGCCAAGCAGATCGTCTCTCTCAATCAGTTGGGAGACCGGAAGATCACGCCGACGCTGCGGCCCGGAGTGGTGCCCGGGACGGTGGACGTCGATCTGAACGTGAAAGACACGTTCCCGCTGCACGGGAGCATCGAGCTCAACAACCGGTACAGCGCGAACACGACGCCGCTGAGACTCAACGGAGCGATCAGCTACACGAACCTGTGGCAGCTCGGGCACGCGGTCGGATTCAGTTTTCAAATCGCGCCGCAGCGTCTGGAGGACGCGACGATCTACTCGGCATATTACATCGCGAGGATCCCCGGGGTGGACTGGTTCA
>Ga0310811_10003585_pt1 | contig 19551 bp, 16 predicted proteins | sample YCmetagenome_FD_207642 | JGI IMG/M metagenome (GOLD analysis project Ga0310811, IMG submission 207642) | Soil microbial communities from experimental microcosm in Duke University, North Carolina, United States - YC | ecosystem: Engineered > Artificial ecosystem > Soil microcosm > Unclassified ...
GGGCCGGCCAGCGACGGAAGCTGGGCGCACTGCTGCGCCAGGGTCGCGGTCAGCTCCTCCAGCGGTCCCAGGATGGCCGCCTCGAACAGCGCCTCCTTGGACGGGAAGTGCTGGTAGAGCAGAGCCTCGGAGACCCCGGCGTACTCGGCGATCGTCCTGGTCCGGGCACCGGACAGGCCGTGGCGGATGAACACGTCGCGCGCCGCGGAGATCAGCTGCGCGCGCCGCTGCTCCGAGGTGAGGCGCGGCGCGTCCGGCTCCGGCATGTGGTCGTCCCCTGTCGCAGATCGGTGACCTGAGATTACAGGGAGCGATCACGACCGCCCGGCTAGGAGCCCACCGCGGCGGCGGCCGCGTCGAAGTCGACCTGGCCCGGGGTGGGCACGTTCAACCGGCAGCTCAGACCGCCGTCGACGGGCAGGCACACCCCGGTGATGAACTTCGCCTCGGCCGAGGCCAGGAACACTGCGGCCGCCGCCACGTCCTCCGGGGTGCCGAGGTCGGTCAGGTGCGCGGCGCGCATGCTCCGGTCGAAGCCGGGGTCGGCCGACAGCAGCGCGGTGATGTCACCGCTGAGCACGTAGCCGACGACGATCGCGTTGCTGCGCACCCCCTGGGCGCCGTAGTCGACGGCGATCGAGCGGGTCAGGGCGTTGATCGCGCCCTTGGTGGCGGTGTAGCAGGAGAACTGCGGGACACCGAGCATGGACGCCGCCGAGGAGATGTTGACGATCGAGCCGCCGCCGGCCTCGATCATCCTGGGGATGGCGTACTTGCACGACCACATCACCCCGCCGAGCATCACCCCGGAGATCTCCGCCCAGACCTTCGGGTCCAGCTCGACGATCGAGGTGTCGCGCCGCGTCGCGCCGACCACGTCCTCCATCGGTGCGGCGTTGTTGACCAGCACCGTCAGCTTGCCGAAGTGGTCCACGGCGGCCTCGACGGCGGCCTGGATCTGCGTCTCGTCGGAGACGTCGGTGCGGACGAAGATCGCCCGTCCGCCGGCCGCTTCGATCTCGGCGACGGCCTGCTCGCCCTGGGACTGCGTGCGGCCGGTGACGACGACGCCGGCGCCCTCGGCGGCGCACCGGTCGGCGATGGCCCGCCCGATCCCCCGGGTGGAGCCGGTGATCAGGACGACGTCGTCCCGTAGTTGGGTTCCCATGCTCTGCTCCTCAGGTCTGGCCGACGAGCGTGAACTCGCCTCGGATGGTCTGTTCGCGCTGCAGCCGGGCGCCCAGCACTCCCAGCGCGCGGTCCTTCAGGGAACCGGGGGTGCCCACGACGGCCTCGAGGACCACCGAGAGCACCTCGGAGGCCAGCTTGTACTCCGCGCGCAGCTCACCGAGGCGTTCGCTCGGGGCGCGCCCGGCCCGCAGCGCGGCGAGCGCATCGCCGAGCCCGGGCGCCTCCGGCAGCGCCGCGAGTACCTCGTCGGCGAGCGCCTCGATGTCGGCGATCTCCTCGTGCATCCAGGCACCCTGGTCGTCGGCGCTGTTCTCCAGCTGCCCGAGCACCATGTCGATCATCTGCAGGGTCAGCTTCGCGGTGGGGTCGGTGACGGTCGGGGCGACCACATCACGTAGGTCGGCCCGTACGGCGCCGATGACCTTGGACCCGGCGGCCAGTGTGATCATGTCGGGGCTCCGGCTTCGCGGGCGGTGTCTTCCAGTGCTGTGTTCTCCAGTGCCTGGGGGCCGTGGAACCAGCCCTGGTGTCCGGTGACGATGAACCCGGTGACGTAGATCGGCTTCACGTTGTGCACCTCGCCGCGGGCCAGGCTGGACGCCTGGGCCATGACCCCGCCGAACAGGTTCGCCCCGGAGAGGATCTGGAAGTAGGAGATGGTCCACGGGTTGATCACGTCGGCGCCCAGCCCGGTGAGCTCGCGGTAGGCCTGGCAGAAGACCTCGATCTCCTCGGTCACCAGGTCCGGGGGCATGCTGGCGCCGATCGCGGTGAACCAGCCCAGGTCCTCGCGGGGATCGGCGATCCGGGCGAACTCCCAGTCCACCGCGGTGAACCCCCCGTCGGGGGAGACCAGGATGTTGCCGGCGTGGAAGTCGCCGTGCACCAGCCTCAGCGGTGCCGGCGGCGGGCGGTGCTCGTCGAGCCAGGCCGCGAGGTAGCGGATGAACGGGTCGGACTCGGCGTGGCCGCGCTCGATGGCCCGCCACTGCTCGACCCGGGCGTCCAGGTAGGCGTCCCAGTCCGGATATCCGGGGAGGGCGTCTCCGAGCGTGCCCAGGTCGGTGGCGTGGATCGCCGCGGCCACCCCGGCCAGGCGGCGGGCCTGAGCGGGGCGGGCGTCGAGGTCGCGGCGGCCGAGCACCGTGCGCAGGGTCTCCGACTCGATGAAGTCCGAGACGATCATCCTGGTGCCGCTGACCGTGCCCGCGCCGTCGTAGCAGCGGGCGGGCGCGACGGGTTTGTCGCCGGCGCACGTGAGCGCGTGCAGTACCGCCCACTCCTGGTCGCGGTCGGTGTCGATGACCGACTTCTCCGGCGGCGGATCACCCCGGGTCACGAACGCTGCCTTCTCCCCGTCCACCACCGCGTCGACCTTGAACATCGACCGGCTGTACCCGGCGGCGATCGGGGTCACCGAGCTGACCTCGACCTGCCCGGCCGGTAGCTCGGCGCGCAGGAAGGTGGCCAGCCGACCGGGGTCAGGAGCCGTCACAGAGCCGCGATCTGGTCGGCGAACTCCGGGCGCTGCTGCCACTTGCCGTCGGTCTCGGACAGCTGAGCGGAGCCCCAACCGGTCCGGGAACCCCAGGTCACGGTGCCGTAGGCGTCGCTCTGCACGAACGGGCCACCGTGGTCGGGCAGGTACATCGGCAGGTGCCTGATGACCTCCAGCCGGCAGTCGATGTCGGTGTTCGCGTCGCCGCCGGTGATGCGGGCGGCGTCGTAGCGGGCCACCTCCTCGGTGCCCCTGGTGACCTCCACGTCGAAGCGGTCGTAGAGGGAGGTCGTCTCGCCCTCGGTGAGGGTGCAGAACGTCTGCGCCCGTCCGGCTGGATCGTCTCTGCCGGCCTTGACCACCAGCCCGTTGACGAACGTGCGGCCCTCGTCGAGCACCAGCGGGGTGAACCAGGCCAGGTCGAAGCCGCCGTGCCCGTGTTCGGACTCGTCGGTACGCCGTTCGGGGGTGTAGTTGCGCAGGCCCCAGGTGTGATCGCGCAGGTAGAGCCCGGATGCGCGCACGGTGCGGTCGGGGAAGGCCAGCGTGCCCTCCCAGGATCCCGCCATCTCGTAGTGGTCGTTCTCGACGGCACCCATCGAGCTCAGCGGCTCGTGCCAGTCGATCGGGCCGGCCAGCCCGTGCAGCGTGAGGTCCATGCCGTAGGGCACGTCCCCGGTGGCCGACAGGCACGGCAGGTGCTTGTCGTCGGTGTGCCGCACCCCGCGACCGTGGTAGCTCAGCCGCACCTTCTTGAACGGCTCCTCGATCACCAGCCCCTCGAACATCACCGACTCGGGCATCGGGACCACCTCGCGGCCCGACACCCCGGAGGCGACCTCGAAGACCCCGGCCTTGATCTCGGTGAACCGGGTGTGCGGGACGCGCTGGGCGTGCCACCAGAACCCGATGTTCTGCTCGAGGTCCCAGCCCAGCGCCATCATGTTCTCCTGCCAGCGCGCCGGCATCACGGTGCCGGGCGTGTGCAGGCGCTCGTCGATCTCGTTGACCACGGTCAGGCCTTTCGTTCCGGCGACCGCGACGCGGTCACGGTGGCGGCACCGGCGCGGCGGCCGGAGAACACGCAGTCGGCCAGGGACAGGCCGCTGACGTAGGAGTTGGAGCACAGCCCGACCGCGGCGCGACCGGCGGCGTAGAGGCCGGGTACGGGTTCGCCCCCGGCCAGCACCGCGCCGGTCGAACCGTCCACCCGCAGACCGCCGATGGTGAACATGGTGGCCGGGATCGGCTTGGAGTCCAGCGACATGTCCAGCGCCAGGAACGGCGGGGTGCGGGGCACGGCCGAGGCGGCGGCGGAGGTGCCGAACCGGTCGGTCGCGCCGCCGGCGGTCGCGGCCACCTCGTCGACCGAGCGGTGCAGCGCCTCGGCCGGCATGCCCAGCTTGCCGGCCAGGCCGTCCAGGGTGTCCGCCTTCACCGCCCGGGCCAGCGACATCCGGGCCGGCGCGGAGCTGAACAGCTGCAGCTTCGGCAGCTCGGCGCGGGCTTCGGCGGCCAGCTCGGAGTCGATGATCAGGTGCACCTTGCCGGGCGGCAGCTCGCGCATGGCCCGGCCGACCCGTCCGCTGTAGTACATCTCGTTGGTGAACCGCTCGCCGGCGGCGTCGACCAGCATGCCCCGGCCGAACGCCAGCGGCGGCACGAACATCTTGAACACCCCGACGTTGTCCAGGTACCCGGTGTCCGCCCCGATGCTCTCGCCGAGCCGGACGGCCGAACCGCTGGCGTCGAACCCGATCGCCATCAGCGGCTTCGCGTACGGCGCGTGCTCGGCCAGGAGCCCGGGGTTGTGCTGGTAGCCGCCGGTCGCCAGGACCACCCCGCGGCGGGCCTCGATCAGCTGGGTGGTGCGGGCGAACCGCCGCTCCAGCGCGCGCAGCGTCGCGTACAACGCCGGCAGGTGCGGGCCGACCGACACCGTGGCCGGGATGGCGATCGCCAGCTTCGCCAGCGCCCGGTGCAGCCGCGCCGCCCGGGACCGGTCCGGGAACGTCACCGCCTCGACCCCGACCACCCGGCCGCTCGCGTCCAGCACCAGCCGTCGAACGCACGTCTGTCGCCGCACCCGGACCCCGGCGCGCTCGGCGGCGGCGGCCAGCGCGGCGAAGAACACCGAACCCGCGCCCATGCCCGGGGCATCGGTCTTGTGCGCCCTCGGTGCGGGTTTCGAGGCCTGGTTGAACGGCGCGGTCTGCTCGCTGCCGGAGTAGAACAGGTAGTAGCCGTTCGGTGGGAACGGGGTCTTGTCCGGCCAGAACTCGCGCCCGAACCGGACGCCGTGCGCCTCCAGCCAGCGCACGTCGTCCAGGCTGCCCTCGCAGAAGCGGCGCAGGGTGTCGTCGTCCACCGCGCCGTCGACCTCCAGGCGCAGGTAGTCGTACATGTCGTCGACCGTGTCGTCGAATCCGGCCGCTTTCTGCGCGTCGGTGCCGCCACCGGCGTACACCGCGCCACCGCTGAACGATGTGTCGCCGCCGCCGACGTGCCGGTCCAGGGCGATCACCTCTGCGCCGCGTTCGGCGGCCTCGATGGCCGCGCAGGCGCCGGCGCCGCCGAAGCCGACGACCACCGTGTCGGCGGTGTCGTCCCAGCTCACGGTCTCGCCGGGGGCGAGCCGGCGGGCGGGGAGGATCTCCGGGACGGTCACGGTGCGGCCTCCGCGAAGGGGAGTGCGTCGGCGGTCACGATGCCGCCTTCGCGAAGGGGAGTGCGTCGGCGGTCACGATGCCGCCTCCGCGAAGGGGAGTGCGTCGGCGGTCACGAGCTCAGCACGATCGGGAACTCGGCGATGGTGCGCTCCATGAAGTTCGGCATGAACCGGGGCTCTCCGGACTCCGGGAGGCTGATGCGTGCGAACCGCTCCAGGAAGACCTCCATGCCGATCCGGGCCTCCGAGCGGCCCAGCCCGGCGCCCGGGCAGGTGTGCGGGCCGAAGCTGAACGCCACGTGCTCACGGGCGTTGGGCCGGTTCACGTCGAACGCCTCCGGGCAGGAGAACCGGCGCTCGTCCCGGTTCGCCGCGCCGAAGCCGACCAGCACCATCGACCCGGCCGGGATGGTCACCTCACCGACCACCGTGTCGCGGGTGGTCTTGCGGAAGAACGTCTGGATCGGCGACTGGTAGCGCAGCGTCTCCTCCACCAGCGCCGGGATCAGCGTGTGGTCGGCGCGGACGCGTTCCATCAGGGCCGGGTCGCGCAGCAGGTGCAGCATCATCGAGTTCAGCAGGGAGGTGGAGGTCTGGTTGCCGGCCACCAGGAGCACGGTGAGGAAGCTGAGCAGCTCCTCGTTGTCCAGCGGCTCGTCACCCCCGGGGCGGGCGGTGACCAGGTCGGTGAGCAGGTCGTCCTGCGGCTCCCGGCGGCGCTTCTCCACCAGGTCGACGAAGTAGTGCTGGAACTCGACGTAGTCGGCCAGCAGCACCAGGTCGCGCTCCTCGGGCACCAGCATGCCGAGGCGCTCCACCACGGTGTCCGACCAGGACTTGAACCGCATCGTGTCGGTCCGGTCCACACCCAGGGCGTCGGCGATCACGGTGATGGTCAGGGGCATGGAGTAACGGTGGACGAAGTCGATCTCCGCGCCCGGGCTCGCGGACAGATCCGCGATGATCCCGTCGCAGAGCTCGCCGGCGATCTCCCGGACCGACGTCTCCAGCTGGCGGATCCGGCGCGGGGAGAACGCCTCGGCGATGATCCGGCGGTGGCGGGTGTGCACCGGCGGGTCGGTGAACAGCAGCGAGGACTTCCACGGGAACCCGGTGCCCAGCAGCTCGTCGAGCTTGTCGGTCCGCGGGGAGAACGACAGCCCGGTGCCCAGCAGCTCCGGGTACACACTCGAGAACGTGGCCGGGTCGGCCGCGATCCGCTTGACGTCCTCGTGCCGGCTGACCAGCCAGAACCCCATCATCGGGATCTGGTAGGCCGGGGCCTGCTCGCGCAGCGCGGCGTAGAAGTCGAACGGGCACTCCAGCACGGCCGGGTCGAACAGGCTGAAGTCCTCGGGAGTCTTCGAGGCGGTCATGCGGACACTCCGTTCAGCACGGGCAGAACCTTCGCGGCGAACAGTTCGAGGCTCTGCCAGGCCAGATCGGGCGAGAGGCCGCCCATCATCGGTTTGAAGTTCACCAGCCGCCCGTCCTGCTCCGCCGACCTGACCAGCGCGACCGCCTCCTCCGGAGTCACCACCGCGTGGGTGCCCATCGCGCGCAGCGTGTCCGCGTCGGGCACCTCGGAGTACGGCGAGTCCATGGCCCCGGACGCGGCGGCGCTCTCGGCGGCCCACCGGCCGTACTCGGTCATCTCGTACACCGCGTGTGGGGCGATCTGGGCCCACGCCCGGTCCGGGTCCTCGGCAACGTGCACGAACAGCGGTGGCAGCATCGTCAGCAGCCGCCCCGGTTCGCGGCCCGCTCGTGCGCACTCGTCGCGGTAGAGCGCCAGGATCTCCGGGGTGGCCACGGTGGGGAAGAAGCCGTCACCGAACCTGGCCGCCCGCCGGGCCGACGCGGGTACCGCCCCGCCGACGTAGACGGGGACGGACTCCTGCACCGGCTTCGGGGTGACCCGCGCCGTACGGCCCCGGTACTCGAACGGTTCCCCGGTGAACGCCTGGCGCAGGACGGCCAGGCCCTCGTCGGTGAGCCGGCCCCGGTCACGCAGGGAGACGCCGAACATGTCGAACTCCGAAGGCACGTAGCCCAGGCCCGCGACCAGCGACACCCGCCCGCCGGAGATCACGTCGAGGGTGACGGTGTCCTCGGCGACCCGCAGCGGGTTGTGCAGCGGCAGCAGCACCGCGCCCATCATGAACCGGATCCGCTTCGTGCGGGAGGCCATGGCGCCGGCCAGCACGAACGGCGACGGGTCGTAACCGTCGGCGGCGCCGTGATGCTCGGGCAGCAGCACCGCCTCGAACGCCGGGGTGTCCCCGCCGAGCCCGTCGGCCCAGGCCACCTGCTCGATCGCGGCGCTCGCCATCTCGGCCGACGACGCTCCGCCCGGATAGGTCCGCAGGTCGTAGCAGAGCCACGCGTCCACATGCACCGCCTCGTGCTCGTCCGACTGGTACGTGGATCGTGGCCCAGGTCATATTCGGTAGTCAAGCCCTAACGGTAGTCACTACCACTTTTCTGGGAATCTGCGATGATGTACGGGTGTCCTCGTCCTCGGTCGCCGGTCTGCGCGAGCTCAAGAAGTCGCGGACCCGGCAGCAGCTGGCCGAGACCGCCCTGCGGATGTTCGCCGAGCGCGGCTACGCCCAGACCTCGGTCGAGGAGGTCGCCCGCGAGGCCCAGTTCGGGGTGACCACGTTCTTCCGGCACTTCGCCACCAAGGAGGACGTCGCCTTCTACGACCAGCGCAACTGGATGGACGAGATTCCCGGGGTGCTGGCCGATCTGCCGCCCGAGCGGGTGTGGCCGGTCGTGAAGGACGCGACGCTGGCGTTCATCGACGCTTTCGAGGACCCGGACAGCGGGGTCGGGGCGATCCGCCGGACCCTGTGGCTCGAGGAGCCCGCCGTGGCCCGCCGGTTCGCCGAGATCTCCCAGAGGTGGGAGACGGTCATGGCCGAGGCCATCGCCGAACGCCTCGGCCTCGACGTCGACCGGGATCCCTACCCCCGGATGGCCGGCATGGCCCTGATCGGGGCCGCGCGGGCGGCGCTGTGGCACCAGCACCGCCACGGCGGCTCGATGTCGGAGTACGCGCGGGCCTGCCTGGCCGTGGTGGAACCGTCGCTCAGCGCCGCCCAGGGCTCAGCCCAGTAGGGGCCTCAGTGCAGAAGGACCGTGCCCGCGTCGCCGTCGACGGTGATCCGCTGGCCCTCCCGGATCCTGGTGGTGCCGTCCTTGACGTTCAGCACGCACGGGATGCCGATCTCCCTGGCCGCGATCGCCGAGTGCGACATCGGGCCGCCGACGTCCACGATCACCGCGTCCGCCTGGTAGAACAGCACCGTCCAGGCCGAGTCGGTGCCGCGCGCGACGATCACGTCGCCGTCCTCCAGCTCCACCTCGTCGGGGTCCCACACGATCCGGGCCCGCCCGGTGCAGCGCCCGGCCGAACCACCGACGCCGTCGAGGCGGGCCCCGGAGACGTCCGGCTCGGCCGGTGGAAGCACACCCAGCGAGCGCCAGCGCTGAGCGCTGATGGTGGTCAGCCGGCCCGGTTGCACGTCGAGCATCTCCGGTAGCGGGAGATCCGCCGCCAGTTCGAAGCCGGCCCGGCGCCGCTTGACCGCGGTGGCCAGGTCGGCGACCGGGCGATCCGCGAGCTCGTCCACCAGTTCGGCCAGTCGCAGGTGGTAGACGTCCTCCGGGTCGGCCAGCCGGCCACGTTCGGTCAGCCGCCGCGCGGCCTCCCGCACCACCAGCCGGATCGAGTGGGTGGCGATGGCCATCGGGACCTTGCCGTTCTCCCGCCAGCGCATGTGGTTCTCGGTCATCCGCAGCAGCCGGTCCACCAGCGGCCACCGCCAGCCGGCCGCCTTGCGCAGCCGGGCCCGGGCCTCGGCGCGCTGGGTGGCCGGGTCGGAGCCCCGGTCGGCGCCGCGGTCCGAGCCGGCGGAAGCCGCGATCAGCCGGTCCAGGGTCGCCGGGTCGTCGTGCCACGGGCGCGCGGCCAGCTCGAACTCGTTGAACCCCCGGAACCCGAACTCGTCGAGGAAGCGTTCCCGGCTGCGGGTGCCCCGGGCGACCTCGCCCATCGCGGCGGTGGCCTCACGAAGGTGGATCCCGCCGACACCGGTCACCGCCTGGGTGACCAGCGCCTCGGCCCCGTCGCCGACCAGTGGCGCGACGGTCTCGTTCAGCTTCTTGAATATCGCCGCCGAGATCACGCTGGCCAGCACGTGCGGAACCCGGTACCGCACGGCCTCGTCGTGATGCTCCAGCAGCCGCTGCCGCAGCGCCCGGTCGGGCGCACCCGTCCAGTCCCGTGCCAGGTCGACGCGCAGCCGGGCGGTGGCCTCGGCGCGGTAGGCCGCCGACTGGCGTGGGTAGGAGCGCAGAGCCTGGACGAAGTTGCGGCCGATGCGGGCGAGCTCCAGCGGGCCGGATCCCCCGTCCCCCTCGGTCGGTGCCTTGCCGGCCGCCGGGTCCTCCTCGACGCCGAAGTAGTCGCCGTAGACCGCCGCGCGCGACCATCCCGGCAGGTTGTCGGCCATCGCGGCGGCCGGCTCGACGGCGTAGGTGTACCAGCCGTAGAACACCCCGTTCCAGGTCCAGGGCCCTTGGTCGGCGGCCACTCCGAGCACCTCGGAGAACGCCACCCCGAGGCCGCGCTCCTGGGGCAGGGCCACCAGGTCCTGGGTCAGCGCGGTGATCGGCTTGGGCCACTGGTCGACCGCGTTGGCCCGGGTGTGCAACGCGGGCCGATCCGGCCAGGTGCACAGCTCGTCGTCGAGGCGCTCCTGGAACCGGGTGAGCGCGTCACCGGACCCGTCCATCTCCATCGAGCACCTCTCGCCGAACTCGAATAAACCGATAGCGAATATAGCGGTACCATGTGCGAGGCACCACAGGCCCGCGACAGTTTCGCACCGAGAACCGAGGGTGGCTCATGAAGCTCGACGGTATGCACGCGCTGGTCACCGGGGCCTCGCACGGTATCGGGATCGACATCGCCCGCCGGCTCACGGCCAAGGGCGCCCGGGTCACGGTCACCGGCCGGGACAAGGCCCGTACCACCGGCGTCGCCGAGCAGCTGGGTGCGCAGGCCGTCGTCGCCGACCTGGCCGACGAGGCCCAGCTGGCGACGGTGGTCGCCGACGCCGAGGCCCTCAACGGTCCGCTCGACCTGCTGATCAACAACGCCGCCGTCGCGCTGGTCGCCTCGGCGCGGGAGTCGAAGCCGGGCCAGGCAGCCGAGCTGATGACGGTCAACGCGGTGGCCCCGATGGAGCTGTGCCGGCAGGCGCTGCCCGGCATGCTGGCCCGCGGCCGGGGTTACCTGGTCAACGTCTCCTCGCTGGCCGGGGTGAGCGCGGTTCCGGACATGCCGATCTACTGCGCCAGCAAGGCCGCCCTGCACCACTACACGTCGGTGCTGGAGCGCGAGCTCGCCCGTACGCCGGTGAACGTCCTGCTGGCGACCTTCGGTGAGGTGGCCGGGACCCGCATGATGGAGGAGTCGCGCGAGTCGGAGGTGATCAGCGCGGTCTCACGGCGGCTGGCCAAGGCGCTGCCCACCCAGAACACCGAGGACGTCGCCCGGCAGCTCATCGCGGCGGTCGAACGCGACGCCTCCATCGTGACCATCCCGCGCCGGATGGGTGCGGTCGTCGCCCTGCGCAACCTGCCCAGCACCCTGGGGGACCTGGCATACATCGGCATCAAGCGCTGAGCCTGGGGGCGGGCTTCAGCGGAACGTGCTGCCGCCGGTGGGTTCGGTGGCGCGCAGGAAGTCGGTCGGGCGCCGTTCGCGCAGCGCGGCCAGGCCCTCCTTCATGTCGGGGTGGCGCAGCGCGTCGTTCATGTCCTGCACCGACCGCTTGTAGGCGACGTCCACCGGGCCGACGGCGTCGATCAGGACCGCCCGCTTCATCAAACGCAGCGACTCGCCGGAGCTGTGCCGGGCGAGGTTGCGGGCGTACTCCTGGGCGGCGGGCAGCACCTCCTCGGACGGCAGCGCCCGCTGCGCCCAACCGAGCCGCCGCAGCTCCTCGCCGCCGTACACCTGGGAGGAGTAGAGCATGTCCAGGGCGTTCGGCACGCCCACCTGGCGGGGCAGGAGCCAGCCCAGCCCGTACTCCGCCGGCAGGCCCAGCTTGGCGAACGACGTGGTGACCCGGCTGTCCAGCGCGACGAACCGCAGGTCGGCGTAGCTGCTGACGACGAACCCGACACCGGCGCAGGCCCCGGTCACCGCCGCGATGATCGGGGTGGACACCAGCAGCGGGGCCAGGTGGTTGTGCCGCATCTGCTCGGGCGTCGACTCCGGGTAGGGCGGCCGCGGCAGCTTCTCCTTGGTGTAGTCGCCGCCCGAGCCGCTGATCGACTCCAGCCTCCGGGTGTCGGCGCCGACGCAGAAGTCCCCGCCGGCCCCGGTCAGCACAACAACCCGGACGTTGGGGTCGACGTCGGCGTGGTGCAGCGCCCACCGGTACTCCACCGCGGTCCGACCACCCCAGGCGTTGCGGCGCTCCGGGCGGTTCAGCGTCACCGTGGCGACCCCGTCCGAGATCTGCATCGTGAGCTCGGTGAACTCCTCGACCTTCATCCGATCGCCTTTCGTATGGCGGCCATGTCGTCCAGCTGGTCGGTGCGGTCGGGTTTGCGCAGCTCCAGCACCAGTTCCTCCACCCCGGCGGCGGCGTAACGTCCGGCCCGCTCCCGCAGCCGCTCCGGTGGCCCGAACAGGCCCACCCCGTCGGCGTACTCGTCGGTCACCGCGTCCCGCGCTCCCCGGCGGTCACCCGCGGCGAACCGCGTCCGGACCTGCTCCACCATCGCGCCATAGCCCGAGGTGCTCGCCGCGCGGGCGTAGAACGAGCCCATCCCGCCCAGGTACAGCGCCGACCAGCCGCGTTCCAGGCGTAGCAGCGAGGCCACGTCGGGACCGACCGCGACCGGGCAGACCGGGGCGAACGCCACCGGCCGCCCGTTCCCGGCGAGCGCCTCGAGCAGTGGCGCGGCGAGCACGTCGTGGTGGTCGGGGGAGTACGGCGTGGGCGTCCAGCCGTCGGCGACCTCGGCGGTCAGGCGCTGGTTCGCCGGGCCCAGCGCGCCCAGATAGATCGGCGCCTCGTCCAGGTCCGCGGTTGCGGCCAGCGCGGTCCGCAGCGGTCGTTGCCCGTCGTCGAGGGGGACGCTGACGGTGGCACCGCGGTGGCGGACCGGTTCACCGCTGAGTACTGCGCGCACGACCTCGACGGTGTCGCGGGTGCGGGCCACCGGGCGTTCGAACGCCACCCCGTGCCAGCCCTCGACCACGTTCGGCCCGGAGGTGCCCAGGCCCAGCCGGAACCGACCGCCGGACAGGTGCGCCAGCGACGCCGCCATCGCCGCGGTGGCCGCCGGGGTACGGGCGTACACCGACGCCACGTGGGTGCCCAGCCGGATCCGGCTGGTCCGGGCGGCGCACCAGCCCAGCACCGAGGCGGCGTCCACGCCCCACGGTTCGCTCACCCACAGCCCGTCGAACCCGAGGTCCTCCGCCGCGCACACCAGCTCGGCCAGCGTGGCGGGATCGGAGTACCGAACCCGGATGGACAGCTTCACCGGTGACCTCCGGGAGCGGTGACGGGGGAGCCTGGCCGGAATCCGGTTGATCCGGCAGTAGAATGACCGGACTTCGCCGGCGTTCCGACGGGCCGGCTCGTGCTGGGTGAGGGTCGGGAGGGCGGGGGATGGCCCAGCCTGTTGATCAGCCGGTCGCGGCGACGGTCCAGCTGCCCAAGGCGGCCGAGCTGGTCGCGGCGCAGCTGCGGCGCCAGATCGTGCTGGGCGAGCGGGTCGAGGGCGAGATGCTGCCGCCCGAGGTGCAGCTGATGTCCGAGCTCGGGGTCTCGCGTCCCACGTTGCGTCAGGCCCTGCGGATCCTCGAGACCGAGCTGCTGGTCACGGTGCACCGCGGCCGCAACGGCGGCACCAAGGTCAACCGGCCGTCGCCCCAGGTCGCGGGCCGTTACCTGGGCAACCTGCTGCAGTTCCAGAACGTCACGCTCGACGATGTGCACACCGCGCGCCTGTTGCTGGAGCCCTCCGCCATCGCCGCTCTGGCCGGCACCCTGACCCCGGCTCAGCTCGCCGAGCTGCGGGCACTGGTGGCGGCGGCCCGCGACGAGACCGACCCGGCCGTGCGCCGCGAGGTCGGCGGCCGGTTCCACACCGCGCTCGTCCAGCTGACCGGCAATCCCGCGCTGGCGTTGTTCGCGCGCCTGGTCCAGCAGCTCATCGATGCCCAGACCGCCCGCTACGACAACCAGCGGCAGCGGCGCAACGACCCCTCGTCGGCCGGGCACCTGCTCGAGGCCCACGAGCGGGTGATCGAGCTGCTGGAGGCGGGCGCGGCCCGGGAGGCGGCCCGGTACTGGCGCGAGCACCTCGACGAGGTCCACGACATGCTGCGCCGCACCGTCGACACCGCCGACGTGCTCGACCTCGAGCTCTGAACCCGCGTTCACCCGTCCCACCCCGCCAGCAGCTCGTTCTTGCGGATCTTGCCGGTCGGGGTACGGGGCAGCTCGGCCAGCACCCGCCACTCCACCGGCAGCTTCTGGCGGGCCAGCCGCTGCCCGTCGAGGTACGCGACCAGGGCGTCGGGGCCGGGCCAGTCGTGCCCGGCGCGGACGGTCACGAACGCCGCGACCCGCTCGCCGAGGCGTGGGTCGGGGACCCCGAGAACGGCGGCCGAGTCGATGTCCGGGTGCGAGCAGATGACCGATTCGATCTCCCCGGCGGCGAACTTCTCCCCACCCCGGTTGATCACGTCCTTGAGCCGGCCCTGAATGGTCACCCAGCCGTCCGGGTGCACCACCCCGACGTCCCCGGTGGTGAACCAGCCGTCCGAGTCGATCCCTGGGGCCAGGCCGGTCCCGGGCGGCCCGCCCAGGTAGCCGAGCATCAGCTTGGGGCTACGTAACCGCAGCTCACCGGGGGTGCCGTCGGGAAGGGGTGCGCCGGACCCGTCGAACGCCCGGACCTCGGTCCCGACCTCGATGCGGCCGTCGCGGCTCTCCCGTAGCTCCAGCGGGTCGTCCGGTCCGCCGTAGGTGACGGTCGGGCACTCGGTCATGCCCCAGGCCCGCCAAGCGACGATCCCCATCGCGTCCGCCCGCCGGATGATCGTCGATCCGGTCGGTGCGGCCCCGGTGTGGAAGCGGGTGATGCGATGACCGGTGCGGCCGGTCGCGGTCCAGTGCTCGTAGCGGTCGAGCAGCTCGGCCAGGAACACCGGGGCTCCCACGGCCAGCGTCACCCCCTCGGCGTCACCCGCTTCGGCGGCCGTGTCGGCGTCCCAGCGCGGCAGGACGACCGTGCGCCCGCCGGTCACCGAGGGCAGCAGGGCGGCCGCCACGAGCGCCCCGATGTGCGGTACGGGGGAGGGCAGCAGCACCGCGTCGGCCGCGGAGAGCTGGGCGCCGTCGCGGTAGGTGCGGGCCTCGGCGAACAGCGACCGGGAGCTGTGCCGCACCCCCTTCGGCGCGGACGTGGTCCCGGAGGTGAACAGCACCAGCGCGCAGTCGTCGGGCGAGCTCGTCGCCGGCTCGGTGGGGTCACGGGTCTCCGAGGGGAACGGCTCCCAGCCCGCCGGGCCGTCCCCAAGCACTACCCGCAGAGCCGGTGCCTGACCGAGGTCGCCGAGTAGCCCGGCGATCTCCCCGGCGGGCCGGCGGTCACCGTGGGACCCGGCCACCACCACCGCCGCCGGGCCGGTCGCGGCGAGCACGTGGCGCAGCTCTCGTTCCCGGTACATGGCCAGCACCGGTACCGGGACCGCGCCGACGTGCCAGGCCGCCAGCACGGTCACCACCAGCTCGACGGTGTTGGGCAGCTGTACGACCACGTGCTCGCCGGTGCCCACCCCGGCGGTGCGCAGCCGCGCGGCCATCGCCTCGACCCGGGCCGACAGCCGCGTGAACGTGAGCCGGTCGGGCCCGAGGACCAGGGCGGTCCGGTGCGGCCAGCGGGCGGTGGCGGTGGGCAGCGCGTGGCCGACGCAGGCGTCGTCCCACAGCCCGCGCACCAGGTAGTGCCGCGTCAGTGCGGGAGAGGTCACGAGGGGGCCAGCTCCAGGGCGAGGCGCCGCGCGGCCGGCCGGTCGACCTTGCCGTTGGGCACCCGGGGCAGCGCGTCGACCACGTGCACCCGCCCCGGGCGCTTGTACGCGGCCAGCAGCGGCGCCACGTGGGCGGAGATCTCGTCGGCTGTGGTGGTGGCCTCCACCAGCGCGACCGGTAGCTCACCGAGCCGGTCGTCGGGCATCCCGAGCACCACCGCGTCGCGCACCGACGGGTCGGTGGCCAGCGCCGCCTCGACCTCCTCGGGGATGACGTTGAACCCGCCCCGGATGATCACGTTCTTGATCCGGCCGGTGATGTAGAGGTAGCCGTCCTCGTCCAGGTGGCCGAGATCGCCGGTGCTCAGCCAACCGTCAGCATCGACCGGGCTGTCGACCGGACCGGTGTCTGCCGGGGCGGCGCCGAGATACCCGGCCGTGGAGGAGCTGCTGCGCGCCCGGATCTCGCCCTGCTCGCCGACGCCTGCATCGGTCCCGGCGTTCGGGCCCTCGGTGCGCACGATCCGCAGCTCCACGCCCGGCAGCGGCTTGCCCACCGAACCGGGCCGGCGGCGCCCGGCCAGGACGTCGCGCGCGCTCTCGATGGCGATCCCGCCGAACGCCTCGGTCTGCCCGTAGGCCTGCAGCACCGGCACCCCGAACCGGGCCTCGAACTCCTCGCGCAACGCGGCCGGCAGCGGCGCCGTCCCGGAGGATACGTAACGGACCTTGCCCAGGTCAGCGCCCTCGGGCAGCGACTCCAGCAGGATTCGCAGCATCGTCGGGTTGATCGTCAGGTTATCGATGCCGTGCCGGTCCAGCAGCCGCTTGGCGACCACCCCGTCGAACTTGCGCAGCAGCGCGATCCGCCGTCCCACGTACAGCGCGAACAGCAGCCGCACCACCCCGGCGGTGTGCGAGAGCGGGTTGGCGATCAGGTTCGGCGGCTTGTCGGTCGAGGCCAGCCGGGTCGGGCCGGTGTCGGAACGGAACGCCGAGACGGTGGCCCGCAGGTTGGACCAGGCGCTGTCGTGGGTGAGGACGACGCCCTTGGGCTCGCCGGTGGTGCCGGAGGTGAGCAGCACCAGGGCCGGGTCGGAGCCGTCGATCTCCGGTGGGGTGTACGCCTCGGCCGCCCGGTCGTCACCGACCAGCGGAAGCCGCGCCATCGTCACCACGGGTACGTCGACCGTGGCGAGGCACGGGTCGTCAGGGTCGGCGATCACGGCGTCCGCGTCCATGGCCTTCACGACCCGGGCGACCTCGGCGGCCGGGGCCGCCGGATGCATCGGGATCACCGCGCAGGACCGGCACCAGATCGCCGAAGCCGCGGCCGGGAAGCGCTCGTCGTTGCCGATCCGCAGCACCACCCGCCCGCCGGGGGCGACACCGTCCAGCTCTCGGGCCACCGAGACCGCGGCAGCCGCGAGCCGCCGGTAGGGCCACGGGCCGTCGTCCTCGACGAACACGAAGCCGGCGTCCGGGGCCTCGGCCAGCCGCCACGCCAGCAACCGCGCCAACGACCCCGACGGTTCCCGGGCCACCTCGTCGCCCGCCGCGGTCCCGGTCATCTCGTCGCCCGCCCGGACCCGACCCCGCGAAACGTGCACACGATCTGCATGCGTTTCATGCACTTTGTGTGCTCCTTTTCAGAAGGCGCAGGGGAGGGCGACACGTGACGGCCCGGTGGTCCGGCACCCGCCCGGGCGCATCGCCGCCGCTCATCGCGCCCCGTACTTGATCGTCTTGGTCTGGGTGTACTCGCTGAACCCCTCGGCGCCGTTCTCCCGGCCCAGCCCGGAGCGCTTCACGCCACCGAACGGCGCGTCCGGGTTGGTGTAGCCGGGGCCGCCGTTGAGGTCGACCGACCCGGTGCGCAGCCGGCAGGCGATCTCGAACGCCCGCCCGGTGTCGGCGCTGACCACGTGCCCCGCGAGTCCGTACGGGGTGTCGTTGGCCAGCGCGACCGCCTCGTCGTCGGTGTCGAACCCGATCACCACCCCGACCGGGCCGAAGATCTCCTCACGCGCCACCGGCCAGGTGTTGTCCACGTCGGCGAGCACGGTCGGCCGGTAGAACCAGCCGCGATCGAGTCCCTCCGGCCGGGCCGCCCCGGTCACCACCCGGGCCCCGGACGACAGCGCACCGGCCACGTAGGACTCCACGCGGTCCCGGGCGGCGGGGCGGATCAGCGGGCCCACCGCGGTGCCCGGGTCGCGCGGGTCACCGACGACTGCCCGGTCCAGCAGGGAACCGATCCGCCCGGTGTACTCGTCGTGCACGGAGCGGTGCACCAGGTGGCGGGTCAGCAGCGCGCAGCCCTGCCCGGCGTGGGTGCTGATGTTCTGGGCGCCGACCCGGGCGGCCAGCTCCAGGTCCGCGTCGGCCCGCACGATCAGCGCGGACTTGCCGCCCAGCTCGAGCAGCACCTTCGTCAGCCGGGGCGCGGCGGCGGCCAGGATGCGGGCCCCGACGGCGTCCGAGCCGGTGAACGACACCAGGTCCACCCGGGGATCGGCGGTGAGCGCGGTGCCCACCTCCGCGCCGCCGGTGATCACGTTGAGCACACCCGGGGGCAGGTCCGCACGCTGTGCGGCGGCGGCCAGCAGCAGCGCGGTGTACGGGGTGAACGGCGAGGGCTTGAGCACGACGGTGTTGCCCGCCGCCAGCGCGGGACCGATCTTCATGACGTTCTCGAGCAGCGGGAAGTTGTACGGCGTGATCGCCGCGACCACCCCGTAGGGCTCGCTGCGCACCACCCAGCTGCCCAGCGTCGACGACCCGTCGGAGCGGGCCGACAGCACCGGCTCCCGCGCGCTCAGCTCGGGCCGGCGCGCGGCCTCGGCCCAGTACTCCAGGTGCCGGATCGGCAGCCCCACCTGCTGACCCCGGGCCAGGGTGACGGGGCAGCCGGTCTCGGCGACGAGCACGTCCAGCAGCCGGTCGGCCATCCCGGCCAACTCGGCGTGTAGCCGGTAGAGCAGGGTGCTGCGCCCGCGCGGGGACTCGTTCGCCCACCGGCCGGAGTCGGCGGCCCGGCGGGCGGCGGCCAGAGCGGCCTCGACCTGGGACGGGCCGGCGTGGGCGACGGTGCCCAGCACGCCGCCGGTGGCCGGGTCGTAGATCGTCTCGGCCTCGTCGGAGCTCTCGCCCAGCCAGCCGCCGTCGACGAACTGCGCCGGAGCCGGAAGCGCCACCTCGATCCCCGAGGACAGGGCGGCTCCGCTCAGCGAGCCCACGGCCCGCTCTCCGGCTCGGGCATGCCCGGCAGCAGCCCGTGGTCGGCGGGCGCGGTCGGGAACTCGGGCAGGCCCCGTTCGCGGGAGGGCAGCCGCACCCGGAAGGTGCCGTACGCGGTGCGCTGGTCGAGCTGGTTGGTGCACTCCACCCGGCATGCCACCTCGGGCCACTCGCCGCCGGCGTCGATGTCGACGACCTCGCCGGTGAGCTTGGACAGGTCGCCCAGGGTGTTGAAGCCGGTGATCTTGTCGTCGCAGCCGACCAGGATCGCGTCGTCGCCCATCCAGTCGGTCACGGTCTGGGTCATCCACGCGTTGCGCAGCATCCCGTAGTCGTAGGCCCGCCGGGCCCCGACCGAGCGGGCGTAGTCGTCGTCCCAGTGCACCCGCATCGCGGAGTCCCAGATGCCGTCGGAGTTGCGGCTGTAGAACCCACCCATCCGCTGCCGGTTCTTGTACCCGAGCCGGTAGGGGTAGATCTCGCTGCGCCCGTTGCCCTGCAGCCAGGCGATGATGTCGCCGGTGACCATGGGGCCCCGGTACCGGGTCTGCAGCTTCTCGCCGACGGCCACGTCCTCGGCGTAACGCTTCTCGGCGCCCCGGATGGTCTCGGCGGCGTAGTGCTCGTCGACCACCGCGAGCTCGTCGTCGGTGTAGACGTGCTGCGGCGGCGGCGCCTCCTTGGTCTTGTTGCGCTTGGCTGCGGTGTCGCGCTCGGTGTGCACGAAGTCGGCGTCCCAGATGGCGATCAGCTCACCGGCGTCGTTCCAGTACACCCGCCGCCGCACCGACACCGCGGAGCGGCCGCCGAACTTCGACTCCTTCTCGTTGATGTCGACGTAGAACCGCCGCACCCACAGCCGGTCGCCCTCGCGCACCG
>Ga0310811_10003586_pt1 | contig 19548 bp, 25 predicted proteins | sample YCmetagenome_FD_207642 | JGI IMG/M metagenome (GOLD analysis project Ga0310811, IMG submission 207642) | Soil microbial communities from experimental microcosm in Duke University, North Carolina, United States - YC | ecosystem: Engineered > Artificial ecosystem > Soil microcosm > Unclassified ...
AGTCTGAGAAGGCTGAGAAAGCGGCGGCGATCGGCGTCGACCGGCTGCTGCGCGACGTGCGCACCGGACGGTTCGAGCGTTCGCTCTCCGCGCTGACCGCGGCCGGCGCCCTGGTGACCGCCGCGGAGATCTACTTCGAACACGACTCGGCGAGCTTCGGCAACAAGATGATGTGGGTGCCGGTCGCGCTCGGGCCGGTGGGCGCGGCGGCCGGGATCGCCGGCGTGGCCAGCCGGCGGATGGCCAAGACCGTGCTGCCGGTCACCTCGGCCGCGATCGTCGCCAACGGCCTGCAGGGCACGTATCTGCACGTGCGCGGCATCGCGCAGAAGCCGGGCGGCTGGTCGAACCCGCGCTACAACATCGAGACCGGCCCGCCGCTGTTCGCCCCGCTGCTGGTGACCATGGTCGGCGGGATGGGGCTGCTCGCCTCAGTGCTGCGCCGGGAGAAGTGATGGCGTGGCGCGGCCGGTTCCCCGGCTTCGACACCACGGCGCAGTGGCGGCACTGGGATCCGGCGACCGCGGGCTCGGTGCTCGCCCGGCTCGGCCCACCGCAGCCGATCCGCTTCTTCACGCCCGAGGAACACGCGACGGCCGACGCATTGTGCACCCGGCTGCTGGCCCTCGAACCGGACCCGAAGGTGCCGGTCGTCGCGATGATCGACGCCAGGCTCGCCGAGCAGGAGACGGACGGCTGGCGCCACGAGGACATGCCGGAGGACGGTGAGGCCTGGCGGCGCTCGCTCGCCGGGCTCAAGGCGGACGCCGTCGACCGTTTCCGGCTCCCGTTCGCCCTGCTGACCGCCGACCGGTGCGACGTGCTGATCGGACGGGTGCGCGAACTGGGCACGCAGCCGTGGCACGGGCTTCCGGCCGGGCACGTGTGGAGCCTGTGGACCCGTTACGCGTGCACCGCCTTCTACGGTCATCCGCACGCCTGGAACGAGATCGGCTTCCCCGGTCCGGCGTATCCGCGCGGGTACAAGAACATCGGCACCGACTCGCGCGAGCCGTTCGAGGTCGAAGACGAGGGGGAGTGAGTCGTGAACCCGGTACGCGCGCGCAACGCCTCGGCCTGGCTGCTGCCGAACGACGGCACCCGCACGAACCACCGGCTGCGCCGGGACATGCGCCGCTTCGACGACGCCGACGAGGTCGACGCGGTGGTCGTCGGCTGCGGCGCGGGCGGCGGCGTCGTGCTGCAGCGGCTCGCCCGCGCCGGCTGGCGGGTGGTCGGCTTCGACGCCGGCCCGTTCTGGGACCCGGACACCGACTGGGTCAGCGACGAGGCGGGATCCCACCACCTGTACTGGACCGACCCGCGGGTGATCTCCGGCGCGGACCCGGTGCCGCTCGGCTCGAACAACTCGGGACGCGGAGTCGGCGGCTCCATGGTGCACTTCGCCGGATACGTCCCGCGGCTGCACCCCAGCGATTTCAGGACCCTGAGCCGGGACGGCGTCGGAGCCGACTGGCCGATCGGCTACGGCCAGCTCAAACCCTACTACGAGGCGATCGAGCAGGAACTGCCGGTCGCCGGCGAATACTGGCCATGGGGCGAACCGCACGGCTACCCGCACCGGCCGCACCCGGTGGGCGGCAACGGCGAGATCTTCCTGCGCGGCGCGGAGAAACTCGGCATCACCGCCAAGGTCGGGCCGGTCGCCATCCCCAACGGCCGCTTCGGCAACCGCCCGCACTGCGTCTACCGCGGCTTCTGCCTGCAGGGATGCAAGGTCAACGCCAAGGCCTCGCCGCTGATCACGCACATCCCGGACGCGCTGGCGCACGGCGCCGAGATCCGCGCCGACAGCATGGTCGCGCGCATCGACGTGGACGAACACAGTGGGCTGACTACGGGTGTGCACTACATCAGGGACGGATGTCAGCGCTTCCAACGCAGCCGCGTCGTCATCGTCGCAGGCTACTCCATCGAGACCCCGCGACTGCTGCTCAACTCCGCGTCGAGGCGTTTCCCGGACGGCCTGTGCAACGACTTCGACCAGGTCGGCCGGTACGTGATGGTGCAGGGCGCGCCGCAGACCGCGGGCCGGTTCGACGCCGAGATCCGCATGTACAAGGCCCCGCCCCCCGAGGTCACCAGCGAAGAGTTCTACGAGACCGACCCGGAAAAGCCCTACCGGCGCGGTTTCTCCCTGCAGAACGTCTCGCCGATGCCGATCACCTGGGCCGAACACGTCGCCGCGCAGGGGCACTGGGGTGAAGACCTGCGGCGGATGATGAGCGACTACGTGCACTGGGCCTGCTTCGGCGCGCTGTGCGAGTTCCTGCCGCTGCCCGAGAACCGGATCACCCTCGCGGACGAGGTCGACCGGCACGGACTGCCGGTGGCCGACTTGTCCTACAGCCAGTGCGACAACGACAGGGAGCTGATGAACGCGGCCCGCGAGGCGATGGAGGATCTCCTGCACGCGGCCGGCGCCGACGACGTGATGACGATCGGACGCTACGCGCACCTGGTCGGCGGCGCCCGCATGGCAGCGGACGAACATCTCGGCGTCGTGGACGCGGACTGCCGCAGCTTCGCCGTCCCGAACCTCTACATCGTAGACGGCAGTGTGCTGCCGACCCAGGGCGCGGCCAACCCGGCTCTGACGATCATGGCGATCGCGGCGCGCGCTGCGTCGCGGATGAACCGCCGCTGACCGCCGCGGGGGCCGGCCCCGACAACGCCCGGGAATTCCATCCGTCCGGCGCGCATGCCGGCGGCCGGAAACCGTCCAAGCAGCCCCACCGCGCCGGCGCACTGAGCCGTCCGGCGGCTGCGCGCCCCGGGTGCCTGTCTACGCCCCACGTGTCCGGTTACGACTCCACCGGCGCAACGCTGCGACCGCCTCCGCGCGCGCCTGCTCGTCCCCGGCGTCGATGCGCAGCGTCCGTTCCTGCTTGGGCAGCGCCACCTCGCGGTAGAACGCGGAATCTTCGAACCCGCATTCGGCGGCGTCGCGGACGGCGGCGGCGTGCACGACGCGTTCGATCCGGGCCCAGTAGCAGGCCGCGAGGCACATCGGGCACGGCTCGCTGCTGCAGTACAGGACGGCGCCGGACAGATCCGGCCGGCCCAGCCGTGCGGCCGCCGCCCGCAGGGCCAGGATTTCCGCGTGCGCGGTCGGATCGCAATGCCCTGCGACCTCGTTGTGCGCCTCGCCGAGCACGCGTTCGCCGAGCGCGACGACCGCGCCGAACGGAAGATCGCCGCCACCGGGCTCGGGCACTCGGGAGAGCTCGACCGCCCGTGACAGGAGCGCGCGGTCGAACGCGCTCAGGCGGCTCGCATCACTCGGCTGCGGCCGGCGCGTCGTCACGGCAGTTCCCGCAACGCCGGCAGCAGTTCCTTCTCGGCCCAGTCGCGAAAGGGCACCACCAGCGCGAGCGAGACGGTCCAGGCGTGCCGGGTGCCGCTGTGGCCAAAAGGGCGCTCCCGGGTTTCGCCGGTGGCGAGCTCCGGAGCGTCGGCGAGCCGTTCGACGCCCTGATCGGCGGCCTGTCGCTCCTCCTGCGCCTTGTTGCGGGCAGGTCCGGCCGCGTCTCGGCTTTGCAGACCCATGCCGCTGCGGCTACCCGGTCGCGCGGGGTGTATTCGCGCCGGCCCGGGTTACCGGGCCGCGACCGACGAAGGGGGATCGAGATGGACGCCGACGGCGCGTGGCGCGACGAGCCGGTCGTCCTGTGCGAGGACGGCCCGAACACACTGGTGACCAAACGTAAGCAACAGGACCTGCCGATGTTCTGCAAGCCGACGGTGGTGTGCTTCGCCGACGCCGCCGCGCACACGCACGCGGTTTGACGGACGGGGCCCGGATGGCGGCGGCACAGTTCATGGAGCCCGGTGGGCAAGGCTGGGTGCAGGTGGGGCAGCTCGGTCTCGCGTTCCTGTTCTCCAGCCTGATAGGGCTGGAGCGCGAGTGGAAGCAGAAGGACGCCGGGCTGCGCACTTACACGGTCGTCGGCATCGGCGCCGCACTGTTCATGCTGATCAGCAAGTACGGATTCGGCGACGTGGTGATCAAGGGCCAGGTCGTTCTGGACCCTTCCCGGGTGGCGGCCCAGATCGTCTCAGGGCTCGGGTTCATCGGCGCCGGTGTCATCTTCGTGCACCGCGGTTCCGTCAAGGGCCTGACGACCGCGGCCGGTATCTGGCTGGCCGCCGCCATCGGCGCCGCGTGCGCGGCCGGGCTGCCGGTGCTTGCCGCGCTCGCGACCGGCGGGTATCTGCTGCTGAGCACCTTGCGCCCCTTCACCAGGTGGCTCGAGGCCCGCACCCGGCGGCCCCTGCCGCAGAGGTCGGACCACGGCGATGGCCGCAAGGACGACGAGATCGACGGCAACGAGGTGGAGGACCGCGACGACGAGTAAGCCGACGCCGGCGCGGCCGGACCCCGGCTGCGACGACGCGGCCTGCCACGTCGCGCTCGGTCGTCACCACGCCGCACAGCGGCCTGGTCCGCCGCCAGAACGCCGGGCAGGCCTCTGCCGCATGGTCCGGCCCCGGACGGCGCGTGCGCGGGTCGTTTCGCGACAGACCCCACGGGCAACCAGGGCGACCTGACCAGGCCCGTCCCGCCCGGGGCGGACGAGAAGGAGGGAAGGGACAGGATGAGCGACGACTTCGTGCTGGACGTGCAGAGGATCCGTGCGCAGGCAATACAGAAGATGGAGGACGGTCCGCGTACCCCGGCGCTGGGGCTCGACGCAAAGAAGGTGATCGACGTGCTCAACGACGTTGTCGCCACCGAGGTGGTGTGCTGGACCCGGTACACCCGGCACGCGATCTCGGCCACGGGCATCAACCGGGCGCAGGTGGCCGCGGAGTTCACCGAGCACGCGGCCGCTGAACTGCAGCATGCGATGTGGGCCGCCGAACGCGTCTCCCAGCTTGGCGGCGAGCCGGACTTCGACCCTGCCACGCTGGCCCAGCGGGCCCACACCGACTACACCACGCCCGACCCGAACGACCTTGAGCAGATGCTGCGCGACAACCTGCTCGCGGAGCGGATCGTCATCGAGTCCTATCAGGAGATCGTGCGCTGGGTCGGCGAGGCCGACCCGACCACGCGCCGGCTGCTGGAGAAGATCCTCGCCGAAGAGGAGGAGCACGCCGACGACATCGTCGACCTGCTCGGCGTCTGAACCGGGGTGCGGCCGATGCCCGGATCGCGGCGCCGGGCCGGTGCATGTCCGGTGCCAGGAAGCGCTCGCTCGCCGAGTTCGCCGGCACTGTCGCCCGACACCGCGCCTGGAGCCCGACGACCGATCGGGCGTCCGCCCGTTGTAGGTCCGGCCGGCTCATTCGCGGCGGTGCGGCCAGCTCTCGGTCACGGCATGGGCGACGTGTTCGGCGGCGCTGTCGATGGTCTGGGCGACGATGTCGATATCGCGGCCCACAACGCCGCCATCCCCCGTCGGCGACCGGGTAGAACGTCGCCGCGTGGCTCGATCGCGTCACGGGGCCGCTGAGTAGGGCGAACGCTCCGTGGCTGGCGAACGGGTAGCGCGCACGCAATGCGATCTGCTGATACGCGGGTTGAGCTACCGAAACCAGCGGCTGGTGATCGACTGCGAACAGCCATTTCCACTGGGCGTCGATGACCCCTGCCTCAGATGTGCCGGCAGCGGTGGAAAGCCAGGAGAACACGGCTTCGAGCTCCTCCGGCTTGGCGCGGCCGTTCCACTGATCGAGGAGTTTGGCCACCTCGACCAGGTCGGGCGCCTGGCCCCATGCGGCGAGCTCGCCGAGGACCCACGCGGTGAGGTGAAAAGCTCCGGTTCCTACGGCCTTGACATAGATGTCGCCCTCGGCAGTGTGAAGAAGTAGGTCGACCGGCCCGAACCTGCACGTTCCGGCAGCCGTGCCACTGGTCGGCGGAAACGGGGTGAATGGTTACTCGGATGGTTTCTCGAACCCGTCACTGTCAGCGTGCGCTCGGCCATGCGCCCGCCGATATTGCCAGCATCAGCCGACGCGAGCGCACGGATCCGAGGCGGCCAACGCCGCTTCCGCGGTGGAGTACGTGTCGAACAGCTCGCTCACGCCACTCGTGGAAAGCAGGAGCGCCAGCAACTCCCCCGGCGCCGAAAGGCTCAGACGCACGCCGCGCTCTTGCGATTCCTGCGCGGCCCAGACCAGGAGCCGCAGGCCCGAGCTGTCGGCGAACTCCACTCCCGACACATCCAGGACCACCGACCTGTCCGGAGCCAGCATCTTGTCCAGCAACACCTCAACGGCGCTGGTCACCGTGTAGTCGAGATCCCCGCTGAAGGCGACGATGCGCCCGGCTGCGTCCCAAGACGTCTCACGGCTGAAAACACAGAACACTCTTCGCCCTCCGCCCTGTCCGCGGACCCACCGACCGCCTCCATGATCGACGACCGCCCTGCGGTGCCCGCGGTTACCCGGCCGCCCGTCGTTCAAACAGCCGACGGCCGGCCCGTCGCGCCAGGCCGTTGCGGTGCGAACGCGCCCGCCACCACCATCACCCGGTTGCGGCAGGGGCCGTCCCGCGTATTAGCATTCTGTGCTAGCGAGGCCGCGACGCGGGCCGGCCCGGCGGAACAGGACGTGGATAAGAACCGGTGATGGCGGGAACGCACAGCCCCTGGGCCCTCCGAGCCGGAGAGCACGTGTGCTGGCAGGTGCGCTCCGCCGGTGACTACACGGCCGGCACCCGCGAACTGATCAGCCGCGCCCGCAGGGCGGGCGGCGAGGTACTGGTCGTCGGCGGGCTCGACGCGGCGGACGCCGCGAGCGCCGCGACCATCCTTGCGGAGCGTGGCGAAACGGCCGCGGTCCTCGACGCCGTACGGCGTCGGGCACTCGCATCCCGGCGCGCCGGGCGCCTGCTGTGGGTGCTCGCCGCGATGGAGCAGCTGGCCCGCCCGAACGCGGCCCTGCCCGAGGTCGTGGCGTGCGAGCTGGAACTGGCCGAACTCGCTATCGAGACCGAGACCGGCGTCCTGTGCGCCTACCGGGCCGAACAGTGGCACCCGGGCACCCTCGGCGACATCGCCGCGGTGCATTCGCGTGTGGTGGGTATAGACGAGAGTATGGCCGGATTCCGGCTGAGATACACCGGCACCGGCGGCTACTGCCTGGAAGGCAGCGTCGGCTATGAGGGTCTTCGCGCCTTCAGCGCCACGCTACGGGGCGCTCTGGACCGGTTCCCGCAGATCAAGCTGAGCTGCGAGCATCTGGAGCTCATCGACGCCTCCGCGTGGCGCGTGCTGGTGGAGACGGTCGCCGACGTCCCCGGACGGTCCGTCGTGCTCGAGCGGGCGAACGAGACGGTGCTCGAGACATGGCACATGTCCGGCTACGACGCCGCCGGCATCACTGTGCAGGGAGCCTGCTGATGGCCGCTCCCACCGACGTCCGAACCCCCGGATTCTCGCACATGATCTACCCCTACGCCGGCTCGCAGCAGTACCTTTCCGGAGCACTCGCCTACATCGAACGCGCGCGCGACGACGGCGCTGCGGTGATCATCGCGGCGCCCACGCAGCAGCGCGCGGTGCTCGAGGCGCACCTGCCCGGCGACGACGGCCGCGTGAGTTTCATGGACACCACCGCCCTCGGACGCAACCCCGGGCGTCTCATCCCGGCCTGGCAGGAATGGATCGGACGCCAGGCACAGGTCGGCGCCGTGCACGGGATCAACGAACCGGCCTGGTCGTCGAGCGACGCGACCCGCCAGGGCGAGGCCCGGTACGAGGAGTGGCTGCTGAACCTGGCGTTCGCCCACGCTCCGGCCTGGTCGCTGCTGTGCCCGGTGGACACCACCGCCTACCTGCCGCAGGCGGTCGAGGCGCTGACCCGATGCCACCCTCTGGTGTGGAACGGCACCAACCACGTTTCCAGCTCCGATTACCTCGCCGACGCCTACGAGTTCGACGAACTCCCCGACCCGCCTACGACGGCTGACCGGGTCGACTACCGGCTGCAAGACCTCCAGGCGGTGCGCGACAAGGTGAACCGGTGGGCGCTGCAGACACTGCCCGCCCGCCGGGCGCGTGAGCTGACACTCGCTGTGAGCGAACTGGCGACCAACAGCATCCGCCACGGCGGCGGAAGCGGTTCGCTGCACTACTGGCGGCAGAACGACTCGTTCGTGTGCGAAACGCGCGACGCCGGCGTGATCACCGACCCGCTGGCAGGCCGGGTGCGTCCGCCCGCCACCCAGCTCGGCGGCCGCGGCCTGTGGTTCGTGCACCGCCTGTGCGACCTCGTGCAGATCCGCTCCGCCGCAGGGCGCGGCACCCGCATCCGCCTCTGGATGGACGAGCCGGCAGCCGACGGCCCCGACACGCCGGATACGTCACAGCGCTAGCCAGACCCGCACACGCTCTAATCCCGAAGAGCGCTCTCGACATCCGGGAAGAGGTCCAGGAAATCCTCGGCGCCCGCCAGCTCGAACGTACGCGCGACAGTGTCCGCGCAGTCGACGCCGGCGACCCGGAAGGCGCAACTGGACACGCTCGCCCGCTGCCAAGCCTCCACGATCAGTCCGAGCCCGGAGGAGTCGCAGAAACTGCATGGTGTCAGGTCGAGCACCACCACGGAGGAGATCAACGCTGCCATCAGCGGCCCCCGCAGCTCCCCCGCGCTTGCGGCGTCCAGCTCGCCCGACACGGACACGACCGTCCGACCCTGTGACGGATGCGTGACACCGACCGCGCACGAGCCCAGCCGGGGCGTGCCATCGCACCTGCCCGGAAGGAGGTGATCCGCGCCAGTAGCCCTCACGATCCACCCTCGTAGTCGGATCCGGTGGCGGCCGACGCTGTGGCGCGGTCCGGATCCGCGGACTCGGGATCGAGCGCGGTGTCGCCGTTGACCAGCGCGAGGAGCCCTGCGATCTGGCGACCGGCTTCGGCCGGGTGGCGGAAGTGCGTGCCGGGGATGACACGGTAGCGATTTCGCCGGCCCTCCCGCGTATGGGTGAGGTACCCGGCCTCCTCCAGGTCCGCGACGATCAGCTGCACGGTGCGCTCGGTGACATCGCATGCGGCGGCCACGTCCCGCAGGCGGATTCCGGGGTCCCTGGCGATCAGGATCAGCACCCGGGCGTGGTGGGTCAGAAACGTCCAGGTGGGGCGAGTGTCGGGACGGTCCATTGCACGATTATGCGCCAACCTACTCGCGAAAGGCAATACATGTAATCCAGTTCGCGTATCGCTTGACGTACGTTGCTTCCGCGTGGAAGCTGGAAGAGCACGCCGCCCGCGCCGCCCCCGGGAGAAACGATGACCGTCCTCAACGCACACGTGGATGCCCCCGCTGCAGCTACCGCCGTCCCGTCGGACCGGGCGACCTCGCTGGGAGCGCACGCGACAATCCGCGTCACCACGGACGGCCGACTCCCGGCGACCGCTGTGGTGACCGGAGACCTGGACTTCGCCTGCGCCGACGGCCTTGCGGTGGCGCTGTGCTCCGCGCTGGACGACCATGCGCCGGGGCTTCTGCTCGACCTGACCGCGGTGGGATTCTTCGACTGCGCCGCCCTGCACGCTCTCGAATTCGTTTCCTGCCATGCAGAACGCAGAGGCCGCCGCCTCGTTCTCGAGCACTCCAGCGCTGCCGTGGACAGCGTGTTCCGCATGGTCGCGCCCCGCTGGGAGCCTGCGCTACGGCCAGCGCTGACGGCCGCGGCCTGATGTGTGCTCCCCCTGCAGGGTGAGACGATCGAGCGATCGCCCGGGAAGGTGAGCGCGCCTCAGTGCGGCAGAGGCTGAGGTGCCACCCAACCGGGAAACCCCGCCAACTCCTCGAGCGACGCAACGCTGGGCCCGGCCAACTCGCCTGAGAGGTGCTGTACGGCGCAGGCGCTGTCGCCCGCGCTTGCCACGACGTCGGCCGCGTCCGGGTGAGTGCGGTAGCGGAGCCCGCTCCGCCCGCCAACAGTCTTACAAGGCGCGAGAGTCGTAGCGGGGCACTGTACGAAGTAGCCGGCTGACGTCGTCGCCAGGGTTGAGGTCGCGGGGTTCTCGGCCCCGGGCGAAAAGACGCGCTCCCGCGGTGCCGCCGATGCGGGCCTTCACTCCGCCCTGCACATAAAGCCACGATCCTTCACATAGGCCCAAGACGTGCACATCGTTCTCTTCGAGAAACTCGGCCAGACGTTCGTCGCGCGCTTCCCGAGCAGGCGTTCCCTCGCGACGCTCGTCGGGATAGTGCGGGTTCACCTGAAAAGGGATCAGGCCGAGCGCGTTCAGCGATGCAGGTTGCACGATCGGCATGTCGTTGGTGGTACGGATGGTCGGGCAGGCAAGATTCGCCCCGGCACTCACCCCGAGGTACGGCATCCCGGCGTCCACGCGCTCGCGGATCGCAGACAGCAGGCCGTTGCGTTGCAGGGTGTCCAGTAGCCGGAAGGCATTGCCACCGCCGACGAACACCGCATCGGCCTCGGCGAGGGCCTCGAGCGGATTCGCGGCGCAGTGGGCGCCGGTGACATGGAGATCCAGTGTGGCCAGGATCTCGCGCATCGCCTCCGTGTACGCATCCTGAGTACTGCTGGCATAAGGCACGAACAGCACTTCGCGACAGTCGGAGAACAGTCGTGCGAGCGCCTCCATGGCATGCTCTAACGCGCCCAATCCAGGGCTGTAGGAGTTCGACATAAGCATCAGGTCACTCATTGGCTTCTCCTTCGTTCGATGGCGAAGACGATGGTCACACATCAGGCGGGCGCCGAACTCGTCCACCACCGCGGCCCGAAGCCTGGTCGAGTATTTCGCACAGGTCCCGGATCCGCACGGTCGTCGGGATCTGCACCGGTCGCAGTGTGAACTCGGCCGGTGCGGGCACCCGTGCACGGATTCGGTTTCCAGAGATGGGAGCAGGGCGATGGCGCTGACGGCACAGCAGAACGGGATGACAACGGCCTCGCCGCGGGCGATCGATTCTCCAGACTGTCCGCGCTGGGCGGGGCGGCAGACGATGCTCTTCATCGGCGCCGGCCTGTGGGTGACGCTGGTGTGCCTGTGCAGCCTCTGCGGCCCGAACCCGCTGTTGTGGACGCTGCTCGGCGTGATCTGGGCGGCATTGGCGCTGGTGTGCATCCGCATACAGATCTATCGCATGCGTTCTGGTGAGACTCCACGAGACGAGGTAGAGGGCAGTGCGCGCATGCCTCCCGCGAAGATGAAGCCAAGACACTGATTCGCCCGGCGTCGGTGCAGGCCGCGTTACCGATCGCCGGGGCACAGAGGTTTGCACCCTCGCAGACAGGCAACTCGAGCGCAGATCAGCTTGCACTGATTACTCCGATTCATCCCCACCTGAGATGGGCGTATCGCATGGTCGTCATCCTGCTCGTACTACTCCTCGCCCTGATCCTCGGCGGCCTCGGCTTCGCCGCACACGTGCTGTGGTGGATAGCGCTCGTGGTCTTCGTCGCCTGGCTGATCGGATTCGGCATCAGCGCAGGCGAGTCCTCCGGTCGCCGCCGCTGGTACGGCCGCTGGTGACCGCCGTGGCGCACAGTGCGGCCTCCGCACCGGCATGACGCATGGACTCCATCATCCACCGCTCATCTACCGCCTGGTCGAGGACACAGATGACTGGCAGAGACACGGAGCACACACGCCGCTCGCTCGTCGAAGCCTACGAGCGCGCGGCGCGAAGTCGCCGAGCACCAGGTCGTCGATGCGGCCGAGGACATCCTCGCCCATGCCTGGATCGCGCAACTCGAGCAGGAACGGCACGAAGCCGGGGCGGCAGTGCAAACCGCAACCGAAGTGCTCAACGCGGCAAGGAACCTCCTCCGCGCCGCCGAAGCCGAGGGCGATCGCCGCCATATCGATACGGCCCGGGCGGTACACGCACAAGCCGAACGAGACTTCGTCGTGACCTTAGCGGAAGCGCGCCACAAGCTCATGCACGCAGACCAACGGCTGTGCACACTCAAAGAGGCGACACAACGAACGCACGCGACGCCGTCGATCCGACGCTCAGCGGCTGCGCACGGCGCGCCGGCTCGCGACCGCCGCCGAGATCGAAGAATAACCGCGCTGCGCCCGGCGATTTCTAGGAACTCTCCTGCCTCCACACATCGAGGCGGTGTCCCCGCCCCGCCCCTTTTCTGGTCCGTCACCCCGTGCGCCGCCTGATATGGAAGACCACCTCGTCGTCCGGGCCCACTTCGGCGTCGAGCACGCGATCGGCCACGCGGTCGGCGACGGCCGGATCCACAAACACCCGGACACCCCCGAACTCGAGCACCTCATCGTCAGCCCCCGGCTCAGCGGTAAGCGCCGCCGCCAAAGCCGGCCGCTCGACGTCGCCCTCGTCCGCGCAGATCCTCAGGCCCGCTGCATCGGGCACGGTCGGATCCTGCGTCATCCCGCCGAGCACCTCGCTCGCGGCGTCCGTCAACTCCATGGCTCAACCTCGATCTCCGCCGGCTCGACAGAACGGCGCCCGAGCAGAACCTCACGCCGCTCGGTCTCGCTCAGGCCGCCCCAGACACCGAACTCCTCTTTGTTCTCGAGCGCATACGCGCGGCATAGCGCGAGCACCGGGCACACGGCACAGACTTGCTTGGCCGCACGCACCCGACTCCGGCGGACACAAGCGTTCTCCGCGTCCGAGCTGAAGAACAACGCGTCACCCACGGACCGGCACGTGCCGAACCGCTGCCACCGGCCGGCGGCCACTTCGTCGCCGTGGCCCCGCGTGATCCGGCCGTGCGGCCCGCCGACGCTGCGCAGCCTCGGCATCCGCAAACGGCGCGCCGCGGATGAACCCGCTGCTACGTGCGAAGACTCCACGTGTTGCCTCCTCAGTGCTCCACGAACCTGCGACCTCGTCGCCAGAATGCGACAACTCCGCGTGTCCGCTTCCAACGCGGTTAAACATCAGCACCATGACGGCGATTCGCAGGACGAGGCACCCAGCCCCGCACCGAATCACTGGTTTGCCACGAACAGTCGCTGCAAGACCAGACGAGGCGTTGAATCAAGGGGATCCCCGGACCCGCCTCTCGGGATTGCGGCCGATCTTCACCGACCGCGCCCGGCGGACCGTCTGACGGCCGCCCTCGTCGAACATCCAGGGTTGTCGCCACTCGGCTGCCGCCCCGGGCGTCGGCCTTGACTGCCGAGCGTTTCTTCCAGCCTTCAGCGGGTACTGCAGGCAGCCGACACAGGCTCGCATCTCCCACCGGTCCGACGGCCACATGCCTCTCCCGCGGCATCTGAAAGGAGCCCTCGATGAGCAGGGTGTATCTCGCGCAACCCGAACAGCAGCAGCAACTCGAATGGCTCGACGGCGGCACGCTGGCGATGTTGCTCAACGGCGAGGCCACCGCCGGACAACTCGCGATCGGACGCTTCGACGTCGCCGAGGGCGAGGCCCCGCCGTATCACACCCACACCCGTGAGGACGAGGTCTTCCTACTGATCAAAGGCACCGCCTTGGTGTGGTGCGACGATCAGGAGTACGAACTCGCCGAGGGCGGGGTGGTCTATCTGCCCCGGCAGATCCCACACGGGTACCGCATCACCTCGAAGAAGGCCGACCTGCTGATGATCAACACACCGGCCGGCATCGAAGGGATGTTCCGCGAGACCGGACGGGACAAATCCACCCCACGCCCGCCCGGCTTCCAGGTCAAGCCCGACCCGGCGCTCGCCGACAAGTACGGCAACATCATCGTCGGACCGCCGCGCTGAGGCTCCGCGCCGGAACCCAGCGCGGGGCCGACCGCGCAGGAGCCCTGCCGGCCAGGCTGATCGGCACGCCGCCGCGATCATCCCGTCGCTCGGCTCAGGTACACCGAGACCGTCTTCCCGTGCGCATGCTGCCGGGTCTGCACCTCTCCGCCCAACGCGCGTAGCATGCGAAGTCCGAACCCGCCGGAACCGTCCGGCAGCGCGATACGCATCCTCGGCTCCGCCCGCGAGGTGTCACTCACCGAAACGTGTATCTGCCCGCCGTCCCAGACGACCTCGAGCTCGCACGGCCCGGGAGCGTGCCGCACGGCATTGGTCACCAGTTCGCTCACCGCCAACAGTGCGTCGGCGATCATGGCGGCGGGTACCGTCGCCCGAGAAACGAGGAACCGCTCGGCACGGTCGCGTGCGATTCCGATCGCAGCGGGCGTGCCTTCCAGGCGACAGGAGAACCGTTTTGCGTCTTCGTCCAAATCTCCGCTCCCGCTCCCTCGGCAACGCCGGCGCCCTTCCGTACGACCGAACTGGTGGACGTCGTCGCCGGACGCTATTAACCAGCGTGTGGTGGGTTTACACCCGACGAAGTGTGCAAGTGCCCTACTTGCCGTACGCACGTGCGATGATACGAACGTACCGTTCCCCTGAGGTCGGCAAGATCGATCTTGCCGGCAGCTCCAAGGAGGCGTCAGCTTGAACCAGCACCGGCGCCTTAGCCTGCGCGAACACCTGCGTCCGAGCGACGCGGCGACTGTCATCGCAGCAGCCGGCGAGTTGGACCTGGGCGAAGTAGGCGAACTACGCGAGCGAATCCTGCGAGCGTTCGACTCGGGAGCCGTAGTTCTCGACCTGAGCGCAGTCAGCTTCTGCGACTCCGCGGGGTTGCGCACCCTCCTCGAGGTACATCACGCCGCGCTGAATCGCGCCGCCTCGTTCCGCATCGCCTCACCGTCTTCCGCGGTCACACGTGTGTTGGAACTGGCAGGGGTAGACGCAGTTGTTCCATTCGATTCCGAGCCTGACAGTGCCCGGGAGCCATAACCCGCCACGTTGGCCATATCAACCAGCGCGCATTGACGCCGGAAGAACCCTGGAGTTCGCATGACTCGTGCTCGGCCTCGCTCCGGCTGACTCCCCCAGCAGCCGTTGAGGACCGGCGGAGCGCCGGACCCCCGCCAGCCCGGATTTCCGAACTGACGTTCTCGCGCCAGACCCGTGTCGACTGCCGCGCGCAGGGTACTCGTGGGCCGAGGCGTTGCGGGATCTCCCCCCCGTTCCGCAGCGCCGGCCGCTTCCCGCATCAGCTCGACAGCCGCGGGAAGTGAGCGCACCAGCGCCCGCCGACCGGCATCCACCGCGTCGGCGGGCGTGGCGCTGTTCAGCGCCGGCGCTCTCGACATCCGACGGGGGCGGGTGTAGCCGAGTGCGGACGGGCAGTCCGGAGGTGGTGTCGAGCTCGCGCGCGCCGTCCGGCCCCGTCCATCCATCCGATGGTGTTCGGGGTCTGAGCCCTCGTCTGGCGCTCGCGCTGCCGCACGCTGCCCGGCGCCGTGCTGGTGGGAATACTGGTGCTCGCGGTGGAGGGCTCGTGGAGCGACGCTCGAACGCGTGCAACGCCGCCGATCCGACGCCCAACGGCTGGGCCGGTGGCCGAGAAGGCGGCCGGCGCCGAAACCACCGCTCCGCCTTCGGCTCCGGCCCGGCCGTAGTGCGGGTTCAGCTCTTCCCGGCGCCGTACAGATCAGGGAAGACGGGGAGGACGGCGTCCGCTCCGACCATTCGAAGCACGCGCACCACCGCAGTGGACGGGATACGCAAGCGGGCGGGACGGGAGCGGTTGAGTTGAGGGACTGCGGTACTGCTCAGGGCGGCGATCGCGCGTGTACTGACACCGCGCGAGGTCCCGGCACGGCCGAAAGGCCGACACGGGAACACAAACGTACAGCCGTGTAGCATCGCGCAAGGCGGGTAACCGCTTCGCGGGCCGCATACGGGGTTTCTGCCGGTTCCGGGCGATCAGGGATGATGACGAGCACGATGGCGGATTCGGGCGGGTAGGGGAAATGCGCGCGCGACGAATATCACTCCGCATGGAGGGTGATGCGAACGCGATAGGTACTGCGCGGGAGCGGGTTCGCGAGTTCCTCGCCTACGCCGGGCCCGCCGTATCCACAACGGTTGTCGCAGACGCCTTGCTGGCCGTCAGCGAACTGGTGACCAATGCCGTCCGGCACGCACCCGGCCCGTGTCGCCTCGAGGTCGCCGTGGAGCAGCGGCACCTGCGCATCGCGGTCAGCGACACCTCGACCGCCGCCCCGACGTTCAAGGCTCCGCGGTACGACGGTGCCGGCGGATTCGGCCTGCACATGCTGCGCGAGTTGGCCGGGCGGGTGGAGACGCGCACGAACGCACAGGGCAAGAAGGTCTCCGTATGCCTGCCGCTTGCAACAGACTCTTGATGCATCACCACGACGTCCCCACCTCCCCAAGCACGTGTGACAGGTCGTTCAGTCGGCCGCCGGACCTTCCCCGTCGGGCCGATCGGACAAACCGCGGGCGGCTACGATCTCGCCGATCGGGCGACGGTACAGGACGGCGATGTGCTTTGTCCCCGCCCCGGATCGCGCCGTATCCTCTAAATTGTTTCTGCACGGAAACTATTTACGGTCGACGCCGGGCGCCGTCGCCGGTCCTCGGGCCGACGGCGAAACCCCCGGAGGACGGCCTCATCGCGGCTCCGCCGGCGGATGTGGAAGTAGGGGTGTGATGGCTGAAGCATCGCCCAGAGCGTCGCGGTCCGGTTCCCGGGCCAAGCCGGGGGTTGCCGCGAAAAGAGCCGGTGAGGCGGAGCTGCGGCAGCTCCTCGCCGGGTTGACGGCCGTCCGGGACGGGGACTTCGGCACACGGCTGCCCGACGGCGCGGAAGACCTCATGGGTGAGATCGCGACCGTGTTCAACGGCATGGTCGACCAGCTGTCCCTGTTCACCTCGGAGGTCACCCGCGTCGCCCGCGAGGTCGGCACCGAGGGCACCCTCGGCGGCCAGGCCGAGGTTCCCGGGGTGTCCGGGACGTGGGCGGACCTGACCGATTCGGTCAACGCGATGGCGGGCAACCTCACCACCCAGGTGCGCGACATCGCCCAGGTGGCCACGGCCGTAGCCCGCGGCGACCTGTCGCAGAAGATCGACGTCGACGCACGCGGCGAGATCCTTGAGCTCAAGGAGACCGTCAACACGATGGTCGACCAACTCTCGTCGTTCGCCGCGGAGGTCACCCGCGTCGCACGCGAGGTCGGCAGCGAGGGGCGCCTGGGCGGCCAGGCCCAGGTGCCGGGGGTCGGCGGCGTGTGGCGTGAGCTGACCGACTCGGTGAACTTCATGGCGGGCAACCTCACCGACCAGGTACGCAACATCGCCCAGGTCACGACCGCCGTGGCCCAGGGAGACCTGTCGCAGAAGATCGGCGTCGACGCCCGGGGCGAGATCCTGGAGCTGAAGAACACGATCAACACCATGGTCGACCAGCTCTCCGCATTCGCCGACGAAGTCACCCGCGTCGCCCGGGAAGTCGGCACCGAAGGGCGCCTCGGCGGCCAGGCCGACGTCAAGGGCGTGAAGGGGACCTGGCGCGATCTCACCGACTCGGTGAACTTCATGGCCGGCAACCTCACCGCCCAGGTGCGCTCGATCGCCCAGGTGGCTACCGCTGTGGCCCGGGGAGACCTGTCGCAGAAGATCGGCGTCGACGCCCGGGGCGAGATCCTGGAGCTGAAGAGCACCATCAACACCATGGTCGACCAGCTCTCCGCATTCGCCGACGAAGTCACCCGCGTCGCCCGGGAAGTCGGCACCGAAGGGCGCCTCGGCGGCCAGGCCGACGTCAAGGGCGTCTCGGGCACGTGGAAGGACCTGACCGAGTCGGTCAACGTGATGGCGGACAACCTCACCGCCCAGGTGCGCTCCATCGCCCAGGTCACAACCGCCGTCGCGCAAGGAGATCTGTCCCAGAAGATCCGGGTGGATGCGCGCGGCGAGATCCTGGAGCTGAAGGACACGATCAACACCATGGTCGACCAGCTCTCCGCATTCGCCGACGAGGTCACCCGCGTCGCCCGGGAAGTCGGCACCGAAGGCAACCTGGGCGGCCAGGCCACGGTACGGGGTGTGTCGGGGACCTGGAAGGACCTGACCGACAACGTCAATGTGATGGCGTCGAACCTGACCGGGCAGGTGCGTTCGATCGCCCAGGTGGCCGCGGCGGTGGCGCGAGGAGACCTCTCGCAGAAGATCACCGTGGAGGCCAAGGGCGAGGTCGCCGCACTGGCGGGCGTGATCAACACGATGGTCGACACGCTGTCCGCGTTCGCCGACGAGGTCACCAGGGTCGCGCGGGAAGTCGGCACCGAGGGCATGCTGGGAGGGCAGGCCCGGGTACCGAACGTCGCCGGCACCTGGAAGGACCTGACGGACAACGTCAACTCGATGGCGAACAATCTGACCAACCAGGTACGCAACATCGCGCTGGTGACCACCGCGGTGGCCAACGGCGATCTGTCGAAGAAGATCGACGTCGACGCGCGCGGCGAGATCCTGGAGCTGAAGACCACGATCAACACCATGGTCGACCAGCTCTCGGCGTTCGCCGCCGAAGTCACCCGGGTGGCGCGCGAGGTCGGCAGCGAGGGGCGCCTGGGCGGGCAGGCGGAGGTCGAAGGCGTCTCGGGGACGTGGAAGCGGCTGACTGAGAACGTCAACGAGCTTGCCGGCAACCTCACCCGCCAGGTGAGGGCCATCGCCGAGGTCACCAGCGCGGTCGCGGAGGGCGACCTGACCCGTTCGATCACCGTGGAAGCCTCGGGCGAGGTCGCGGAACTCAAGGACAATATCAACGCGATGGTGGGTTCGCTGCGTGAGACGACGCGAACCAACCAGGAGCAGGACTGGCTCAAATCCAGTCTGGCGCACATCTCGGGGCTGATGCAGGGCCATCGGGATCTGTCGGTCGTGGCCGAGTTGGTCATGGAGGAGCTCACACCGCTGGTTACGGCGCAGTACGGCGGGTTCTATCTGGCGGAGGAGACACCCGAAGGCACAGGGCTCTCGCTGGTCGGCTCCTACGGCCGGCCCCCCGCCGTCGACGGTCACGACCGGTTCGAGCTCGGCGAATCGCTGGTGGGGCAGGCTGCGCGCAGCCGGCGCGTGATCGCCGCCGAAGGAGTCCCCGGCGACTACATCGGCATCTCCAGCGGACTGGGCAAGGCGAGACCGGGTGGCTTGATCATCCTGCCGATCGTCGTCGAGGACCAAGTGCTGGGAGTGATCGAACTGGCCTCGTTCACGCCCTTCACGGCCATACACCGTGACTTCCTGGAACGGCTCATGGAGACGCTCGGCGCGAACGTCAACACCATCCTCGCCAACGCCCGTACCGACGAACTCCTCGAGGAGTCCCAGCGCCTGGCGGCCGAACTGCAGGCGCGTTCGGAGGAACTGCAGGTCCAGCAGGACGAGTTGCAGCATTCCAACGAGGAGCTGGAAGACAAAGCCATGCTTCTGGCCACCCAGAACCGCGACATCGAGGCCAAGAACCTGCAGATCGAGCAGGCCCGCCAGGAGCTGGAGGACCGCGCCCAGCAGCTTTCCCTGGCCTCGAAGTACAAGTCGGAGTTCCTGGCCAACATGAGCCACGAACTGCGGACACCGCTCAACAGCCTACTGATCCTGGCGCAATTGCTGGCACAGAACCACACGCGCAATCTGACCCCGAAGCAGGTCGAGTACGCGGGCATCATCCACTCGGCCGGCTCCGACCTGCTCCAGCTGATCAACGACATCCTCGACCTGTCCAAGGTCGAGG
>Ga0310811_10003587_pt1 | contig 19545 bp, 24 predicted proteins | sample YCmetagenome_FD_207642 | JGI IMG/M metagenome (GOLD analysis project Ga0310811, IMG submission 207642) | Soil microbial communities from experimental microcosm in Duke University, North Carolina, United States - YC | ecosystem: Engineered > Artificial ecosystem > Soil microcosm > Unclassified ...
GAGGCGCTGGGCGCGACATGGGATGAGGTAAGTCTGGACGAGAAGGTGTGGATCATCCCGGCTGAGAGGATGAAAGCGCGAAAAGAGCATCGAGTGCCGCTCTCGGACGCCGCGATGGCCGTGCTTGAGGCGCTGCCGCACCGCCAGGGGCCGCTGTTCCCCGGCCCGCGCGTAGGTAAGGGTCTGAGCAACATGGCCCTTCTTGCCACGCTCAAGCGCATGGAGCGGCAAGATCTCACGGCCCATGGGTTCCGCTCTACATTTCGGGACTGGGCCGCCGAAACCGGCAGGCCTAATGATATCGCCGAGGCTGCCCTTGCGCACTCGGCAGGTGGTGCAACGGTAGTCGCCTATCAGCGTGGCGACCTTCTCTCCCGTCGCCGCGCGTTGATGGACGACTGGGCGGAGTTCTGCGGCGCGGTGGTTAAGCCCACGTAGATGCCGGCCCGGGCGCCGGCTGTGGCACTACTGTCGTGCGGGTTAGTGCAGTGTCTCCGGGATGGTCGGCGGGAGCATCGCATCCAGCCAGCGGTTGACGGTCGAACTATGCCAGCGCGAGAGGGTGCCGAGCTTAATTGGCGCGGGAAATTCCCCATCTGCAACCATCTCATAAATTTTGGAACGCGAGATGCGCAGCTTGGCCTTCAGGTCTGTGACGTTAAGCAGGTAGTCACCCGTTGCGTGTGCGGACACTGGCGCCAGCGGTAGCGCGGCGGGTGGAAGGGCTTCGGTGTTAGCGGTGACGGTGGTGGTGGGCATCTGAGGCTTTCTAGATGGGTATGACGGTGACCGGCAGGCTTGCCGGGGGTATCGATGTGGCTGGGTGCCACGGACTTATATGGGGCCTGGGACCACCCCCAGCGCCGAGCGCAAGGGCAATAGTGATACTACTGCGGTGTTTCGCTGGGGGTGCGGTCTAGCGGCTCAGGCAGTGCTCAGCAGGTGCCGGTGCAGGCAAGCTGATTCAGGTCATAGATATAGGCCTGAAGCTTCCGCAGGTCGTGACGGTTGTCCCTGAATGCCGATGCCAGTTCACGAAGAGCATCGTTGCTGCATTCGTCCCAGTGGAAGTCATCCTCGTCAGCGACATGCGGAGGCACAACGGCAGTCTCAGGCCCGGGAAAGGCGGCGGTGGCGCCCTCATCCATACCCTTGTCATTACCCCGTCCATCGACGGCGATCTGAACGCGCTGCAACAATCCCTCGGCGTCCATGAACGCGTGGGCGAAAAGAAGCGTCAGATCACCCTTATCGGGGTAGGCGAGCCAAGGCTCTCGGGGGTTGTGGGCGGCTGGGACCGGCGTTTCGATTTCTCGGCGGCCGTAGAGGAGTTCGCCCGCTAAGATGTAGGCGAGCCCATAGCGGTCCTTATATTTATAACGGGCGTGGGTGGGCGCGGAGGCGGTAGCGGTGGTGGCGACGGTAGCAGGAGTAGGCATTGGGTAGCTGTGGTCTCTCGTGTCCAGTTGGGGCCGGAAGTGGCCGCCTGAGAAATGGAACGTAAACGCTCACCACTAAGTCAAGAACATTCGTAGCTGGCTGGGTCCCCAAATGTGCATGACTGCCCATATCGGTTTTTGCGGAGACAAAGGCGCCAAGACCGACCCCGCCCGTTGACGGGTCGGGATCGTCACTCTGGGCGTTGCCTCGCCAAGCGACAGAGTAATAACGAGTTTCCCGGGCGATGGTTGGCGAGTCACACGTCACGAGCCGCTCGGTGTGATCATCACACTGTGCTGACGCGACATGGTCCCTTCTAGGTGGAGGCGTTTGGGCCTCCGGATGCGAGTGACGCGGGGTATGCGGCTATCTCAAACTGGCAGTAGAACCGTTTCGGGAACCGAAGAGTATCGAGGTGGTGGCTTTTTATTCTTATCCCGAAATTTCCGTTGTCCCGGTCTCCGAGATCGACAGGGTGGCGTGGGTGCTCGCGGCGGCGCCTACTCTCACCGATTCAGTCGAATCGAATTTGATTCTAGCGTAGATCTAGCGCTCGTTGCGTCGGGCGTTGACGATTGCGGCGCCAACGCGTCTCATCTTCCAAACTGAGGGAGGAAAAGTCTTGAGGCTGAGTCGGGTGGTCATAAGAAACCTGCGGACGATCCAAAATCTGGACATCCCGATCATGGATGCCGCGACTGTCGTCATAGGCGAGAACAACGCCGGCAAGTCGACGCTTCTCCATGGGATCCGACTGTGCCTCGACGTGACGCTGTCGTCCGCCTTCCGTTCGTTGAGCAAGGAGGACGTGCACTGCTCAATCGATCAGACGCAACCATTCCAGGTTCTGATCGCCGTCGAATTCACCGGCTTCGCCGGCAACGAGAACGAGGAAGCATTGCTCCACGGGACGCAGATCGGACCCGACCATGCCCGCCTCTTCTACCGCTTCCGGCCGAAGCGCCGCGTCCGCGAGGCCATCGCCGCAGGCGAGCTGGACCGAGTTTTGACGCTCGACGACTATGGCTGGGAGATGTTCGGCGGTGGCAACCCCGCGATCGACATCTCCACGATCGACTGGTTCCACGAGAACGGAGACCTGGGCGCCTCGTCGGTCGGCCTCCAGATCCTTCAGTCCTTCCTCGTCGTCTTCCTGCCGGCACTGCGCGACGTGGAAGCCGATCTGCAATATTTCCGGCGTTCCCCTCTCATGAAACTGGTAGAAGCCAGCGAGATGGCCCCTGCCGAACAGGCGGCGATCGTCACCGCGGTCAGGGCAGTGAATGCGCAGATAGAAGGCTCGCCATCGGTCAAGGATCTCGCCGGGTCAATCGATCATGCATTGAAGGAAATAACAGGTCCTGCCTTCGCTCTCGATGTTACCCTCGGTCTCTCCGCGCCCACCTTTCAGTCGATCATACGAAACCTAATCGTCCTCTTATCGGGGGCCCTCGCCCGAGACGTCGAACCCCGTCGCAACGGACTCGGCCTCAATAACATCCTCTTCATCGCGATGCTGATCGAGCAATTCCGGAAGCGCGCCGGCGGCGGCAACGCTGCGGGAGAGCTGATCCTTATTGAAGAGCCGGAGGCTCACCTCCACCCCCAGCTGCAGGCAACCCTAATGGACGCTCTCCGCAAGTTGCCGTTTCAAGTGATCGCGACAACTCACAGCACTCAGGTGACCGCAGGGGCTCCGCTTTCCTCCTTCGCCGTCCTCTCCCAGCAGCCCAATGGTATCCCTGTAGCCGCCGTTCCGAGCCGCGCCGCCGGTCTCACTGCAAACGACCGCCAGGATCTTGAACGGTATCTCGACGCTACGAAGTCGAACCTCCTCTTCGCCCGCCGGGTGATGCTCGTCGAGGGACCAGCCGAGCTTCTGCTCATTCCACCCCTCGTGAAGCAGGTCATGGGCGTTGATCTCGAGCGCGAGGGCATATCGGTCGTGGCGATACATGGAACACACTTCGGGCCCTTCGCCCGAATGTTCGCGCCCGACTGCCTACCTAAGCGCTGCGCCATTGTCGCGGACGCGGACCGCGTGCCAGGCACGACCGATCCCGATGACGATGTCGTCCCGCCCGAGAACTTGACCGCGCTGCAGAACGGCTTCGTGAACATCTTCGTTGGAGCGACCACTTTTGAGCGCGAGATAACGATCGACGGAAACGTGGCAATGCTCGCTGGTGCAGCCGCCGACCTTGGCGCACCCAAGATCAAGGCGCACCTCGACAATGCGGAGTTGTTCGGTGTGACAGACATCCTCAAGGCCAAGGTCCTCAGGACCGCCATCCGATTTGGAAAGGCCCGCTTCGCCCAGGCAGCCGCCCGTCATGTCGACAAGGCAGAGAAGCTCCCACCTTACATCGAGCAGGCGGTCAACTGGCTGAGGTCATGGTGAGACTGCTCACTGAAGAGCAGCAGGAGGCAGTCGACTGGCCCGAAAACTTGCTCCTGACCGCCTGCCCAGGAAGCGGCAAGACTCGAACGCTCATCGCCAAGCTTGTTGCCCAGATCGAGGGTGTGCGCGACACGCCGAAGTCCATCTGCTGCATCACCTACACGAACACCGCCGTGCAAGAGATTGAGCAACGCGCCACTGAGCAACTCCAAGCCGGCGACGTCCGGTATATCCATGTCTCAACGATCCACTCCTTCTGCCTCCACTCCATCCTGCGCCCGTTCGCATGGCTCCGGCCCGAACTCGGGGGCGCTCGCAAGGTGCTCACGCGTGACAATCCCGACTTCGAAGCGATCTGCGAACACGCCGCGGCCCAGGTCAATCTCTTCGCCCTCAAACAGTCCGACTTCGAGGCCTTCGAAAACCTGAGTGTCGATGCGAGCGGTCGAATCATCGGGCTCGCCTTCAAGAATGACCCCGTGTGCCGAGCAGCCCCCCATTTCTGGAACAGGTGCTCGCAGCTCGGCTATATAGACTTTGGCAAAATCGTCCACGGCGCCTACCTGCTCCTGCGTGACTACCCGCACATCTCGCGGTCGCTATGCGCACGCCATCCTTGGTTCCTCATCGACGAATTCCAAGACACGACTGAGCTTCAGGTCGAGATCCTCAAACTCCTGCATGCCAGCGCCCGATCCAGATTCTTCGCAGTCGGAGACCTTTTCCAATCCATCTACGGCTTCACCGGTGCCCGCCCCGAACTCGTCGCCCCCTTCGGCGTCCACATAGGCGCCCGGACCGATCTCAGTCTTTCCCTTAACTTCCGATCGAGTCAGCGCATCGTGAATCACGGTGAGCGGCTCTTCCCACGCCTCCCTCCCATGACCGCCGCAGGCACTACGCGCGACAATCCCATTGAGCCCATCTTAATTCGCGGCGGCACCGTGTTCGAGGCCATAACCGAGAGGTTTCTTCCCACGCTCGACGCCCAGCACATCCCGCTTGGAGACGCTGCGATCCTAGCGAAGGATTGGTATTCGCTGATCGTCCTCGCTCGCCTGCTTCGGGATTTCGGCACCCCCATCGTCGGACCTGGCGCGCGGCCCTACAAGCGCTCTCGCCTGTTTGCACAACTTGCTGAGCAGCTCTGCGGCGCCATCGTCGAACCGTCACCCGACACCACTCGTCAACTCGAGCGTGCCCTCTTCCACACAGTCCAGGATGCGAGCGGCCAATCCCGCATGGAGCTGTTCGGATTTAGCGGTCGTCAGATCCTGGTAAGACTACAGCGCGAAGCCGTTCGCCTCGCCAACATCGGACATGGTGCCCTCGGCTGGCTCGACGCCATGTCGCAGGCCGTTGGGGACATCCTCCACCGCGCCGACTACCTCGACCGGCAGCAGGCAGGCCTATTCTACGCCTCGGTCCAAGAGATGAAGGCCGACATGGCCCGGCAGAACATCGACCTCCTCAATCTTTCCATCGAGCATCTCGGCCTGTTCGCCAGCCCCACCCGTGCCCTGCGCCTGTCCACCATTCATTCCGCGAAGGGGAGAGAATACGCCGCGGTCGCGGTGATTGGATTGCGCACTGGTTCATTTCCCCACATTTACGCAATGGACATGGAGGCGGAGAAGCGACAGTTCTACGTGGCAATCACCAGGGCCGAGAAGTTTTTGATGTATGTCGCCGAGCGCGACCGGTGGAACAATCCTCCAAGCCCGTTTCTCGGCTTGAAGGGCATTAATATCCTGAACTGATTAGGTGAGCCGCGGGACACACCTCAATCGCCACACGACGCTACCGCCTCGAACGGCCGCTTTCGGGATCCGCGCAGACGCCCCAAAACGGCGACAATGGGCATAGCACACATTCGCTCGCCTCTTGATTGAACTCCGGACGCCCGAGTTATGCTTGAGCTTTCTCCAAGCATCTCCGAATGTCTTTTAGGGTCAGCGGAACATTGTGGCCTGTATGAGCGATCCTGTGGCAATTGGGACAGAGACAGACCAGATCATCGAGAGACGTTGATATGGTTCCCGCTAGACTTCCTATTGGGTTCAGGTGATGAACATCAATGATATACTTGGCCGGTGAAACCATCAATCGGAACGAGCAGGCCTGGCAGGTGTAATCGTCCTTAATTTTTCGTGCTTCTACCAGACGCGGATCACGAGATCTTTCGAGATAGAGCTGTTCTTGAATGATACCTTCAATGCCTTCTAGATAAGCCGATCGCTGAACCTCCGGTTCGTCAGCCCTACTGCGGAGGTATTCAGGCATAAGACCCCAGACCCCTCGTCCGTGCCCATTCACGCTGTAGAAGACGGACCTGCCGCGGAAATTTGCGGAGCTTTCCGCATGATCTTCAACCGTTCGTCTAATCGAGGCAGTCGCTTCCGAAGTCCAGCTGGCGCCCCTCGCGACACGTCTCTCTCTGGCGAGCCTGTAGACATCCTCGTAACTCGCTATGCCTCCCAAATCATTGTAGACCTCAATTAGGTCGGCGAGCCATGTGTTCGACTTGACGGGCGGCTTCATCCAGGACACCCGAGCGACATCATCGGAATGTGCAACATAATCTAAAACCTGCCTGTGTTCGGTAGCGTGAACAACACGGACATTTTGCGCTGCATTTTGTCAATGTCGACTTTCCGACCCTCATGGCAATCCGGGTTCCGGGGCCTCGCCTTGCTGGCGCTCGCCCGTCGCCGAGCCTTCTTCACAACGCCGGCTACCCAGTCGCGATCATCGCACCGATCAAATCTCCCGGACGGACTGGCGCCCCGGGCGCAGAGGCGGCATAACGAGTTCCTCTTTTGTTCACGTTACTCACAGGCTTGCCCACAGGCCCCCCAATGCCGCATCCGCCCCCCTTCAACACCAACGACCGCCTATCCGATTGGCCTCTCTGTATGATCGAGGCCGGATGCCCCAAGTGCGAGAAGCGCACTGTCATGCCTATCTCGGCAATGCTGAGGGGCAAGCCGGACGCCCGCATCATGGACGTGGCGAGGCGCCTCCGGTGCGACAGATGCGGGGTTCACGCGGCGCCGGTGTTCCTATGTGAGGGGTTTCATCGACAGGGTGGCTATGGCGGACCGTCACCGGGTTGGGCGCTGGAGTTGGTGCCGAGCAGGTAGTAGGCGCGGACACAACGGTGCCGGCATCGATCCCCTCCTGTGTAGCCGCGAGCGGGCCGCCAGAGCCAGTAGGGCTCGCATGGAGGGGGTCGCAGGCCGCCGCTGATGGATGACGGGGCGCGTCGGTGCGAGGCTCCCAGAGGCTGATCAGCGCTAAATGAGCTTGATTCAAATGCTACCCCTATGTAGAGTTCCGACATGAACCCAAGAAGTCCCCGAATTTCATTGCAGACCCTAAAGGTAATCGACGCCCTTATGGTGTCGAGCACCAAGCTTTCCGGCGCCGAGATAGGGCGCTCGACGAAGTTGGCTTCGGGCACGCTCTACCCCATCCTGATGCGTCTCGAGCAGGAAGGTTGGTTGCAGAGCGAGTGGGAGGCCGAGGACCCTCATGTGTTGGGTCGACCACGAAAGCGACTTTATCACGTGACGGCGCTCGGCGCTCGAAACGCACGAGGGGCTGCGGCTGAACTACAGCCGATGTTCGGGAGGCTTGCGTGGGCCTGATCGGAATTCTCATGATACTGGCTGCTGCCATACTCGGAATCTTCGGCGCTGCGCTCTCCAGACTTATAGCTGATGACATCAGGGCATGGGTGCCGCGTCTGGTCGAGATAGTTATCGCTCGTGCGATCAAGAATCTCCCTGCCGATATCCGCGAGAGATACCATGAAGAGTGGCTGAGCAATGTTTCCGAGGTTCCGGGTGACCTCAGCAAGCTCATCTACTCTCTCGGGGTGCTCCCTGCCTCCTGGCAGATGCGAGGGATCGCCCGGCGTGCAACACAAGGTGCATCCGCATCGTCAGACGGGATCACGGGCGCTTTTGACGTCTTCTTTGCGGCAATTCTACTGATTCTAGCGTCGCCAATTTTCCTCTTCGTCAATCTGGCAAACCTCTTTAGCGACGGGCCGCTCTTCTTTGCCCACCCCCGTATCGGTCATAAAGGACGGATGTTTCCCTGCCTCAAGTTTCGCACGATGGTGGTGGACGGGGACCGGATCCTGAATCAGGCGCTCGCATGCAATCCGGCGCTCGCAGCGGAGTGGGCCGAAACGGGAAAATTGAAGAATGATCCACGTGTGACCAGCATTGGCAGGTTCCTCCGCGCGACCAGTCTTGAGGAGCTTCCTCAACTCATCAATGTAATCCGCCGCCAAATGAGCTTGGTGGGGCCGCGCCCGATTGTTCAGAGCGAGGTCAAATTTTACGGTGAGGAGATAGAGCACTACTACTCAACGCGGCCGGGTATCACCGGGTTGTGGCAGATCGCCGGTAAGAGCAATGACTCTTACATTAATCGAGTAAGACTAGACGTTTGGTATGCGAAGAATCGTTCGTTCTGGCTCTATCTCTCCGTTTTGATCCGCTTATTTTCAAAGCGGTAAATCTACATAGATAGTGACGATCGGGCCTTAGCTTCCGGCCGGGCCTTCTTCCGGTGGCCTTGCCATACTGGCAGGACTACTGGGCGATTCATGCCGCTGAGTTACACCACCATTACACGCACCTCGCACCGTGGACCTTCATCGTAAGGAAGGCTATGGCATGACCATCGCGACGCACCTCTTCTATCTGCATCTCGATCCGCGGCCGGCTATGCTGCTGCTGGGCAACGCCTTGCTTGCTGTCGCCGTCCGACGATCGCGGTGACGGGACCTGTTCGTGCAGTCCTTGGAGTGTCGTGGGGAGGGTTCGGCCGGTGCGCCTTGGCTCTAGCGGCTGGGAGCACCGGGTTGCGCCTGATGGGGCTGGTGGTGGTCTCGGTCTCGGGGGTCTTTGGGTAGTCCTTCTAGTCCGGTGGGCCGGGAGTGGCCTCTGGATTTGAAGAGCGTTAATGCTACGGACTAAAGCAAGAACTTTTTTCAATCGGCATGAAAATTTTTCGGGTGGTGGGGTTCGGGCATCGATGATGTCCGCATATTGCGGAATCAAGAGGTGCGCTGGCTTGAGCAATCGATGGCGACAGGCGTTGGAGGGGCGTTCGGTGGCGGCAATCTATGTAGGGTCAATGTAGAGCTGATGTAGGGTGGCACCCCAAAAAAGCCTAGGGATTCCCTGGGTTTATGTAGGCTGTGTAGCCTATGTAGGGGTTTCAAAATTTAACTTTCTATGGGCTAACAATTGCCCTTTATGAGCAATAGGTCTCTGTGAAAAGAGAATATGGCCGATACCCTACATAGGCTACATCGTTGCAAAGTCTACTTAAAATACACTTACAAAATAATGGCTTGCCAGACAATGCGGTATCAACACCCCTACATTTGCCCTACATTATGCCTACATTGCCCTACATGCGGCTGCGCTGATGGGTCAGGCAGCCTTGCGAGGGTTATTCTACTGCGGTGAAATCGCCCTCTGCCGGGATGAGTGCGAAACCCAGGAACATCGCGCCGCCAGCCTCCCGCTTATGGCTGATACCGGCAATCTTCGTCAGTGCAGTCTTTAGCGTTGTCGAGTCGATGCCATGCTTGTTCTGCTCCGCCAGCCACCTATTGTAACTGAGAAGCACCTCCGAAGCCTTGGCCCTGAGGGATAGCCCGACTGCGCAGCACTCCTCCATCCATTGCCCGAATGTATCCTGATCCTCGAAATAAGCATCGGTAGCCCGTGTCATAGCCCGAGGCGTCTGCGGAAGCATGTGCCCATTCTTATAGACGATCGCAGCCGTGCGGATCATCCTGAAGAGGATGCCCTCAAGCTCTCCCCCGTTGACGATACGCTCCTCAATATTAAGGTCCCTTACCAGCGGCTTTTCGGTTGCCGCGATGATCAGGGTCCGGCGCTTCATCGCGTCATCCTGCGGCGGATTTTTGGGAATGTTGTTCGTCGCGACGATGAAGGATCCTTCGGCGATGAAATGATCATCATCGTGGTGCATCTTATTAGCTTGCACCTTGTCCCCACCGGTGAGTGCCTTGAGCTGAGCCTCGTGCCACTTCTCATTCTCTGAGATCTCTGAGATGAACCATAGGCGTTTGCCTTTTAGATCCCGAAGTGCCGTCTTATGGTCTTTCTTTCCGCTTTCCAGAATGAGTTCGCGTCTTGCTTCCAAGGCATAGCTACCTACAACCCGCTGGATAGTGCGGCAGAATGATCCCTTTCCGTTGCCGCCCGGTCCGTGGATGATCAGGAAGTTGTGCCCGATAGGGTTGCCTAGCAGAAGGTAACCTAGATAGTGCCAGAGCCAGTCTACCACGTTCGGATCATGGCCACACATAAGATCCACAACCCTGTCAAACTCCGGTGTCGGCACGTCACGCGGCGCGACATCTGTCCGACGCATCTCTAGCAGCCGGCGCTGCGTATCTATCTCGACCTTTGAGCCATTCCGCAGATCGTAGGCTCCATCGGGAGTCTGAAGATAGAATCGGTTCGTGTGGTCTGCTGGATATCGGTAGCCGAGATCGTCGCGGAGTAGTCTTTCAACGGCGTCAACACGGTGGGCTGACATGAGGGTCGTCAGAGTCCCCTCCGGATGCTGCGAGAAGTGTTTTTCCACATGAGATTGAATGCCCATTCGGATCCACGTCCTAGCGACACGGTCGCCGCCCGGATATGACCATGCAAGCTCCTCACCTTGCCATACGATCCATCGCCTTTCATCCTCAAGGTACAGGGCGCGGGCTACCATCGACTTCTTCACCGCTTCCGCGATGCACATATCTGATCCGTAGGTGACGATGTCACCGGGCTTGGGCGCACGCGGCCGATTCGGGTCCCCCATTGCATCCTCGGACAGATACCCATTTTCGTCCGAGGGCATGATCTTCGTCTTCGGCACCTGAGGTGGCACCAGAGGCTTAGTGGAGGCGGCAGGCACCACCACTGCTGCTGCCTTCGCAGGGGCGCCTGGGGTCGTCTTCCTGGCCCTTCTGGGGGTTTGCGGAAGGACGATTACCTGTGCGGTGCTGGGTCTACTCTTCGGAGCCGCAGAAGTAGCAGAAGTTGTGGGGGTGTTATCTTCGTCTGGCCACGACAGTATTGACAAATTGTCGGTTTTTTGATAGGAGTTACTTGAGGCGTTAGGCATATAAGGCAGGCGTTTCTTTAAGTTGTTTGTTGATGATCTGGTTTATACTTAGAAGCGCCGGGGAGCCAAAGGCCTCGGCGCTTTTTCTTTGTCTGGCTCACGAGATTCCGAGACCTCTGGCCCTAAGGGCCGCAAGAACTAGCAATTTGATCGCGGCTGTCTCACTGATCCTCCCGTTTTTATAACGGAAGTCTTCAAGCTTCTTGCGTAGCTCGGGTTCCCGTGACAGATCAATATTGATCCGATTCTCAAGGGAGACTGGCTTATTAGGCATCTTTGCCAAGTTCCTTGATTCCCTCATGCAGAAGCATCTGGAGGACCTTGCCAAGGCTCTTGATTTTGACTTGATTCTTCACAAATTCGACTCGGTCGAACACTTCGGGTCCGAGGTCCACCGCTTTGCGATGCGGTCTTTTAGGGGGCGTCAAAAGTTAGGCTGACTTTTCGTTGGTGGGGTCGAACCATTCGACCCCTTGTCAATCCGAACCATGACACAGTTACTATTCATCGCCTATAGTAGTCGTAACATTCACTCCACAACTCTGTCCCGCGCGATCATCGGTGCTGCCAGCATTGACTCAGTCTCTTGCTTACCTTTCCGTTCTGATCATACAACTCTGTTGTATTGACTATTGGTCTGGCAGGCTCAACGGCCGAAGCGGGGCTCGCGTCGCTGGCCCCGGTTCCTCGGAGGTGGTGATGCCATGGGCCGGGCCGGTGGGTCTCTCCACTCAAGCTCCCGGCCACCGTCCGTGATAGGCATCCATGAGCCGTCGACCTTGGAGCGCGCCCACAGGAAGTTACCCTTTGCATCGAAGGTATCACCGGGTGGGTTGGCTATGGCACCGGCAGGGACCCACTCTTGGCGCACCACCTTCTTTGGTGAGATAAGCCTGAAGATGAGGTATACCCACCGGCACAGAATGAGCCCGCAGACGCAGAGGAAGACGATGTCGAAGCCATCGAGGTATGCCGGCAGATAGGCCGGGTTGATCGCGGTCACCACGAAGCCGACGACCATGATCAGGACACCGATCGCGATGCTGAAGACCTTGACACCGACGAAAAGAAACTTCCACCTGAACCAAGCGTTCACATAATCAATATCTTGCCCGTTTTGGTATCGGCCCATCGTCATCTGCGTCCCTTCATATCAATAATCACTAGGCCACAACTTCAGATAAGGTGCGTGTACCCTAGGCGCTTTTGGAGCTTAGGAGTTATCGTAGGAAGATCAACACAACAGAAACGCTGATTTCCTACTAGATGACTCTACTTTCACATCCAAAATACTATCAACCCTATCCGCCGCTCGACCCGTGGTCCGAACCGAATTCCCATTGGAACCTGACTGATCAGCGCGGCCGACCTGTCTGGATATGCCGCAAAGTCTTCCAGGCCTTTCGCGAGCCGTCTTGGCGGACTCCGGGCACTCGTGTGCTCTGGGAGCTGACCAACATGTATGAAAACGGTCCTGCACCGCTTGGCGTGAAGCGCGCCGTGGTAGCGGCCATGAATCGCCTCGGCCTACGGTATCGTTTTCGTCTTGAGAACATCGACGGGACCGACTCATGGTGGATCATTCGCGAGCCGCGTCTCAGGCGACTACCGGCAGTCGTCCGGCGCCAGCAGATAGAATTGGCCGAGCGCGCCAAGCATTGCCACGATCTGGAAGAGGCCCGCGACATCATTGCCGAACGCGACCGGCTGGACGAGGATATCCGAACGGGCCGCATCCCGTATCCCGGCGCCGGACGCCAGCCGGCGAAGGCCACAAAAAACCGCTGGGAGTCCCTGCCGGTCGGCGAGATCGAACTGCGGGATGATGTTCCGGCGCGGTTGCATGCGTCGTTCGCTAGTTGGGCAAAGACACGCCACCTCACCGATGCCCGTATCTCATGCGTCAGGCTCGGGAACGGTAAGACGGCCGTGCAGCGCATCAACTAGCTATCGCGATGGATGACAACCCACTGCAGGGGCCTGGCATGCTGTCACCGGAAGCATTCGAGGAACTGACCCTTGCGGGTGCCTACCTCGCACAACTACTTGAGGATGCGCCGCTACCACGCACCTATGAGATTGCAGCGGGTATGGCCGAGCCGGCGCTACGGGTGGCCCTGGCTGATCCGCAGGGCTATTGGGGCCTCCTGCCCCATGTTGAGCGGCTTGCAGCCCAGGGCATGAGCCTGAGGCAGATCGCTGAGCGGCTAGGCCTTTCGCAGGGCGCTTTCCGGGAGGCATGGATATTCTTGCCTGAGGTGAGACTAGCCATCACCGGAGGGCATGCCCGTGGCATTGACGATGCTTCCAGGACAATCGCCATCAATATCGATAAGGGCGACACAGCGAGCGCGATATTCTTGCTCAAAACTAAAGGGGATTATGTGTCGGCCACGAACAAGCAGGCCCCCGCCGTCGTCGTCGACATCGGGTCACAACCGGCAGTAGTCACCATTGCTGCCATTGATGACATTCGCGGCCGGATGGCAGCCCTTGCCGATGAAACTGATTACGCTGATGAATGATTGTTGATCGCCCCCTCCCGTTGGGTATGCTTTTCCGTGAGTTAGTCTGTACAGAGAGAAGCAGCTACGGAGAGAAGCGAAATATGAAGGAGTGGGGGGCGCCGAGCAGGGAGGGCGGCAAAGGTAGTGGTGAACAGCGATAGTCGAGCACCGCGCGCTCAGCCCTCTGAGCGAAAGCCTGAAGAGCAGGATCACTTGCAACGCGGCTTCTATCGGAATTTGCCACTTGGGCTCGGACCACATCACCGGTCCTGTCCGTTGTCACATCCAAGACTACGCTTAGCTCCTGCACTCCGCCGACACCTGAGTCGATCGTCCAACAAGCGCGGACTTTGTCACCGATTGCGCCGCGCTGAGCTGCGGTAAGCAGCGCCGTGGCATACTTTTGGTGGGCTACATTGCCTTGCCGAAGGGTAGAAAGACTCGTGTCCACGGTCGCGGAACTTGGCTCGGCTTGGTCAGTGGGAGGCACGCTCTGGTCAGTCATAGAGCTACTCACCGAATTGCCATTCAGTGCCTGCAACGGTGCTAGGTCTCCAGCAGCTGATGTAAACGATACGTAGGCAGCGAACGCGATATTGTGGGGAATTGCATTGTTGGAAGTATCTTTGCAAACGGCGACCACTGCCAGGAAGAGAGGAATGAGGCCGCCAGATAAGCTACTAAGTCCGTTGGAGGTTCGGACGTTGTTAAGCTGGGCGAAGTGGCCCGCAGCCTCTTCATCTGCACGGGCTATGATGGCGACCGCAGGGATATTGGGCTCTATGCCAGAAACTTGCTTCGCTTGCGCGTCGTCGGGGTGAGAGGCCATGTAGTCGTTATACGCAGCCTGTGCGGTCATTAAATCGGAACAGGAGACATCGGCTGCCTCACCGGCAATCCCTAGTCTTGCCATTTGCTTTTCAAAGCCCTGGCTTCCTGCTCCCGTATCCGCCGCACGCGCGGACGACTGAGTTCCCCAGCCGATCGCCACCAGAGCGCAGAGTGTCAGGGCCGCTTCGCGCATCGTCATCTCTCCGCTGGACAAAACAAGTATAAAACATCCGCAAAATTTGCACATGCAAAACGTGGCTTGCCCGGTTCAGTATGGGTATGCCCTTCGTAGACCAGTCTACAGATGGTTCACTAATTCGCTTTACTGATCCAAACTGAACCGATATAAGGGAACCAACCAAACGGAACCAAAGGGGTCTCCCGATGCTTACCCGGCTCTATCTCCGCGCTTCGACCATCGACCAAGATGCGCAACGTGCACGTGTTGCCCTTGAGACCTTCGCTGAGGAGCATGGGCTGACCATTGCCGCGCGGTATGCTGAGAACGAGTCAGGTGCGAAGCTCGCCCGGCCCGAACTGTTCCGATTGCTTGCCGACAGCCGGCCGGGTGATGTGTTGCTGGTCGAACAGGTAGACCGGCTGTCTCGCCTCACGGATGCCGACTGGCGCCGGCTACGGGCAGAGATTGATGCGAAGCAAGTCCGTGTGGTGGCTCTCGACCTCCCCACCTCATGGATGCTGCTGGGCGGCTCTAAGGACGACTTCTCGGGTCGGATGCTCTCAGCCCTGAACGGCATGATGCTGGACATGCTGGCCGCAATCGCGCGGAAAGACTATGACGACAGGCGGCGCCGGCAGACCGAGGGACAGGCAAAGGCGAAAGCCGCAGGCACCTACAAGGGTCGCCCTGAGGATACGAAGCGTAATGCGGCCATCGCCTCCATGCTGGCGAAAGGTATGTCGTGGTCTGCGGTGCAGGATGCTACGGGATGTGGTCGCGCTACGGTGGCGAAGGTCGCTGCCCGCGCCCGTGGGACAGTGGTGGGTGCCCCGTGACGGGTTGTGTGCTACACCCCTACCGTATTGCCTGTCCGTGGCCTTGTGGACTGCCCTAGCCCCCTGCATCTACATCTATCGATATAGAACTCTCACAGTATGCATCGGCATTGTTGACATTGGACTACATGACATAACTGCACTGCATTGCCACCATGAATGCGCATTCATGTCATAAGAACTGCATGGCACTTATTATATCGCATCACCTATATCAATGACACCACAAATCTATCTCATGCATCAGTATGTATTGCCGCGATGCTGCGATGCAATGCGCCGCAGTGATTACGCTTCATAGCAATTGCCGTGCCATCCACCACGCGATCTGGTTGTGTAGATATGCGTGGTAGGCGTGGGAGGGGTGCCATGCCGAGGAGATTTAGTTGAATAGTCAACCAACTGGGTTAAGGGTCGCAAAATTTTCCAGGCAGATTCATCAGGTCATACAACAATGTTGTATAGGCCTACACGCAAAAGAGGCCGTCACGATGTGGCGGCCTTTTCGCTAAAGGACGAGTCTGCATCTACTACATAAGCAGCACGGCCCTTAATTCATCGGGATGCTAGGACCATTCGGCGCGGTCTGCCCACGTCGCTTGCCATTCTGGCTCACCACGGGCGAAGTGTTCGTTCTTCCGCGCGGTCAGCGCGGCGAGGCCCCTGTCATCGCGTTCTTGAGTCTCGCGAAGATACGCGACTTCCTGCTCGAAAGCCGCACGTAGGGTCGCTTCCTCATCGGCTCGGACCTGTCGTCTGCGCTCGACATCGATGCGCTGGTCACAGAACCGCTGCAACTGCTCGGCCCATAGCGTCATGGCAGGAGTCGGCACTGGTGCCGATGAGATCACGAACTTGGTGAAAGCATGGCGCATAACGACGAATCGCGTGGACTGTGTGCCGTCTACCGCCTCAGCCCACGATCCCAGTTGGGCCGCATGCGCAGTCGCGAAGTGATACTCACCCGACCGAAGCTCGACATGTTGTGACCACGACATTGGTCCGGAATTTCGAGACCTCAACACAATCTCAAAGGTCACCTCGGTTTGCGGATCAACGTCCTCCTCATGCCGATAGTGCGGCGCACCGGTATATGACATTTGGACGAGGTCATAATTCCAAGGGTCGATGCTGATGGTATTGTTCTGGATGGTCATTTCCGGATAACCTCGGAAACCGCGCGGTCTACGAACTCGGCGAAGCTGGTTGCGTTTGCCGGGGTGAATCCTTCTCGCGATACTAAGTGTGCAGCTATGTAGGCCCGCGTCGGAAGGCCTTTGTGCAAGTGCTTCTGGTTTCCAGCAATGTCCTTCAGGCAGGCGCCAGTAATACTAGCCGCCATCTTCCGCAGGGCTTCACCAGATGGGAGGTCTTGCCGACTCATCGAATGATACCATCCTCAAGGAGCGCGACGACAGCATCGGTATAGATCGCCGCCGTGTTAGCATCGAGTCCAGCGTGAACGGTAAAGTATCGTTCTAGGCCCGCACGAGATAGGCCAGCAGCCTTCAAGGTTCGATCAGGACCAGACGCGATAAGGGTTCGGCAATGCCGGACATGCCCTTGCAGGGTCTTGCGAATGTCAGGACGCGGCTGAGCGAGCGCTTTGGCAAGGAACTCACTATTCGCCGCCACTTTTGCGGCCTTAGACATCGCGTATGTAGTAGAGTCGAGCATGTTAAGCGCCTTCACGGGGTGCCGCCCTTGTCGACTCGATTGATCGGCTTCGCATCGCGTTCACGCTGCATGTCGTCCCGCCGCCGCGATGCATCGGGATAATTTTCGTAGAGCTTCTGGACCTTGCCCGTATCAGACGGGAGAGTCTTGGCGTCGAGAGCTTTGGACATAGGAGAGTCGGCGCCAGCGACTAGGCGCAGGACCTCACGGAAATTGGTCATAGTCAGGTAGCTTTCTTGGTGTTGCGCGCACGTTTGGCGCGGGGCTTCGCGGTGGTCGGCATTGCGGTGTCAGTGACGGGTGCCAGGACGTCCAGCGGTTCGGATGTCACATCGGTAGGGGGTTCGAGATCAGCCTGCTCAGCGGCCTCGGCAGGGGTCAGCACGGCGGGATTATCGACTTGGGCAGCATCGCCGGCCATGTGAGCGGCAACGGCCTGTTCTGAGAATCCTGCTGCCTTCATCAAGTAAGTCCCGAGGTCATGGGAGAGCGTTGTGGATGTTGAGACGGTCCGTAGGAAGCAGCTTCCGTCCCATAGGATCAGCCTGCGGCGGCTTCCGTCTACAGCGGATGCGGCTTTCGTGGTAGCCGCCTTGACGGCCTTCACGATAGCAAGGGGTGCGATAGTAGAAGGTGCGCGGATTCGCATCCGAATACTGCAGGAGACCAAAGCAGATTCGATCACAACTCCGCCGAGATTGCGTACGGCTGTCCGCGCACCTTCTTCGACCACGTGGGCAATCGCATCGACCAGTAGGTCTTTGGCGCCGCGCGTGATCAGAGCAACCTCGTAGATCATGCAAGTATTAGCACGATCCTCACGAGAGGGTTTTGAGAGAGTAAGTAGGGTCATTTAATATATATATGCTGCGACCCGTGTTTTGTCCTATACTTATCGAGTAAAAAGTCGTGATTTTTTGATCTTTTTGTCGATATATTTCTTGTAAATCGAATTTGCGTCTCTAGTTACCTGAGTGAGTGACGCTTACGCTATCTTGTTATCGCCAATACTGTTGTGACAACACCCGCAATAACCACCAGCGTCAGTGCCACCGCCCATGCGATGGCCCGGGTGCTGATGATCCGTGTAGCCGCCATCTCATGAAGGGTATTGTCAGAGATGGTCCGCACAAGCGCCAAGCGCTCGTCCAACGTCAAGTGCGGCGGCATGCGGCCAGTTTTCATTGGGGTATTCCGAGCAGTCAATGTCGATTCAGGTTGAAGGGAAAGTCTCTTTGCTTAGTTGAGGTAACGTGGCAGCGCGTTTGGATGAACGTCACTGCAATTGATGAGTCGCACGAAGCGATCTGCTTCCTTCTCGGTCTTGGGGCTGCGCACCACCACGTAGCTGTCACTGGCGTCGTCGTAGACCACGACATGGAACACATCATTTCCCTGAGCGTCCTCGTTCATGGCCATAAAGACATACGCCTCAGACCACTTGGCGGGCCGCAGATAGCTGTCGGGCGCTGGCAGTCCCTCGTTCAGCGAGGGATTGAGAACCATCTCAACGCGACTCCCGTGAATCCGAAATTCGTATCGTTCGTCGTCCACACCAAAGAAGCGGTCTTGAAACGGTTCAGTGAACTCATCCGCCGGTGTATCCCAGCACGTCTGCACATCTGATTCCGAGACGAGGGTGATCTTTGCCTCCGCGACAGGAGGGCGATCGTCTTCAGCAGCTTGGTGCTGTGTCGTCTCACTCATCTGTCGTATCCGCCCCTCTGTATTTGCGGACACGATTCGAGCACGGAAAACTGAAGCCCACAAGAGGGAACTTCGTGGCAATCAAAAAGTCTGCAGTATTTATCTATACATTTTCATTGTATAGAATGAAAGCAAGGGGGTCGCGAAACGCTACCCCCCTTCAAACTGCAGGCGGCATGCAGCTTGGACGATGACGATGACGATGAGAAGGGTATCCATAATGTGGATACCCCCTCACTACTCGTCCTGGCCGACATCTGTCGCGTTCTGGATATCGGCAATCCTTCAGACGCTGCGCGAAGGCTGGATAGCGATGAAAAGACCACCCTCGATAATATCGAGGGTGGCAATATCAATGGGTTAACTAAGGGGATGCATACTACGGACACCCCTTCGACGACAGCGCCACTACTATAGAAGTCATGCATCATGCGCATGGAAGTGGGCAAGGCATGCGACTCTACGTGCAAGATGAGGTCCATAGGCGCAAGGTCCGGGTGCCTATGCGCAAAGGGTGAGGTATGCAGACAGTGCATAAGGTCCGATGCCATCCACCGATTTCCGCGCATAGCCCGGCAAAAGGTGTAGGTAGAGGTGTGGGTGGAAAGTTATGGCATCATAGCAAATGCTTGTAATTATTGATTAATTTATGGCCACTAGGCGGACACTCTCTCCGCCACCCGCCGCGCGGGAAGCTTTGCCCCTCATCGCCGATTCCACGACCTGTCCGCCCGGAGCTTAGCGGGCTGGCCAACGACAGGCGGATCGTAAGGCGACCGCTGAAATGCC
>Ga0310811_10003589_pt1 | contig 19538 bp, 21 predicted proteins | sample YCmetagenome_FD_207642 | JGI IMG/M metagenome (GOLD analysis project Ga0310811, IMG submission 207642) | Soil microbial communities from experimental microcosm in Duke University, North Carolina, United States - YC | ecosystem: Engineered > Artificial ecosystem > Soil microcosm > Unclassified ...
TGGATCGCACGCTGGTTGCGTAAGGCGTCCTGGCGCAGCGGCGCGCCGAGCGGAATGGTGGTGGCGGCAGTGCGGCCGATTGCCTCGGACGCATCCGTAATAACGCCGGCGGGCAGGGCGCTCAGGTCGCCCTTGACCTTGCCGATGTCCGCTTGATCGATAGTCTGGCCCTGCGCCAGCGGTGCGGCGGCTGCAATGTATTCGCCAAAAACCTTGACGGTCGCCGATACGTAAATAGTCCAGGTCGACGGCACGGTGCAGCGCAGGCCGACGGTGGTGCGCCCCCAAGCCTTGCTGGAGGGTGGCAGGAAAGCTTGCGGTGTGGTGCAGGCCGGCAGCTTCAGGCGCGGGTCGATGGCGCCGATCGTCACCTTGACTTCGCCCGGCAGCCCGGTTGCCTGTGTCTGCAGGAACTGCTCGGCGGTCTTGCTCAAAATGTCGAGATCCTGCCGTGGCGGCGCATTGTCGGCATAGGCGGCCTGTATCGCAATGCAAGCCAGCGCGGCCGTGACCATGTGCAAATAGTTGCTCATTCGCTCAGTAAGATCGGTAGGTGAGTATCGTCGATCATGGTACTGACTCGCGCACCCGGTAAAGCAGCGAATAGCAGCGATTTTGGTCGTCTTATCGTTTGATCGAAGTGACAGATGCCTTCGTATGATCGACGCTATACAAATCCATGGTCGGCCCGGATCGCGGTATCCCGGGCGCATATACGGAGGTCGAGATGATCGGAAAACTGGATGAAATGATGCGCTTTCAGGAGACGGCGCTCAACCTGCGCGAGAAGCGGCAGCAGATACTTGCTTCGAATATCGCCAATGCAGACACGCCGAACTTCAAGGCGCGCGACATCGATTTTAACAAGGCGCTGCAGGGCGCGCTGGCGCGCAGCGGCAGTGACACGGCATCGGTCTCCAGCGCACCGGGCGAACTGACCAAGACCACTTTTACGCACCTGTCGGCGAACGGCTCGTCGAATTCGGTCGATGGCGCGCCCCTCTTGTATAGCAATCCGGCGCAGGGCAGCATCGACGGCAATACGGTCGACATGGACGTGCAGCGTAATGCCTTCACTGATAACGCGATGCGATACGAAGCGAGCCTGACCTTCATCTCGTCCAAGATCAAAAGCATGCTAACCGCTATCCAGGGGCAATAATCATGTCGCTATTTAATATATTCAACGTTGCCGGCTCCGCCATGAGTGCGCAGAGCCAGCGCCTCAACGTCGTCTCCAGCAATATCGCCAACGCCGACAGCACCACTAGTGCCGACGGCAAGACCTATCGCGCCAAGCAGGTCGAGTTCATGGCGATCCCGATGCAGGGCGCGACCTCGACCGGTGTCAAGGTGAATCGCGTGGTCGAGGACACGGCGCCGCCGAAGATGGTGTACGACCCGCAGAATCCGTCCGCCGACGAGACCGGCCACGTCGCCATGCCAAACGTGAATGTGGTGGAAGAGATGGTCAACATGATTTCCGCATCGCGCTCCTACCAAACCAACGTCGAAACCATGAATGCGGCGAAGACGATGCTTCTTAAAACCCTCACGCTCGGCCAGTAAGAAAAGGATAGATCATGACTTCCGCCGTCAATAACAATGCGATTTCGCAAAATCTGCTGGACGCGATGAATCCGCAATCGGCCAGCTCGAAATCAGCTGCCGAGGCGCAGCAGGACCAGTTCCTGACGCTGCTCGTTACGCAGATGCAGAATCAGGACCCGTTGAACCCGATGGACAACGCGGAAGTCACGAGCCAGTTTGCACAACTGTCGACCGTGACCGGCATCGACAAGCTGAATACCACGCTGCAGGCGATGATGGGCAGCAGCCAGACCGGCCAGTCGCTGCAGGCGGCGAACCTGATCGGTCACGGCGTGCTGGCGCCCGGCTCATCAATGACGCTGGCGGATGGCAAAGCCATCCTTGGCGTCGATTTTCCGGCAGACGTCGACAGTGCGACCGTCATCATCAAGGATGCGAATGGCAACAAGGTTGCCAGCCTCGACCTCGGTGAACAAAAGGCCGGCACCTTGCCGCTGTTGTGGGACGGTACGCAGACCGATGGCACCAAGGCTACCGATGGCGAATACACATTCGAAGTGCAGGCGAAGGCGGCTGGCGTGAAGGCCGATGCCACCGCGCTGCAGTTCGGCATGGTCACCAGCATTTCCACCACGCCAGGACAGGACGCGAAAGTAAATGCCTCCGGCCTGGGCGGGATCGGTTACGGCGACATCCGCCAGATTCTTTGATGCAGCAGCAACATAACCAAGGAGAAACAAGATGGGCTTTCAACAAGGACTGAGCGGTTTGAACGCTGCAACAAAGAGCCTGGAAGCGATCGGCAACAACGTCGCCAACTCGGGCACGGTCGGCTTCAAGCAATCGCAGGTACAGTTTTCAGACATCTATGCGAATACGTTGACTGGTTCCGGTTCGAACGACACCGGTATCGGCGTGCAGATTGCGCGTGTGGCGCAGCTGTTCAGCCAGGGCAACGTGACTTCGTCCGCCAATCCGCTGGATATGGCGATCAGCGGCAACGGCTTTTTCCGCATGAGCAACAACGGCGCGATCAGCTACACCCGCAACGGCCAGTTTGAACTCGACAAGCAGGGTTTTATCGTCAATGCGGCCGGCGGCCGCCTGACTGGCTACGCGGTTGACGCACAAGGCCAGATCCTGAATGGCGCGCCGACCGATATCCAGATCAATGGCGGCGATTCGCTGCCACAGCAGACCAGCGTGTATGACGCCAGCCTGAAACTCGATTCCCGCAAGCCCGATCTGACCGCGGCCGGTTTCGATCCGGATGATCCGACCACCTTCAGCGACTCGACTTCGGTGCCTGTCTTCGATAGCTTGGGTAACTCGCATACCTTGCGCACCTTCTATGTGAAGACCGGTCCGGGCGCGTGGAGCGTCTTCGCCACCAATGACGGCGTGCCGATCGGCTATACGCCGCCGGCTGCCCCGGTCGCACTCGGTACCATGAATTTCAGCACTGGCGGCGTACTGACCGGCACCACGCCAAATCCGCTGGTCGCTGCGATGGCGGTGACGACCGGTGCGGCAACGCCGTTCAATATCTCGATCGACTACACCGGCACTCAGCAGAACGCGGGCGACTTCGGCGTGGCCAAGCAGTTCCAAGACGGTTTCGCATCCGGCAGCCTATCGGGATTCAACGTATCGTCCGACGGCACCATCGTTGGCAGTTACACCAACGGCCGCTCGGCTGTCCTCGGCCAGGTCGTGCTGACCAACTTCGCCAATCCGAACGGCTTGCAGAATATCGGCAACAACCAGTGGGTGGAAACCGCCGATTCCGGCGTGCCGCTGGTCAGTACGCCGGGTACCAGCGGACTTGGTTCGGTGCAGTCCTCGCGCGTGGAAGAGTCGAACGTCGACCTGACTGCGGAACTCGTCAACATGATCACCGCGCAAAGGGTGTATCAGGCCAATGCGCAGACCATCAAGACCGAAGATCAGATCATGCAGACGCTGGTGAACCTGCGATAACAGCATAGGCATTAAAAACGCATCGCACGCCGGTTGAGCCTGTGGCCACCGGACGCGATGCCGGGAGAAAACAATGGACCGTTTGATCTATGTCGCCATGACCGGCGCCAAGCAGATCCTGGAACAGCAGGCGACCACCACGCACAACCTCGCCAATGCGTCGACTACCGGCTTTCGGGCCCAGCTCGATACCTTTCGCGCGGTGCCCGTGGTCGGCAGCCCATCGCCCACACGTGCCTTTGTGGTGGATTCGACCGTGGGCAGCGATTTCAGCGTCGGCCCGATCCAGCAAACCGGCCGCGATCTCGACGTTGCAGTGCAGGGTAAGGGCTGGATCGCGGTCGAGCGCCCCGACGGCAGCGAAGCCTATACGCGCAGCGGCAGCCTGAAGATCAACGAAAACGGCGTACTGCAGACGCAGAGCGGTTTGAATGTCCTGGGCGACGGCGGCCCGATTTCGATTCCGCCCGATGTACGTGTTTCGATCGGCAAGGACGGCACGGTGTCATCTGTGCTTGCAGGCGACGCGCCCGGCACCACGATCGAAGTCGGCCGCTTGAAACTGGTCAATCCCGATGAAGCGAATCTGGTGCGCGGTGATGACGGCCTGTTCTCGACCAAGGATGGCGAACCCGCTGAAGCCGACGCCAACGTAACGGTGATCGACGGCGCAGTGGAGGGCAGCAACGTCAACGTGGTGGACGCGATGGTCAACATGATCGCGCTGTCGCGCCAGTTCGAAATGCATATGGAATCACTGAAACGCGCCGAGAGTAACGATACAAAAGCCTCGGAATTTCTCGCTTTGAATTGATGTGCCCGCGGGCACAATGAAGAGCATGTAGTTTGTCTGCCGTTCGCCGGCACTGGAGAAGAAAATGATTCGTTCACTATGGATTGCCAAAACCGGTCTGGATGCGCAGCAAACGCAGATGGACGTCATCTCCAACAACTTGGCGAACGTCAGCACCACCGGCTTCAAACGCTCGCGCGCCGTGTTCGAGGACATGCTGTATCAGAATCTGCGCCAGCCTGGCGCGGCGTCCTCGCAGCAGACGGATTTGCCGTCCGGTCTGCAGATCGGCACCGGCGTACGTCCGGTCGCGACCGAACGCATTCATACGCAGGGCAACCTGCAGTTGACCGGCAACAGCAAGGACGTCGCGATCCAGGGTGACGGCTTCTTCCAGGTGCTGATGCCGGATGGCACCACCGCTTACACGCGCGATGGCTCGTTCCAGACCGATCCGAACGGACAGCTGGTGACCTCCAGCGGCTTTCCGATCCAACCTTCGATCACGATTCCGGCTAACGCTACCGCGCTGTCGATCAGTCGCGACGGCATCGTCAGCGTGACGGTGCCAGGCAGCGTAGCTGCGACGCAAGTCGGCTCGATCCAGCTGGCCACCTTCATCAATCCGGCCGGCCTGCAAAGCATGGGTGAAAATCTGTATGTCGAAACGACCGCATCCGGCACACCGAACACCGACACGCCGGGCACAAACAGCGCCGGCATCCTGTCGCAGAACTACGTCGAAACCTCGAACGTCAACGTGGTCGAGGAAATGGTCAACATGATCCAGACGCAGCGTGCGTACGAAATGAATAGCAAGGCGATCACGACGTCGGACCAGATGCTGCAGCGCTTAACGCAGATGTAATTGCTGATGTAAGCGTAGAGGAATGAACATGAAACGCAATCTCTGGGTAGTCGCTGCTGCTGTCGCTCTCTTGAGCGCCTGTTCCACCACGCCCGACACGATCATCCAGTCGCCGATGACGGCACGGCCGCAGTCGTCCTCATTGGCAGCGCCGACCAATGGCGCGATTTTCCAGAATGCTGCCTATCGTCCGATATTCGAAGATCGGCGCGCGCGCCTGATCGGGGACACGATCACGATCGTGATCAACGAAAAGAGCTCGGCCGGCAAGGCTGCGGGCAGTGCGGAGAGCAAATCCGGCAAGCTTGGCGCGTCCGCGCCGAATCTGTTCGGCATCCTGCCTGGTTTCACCGGCAACCTCAGTGCGAGCGCCTCGAATTCGGTCGACTTCCAGGATAAAGGTAGCGTGACCTCCAGTAACAACTTCATCAGTACGCTGACGGTCACGGTGACCGATGTGCTACCGAACGGCAATCTGGTGGTCGGCGGCGAGAAACAGATCGCGCTGGACAAGAGTTCCGAGTACATCCGCTTCTCCGGCGTGATCGACCCGGCCACTGTTACTGCCGGCAACATCGTGTCGTCCACTCAGGTGGCAGATGCGAAGATCGAATACCGGACAAACAACCATGTCGACAAGGCAGAAATCATGTCGGCGCTGGCGCGGTTTTTCCTGACCGTGATGCCTCTCTGATCGAGGCGAAGGAAAGAACATGATCACCGGATCCTTGAAAAGAAGTTTGCAGATACTCCTCTGTGCCGCCTGCGTGCTGCTGCCGTTTGCATCGCACGCGGAGCGCTTGAAAGACCTTGCTAACGTTCAAGGCGTGCGTGAAAATCAGTTGATCGGTTACGGCCTGGTTGTCGGCCTCGATGGCAGCGGCGACCAGACCACGCAGACGCCGTTTACCGTGCAGAGCATTGTCAACATGATGCAGCAGATGGGTGTGATTCTTCCTCAGGGCGTCAATCTGCAATTGAAGAACGTTGCGGCCGTCATGGTGACAACTTCGTTGCCGGCGTTTGCACAGCCCGGTCAGACGCTCGATATCACCGTATCGTCAATGGGTAACGCCAAGAGTCTGCGTGGCGGCACCTTGCTGATGACGCCGCTTAAAGGTGCCGACGGCCAAATCTACGCGATGGCGCAGGGTAACGTGGTGGTCGGTGGCGCCGGCGCATCGGCCAACGGTAGCAAGGCGCAGGTCAATCATTTGAGCGTGGGCCGCGTGTCGGCCGGCGCCACCGTCGAGCGTGCGGTGGCCAGCAATCTGGGACAGGGCGATACCGTCACGCTGGAATTGAAGGAAAGCGATTTTTCAACCGCCAGCATGGTGGTTGATGCGGTCAACAAGCGTTTCGGCCCGCAAACTGCGTCTGCGCTGGATGGCCGCGTGATTCGTGTGCGTGCGCCGGCGAGTAACGACGAACGTGTCAGCTTTCTCGGCGCGCTGGAAAGCATCAATGTCACGCCGGCGCAGGTCAGCGCCAAGGTCATCATGAATGCGCGTACCGGCTCGGTCGTGATGAACCAGGCGGTCACGCTCGACGCCTGCGCCATTTCGCACGGCAACCTGTCGGTCACCATCAATACGCAGCCGATCATCAGCCAGCCGGGACCGCTGTCTGGCGGCCAGACCGTGGTTGCGCAGCAGTCGCAGATCCAGATCAACCAGCAGCCTGGCAAGGTCATTTTGCTGAAGAATTCCGCATCGCTGGCCGACGTCGTCAAGGCGCTCAATTCGATCGGCGCCACGCCGCAGGATCTGCTCGCGATCCTGCAGGCGATGAAAGCGGCCGGCGCATTGCGCGCCGAACTGGAAATCATCTAAACGCGATGACAGTCTCATGATCACGCCCGCCGACAATTCGTCCAACGACCTAGCGATCGATTCGAAGAATCTCGAATCGTTGAAGACGGCGGCGCGTCAGAATTCGCCGGAAGCGGTAAAGGCTGCAGCCAAGCAGTTCGAGGCACTGTTCCTGAACATGATGATGAAGAGCATGCGCGACGCGGCGCCGCAGGAAGGCATGTTCGACAACTCCCAGACCCGGCTGTACACCTCGATGCTGGATCAGCAGATGAGCCAGAACCTGGCAAGCCGCGGTGTCGGACTGGCCGACATGCTGATCCGTCAGCTGTCGCCGCAAGGCGTGGCCAATGCCGCGAATCCAGCCGCCGCGAATGCGGATGGCACGGCGATAGATGCGTCGTCGTTGCCGACCTCCGTCGCCAATCCGTTTATCGATCGCTTTGGCGCATTGCGTCCGGCGCCGGCCAACGAGAAATCGGTCAAGGCGGTAAACAACAAGTCTGCGTCCAGTCAGCCTGCCCACGTGCAGGCCTTCCAGGAGCGTCTCGCCGCACACGCGGAAGAAGCCAGCCGTACCACCGGCATTCCGGCCAAATTCATGCTGGGACAGGCAGCACTGGAAAGCGGTTGGGGCAAGCACGTGATCAAGCGTGCCGACGGCAGCAGCAGCCACAACCTGTTTGGCATCAAAGCCGGCCCTAACTGGAAGGGCAAGACCGTCACAGCAGTCACGACCGAATATGTGAACGGCGTGCCGCAGAAGCGAACCGAGAAATTCCGCGCGTATGAGTCGTACGCCGATTCGTTCCGCGACTACGCGAAGCTGTTGCGCAGCAACCCACGCTACGAAAAGGTGCTGGCCAACGCCAGCGATGTGAAGGATTTTGCGCAGGGATTGCAGCGCGCAGGCTATGCAACCGATCCGCATTACGCGGCCAAGCTGCAGCACATCATCAATCGTAATTTGTCAGTCTGACCAATATTCGTCGGACATGATGTCGGATCGCTAATTCAAGTTTTTCCGCGATCTGCCGTTCATCCCGATGTAGAGCCAAAGAATAACGACCATGCCAAATATTCTCAGTATTGCGCAAAGCGGACTTGCCGCGGCTCAGGCCGGGCTTGCGACGACCAGCCATAACATTTCGAATCAGGGCGTGGCAGGCTACAACCGGCAGCAGGTCATACAGTCGGCTGCGCCAGGACAGAACTATGGCTTCGGCTATATCGGCAACGGCACCAACGTCGATACGATCAAGCGTGTTTATAACAGTTTCCTCGCCACCCAAACCAGCGGTGCGCAATCGACGAAGAGCCAGTACGACACCTACTACAACCAGATCAACAAGATCAACAACATGCTGGCGGATACAACTTCCGGTCTGGCGCCATCGATACAGAACTTTTTCACCGCAATACAAAACCTGGTTTCCGACCCAAGTGGTGCCGCATCCAGACAGTCAGTGCTGTCTGCCGGACAGACGCTGGCAGCGCGCTTTCAGGGCATGGATACGCAGCTGCGTGCGATGCAGGACGACGTGAACGAGCAAATCCAGGGCAGCGTGACGAACATCAATTCGTATGCCCAGCAGATCGCGCAGCTTAATCTCGCGATCGCGAAAGCACAAAGTACTGGCCAGCCGCCCAACGATCTCCTCGACCAACGCGATCAACTGGTAACGCAACTGAGCCAGGAGAGCAAGGTCACCGTGGTCGATCAGGACGGCAACTACAACGTATTCATCGGCAACGGTCAGCCGCTGGTGGTAGCGAGCACGGCGAATCAGTTGGTGACGATGTCGTCGCCAACGGATATCGGACGCCTCGAGGTTGGCTACCAGAACGCGAACGGCACAATGGTGATGTTGCCCGAGAGTTCACTGACTGGCGGCAACCTTGGCGGCTTGTTCAACTTCCGCAGCCAAACGCTGGACGCGACGCAGAACTCGCTGGGCCGGATCGCCGTCGCAATGGCGGATACCTTCAATGCGCAACACAAGTTGGGCATCGACCTGAACGGCAATGCCGGCGGCGATTTTTTCAGCGTTGCGGCCCCGGTCGTCACGGCGGACGGCACCAATGCCGGCTCGGCGGTGGTTGGTGCCAGCATCACGGATGTGAACGCGCTGATGGCCAGCAACTACCGGCTATCGTACGACGGGACAAATTACACGGTTACCCGCCTGTCCGACAACAAGTCCGTTTATTCAAACACAACGTTCCCTGCGGCCGCGATCGACGGCGTGCAGTTCACGCAGACCTCCGGCACGATGGCGGCTGGTGATGAATTTCTGGTTCGCCCGACCATCAACGGAGCGTCCGAATTCAATGCCTTGATCAGCAACAGCAATTTGATTGCGGCCGCTACACCGATTCGTACCGGTGCGCCGACAACCAATACCGGTACCGGCAGCGTCAGCGCCGGCAGCATTGATGCTAGCTATACCAGCGCCACGGTCGCCACGCCGGTCACCTTGACCTATGACGCTACGGCCGGCACCTTCTCGGGCTTTCCGGCGACGCTACCGGTCACTGTTACTGTCAATGGCGCCACGACGACCTATGCGGCCGGTGCGGCAGTGCCTTATACGGCTGGTGCGACGATTGCGTTCGGTGGCGTGCAATTGCAGATCAGCGGCGCGCCGCATAACGGCGACACCTTCACGGTGAGCGCGAATACGAACGCCGGGGGCGACAATCGCAACATTCTTGCTCTCGGAGCGTTGCAGACCGCACACACGCTGCTCAACGGCACTGCCGACTACAACGGCGCGTACGGCCAGATCGTCAGCTCGATCGGCAACAAGACGCGCGAGATGCAGGTCAACAGCGACGCGCAGGACAAACTGCTGACTTCGCTGCAGGCGGCGCAGCAGTCCGAATCGGGCGTCAATCTCGACGAAGAAGCGACTAATCTGATCCGTTATCAACAGGCATACCAGGCTTCGGGCAAGGTGATGCAGGTCGTCAGCGAACTGTTCGACACCTTGTTGTCGATCCGATAGGAGAGAGCAATGCGCATCAGCACCAGCATGATGTTCGATATGGGGATCAGCAGGTTGACCGACCTGCAGGCGAGTATCGTCAAGACGCAGCAACAGGTCAGCACGGGGCGCCGCGTTCTGACGCCCTCCGACGATCCGGTAGCCGCCGCCGCTGCAGTGGGCGTGTCGCAGGCAATGTCGATCAACGACCAGTATGCGGTCAACCGCAATAATGCCAAGAGCGCATTGTCGGAAGAGGAAAGCAATCTGGCCGACGTGGTGACGCAACTGCAGAACATCAAGAGCGTCATCGTCGGTGCCGGCAATGGCGCGCTGGACGATACCCAGCGCCAGGACTACGTCACGCAGTTGAAGAGCACCTTCGACCAATTGATGGCAACCGCAAATACCAAGGACAGCCTCGGCAATTACATTTTCAGCGGCTATCAGACCGCGACGCAACCTTTCACCAAGTCGGCAACCGGTGCCACCTACAACGGCGACCAGGGACAACGCTTGCTGCAAGTGGCGCCATCGCGTCAGATGTCGGTCAGCGATTCGGGTCTTGCGGTATTTGAAAACAATTTGGTGGGCAACGGACATTTCGTCACGGCCTCTGGCGCCACCAATACCGGCAGCGGCATCATCTCGACTGGCTCGGTCAGCGACCTGAGCCAATTGAACGGTCAGTCGTACACGCTGACCTTCGCGGTGGATGCGACCACGGGTGCGACGACCTATACTTATCTCGATTCATCCGTTGTGCCGCCAACTCCTTCGGCGCCGCAGACCTATAGCGCCGGACAGTCGATTACCTTGGGCGGTACGCAATTCGCTATCAGCGGTGCGCCAGCGGATGGCGATACGTTTACGGTAAAGCCAAGCACCGATCAGAGCATCTTCACGACGATCACCGATCTGATCAACGCGCTTTCCACCACTGCAGTTGGCTCGACCAACCAGACGCGCCTGGGAAACAGCCTGAATACCGCCAACAACAATATCGACAATGCACTGAACAATATTTCGTCTGTGCGTGCTTCGGTTGGTGCACGTCTCAGCGAGATCGACGATCTCGACAACGCCGGTTCCGACCTGAAAGTGCAATACACGGACAGACTTGGCGACCTCGTCAACATCGACCCCGTAGAAGCCTATTCCAGTCTGGTGCAACAGCAATACACCCTGCAGGCGGCGCAGCAATCGTTCATGACGATCTCGGGGCTGTCGCTGTTCAATTATCTGAAATAAATCGGGCGCGCTTACGGCCTTATGGTGCGCCGGGAATCGGTGCAAAGGCGTTTGCAATCATTCCCATTGCATTGATGCCTTCCTGGATCAGATTGATGATGGGCGTCATCAGATAAGGCAGCACGACACCGATCATGACCAGGCCGACGCCGATTGTGACCGGGAAGCCGATACCGAAGATATTCAGCTGCGGCGCCGCACGCGTCAGAATGCCAAGCGCCACATTGGTGATCAACAGTGCCGCCACGATCGGCAGCGACAACTGCACGCCCGCGCTAAAGATTCGTCCGCCCAGTTTGACGATCTGGAACAATCCCTCGTTGGTAATGAAGCCGCTGGATACCGGCATCAGCTCGAAGCTCTTCGCCAGCGTTGTCAGCACCATCAAATGCAGGTCGGTCGCCATATAGACCATGATCATGATCAGGGCCAGGAACTGGCTGATCGCCGAGGTGCGCGCCTGCGTCTGTGGGTCGAAGAAGCTCGCAAAACCGAGTCCCATGGTCATGCCACTGATTTCGCCAGCCAGCTCGACGCCGGCAAACACGATGCGCACCGCATATCCCATCGTCAGACCGATCACCAATTGCTGTGCCAGGATCAGCAGGCCGGCGGCAGACATCGGATCGGTAGCGGGCAGCGCCGGCACGGTAGGTGCAACGATCACCGCCAGCAAGATACCAAGCGAGATTTTCACGCGTGCGGGAACGCTGACGTTGCCGAACAGCGGCGCGACGGAGATCACGCCGAGTATGCGCGTCAACGGCCAGAGAACGGCTGCGATCCAGGTGTTGAGTTCGGCACTGGTGAGCGAGATCATGGCGATGGTCTGGCGGTCAGGCCGGTGATGCGCGGAGAAGAATCAGGAAACGTACATCGGGATGTTGCCCAGCATTTCCCGCATGTAGTCCAGCATGACGGTCAGCATCCACGGGCCGGCAATCACAAGCACGAGAAAGATGCCGATCAATTTCGGGATGAAGGTCAGCGTCGCCTCGTTGATCTGCGTTGCCGCCTGGAAGATGCTCACGATCAGGCCGACACCGAGGGCAACCAGCAGCATGGGCGCGGAAATCATCAGCGTTACTTCGATCGCATGCCGGCCGAGCGACATGATGCTTTCAGGAGTCATCTTGCTTCCTCAATAAAAACTTTGTGCGAGCGAGCCGATCAGCAATTGCCAGCCATCGACCAGCACAAACAGCATCAGCTTGAACGGCAGCGATACGATGGATGGTGACACCATCATCATGCCCATCGACATCAGCACGCTGGCGACCACCATGTCGATGATCAGAAAAGGGATGAAGATCGCAAAACTGATCTGGAACGCGGTCTTGAGCTCGCTGGTGACGAAGGCCGGAACCAGTACGCGCAAGGGTACGTCCTCCGGCCCCTGCAATTGCTGGGTGCCAGACATCTTCACGTACAGCGCCAGATCAGCTTCGCGCGTCTGCTTCAGCATGAACTGCTTCAGCGGCGCCGCCGCCTTATCAAGCGCTTCCTTCATCTGGATCTTGTTCTCCGAAAACGGCTGATAGGCCTCGACATAGATTTTGTCCAGCACCGGGCTCATCACGAACAACGTGAGAAACAAGGCAAGTCCGATCAGCACCTGGTTCGGCGGTGCGCTCTGGGTACCCAGCGCCTGGCGCAGCAGCGACAGTACGATGATGATGCGCGTGAAACTGGTCATCATCAGCAGCACCGCCGGCAGAAAGGAGAGCGCGGTCAGCAGTAATAGCGTCTGCAGGCTCAGCGAGTAGGTTTGGCCGCCGCCCGCAGCCGGGCTAGTGGTGAATGCCGGGATACCCTGAGCCATCACTGCCACGGGGAATGCCAGCAGCAACAAGGGCAACAGGCGGCGCCCCAGCATGCGCAGGGAAAAATTATTTGCCATTGCGTTTGTCGAGGCTTTGCGCGAGCCAGTTGGAGAAATTACGCGGTGCTTGCGGTGCGTTCGGTGAGGCAGGCGTTGCTTCCTGCTTCGGCATGGTGGACAGCGAAGTGACCCGACCAGGGGCGACGCCCACCACGATCCATTGATCGCCCACTTCGACCACCATCACGCGTTCGCGCGTGCCGACGCTGACGCCGCCGACGATGCGGATGCTGGTGCCGCCGGTCGTTTTCGATGCGCTGAAGCGGCGCAGCATCCAGGCGCACAAGGCCATCAGGCCGAGCACCACGATCAGGCCGAACAACACCTGCAGCAGACTGCCGGCGGATGCCGGGCCGGTTGCGGCAACGGCAGAGGCGGGCGCACCAGGCGCCGCACTGGCTGCTGTGCTGAGCAACAGCAGCGGCAGGGAAAGCAGACGCAGGTTCATCGATTCAATTTGCGGATGCGCTCCGACGGTGAAATGATGTCGGTCAGGCGAATGCCGAACTTGTCGTTGACAACCACGACTTCGCCTTGCGCGATCAGGCAGCCGTTCACCAGCACGTCCATCGGTTCGCCTGCCAGGCCATCCAGTTCCACCACCGAGCCCTGCGCCAGTTGCAGCAAGTTTTTGATGGCGATCTTGGTGCGCCCCAGTTCGACCGTCAGCTGCACCGGAATATCGAGGATAAAGTCGATATCGTTGTGCGTGCCGGTCTTGAGGTCGCCGCCAGCGAAATCCTTGAAGACAGTTGCGGCTGCGGCTTGCGGCGCCAGCGCGGACGAAGACTCCGCTTTTTCCTGTTCTGCCAGCGCAGCGCCCCAATCGTCCTCGGCTGCGGTTTGTGCGTCGTTTTCGTCACTCATTGCTCATCTCCTTGCGCTGGTTCGCTTGCCGCGTAGATCAATTTCTCCACGCGCAATGCATATTGCCCGTTCAATTTTCCGTAAGTGCATTCCATCACCGGCACGCCGTCGACTTCCGCCGTGATCTGGTCCGGTACAGCGATTGGAATCACGTCGCCGACCTTCATGTTCAGGATGTCGCCCAGCGTTACGCGCGCGGTGCCCATCTTGGCCAGGATTTCAACTTCTGCCGTCTGGATCTGCTGCGTCATCAAGCGTATCCAGCGCTTGTCCATCTCCAGCGTCTCACCTTGCATGCTGCTGGTCAGGATGTCACGGATCGGTTCGATCATCGAGTAGGGCGTGCAGAAGTGCATCTCGCCGCTGACCGGGCCGAGTTCGACGGTAAAAGTAGTCGATACCACAACTTCGTTCGGTGTCGCGATGTTGGCGAACTGCGTATTCATTTCCGAACGGATGTATTCGAACTCGACCGGGTAAACCGGTTCCCAGGATTTCGCATACGTTTCGAAAATGATGGTCAGCACGCGCTGGATGATGCGTTGTTCGGTCTGCGTGAAGTCGCGTCCTTCGACACGCGTGTGAAAGCGGCCATCGCCGCCGAACAGGTTGTCGACCAGCAGGAATACCAGATTCGGGTCCAGCACGATCAAGCCGGTGCCGCGCAACGGCTTGATATGAATCAGGTTCAGGTTGGTCGGCACCACCAGGTTGCGGATGAACTCGCTGTACTTCGATACACGCACCGGACTGATCGACACTTCTGCAGTGCGATGCAGGAAGTTAAACAGGCCGATACGAAACAGGCGCGCGAAGCGCTCGTTGATGATCTCGAGCGTCGGCATGCGGCCGCGCACGATACGTTCCTGTGTCGCGAGATTGTAGGGGCGCACGCCATTGGAATCGTCTTTCTTCCCGGCGTCGTCCTGCTCCCCAGTGACGCCTTTCAGTAGCGCGTCAACTTCTTCTTGCGAAAGGAAATTCTCGGCCATGATCTGTTATTGAACGACGAACGAGGTAAATAAAACGTTGGTCACATTGGCTTTGGGGCCACCAGGTACCAGCGGTTCCTTGAAGATTTGAAGAATCTCCTGCACCAGCTTGTTTTTGCCATCGACCGTCAGTATCTCGGTTGATTTCTTACTCGACAACAGTAGCAGTAAACGGCTGCGAACGTTCGGCATGTAAAGCTTGAGCAGATCGGCCTGCGCCTGATCCGGTACCTGCAGCGTCAAATTGGTTTGCAGGAACTGCTCTCCGCTTTCGCCTGGCTGCAAATTCACCGTGAATGCCTCCAGTGGCAGGAACACTGGCGGTGCGACTTCTGCCGGTGCTGCATGCGCTTGCTTGTGATCCGCAGCTTTCTGGTTCATGAAATACCATGCGCCCGCCCCACCGCCAGCCAGTACGATCACCAGCGCGATCAGTATGATCAGCAAACGGGACTTCTTGGGTTTGCTTTCTGCCGGTTCAGGACTGCTTGCTTTTGCGGGTGCTTTTGTTGCCATCTGTCTTCCTTGAATACGGCAGCTACTGATACGCTGCCATTATTAAAAAAAAGCGACGGACAGGATGCAGGGAACAGAGAGGGGAACATCGCGCATATCTGCGTATTCGTACCCGCCCAGCGCATCGAATCGCCCGTCGTGCTTGTATAGCCGCGTGGTTGCGTGTGCCGGCGTAGCCGCTATTAAACCATTATTAGTAATGAACAACACCCCGCGCGCGAGAAAAACAACGGGTCTATTTGTGCAATAACGGTGGACGCATGCAGGGTGTGCTGATGTGAGGGCGTCTGGCGCCCGCGTGCGGGATCAGGCGAAGGTATCGACCATGCCGCTGCCGCTGCGCGGCGTTGGGACGTGTGTGACACGCGCTGTGGTATCGGCAAGCTCGTTGCTGCCCGCACGGCGCCCGCTGCCGCCGTGGCGCGCTTCGTCGAAACCGCCTTGTTGATTCGGCATGCCAGCGCTGACACTGGACTGGCCGAGCTGGATACCTGCTTCGTTCAGCATCTCGCGCAGGCGCGGCATCGAGGCTTCCAGCGCATGGCGGACTTCCGGCTGGTGTGCGACGAAGTTGGCGGTGGCCTGGTTGTTGGAAACGTTAACCGTGACTTGCATCGGGCCGAGGTCGGGCGGATTGAGCGTCAGCGTGGCGGTCTGCTCCATGCCTTTTGCCATCCAGACTACTTTCTGGCCGAGCGCATTGTCCCAGCCTGCACCGCCCACGGGCGGCAGCAATTCGTTGGATGGCATTGCATTCGGCGCGCTGCCCGTCGGCTGGACCACTGCAGCGGCAATCGCGGCGGCGAAGGTTTGTGGGATGCCGGCACCAGCCGTGGCGCTGGCGGCTTCGGGCAGCTTGACGGTCTTGGCCGTAGCCGCTTCCGCGCTTTTTGCAGCGGCCGCGGAAGCGTCCTTTGAGTCACTACCGGTATCCGCTTTGGCTTTATCCAGAGCGGAGACGAAATCCGATTTTTTGCCGACCGCATCCTGCTCACCGGATGCAGCGGTATCCGGATTGGCGATTCTGCTCGCAATGTCGATACGGTCGTTTTTCGACTTGATATCCCCCTTGCCGTCGACCGCGGCTGCGGCTGGTGGCGTGATCGCTGCCGCTGCCGTTTCGGCGGGCGCGGCCTTGGCGCTGGTTAGCGCAGCAACGAAGGCAGCGATGCCGGCCTGATCGGTCGGATCGAGCTTGTCGGTATCTTTGTCGTCATCTTTCTTGACGTCCTTGCCGGAAGCGACCTTGCTGTCCTCTTCGGTTTTCTTGCCGGCGTCTGCTGTCGTGGTGTCCTGTCCGTTGGCAGCAGTATCGCTCTTGGTTGTGTCGTCCTTGCTGCTGCCGTCCTGTTGTACCGATTTTGGTGCATCCTTGTTGCCGGCCGGTGGTGTCGGTTGCGCGGTCGCCGCGACACTCGTGTTATCGGCTGATGTCATTTCGCGCGACAACATCTGGTTGAACGATGCGCCGTCCGGATTTGGCGCGTCGGCCTTGCCAGGGGAGGGAGCGACGCTCTGCAGCAGATTGACTGGGCTGTTGACTGCGGAAGTGTTCATGGTGTTTGTCGCCTTCGATATATCGCTGTGTCGCGTATGGTCGCGTTTGGTCGCGTTTGTTGCCGTTATCGTTTGTACAGCAGTTGTCTCGCTGCGTGCTCGTCCATCTGTTTCTGGTCGCGCTTGTTTTCCTTCACCTGCTGCGCCTTCTGCGCGCGCGTGGCCAACGTGTCGTAGGACATTCGCTTGCGCTCGCATGCCTGCCAGGCCGAACGTTCGCGCTCCACGCGCTGGTGCGCATCCTGCACCACCTGTTGCTGGCCGGCGATCGCTTGCTCCAGCTTGGCAAGGAACACCTGGTAATTGTGGTAACCGCTCGCGCTCAGTCCGGATGTCAGGTTTTGCTGGAAACGCTGCGCGTAGTCTTCGCGATACTGCGTCAGCAACGTGAGTTTCTGCTCTGCTTCCGCTGCCGCTGCCATGCATTTTCCCAGCCGCTTGGCGGCCTCGTCGGTTTCCCGGACGGCCAGCTCGATCAGTGTTTCCAGTGCGGACGGGTTCGCCATGATGAAAAATTATAGTGAACGCATCACAATCCAATCACGAGAACAGCGTGGCAAGTTGCCCCAAGCTCTCGTTTATGGTGGCGCGCTCGGTAATATCTTGTTGCAAGAATGACTCAATTTGGGGAAGCAGCCGGATTGCTTCGTCCAGTACCGGGTCGGTGCCAGCGCTATAGGCACCGACGCTGATCAGATCCCGGTTGCGCTGGTAGCGTGAGGTCAACTGCTTCAGCTTGCGGGTCTGCTTCTGATGATCCAGGGAGGTGATGTTGTGCATGGCGCGGCTGATCGATTGTTCGATGTCGATGGCCGGATAGTGGCCGGCTTCCGCCAGCGAACGGTTCAACACGATATGACCGTCCAGAATCGCGCGTGCGGCATCGGCAATCGGGTCCTGCTGGTCGTCGCCCTCGGTCAGCACGGTGTAGAAGGCAGTAATCGAGCCGCCGCCTTCTTTGCCGTTGCCGGCACGTTCGACCAGCGCCGGCAGCTTGGCGAAGACCGAAGGTGGATAACCCTTCGTGGCCGGCGGTTCGCCGATTGCCAGCGCGATCTCGCGCTGCGCCATCGCATAGCGCGTCAGCGAATCCATGATCAGCAGTACGTCCTTGCCCTCGTCGCGGAAATGTTCAGCGATCGTGGTTGCATAAGCGGCGCCCTGCAGGCGCATCAACGGCGGCGTGTCGGCCGGCGCGGCCACCACGACTGAGCGCGCCAGGCCTTCGGCGCCTAGAATCTGTTCGATGAATTCTTTGACCTCGCGGCCCCGTTCGCCGATCAGGCCAACCACGATCACATCGGCGGTCGTATAGCGTGCCATCATGCCGAGCAAAACGCTCTTGCCGACGCCCGATCCGGCGAACAGGCCCATGCGCTGGCCGCGGCCGACGGTCAGCATCGCGTTGATCGCGCGTACGCCTACATCGAGCACATCGTTGATCGGCGCGCGTCCAAGCGGATTGGCGGCGCGCACGTTCAGCGGTGCCGAATGCGCTGCGTTCAAGGGACCGAGATTGTCAAGCGGACGGCCGGCGCCATCCAGTACGCGGCCCAGCAGTTCGTCGCCGACCGGCAGGTGGCGGCCGCGGTCGCTCGGACGGCGGCGCGGATGCGACACGGCGCCGGGGCGTGGCAGAGACTGCACAACTTCCACCGGGTATACGCGCGCGCCGGGCACGATGCCTTCGACATCGCTTTGCGGCATTAGAAAAAGTTTGTCGTCATCGAATCCAACCACTTCCGCTTCGATACGCGCGCCGCTCGGCAGCGGAATCGTTACTGCGCTACCGACCGCCAGCCGCAATCCGATTGCCTCCATTACCAGACCGGCTACGCGCGTCACGCGCCCCGATACCAGCATCGGTTCGGCTATATCGAGCAGCGTGCCGCAATCGCGCAGATATGCCTGCCAGCGGCCGCTGTTGCTGGCGGGCGTGAAGGGGGCGTCGGAAGTATCGACCATTTAGGATTCCAGCCAGTCGGCATCCTTGCCTAGTGCGGCGGCAAGGCGCTGCCAGCGCGTAGGCGTGCTGGCATCGATCTGATTACTGGCCGTCTCGACGCGGCAGCCGCCGCGGTCCATATGCGGATCTTCGACGATGCGCCAGCCGGCCGTATTGATTTCGTCGCCCATGATGCGTGACACGATGGCTGCATCCTCCGGATGCAAATGAAGCAGGGCAGGCTGTTGCAATGTCGGCAGATAGTGGATCGCTTCGCGGACCAGCGGTACGATCAGTTCCGGGCGGACGTTCAATGCCGTCTTCAGCATTGCCTTCGCCAGATCCAGCGACAGGTCCAGCATGTCGCTGGCGATCAGTTCATTGGCTTGCGCGACTTCGGTGCCAAACATCTCGGCAATGCTTTGCAGGATTTGGCGTTCCTGTTCGGCGAGCGCGCGGCCTTCCTTCAGACCGGCGGCGCGTCCTTCTTCCAGACCGCTTGCGTAGGCTTCTGCGTAAGCTTGCTCGCGCGCCTGTT
>Ga0310811_10003590_pt1 | contig 19535 bp, 18 predicted proteins | sample YCmetagenome_FD_207642 | JGI IMG/M metagenome (GOLD analysis project Ga0310811, IMG submission 207642) | Soil microbial communities from experimental microcosm in Duke University, North Carolina, United States - YC | ecosystem: Engineered > Artificial ecosystem > Soil microcosm > Unclassified ...
CACTTTTGACATGAACTCTTCGGGGCGAATGAGCTTGTCGAGCGCCGCGTCGATTGCGCGCTGGTCGTCACCGCACGCGAAGATTTCAGCTGGTATCTCCCACATGTCCGCCATCTTCTGATTGAAGCTCAGGATCTTGCCGCTCAAATCGACCACCAGTATCCCGTCGGCGGTGGATTCCAGCGTCGCACGCAGCAACGAAAGCGACCGACTGGCCTCGGCTTCTGCCTCGCGACGTTGGGTGATGTCCTCGATGAATCCGACGAGGTATAGCGGCTGCCCGTCGACCGACCGGACGATCGACACTGTGAGATTCACCCAGATGACGCGGCCGTCTTTTCGAATGTAGCGCTTCTCCATCCGGTATTCGGGCAGCTCGCCGTCACGAATGCGGCGGATGAACTCGAGGCTCGCCGGCACATCGTCAGGATGGGTGAGCTGCTCGACCTTGAACTGGAGGATCTCTTCGCGCGAGTAGCCCGTGATGTCGCAGTACCGCTGGTTCACGGAGATCCACTCTTCACCCAGTGTCAGGTGGGCAATGCCAATGGCGGCCTGCTCGAAGGTGGCCAGCAGCAAATGGCCGGGGCCACCAAGTGGCACGGCGTACTCGGCCGTCCAACCGGGAACCGCGTCGGAGGGCGTGAGCATTGTGGTATCGCCTGAAGTCGTTAGACGCGCCATCACAGCTCCGTCGTGCGAGTCGGCCCCTGAACGCGGTCGCGCGCTACCGCGCGCTCGCCGTCCTAATGTCGCATCCGGCGCGGTGAAGGAACAGAAGAAAGTTGTGTTTGGCGATAGCGGCTCATTTCAACTCGTCGAGCGACCGCAGGCTCGGTATGGTGGCCGCCGTCACACCAACGACGCCAAGGGTGACGCAGCCGCCCAGGATGACCGATCTCACCGTGCCGAGAAGACGGGCCGCCACTCCGGACTCGAACGAGCCAATCTCGTTCGATGAGCCGATGAAGATCTGGTTGGCCGCCGATACCCTGCCCAGCAGGTGAGGAGGAGTGCGCAACTGCAGCAGCGTAGAGCGAATCACTACGCTGACGTTGTCCACCATGCCGCTGATCACCAGTAGCGCGAGTGACAACCAGAACCAGCGCGAGAGCGCGAAGAAGATCCAGCACAGCCCGAACGCGGCGACGCAAGCGAAGAGTGTGGGACCGGCGTTACGAAGCTTGCGATGAACGAGTAGCACGGAAATCAAAACGGCCCCCGCCGCCGGCGCCGCGCGCAGGACGCCGAGCGCCTCGGGACCCGTGTGCAGGATATCCGACGTGAAGATGGGCAGCAGGGCCGGCGCGCCGCCGAACAACACCGAGAACAGGTCCAGCAGCTGCGCGCCGAGCAGCTCCGGCTGGGTGAGGAGAAATCGAATTCCAACTGTCAGGTTTTGGGCGATGGTCGCATCGCTCAATTCCGGTGGCTGCCGAACGTAGCCGATTTGCGCAAACAGTCCCAGCGCGAGCGCGCATAACACCACTTCCACGGTGTAAGCGAGATGGGCGCCCGAGAAAGCGTACAGCATTCCGCCCGCCGCCGGTCCAACGACCGCTGCAAATTCCCAGAGCGAAGACCGCCACGTGATGGCGTTGGTGTACACCTCTCGTGGAACGATCTCGGCACCCAGCGCCGTCCGCGCGGGTTGGAGGAAGCTCCGCGCGAGCCCGCTGACACATACGACGGCATAGATCGGCGTCACCGTGCCCACCAGGAATCGCCGCGGGTAGGTCGTGAGTACGAGCAACGCACCGCCGCAAAGGAGCTGTACGCCGATCGCCAGCAGCGCCAACAGCTTCCGGTCGTGGCGGTCGGCGATGTGCCCTGCGTACAGCGCGGCGGTGATGAAGGGCAACGCCTCGGCGAGTCCGACCAGGCCTAGCGAAAGAGGGTCCTTGGTCAGCGCGTAAACCTGCCACGCCACGACTGTGGCCTGGATCTGGGTTCCGAGCGTAAACACCACCAGGCTGGCAACGTACCACCGAAAACTCGAGATGCGCAGCGATATGTACGGGTCGTGTCGCTCGGCCATTCCTCAGGCGGAAACGGGAAGCCGGATGATACCCAGCACGAGCGCGTCGGGCAATCAGCACCGGTAGCGCATCATCGCGCGCTCCATTTTATTAAACTGCAGGGTCGAGCCGTCTCCCGGAGGCGAAAGTGAGCACCGCAACTTTGACGACAGCCAGCGCGACGAGACCGGAGAAATCGGAGTTCCTTCCCTACTACGAGCGCTACATCGCGCTCGTCCCGGAGGGAGACGTAGTCGCAAACCTCGTCACCCAGATGAACGAGACTCAGGAGCTGCTGCGCAGTCTGCCGGCGTCGGTGGCGACCTACCGGTACGCGCCGGACAAGTGGAGCGTCAACGAGGTGGTCGGTCACTTGATCGACAGCGAGCGCCAGTTCGCTTTCCGCGCGCTTCGGTTCGCCCGCAACGACGCGTCGCCAGTTCCAGGCTTCGAGCAGGACGACTACGTCCGAAACGCCAACTTCGATGGGTATCCGCTGGCGGATCTGGCGTCCGAGCTCGAGGCAGTGCGGCAGTCGACCGTGTTTCTGTTCAGGCACATGGACGACGCTGCCTGGAAGCGCCGCGGCATCGCGAACAACGCCGAAGTGTCGGTGCGCGCCCTCGCCTACATCATCGCGGGGCACGAGCTGCACCACCGGGCGATTCTCTCGGCCCGCTACCTTTAGACGTGCGGCGATCGACCAACTGAACTCGAGGGTGCCGCGACGGCGAACCTACATTCGCGCCGCGGCCGCTCCACGAATCAAAGCGTGTTGCAGTTCCTCGGATCGCCTGACTCGAATCCGCGCTTGAACGACGCTGACCTTTGCGCGGCAGAGCCGTGAGTAAATGAATCGACGTTGATGCGGCCCGTCGTCGCCTGCTGGATGCGGTCGTCGCCGACCGAAGCCGCGGCGTTCAATGCCTCGTCGACATCTCCCGTCTGCAGCATCTGTCGCTGATCCGTCGAGTGAGCCCAGACTCCGGCATAGCAGTCGGCCTGCAGCTCGAGGCGCACCGAGAGCTCATTCGCTGCCGATGGATTCGCTTCCTGCTGCTGGCGCACGCGCGCGTCGGTACCCAGCAGGTGCTGAACATGGTGTCCGAGCTCGTGGGCGATCACGTACGCACGGGCGAAATCGCCGGAGGCGCCGAACTTCTGCTGAAGCTCGTCGAAGAAGCCGAGGTCAAGATAGACCCGCTCGTCCTCGGGACAGTAGAATGGTCCCATCGCCGATTGTGCACCCCCGCATCCCGAGCTGGTCGAGTTGCGAAAGAGAACCAGGCGCGCCGGATGGAACTGAGCGCCGTAATTGGGCAGGATCTTGGCCCAGGTGTTCTGGACGTCGTCCAGTACGAACGAGACGAACTGGACTTGCTCTTCCTGCGCCGCCGAATCGGCGGCCGAGAGCGGAGCGTTCGTTGCCGCGATCCCGGGTTCGACGCCCAGATCACTAAAGAGATTGCGCCCGAAAAGCAGACTGAGGGCGAGTACCACGACGGTGCCGCCAATTCCCAATCCGCGACCCATCCCGCCACCCAAGCCGCCCATTGAACGGCGATCCTCGAGGTTGGGACTACGTCCGCCTGGTGTCCATCGCATTGGCCTTCCTCCGGAAGTTTGTCTTAACTCCAGAGCTGACTAGGGCAAAAATCCCGCCGCGATCAGGCGACCAGTACGGCGTTCCCCCGCCAATCGATACCCAGCAGAGCTTTTGCGATGGTCGGGTCGAAATGGGTGCCAGCCCGCCGCTTGATCTCGGCGAGGGTCTCGTCTATTCCGTGGGCTGGGCGGTACGGCCGCTCATGGGTCAGCGCGTCGAGGAAGTCGGCGACCGCGACGATGCGTGCCTCCAGCGGGATGCTCTGTCCCGACACCCGGTCCGGATATCCGGAGCCGTCCCACCATTCGTGGTGGCTGCGGGCAATTCGCTGCGACACCCGAACCAGCTCGGAACGTCCCTTGGACAGCATCCGCGACCCGATGACGGTATGTGTTTTCATCATCTCGAATTCTTCCGCGGTCAACGGTCCGGCCTTTAACAAAATGCTGTCGGGAATTCCTACCTTTCCGATGTCGTGAAGCGGCGCCGCGCGTCGAATCAGCTCGGTGGTCAACGGATCCAGTCCCACTTCCGCGGCGAGAAGCGCCGAAACGTGCGCGACGCGGCGCGTGTGGTTCCCGGTGTCGTCATCCCGGAATTCGACCGCTGCCGCGAGACGCTCCAAAACCTCGAGCTGCGACTGCTCGAGCTCGCGCGTCCTCTCCGCCACCTTTCGCTCCAGCTCCACGTTTTGTCCGCGCAGTCGCTTGTACAGGAAGTGGGTCTCGAGAAGGTTGTTGATGCGCAGCAGCACTTCGGCCGAGTCGAACGGCTTGCCGACGAAATCCTTGGCTCCGAGCGCGAGTGCGTGACGCTTGACCTCGGCGCTGTCGTCCGCGGTGATCATCAGAACTGGCAGATACCCGTCGCCGCTTTGCAGCATGACCTCCTCGAGCACCTGGAATCCGTCCTTGCCATTCATGTGCAGATCGAGAAGCACCAGGTCTGGCTTGAACTGGATGTAAAGCGCCAGCGCTTCGTCGGAATTGGTGGTCGATGCGACATCGTCATAGCCTGCCTTGGCGAGTATTCGCGTCAGGAGTCGGATGTTCTGCTCCTGGTCATCGACGATGAGTATCCGTCCCGACTTGTCGCGACGCTGGCTGTCTATCACTGGTTTCTCAGGCCGCCGTTGATGGCTTGCTCAGCACCGCGCGTACTGCGTTGCGCAGACTCTCGGCGGTGAACGGCTTCTGCAGGAAGTCCGTCTCCGCCGCCTGAATGCCGCGCCGCAGGATCTCGTTGTCCGTGTAGCCGGACATGAACAGTACACGCAGTCCGGGGCTCAGCTCGTGGAGCTCGTCGACCATGCCGCGACCGCCGAGGGTCGGCATTTCGACATCCGTCAGAACGAGATCGATCTCGCCCACTTCCTCGGCAGCGACACGCAGAGCCATGGCGCCGTCGGATGCTTCGAGTACGCGGTAACCCGCCTCGGAAAGGATGCGCTTCCCGAGTTTTCGGAGCGCCTTCTCGTCGTCGACCAGAAGAATCGTCTCGCGTCCGGTATGCTCGCCGTGCTTGAGACGCCGGACCTGCGATGCCTCGGCCTCGGCCGCTTCGCGCGCGACGCGATCTTCCGGAGATTCCTTGAGCGGCGATCCGGGCAAAGGCAGGTTGCCGGTCCCGCGATCGAGCCCGGTCGGTTGTGGCAGTACTCGACGGCTCGTAAGCAGGAGATTCTGGGTGATTGCGACCGCCCGTTCGACCGATGCGCGGATGTCCGCGGCCTCCTGGGTTGAGAGGCGATTGTCGCCGAGCATGCCCTCGATCAGATCCGAGTTCATGCGGATGACGGTCAAAAGATTGTTCAGCTCGTGCGCGCCCCGCCCAGCGAGATCTGCAAAGGTTTGCAACTCCTGGGTCTTGACGGCAAGAGTTTCCTCGGCCGACCGGCCCGCGCTCAGATCCTCGATCGCGAGAAGAATTGTGGTATCAGCCTTTTCTGCCGAGGGCACGAGTCGCGCACTGAGCCAGAGAACGCCCCGTCCGCCTTCCTTCTCGTCATGAATCAGCTCGAAGTGATCGGACTGGGGCTCACCGTCGAGCACGCGCTCGAGCATTGGCCTCAGCTTCTCGTCCCACGCGCGGCCGCCAAGCTCGTAGACCTTGTGGCCGACGCACTCGCTTGGCGCGAGGCGGAACATCGCATAAAAGGCTTTGTTGGCGGCGCGCACGTTCAGCTCGGGGTCGAGCACGAGCAGCGCTTCGCCGGAAGCTGCGGAACTAGTCATCGCACATCGTTAGGGTCTAACCGTCTCCCTTTATGACGACTTTGGAGGGGCATCGTATCGCGCGAGGCCGGCGACGGTGCGACCAAAAACCAACGGCGAAAAGAGTGAGGTGGAGGGTGCGAAGTAATAGGCAGGAGAACGGGAGGTGCGAGCGTTCGAGTGCTTTCCGCCCGACCCAGCACTACCGCACCTGCAAACCGGGGGTTGCGACGACTCGAAAGGAGAGGCGGGTTGGTCGCGTCCTGGGCCAGACAAAAAAGGGCCGCCATCCCTGGCGGCCCTTTTTCCCTCCGAGCGCGAAATTACGCCGGCTCTTCTATGTAGCTGTCGGGCGGCGTCGGGATCGGATCCGACATGTTGTAATCGTCGGACTCCATCGGAATCACCTTCGACGGCGTCTCCGGACGCGGCGGCTGCTCCTCGGGGATCGCCGTCACGGCCAGTACGATGCGGCGGTGGATCGGATCCACCTCGAGCACTCTGAGATCGAGGTTCATCGTCTCGTAGACGATGTCCGCCGGGCTGTTCACCGGCTGGCCGAAATTGAGCTGGCTCACCGGAACGAAGCCCTCGATGTCGTTGCCAATATCGACGACTACGCCCTTGTCCATCAAACGGACAACTTTTCCGCGCAGCTCGGTGCCGACCGGATAGGTCTCGCCGATTCTGAGCCACGGATCCTCGGTCGCCTGCTTGAGTCCAAGCGAGATTCTCTTGTTCTCGGCATCGACGTTCAAGATCACGACGTCAACCGAGTCGCCTTTCTTCACCACTTCCGACGGGTGCTGAACGCGCTTCGTCCAGGACATGTCGGAGATGTGAATCAGTCCATCGATACCCGGCTCGATCTCCACGAAAGCGCCGAAGCTCGTAAGGTTCCGCACCTTGCCGTTGAGACGGGTCCCGATAGGGTACTTCTCGGGCAGCATCATCCACGGATCCTGCTCCGTCTGCTTCATGCCGAGCGAGATCTTCTCTTCGTTCGGATCGACCTTGAGCACTACTGCTTCGATCGCTTCACCTATCGACACCAGCTTCGACGGGTGACGCACGTTGCGCGTCCAGCTCATCTCGCTGATGTGAACGAGGCCCTCGATTCCCGGCTCCAGCTCGATGAATGCGCCGTAGTTGGTGATCGAGACCACCTTTCCACTAACGCGCGTGCCGACCGGATACTTCTCGGCGACGTCCTTCCACGGGTAGCTCTGAAGCTGCTTGAGGCCGAGCGAGATACGCTCGCGGTCCCAATCGATGTCGAGGACTTTGACTTCCAGCTCCTGACCGATATGAACCATCTCTGACGGATGCTGAATGCGGCCGTACGACATGTCGGTGATGTGGAGCAGGCCGTCGACGCCACCGAGATCGATGAATGCGCCGAAGTCGGTGATGTTCTTGACCACGCCTTTGCGGACCTGGTCCTTCTGCAGCTCCTTCATCAGCTTCTCGCGCTTGCCCGCCCTCTCCTGCTCGAGGATCACCCGGCGTGAGACGACGATGTTGCGGCGGCGCTTGTTGAGCTTGATGATCTTGAAATCGAAGGTCTGGCCGAGCAGCTCGTCGACATTCGGAACGCGCCGCAGCGCGATTTGTGAGCCGGGGAGGAATGCATCGACTCCCATGAGATCGACGACGACGCCGCCCTTGATCTTCTTGATCAAGGTGCCGCGCACCGGCTCGTCGTTCTCGTAAGCGACGCGAATGCGCTCCCACACGCGCATGAAGTCGGCTTTCTTCTTCGACAGCACGACGGAACCTTCCTGGTCCTCGAGGTGCTCGAGCAGAACTTCGACTTCGTCACCCGGCTTGAGGTCGGGGAGATCCTTGAACTCTTCGAGCGGAATCGTCCCTTCGGACTTAAAGCCGATGTCGAGGACGACCATGTTGTCGCGGATATCGAGCACACGGGACTTGACGATCTCGCCTTCTTCGATCGAGGCCATCGTCCCGTTGTACATCTCCATCATTGTCTCGAGCTCGTCCTGCGAATAATCGTCTTCGTCGTAGAGCTCGGGCCGCAGGTTGGCAAGCGGACGCAGCTGCGCCTTCTGCAGATCGCGCTTCTCGCGCGCGGTCAGCGTCGTGCCGGTTTGGGTTGTTTGGTTGGGCGAGTCTATCATGTTGCTGGTTAAAGGGTTGAATACGTTCGCATCAAGCCTTTAAATGTAGACCGACCGCCCCTGCCGGTCAACTTCGAGCCTATGGAGACTGGTCGAGGCCAGCGGAGCTACTTCAGTCCCTTGGCGAGAAGCAGGATCAGCTCTTCGTCGGACAGCCCTTCGAGCGCGCCAACGGGCAGATCCATTGCGACCTCGCTGCCGTCGTCACACCTGAATGCGACCGTCACGCTCGCCGGCTTGATCCGTCTGTCCGGTTGTCCGCCCGGGCGAGTGCCTTCGAACGCACTCCAATCGAGGCCGGCCCGATCTGTAAAGCGACGCATTAATGACTACCTCCGAATGTCCCCTCAAAAGGAGCGCGTACCAGGCGACGGCCGGTATCAGCCGGAGCGCTGTTCGGATAGAGTCACAATCTGTTCCACTTGCTCCTGCTGAGTCAGCCCGGTCGTGTCTATGACGACGGCGTCAGCAGCGGGGACAGTTTGCCTGGCGTCGAGGGCGTCCCGCTCCCTGATCCGGATCGTCTCGTCGTCCAGTAGCCGCTGTGACGTCGGCGTGCCCCGCTGCCGAAGGCGACGCGCTGCGCGTTCGCGGGAATCAGCGACGAGAAAGATTTTCAGATCGGCGTCGGGGAATACCACGGTGCCCATGTCGCGCCCATCGACCACGACGTCGTGCGAGACCGCGGCGGAGCGGACTTTCTCGTTGACCCATTCCCTGACCCGAGGCATTTGCGCGACTCGCGAAACGTTGCGAGTGACGTCCGCGCCTCGAATCTCATCCTCGATCGCCCTCCCATCGAGTACTGGATAGAATGAGGTGCGCGCGGCGCGCAGTTCGACCTGTCGTGACGCGTTAAGCACCGAGTCTTCGGTCCATTTCGCGACATCGCTCTCGGTCCGGAGAATCGCCGCTGTCGCTGCCCGGTACAGCGAGCCCGAATCGACGTGCAGAAACCCGAGCTTCTCGGCCACCATCTGCGCCGTCGACGACTTACCTGAGGCCGCCGGTCCATCGATCGCAATGACTCGAGTACGGTGGTTCATGCAGTAACCCGCCGAAGGTCATCCCAGAACCCCGGATAGGATACCGCAACGCATTCCGGATTCATGATCCTGATCCGATTTCCCGATGCCGCAGACAGAACCCCAAAGGCCATCGCGATCCGGTGATCCCCACGCGGATCGATTACGCCGTCGAGGTCGCGTTTTCGCCCAATCACTCGCATTCCATCCGGGAGCTCCTCCACTTCGACTCCGACGACGCGGAGATTGTGCACCACGGTGGCGATCCGATCGCTCTCCTTGACGCGCAACTCTTCGGCGCCCCTGATCTCGAGATCGGTACCCGCAGCAGCGGCCGTGCAGGCCAGTAACGGAAGCTCGTCGATGAGCGAGGGCACTTCGGCGGCGCCGACGCTCACGCGCCTCAACTGCGACGGCAAGACGCGGACGGTACCGACCGTTTCACCTCCCGTCTCAGTTGTCTCCAGGACATCGATGCGCGCCCCCATCCTCTTCATCACCTCGAGGAACCCGGTGCGCGTTGGGTTGAGGCAGACGTCGGTCAGTAGCAGCTCGCCATCGGAAGCCAGCGCGGCGAGCGCAACGAAGAACGCTGCCGAGGACGGGTCCGCGGGAACGTCCACCTGGATCGAGGTAAGTCGTTTCGCGGGACGCAGACAAACCTGATTTCCATCATTCTCGACGTCGACACCAGTTGCGCGCAGCATCCGCTCCGTATGATCGCGGGACGGCGACTTTTCGGTCACACGGACCTCGACGCCGGCGACCAGACCCGCCAGCAGGATTGCGCTCTTCACCTGCGCGCTCGCTGCTCGAGTGTTCCAATCGATAGTCCTGAGATCACCGCCACGCACCGTCATCGGCAGCCCGTCGCCGCGCGCGAACTCGAAGCGCGCACCCATGTTGCTGAGCGGCTCGGCGATCCGCTTCATCGGGCGCCGACTCAGACTGGCGTCGCCCTCGAAGCGCGATGCGAAAGGATGCGCGGCCGCAACTCCGGCCATGAGGCGGGTCGTGGTCCCACTGTTACCGCAATCGAGCGAGCCTTGCGACTGCTTGAGTCCGCGCAGACCAACGCCTTCGAGCCGCATGTCGCTCGCAATTTCGCCGACCGGAGCGCCGAGCGCGCGAAGCACCCCCGCAGTGGAGCGGACATCCTCGGAGTCGAGAATGCCGCGGATGCGCGATTCCCCGATCGCCAGCGCGCCAAGTATCAGCGAGCGGTGCGAGATCGATTTGTCACCAGGCACCCGAACGGTGCCCGCGACCTTCAACGCAGCCACGACTCGAGCGCCGTGGCAGCGTCGGTTTTTTCATCCCGGTACTTCACAATTACTGGAGTCTGCAGCGAGATACCCTGCGCCTGGCCCCATTCGCCCTTTACTGCCCGCGCTCCCGGAACCACCACCGCACCCTCGGGAATCACAAGCGGCTTGCCGTCCGCGGCGCGGTGCACGGTCTCGCGCGGAAGGTCGAAGACCGGCGTGCCGCGCGTCAGCACGACACCGGCGCCGATGACGGCGCCTTTACGCACAACTGTCCCCTCGTAGATCCCGCAGTTACCGCCGACAACCACGTCGTCCTCGACCACGACCGGCGAAGCGTTGACGGGCTCCAACACCCCACCCAGCTGCGCGGCCGCACTCAGATGAACCCGCTCGCCTACCTGCGCGCATGATCCGACGAGTGCGTGTGAATCGATCATCGAGCCGGTCTCCACTCGCGCGCCAACATTGATGTACATGGGAGGCATGCAAACCACGCCGCTCGCCACATAGGCTCCGCGCCGGATGCTCGATCCGCCCGGCACCACTCGCACCCCATCGGCCAGGCCGAGCTGGCGCGGGGGGTAGGTGTCCTTGTCAAAGAACGAGAGCGTAACCCTGCCGCCCGACTCCATCGACATGTCGACGATTTCGCCGACCTTGAAGCCGAGCAGAATTCCGCGCTTCACCCAGGCAACCGCGTTCCATTCCCCGGACTGCGGATCCTTCTCGGCGGCGCGAACATCTCCAGCCTCGAGCGCATCGAGGAGCCGCCTCACCACTCCGCGCACTTCCTCCGGCAACGCCGCAGACGACGTGGACGAAAGGCTTTCGATGCTTCTCTTGATTTCGGCGATGCCGGTTGCGCTCACGCAGCCAGCGCTCCAACGGAGATCAGCGCCGCTCGTACCGTCGGCTCGAACTTCGCCGCAAGCGGCACCAGCGGCAGCCGCAGCGAGTTTGCCATTCGGCCCATCATCGCGAGTGCCGCCTTGACGGGGATCGGGTTTGACTCGACAAACGCCGCGATGGTGAGCTCCGCGAGCTGGTGGTTGATCTCGCGAGCGGCGGCGAAATCGCCCTTTGCGCACAGCTCGGTGAGCTTGGCGACGAGAGCGGGAGCGATGTTCGATGTCACCGACACGACCCCGTCGGCGCCATCGGCCATCATTTGCAGCGTCAAGGGGTCGTCGCCCGACAGGACCGAAAAGCTCGCCGGTCGATGGCGGATGATCTCGTCGACCTGCGCCAGATTGCCGGAGGCCTCCTTGACCGCGACGATGTTCGGATGCTCGGCGAGCTCCAGGGTTGTCGCCGCCTCGATGTTGCTGGCGGTACGCCCCGGCACGTTGTAAACGACCGTCGGTATCCCGACGGCGTCGGCGATGGCGCGGAAATGCGCGACAATGCCGCGCTGCGGCGGCTTGTTGTACATCGGCGACGAGTGAAGCAGGTGCGTCGCTCCCGCCGCTTCCACCTCACGAGAAAGGGCAATCGCCTTCCTGGTGTCGTTGGATGCAGCGCCGGCGACTACTGGAACGCGCCCGGCTGTCTGCTCCACGGTGATCTCGACGACCCGCAGGTGCTCGGCGGTGCTCATCGTCGCGGCTTCACCCGTCGAGCCGCATGGAACGACGAAGTGCACGCCGCTCGCGATCTGCCAATCCACAAATGAGCGAAGCGAGCGCTCGTCGATTTCCCCAGCCGGTGTAAACGGCGTGGCGAGCGCGGTACCACATCCGGCGAGACGCTCTCGACTCATTCTGTAAATGTATGCGGCGCCGGAAGCAGAGCGAAGCTATCGGCGAGGCGGAAGCTCGAGCACGTCTCGCATCGTAAAGACGCCTTTGCGGCCCACCAGCCAGTCGGCGGCCTTGAGGGCGCCCTCGGCGAAGACGCGGCGGTCGCGCGCAAGATGGGTCAGCGAGATTTGCTCGAACAGTCCGTCGAAGAGCAGCTCGTGGGTGCCAGGCACGGCTCCCGCCCGCACGCTCGTGATTGGAATCGGCCGGTCCAGCGCATCGCTGGCCGCCTTGCCGATGGCGAGTGCGGTACCGGAAGGCGCGTCCTTCTTCTGGGTGTGATGGGTTTCGACGATGTGGGCGTCGAAGTCATCGAGAGCTCGCATCAGAGTGCCGGCGTATCGCGCAAGCTCGATCATCACATTGACGCCAAGGGAAAAGTTCGGCGACCATAGAATGGCCGAGCCGGTCTCGGAAGCGACGCGGGTCACATCGGCTAACGACTCGTACCAGCCCGTCGTCCCAACGACCACCGGGATACCCGACCGCATGCTCGCAGTGATGTTGCCGACCGCGGCGTCGGGTTGACTGAACTCCACCGCTACCTGCGGATTCCCGAGCGACGCGGCCGTGATTCCCGATCCCCTCGCGCTCTCGCGCTCTCCAATCATCGCCGTAACCTGCCAGCCTTTCTCGAGCGCCAGGGATCGAATCGTCTGTCCCATTTTGCCATCGCCGATGATTGCAAGGCGTCGCGCGGTCATCGTGGGGCTCCGCTGAAGAACGTCTGGTGCAGCCGCTCCATCGCAACGTTGAGCTGATCTCCGTCGACTATCACGGTGAGATTGATCCCGGTCGCGCTCAGCGACATCATGTGCACCTTGATGCCGTCGAGCGCGCCGATCGCTCTTCCCATCGCCGCGCTATCGTCACTGATCGCAGCCCCAACGACGGCCACGATTGCCCGATCGCGCTCGACCGATACATCCCCGAGCTGGGAAAGCTCGACGACCAGGGATTCGAGGCCGGACGGATCATCGACGGTCACCGAGACCGAGATCTCTGAGGTCGCGACCACATCGACCGAGATCCCGTTTTTTTCGAAGATCTCGAATACCCGACGCAGAAATCCGCGCGCGAACAGCATCTTCGCGGCCGCAACCTTCACGAGCGTAATGCCCGACTTGCCGGCGATGGCGCTGACTGCGCGCCGCGGCGCGTCGAAGGTGATGCGCGTGCCGCCGCCGCTTGGGTTCCGCGAATTGTAGATGAAGACGGGGATGCCTAGCCGCACGGCGGGCGCGATCGTGTTCGGGTGCAGCACCTTGGCGCCGAAGGACGCGAGCTCCGAAGCTTCGTCAAAGCGGATCTGCGAAATGAGCTTCGAGCCTTTGACGACGCGCGGATCCGCGGTCAGCATGCCGTCGACGTCGGTCCAGATCTCGATCGCATCCGCATGGAGCGCCGCACCAAGCAGCGACGCGCTGTAGTCGGAGCCGCCGCGGCCGAGAGTGGTTGTGACGCCGTTGGACGTTCGGCCGATGAAGCCACCCATCACCGGCACCTTCCCCGCGCCGAACAGCGGCTGTACGACTTCGCGCGCGCGCTCGGCGATCGCGTCGACCTGCGGCTCCGCAGCCATGAAGCTGTCATCGGTGACGAAAACATCGCGCGCGTCAATGTGTTCCGCCGGGATCCCTCTCAGCGCGAAGAACGCCGCCACGAGGTGGGACGAGAGCTGTTCACCGAATGCCGCGATTGCATCGAAGCTGCGCGGCGTGGCATGTCCGAGCACCGACAACGCCTCGGCCAGACTCGCGAGCTCGTCGAAGGTCGCGCTCATCTCTGCGGCGACCTCGGCCGCCTCGGCGGAAGTGCCGAGCAGTTTCTCGCACTGCTGAAAGTGGCGGTCTCGTAGTGACTCCACGCCGCGCAGCGCACCGATCAAATGCCCTTTCGCGGACTGTTCACCGATTGCGAGCAGCGAATTCGTCGCGCCGCCAAGCGCGGAGACGACCACCGCGGGCTGCCTGTCCAAGCGGCCCTTGACGATCGCGGCGGCGCGCTCGATCGCGTCGGCGTCGCCCACGGAAGTTCCGCCGAACTTGACGACGATCACACGGAGTCGAAAGCGCCGGTGCTGGCAAGCAGCTCGGCGTTCAGCACCGACCCGCCGGCGGCTCCTCGCACGGTGTTGTGGCCGAGGGCGACCATGCGAAGGTCGAGGATCGCGTCGCGACGCACTCGTCCGACTGTCACGGTCATTCCGTTGCCGGCGTTCACATCGCGCTTGGCCTGCGGGCGATCGGGCGCATCCGTGACGACAATGGGCTGCGCCGGTCGGGTCGGAAGACCCTTGGTAGCAGCGTAGCCTTGCCAACCGCGCATGGTCTCGATCGCGGCCTCGGGGGTGGGAACATCGTCGAAGCCAATCGTCATGCAGATCGTGTGACCGTGCTCGACCGGCACGCGGTTGGTGTGGGCGCTAACCTTGAATCCGGCACTCGCTATCTCACCATCCTCGTAGCGACCAAGCAGCTTCAGCATTTCGCGCTCGAGCTTGGGCTCTTCGTCGGCGATATACGGGATGACGTTGCCAAGAATGTCGAGCGATGGCACGCCGGGGTAACCGGCGCCCGAGACCGCCTGCATCGTCGACAGAAAAAGTTGCTTGATGCCGAATTTCTGGTGCAGCGGCGCGAGCGCCACGGCCGCGACGGTCGCCGAGCAATTTGCGTTCGTAACGATGGCCCCATTCCATCCGCGCCGTTGCCGCTGGCAATCGATGAGGCCCAGATGATCGCCGTTCACCTCGGGGATGACGAGCGGGACGTCTGGCTCCATGCGGTAGTTCTTGGCGTTGCTCAGCACGAATCTGTCGGCCTTCGCGAACGCCATCTCCACTTCGCCGGCGGCGGTCGCGTCAAGCGCTGAGAAAACGATCGGCGCTTTGACCACACCGGGGTCGCAGGCGATTACCCGCATCGACTGCACCCGGGCGGGTGGAGGACTACCCTCGAGCCAGCGCGTCACTTCACCGTACTTGTGGCCCGCCGAACGCTCGGATGCGGCGAGCTCGGCGATCTCGAACCAGGGATGATCCGCAAGCAGCCGCACGAACATCTGCCCGACAGCGCCGGTGGCGCCCAGCACCGCGACCGGCCACTTCGTTTTGCGTTTTCCTGGAATCGGCGAAGACGTCATCGTGCAAGCAGGGTTTTGGCGAGCTTCTCGTAGGTGTCGACGCTGGCTCTCAGCTCCTCGACATCGATGTACTCGTCCGGTGTATGTGCAACGTGAATCGATCCGGGACCAAAGAGCAGCGGCTCCCCCCAGCTGGACAGGAGGGGAATGTCGGAGGTGTAGGCAACCGGGACTGTTTCGAGGCCTGGCACGGTCGCAAAGCGCTGCGCCGGGATGTGAGATCCGAATTCGACGTCGGCGTGACCGCGCGCCCAGTCGAGCACCATTTTCTTGATTGGGTCGACGTCCCCGACCAGCCGGAACATGATCTCAGCCTCGGCGTGCGCGGGAATGATGTTCGCCTCGGTGCCACCCTTGATCGTTCCAATGTTCACGGTCGTCTCACCGAGCACCGGGTCGGATGGGAGAGGCAGCTTTCGCAGAGTCGGGAGAAGATCGAGCATCGGCTCGATCGCCGAGCGACCGAGCTGCGGGTAGGCGGAGTGAGCTTCGCGGCCGCGAGTACGAATTGTGGCGCGCAACGAGCCTTTTGCTCCGCTGGCGAGCTTGCTCTCGGTCGGCTCGCCGTTGATGAGAAACCGGCTGGTGGTGCGAAGATTGTTTGCCGCGCGCGCGCCATCGGAGCCTTTCTCCTCGCCAACCACGAAAAGTAGATCGACCCGCTTCTCGCCATCGTCGATCAATCGCTGGGCGGCGACGAGCATCGCCGCGGCGATTCCCTTGGCATCCGCCGACCCACGACCAAACAGCCTGCTCCCCTCGAGGCGCGGCGGGACGAACGGTGGAACCGTATCGAGATGGGTCGAGAACGCGACGCCGCCGCCGGAACGCGAGGCCCAAATGTTGGATCGCCCGCGGGTCACTTCCTGCAGTGTCACATTCCAGCCACGCGCTACCAGCCAGCGCGAGACAAAATCAACGACACTCCCCTCGGAGCCCGTCGTCGATTGAATCGCCAGTAGCTCGGCGGCCAGCGACACGACATCAGTCATGCGCGGAAGTTAGCGCCGCACGTGGGGCGGTGTCAGTCATTGGCGACCGCCGCCGGAGAGTGAAACCCTCAGCTCGCAGCGGTGACCTGGGTGAACGCCGATTGACGCGCGACACCATCGACACCCTGCGCGTGCTCGACGAACATGTGCTGAAGCAAACGGTTCGCTTCCCTGACGTAGGCATCGTGGTGGCGCTCGCCGATGTCCCCGATTTCCTGTAGCGTGCGATTGCCCATCATTTTGCCCGCTTCACGAAACGTCTTGAAAGTGTCCTCGGACTGGCGGGCCATCACGAGGTCGGCGATTAGCCGCTCGTAATCGCTGTCGCGCGCCGCATCAGCGAGATCTCGCGCGACGCCGATCGCTGCACCGACGGCACGGTCCGCAAGGCCCTCGGCGCCGCCGAGCTGCGACTGAAACTCCTCCAGCATGCGCTGGTGATCCTGCATGTGCGGAATATGACGCGCGCACAGATCACTCAGGCGCGGATCGTCGGCCTGTGCTTCGTGATCGATGAGAGCCCGAAGAAACGTTCCGTGCTGCACGACGGCGTTGTGGATCTGACTTCTGAGGAATGCGCTGCCGTGGTCCATGCTGGTCTCCGATTGCTTTTTGGTGAACGCGAAATGCGCCGTCTGCCGAAGCGCGCGGCGCCATCCAAAGAAGCGAAACTTGTGCCCGAAAAAGCTTGCATCCGGCCGTGCAAAGTCATACTTTTAGTGACCCGAATACGTGCCGAAGCCTCGGCCCGTAAGTGGCGGTACCAAAGGAGTTTACATTGCCACCGATAAGGAGGAGCCTCAACAGTAGGAAGAAGGGAAAAACTGAGGGCAGGCGCACCGTCCGCATCAAGCCGATGGACCCGACTCAACTGTGCGGCAAAGGCACGTCGGTGACACGGCTATACCGGGTCGAGGAAACCTTCGAGCGCGGCCGGATACACCACCTCGTTTTTTTCGACAAGCACGGCTGGTATTGCGAGCACGGCAAACAGTGCAGTGCGGTTGGAGACGTGCAGAAATTCACGAGAAACAAACTTTAGCGACTAACAACGGATGGATGAGAGCATGATCGCAAGACAGGATGCCTACATTGAGAAGACTGACGTCTGGGCAAAGCTTTCCGCCCCCCTTCCCGCTGGTGTGATCTCCTGGCGACAAGACGGCAAAGTGACGGCGCGCGACGGAAAATATTTCGCGAGGTTCGTCGCGTACATCGAAGCCAATACGGTGCGTGAGAGACTCGACGCCGTAGTACCCGGCGAGTGGGACCTCACGCTCGAGCTATTGCCCGTTCTCGCCGGCGAGGACGGCGACGGATCGCAGTACTCCTTCAAGGCGCGGCTGCAAATCCTCGGCGTCATCCGCGAGGACGTCGGTACCGGCAAGGATTACAAGCAGGCGTCGACGGACGCGTTCAAGAGAGCGGCGGTACGATTCGGGATCGCGAACGAGCTCTACGCGTACGAGCAGAACTGGGTGGAAGTGGACGGCGATGGCAAGCACGCCAGGCCGTTGGAGGACCCACAAGCGGCCTACACACGCCGGTATGGCAAACCGGGTGTGGTGGTTGCTCCAATAGCTACCAATGGCGTGCCCGCCGCGGTGCCGACCTCGATGCTGACCGACACCGAAATGGTCAGCTGTCCGAAATGCGGCGGCCGGATGTGGGACAACCGGCTTACCAAGCGGAACCCGCGGGCGCCCGACTACAAGTGTCAGAATCGGTCCTGCGACGGCGTGATCTGGCCACCGAAGCCTGTCGCGAGCGTGCCGACGGCCGACGCGACGGAGGAGAAAAAGCTGGCATCGAGCTCGGCGTTGGTCGGGAGCACCGAAGAGGAGCTACCCTTCTAGTTGCCAGGCGAGCAGCTGACAGCAAAGCTTCCATCGCAATCCACCATCGCTGGCTATCGCGGCGCAGCGCGAGAGGGCGGGCAGAAATGCTCGCCCTCTTTGTTGGCGGGACCCTGCCTTTGGTTATCGCTTCCCTGGAATCGTTATCGCTTCCTTGGAATCGCGATCGCTTCTCTGGAATCGACTATCGCTTCTTTGGAATGAGAAGGCGCGCCGCCAGCGGATCCACACAGACCGAGATCGGGGATGGCGGCAGTAGCTCGCCGTCGGCCTGAGCGGGCATTGCCGGAGAAGTCTCGATCCGGAAATCCCGACCGGACTTATAGAACAGACACGGATCGGCCCCAAAATCCTTCCGCACCATTCGCCACAGAATTCGCATCGCGTCCCACAGGTTGTTGGGAGAGAAAACGCAGGCATCGAGCAAGCCATCATCGTGGACGATACCGTGCCCGAACGACACGAAATCATTCAGTACGGCGCCGAAGTTCGCGACCAGGACCGCCGAAGCCGTGCGCTCGTAAAGGGCGCCGTCCACGGTGAGGCGCAAGCTGAACTTCTTGTTTCGGATCACCGCTTTATAGCCACCAATCACGTACGCCATGAAGCCGAACCGTTTCTTGAGGCGGGCCGGCGCCTCTGCGATCATGGTTGCGTCCAATCCCACGCCCACGCCGATCGCGAAGCGGCGGCCATCGCCGAGCCTGCCGAGGTCGAGCGTCGCCTGATCGCCATCGAGGAGGAGCGGCACGGCGCGCAGGGGATTCAGAGGAATGCCGAGGGTGCGCGCTACCACGTTGCCGGTGCCTCCCGCCAGCACGCCAACCGGAGGACCGCGGTGGGCGAGTACCCCGAGAACCTCCATGACGGTTCCATCGCCTCCGAGGGTGAACACTGCGTCGTATTTGTGGGCGTTGTCGGCCGTCAGAGTTGCGGCGTGGCCAGGCGCGGTCGTCAACATGACGTCGCACATCACCCCAGCCTTCGAGAACGCATCGATCGCTTTTTGCCGGATCCGCGCGCCGCGCCGCGAGGCCGGGTTCACCACGAGCATCACTCGGGCGATGACAGGCCGGTTCGGTTCGGGCGTTCGCGGGTCGCTGCGCAGCTTCGGGGCTCGGTGGTCGGTCAACTGAACGGTTGCGAGATGTCAGAGAAGCATAGTGGCCAGCCGAGGGCGCACAACGCGCCCGTCGTGCCCGACGGAAAATCGGCGCCGCAGTTAACTGGAACCTCTCAGCTGCGCCACTAACGACTGGCACCCGTTCCGTTGCGACAGCGTACGACCGGTACGCAGGTTTGGCGAAGCGCTGAACTAGCTGTGCGAATGCTCGGGGCGGGGATCGAACCCGCATGGGATCTTATCCCAAGGGATTTTAAGTCCCTCGCGTCTACCGGTTTCGCCACCCGAGCTGAGGAGCGGGATCAGCCATCGGACCCCGATTCAGTCATCCGGAATACTGAGACCACCTG
>Ga0310811_10003591_pt1 | contig 19533 bp, 11 predicted proteins | sample YCmetagenome_FD_207642 | JGI IMG/M metagenome (GOLD analysis project Ga0310811, IMG submission 207642) | Soil microbial communities from experimental microcosm in Duke University, North Carolina, United States - YC | ecosystem: Engineered > Artificial ecosystem > Soil microcosm > Unclassified ...
GATCGATGATGTCATCCAGGAGACCTATACCCGCCTGATCGCAGCCGAGAGCGTCGCCCATATTCGCGATGCCAAAAGCTATGCCTTCCAGATCGCGGGCTCGGTGGTGGTGGACCATCTGCGCCGGATGAAAGTGGTGTCCATCGCCTCGGTATCCGATCTCGACCATTTCGAACTGCCCAGCGAGGAACCGTCGCCCGAGCGGCAGGTTATCGACCGTGAGGAATTGCACCGGCTGGCGCAGTTGATTGCGAGCCTGCCGGGGCGTGTGCGCGATGTGTTTACCTTGCGTCGGGTATACGGGCTGTCACAACGCGAGGTCGCCGAGCGGCTGGGCATCGCCGAGAGCACGGTGGAGAAGCATATGGCGCGGGGATTTTTGCTGATGCTGGAACCGCTCCGGCATGGCGGAAAAGACCTCTCACAAACGTCTAGTTTTGGATCAGGAAAAATCGGGCGCGATGACCGCAAAGACCGCACATCAGATTGACGCCGAAGCGGCCGGTTGGGCGGCGCGGCTCGATCGTGGCCCACTCTCGGCCGAAGACGAAGCCGCCTTGCAGGCCTGGCTTGACGGCGACGTGCGTTCTCTGGGCGCATTCGGTCGCGTGCGGGCGCTGGCCCTGTCCAGCGAACGGGCACGGGCGCTGGGTCCGGACTTCGATCCCGCGTCTTTTGAATCTGTGGTCCCCACACATTCAAAATATGTCCCGCGCCGGCGCGTCATGCAGGTGGGTGGCGCCATTGCCGCCGCCGCTCTGATCAGCACCGGCGGCGCCTGGCAGTTCCTGCGTCATCCCGGCCGCTTCGTCACCGGCAAGGGCGAAACCAAGGTTGTGGCGCTTAAGGACGGCTCGGTCGTCACCCTCAACACCGCGTCCGAAATCCAGGTCAATTATTCCGACACGGTGCGGGCGGTGGAGCTGGTGCGTGGCGAGGCGCTGTTCGATGTCGCCAAGAACAAGGCGCAGCCCTTTGTGGTGGCCGCCGGCGATACAAGCGTGCGCGTGGTGGGCACCAGCTTTTCCGTGCGCCGGATCGACACCGCGCCTATTCAGGTTCTGGTTCGCGAAGGCACGGTGGAAGTCTTCAAGCCCGCGCAGAGCACAAAGCCGGTCCGCATTTCCGCCAACAGCATGGCGGTGGCGCAAGCCGACAATGCGAACGCGATCGAAGCGATGCCGGTCCCCGCTGCGCAGGTGCATCGCCAGATGGCCTGGCAGAACGGCCAAATCGCCTTCGAGGGCGAAACCCTCGCCCAGGCGGCAGAGGAATTCTCCCGTTACAGTGATACCAGGATCGTGATCGAGGATTCCGGGCTGGCCAAGGAAGAAATCGCCGGCCTGTTCAAGGCCACTGATCCCGTGGGCTTTGCCCAGACCATCGCCATCAGCCTGAACGCCCATGCCAAGATCGAGGAGGGAGAAGTCCGTATCACCCGCTGAGGGTTCGGGCGGCGCGTGAAATATCAGACATGGTCTTGCGCCGTGGGAGTCATGCTTGGGGCCTTGACCCACAAAAGCCTTGACCCATAAGAGCCTTCAGACAGGAAGGCCGTAAAAACAGGCGTAACAGGGGGATTATGGCATCGAAACGCAAGGACCGGCTTGCCTGTGCGCTTGCCCTTGCGGCGCTGCCTGCCGGGCCCGCGCTTGCCCAACCGCGCGCCATCGACGTCCCTTCCGAGGAAGCGGCGAGATCCATTCCCGAATTCGCGCGCCAGGAAAACATCCAGATCATCGCGCCCGTCAGCCAGCTTCATGGCATCAAGACGCAAGCCGTCTCGGGCCGCATGGAGCTGGGCGACGCGCTCAAGGCTCTGCTGGTCGGCACCGGCCTGGAAGTGGCCAGCAATGACGGCGGCACGATTGTGCTGCGGCGCGCGATCGCCACCGCTTCGCCTGTGGTCGAGGCGCCCGACGGGGTCGATACGGGATTGCCGCCTTTCGAATCCATCACCGTCACCGTTACCGGCAGCCGCGTCATCTCCGACACCACCACTTCGCCCACCCCGCTGACCATGGTTTCGGCGACGCAGTTGCACGACACCACGCCGAGCAATCTTGCCGATGGGCTGAACAAGCTTCCAATTTTCCAGGGGTCTCAGACCATCGGACGCCCCGGCGATGGGAGCCAGAACTTCTCCAGCAATGTGTTGAACCTGCGCAATTTCGGCGCCAACCGTACCCTGGTGCTGTTCGACGGCCACCGCGCCGCGCCCTCCAACGCCGACGGCACGGTCGATATCGACGGCCTGCCGCAGATGCTGATTTCGCGGGTGGAGGTCGTCACCGGCGGTGCCTCCGCGGTCTATGGCTCCGACGCGGTGACCGGTGTGGTGAACTTCGTCCTGGACAGGAAGTTCACCGGCGTCAAGACCGACGCCAATGCCGGCCTCTCCACCTATGCCGACGCCATGAGCTATAATCTGGGCGTGGCGGCCGGTACCGATCTGTTCGGCGGCCGCGGCCATTTCGAAGCCGCACTGGAATATCGCCACCGCGATCCCGTCAACCAATCGGCCCGACCCTATGGTCCGCCGTCCGCCTATGCGGCGGAGGTGGGCACCGGCACCGCGGCCAATCCCTTCAACAGTATCGCCAATGGACGGCGGCCCAATTCCAGTTTCGGTGGCGTTGTCCAGGGCTGTGTACCGGCCTGTCCGCTGGCGCAGGGCACGCAGTTTGCGGCCGATGGCGTGCTCAGTCCCTTCTATCCCGGCATCGTTGGCGGCACCGATGCCAAGGGCAACCCAACCGCCGGCACCAGCAACCTGAACTCAGGCGGCGACGGCGCTTACAGCCCCTATGGCCAGATGTTCGACGGCTATCACCAGGGCACTGCGTTTGGCCGTTTCAGCTACGACCTGGCCGATAACGTCACCTTCTATGTTCAGGGCCAGGGCTCGGAAGCCTACAGTTTTGGCTGGTACTTCCCGCAGAAGATTCAGCCAGGCGCGGGCCAGGCGGACCTGTTCTACAAGAACAACCCATTCCTCACCTCCGCGGTGCAGGCGCAGCTGGGCAATAACGGCACCAATCCAGTGCAGACTGTCGTGGGTGGCGCGGCGGTCCAGCCGTCCAACACTTTCCAGCTGGGTGAATTCCTGACAGGCCTGGGGCAGACCGGGACCAACGCCACGGGCAGTGTCAACCGCGTGCTGAGCGTGCAGGCCGGATTGGACGGCACCTTCCTGGATGGCCGCTTCGGCTGGGGGGTCTTCTATACCCATGCTGAAAACCGCCTGGCGGTCGATCTGGTCAACAACCAGAACCTTCAACACATGTATGCGGCCGAGGATGCGGTGCTGCTGCCGGGCGGCAACATCGCCTGCTACGCGGCAACCCAGGCTGCAACAGCGGCCCAATATGCGAACTGTGTGCCGATCAATCCCTTCGGCCCCACCGCCGTGACCTGGAGCGCTTTCAAATACATGTTCCAGACGACGGACTTCCACCAGACCAACGCGCTGGACGACCTCGGCGGCAGCATCTCAGGCAAGATAGCGGATGCCTGGGCCGGTCCCATCACCGCGGCCCTTTCGGCGGAAATGCGCTTTAATGCTTATGACGTCACGTCCAATGTGCCGAGCAGCACCTTTGTGGACTGCACAGGCCTGCGCCTCTGCAATCCGCTGCTGCCGAGTTTTGCCCAGTCGATAATTCAGCCGATCCATGCCAGCCAGAATGTGTGGGAAGTGGCAGCGGAAGCCGAAGTGCCGGTGCTCAGGAACATTCCGTTGATCCAGGCCTTCGATCTTAACCTGGCGGGCCGTTACACAGATTATTCCGTTTCCGGCTCGGTCCAGACCTGGAAGATCGGCTTCAACTGGAATGTCACGGGCAGCTTGCGCTTCCGCGGCACCACTTCGATCGACATCCGCGCGCCCACCCTGGACGACCTGTTCCGTTTGCCGACGCTGGTTCAGAACGTCTTTACCGATCTTCACATTCCCGACCCGGCCAAATCGCAGGTTCCCAACCCGCAATATTATTCCGCCACGACAACCTTCAGCAGCCAGGGCAATCCCAACCTGGTGCCGGAAGTGTCACGCACCTATACGGTGGGTACGGTCTGGACATCGGGCTCCATTCCCGGCCTGACGGTGTCGCTGGACTATTACCGCATCCACATGGCCAACGCGATCGGGTCCATCGCGCCCAGCACCACCATCCAGACCATCTGCGAGCAGTCGGGCGGCACCTCGATCTATTGCGCGAACTATCAGCGTCCGCTGCCCTTCAGCGATCACTCGTTGGCGAATTTCGCGACCAAGCTCATCACCTTCAATCTCAACACCGCCTCCACCCAGATCGAGGGCTGGGACTTCGAGAGCAACTATGGCTGGCAGATGTCGGACCTGGCCCCGGGCTGGACGGGATCCTGGCGGGCGCGCCTGCTGGCGACCTATCAGCCGGTGATCAACAAGTCAGTGCTCTTTCCGGGCGCGCCCTTTACACGCGCGCCTGATCCGAGCACCCGCATCACCGCTTTTCTGAACTATTCGCTGAACAGTTGGAGCGTCGGTCTTCAGGATAGCTGGGTCTCGGGCTTCAGCCAGGTGGCGGGCCCCGTCACGCCGACCATCAACAACTGGGTCAATCCCCATGTGAACGCCTGGAATCAGGTGGACATGAACATCACCCGCAACGTCACGATGGATGGCGTCGACATGTCGGCCTACTTCGTGGTCCAGAATCTGTTCAACGCCCAGCCCGCCTATGTGCCCAACGGGACCATCGGGCAGTGGTACCCGGTCTATACCTCCGGCTACAGTGTCCAGAGCGCCATGGGCCGCACCTTCACCATCGGCCTGCGCGCCAAGCTGTGACCAATAAGCCATAGCCACCCACTCATTCCGCGGACAGGCTCTAACAATGCGCAAAACGCATCGTCTGAGATGGCGGATTTGTGACTCCCGCCCCGTCTAGATCGCGAAGAGCCCTCTTTAGAGCGGCTCGTGACATGTTCAGGGGGAAATCATGGCTTTGAAGATCAAACACTGGCTCGCCTGCGGCGTTGCCTTCGCGGCACTTCCGACTGTGGCCTTTGCCCAGGCCACCAATGTGGAGACCGTCACCGTCACCGGTTCGCGCGTCATCTCCGACGCCGCCAATTCGCCCACGCCCCTAACGGTGGTCTCGACCGATGACCTCAAGGCCATGACCCCCACCAGCCTTCCCGACGGCTTGAACAAGCTGCCGGTCTTCCAGGGTTCGCAGATGGTCGGCCGTCCCGGCGACGGTAGCCACAACTACTCCAGCAGCACGCTGAACCTGCGCAATTTCGGCGCCCAGCGCACCCTGGTGCTGATGGACGGTCACCGCCTCACCCCGTCGAATGACGACGGCACGGTGGACGTCGACACCATTCCGCAGATGCTGATTTCGCGGGTGGATGTGGTCACCGGCGGCGCCTCCGCCGTCTATGGCTCCGATGCGGTGACCGGCGTGGTCAACTTCGTGCTCGACAAGAAGTTCACCGGCGTGAAGGCCGACATCAACACCGGCATCTCCAATTATGCCGACGCGATGAGCTACAATCTCAGCGCGGCGGCCGGCACCGACCTGTTTGGTGGCCGCGGCCATTTCGAGACGGCGGTGGAATGGCGTCATCGCGACCCGGTCAACCAGTCGTCCCGGCCCTATGGCCCGACGATTCTTCAGGCCTCGGACGGTGAAGCGGGCACCGGCACGGCGGCCAATCCCTTCAACCGGATCGCCAATGCGCGGCGTCCCAACTCCACCTTCGGCGGCCTTGTCCAGGCCTGCGTGCCGGCCTGCCCGGCGGCGAACATGATGCAGTTCAACAATGGGGGGGCGCTCGCGCCCTTCTTCCCCGGCATCAGCGGCGCCACCGACGCCAACGGCAATCCCACCACCGGCACCGGCAATTTCAATTCGGGCGGCGACGGCGCCTACAACCCCTATGGCCAGGTGTTCAATGGCTATCACCAGGGCGCGCTGTTCAGCCGCTTCAGCTATGACCTGGCCGACAACGTCACTTGGTATGTCCAGGGCACGGCTTCGGAAGCCTTCAGCCTTGGCTGGTACTTCCCGCAGAAGATCCAGCCGGGGTCAAACCAGGCCGCCATCTTCTACAAGAACAATCCCTTTCTGAGCCCCGCGGTGCAGGCGCAGCTGGGCAACAACGGCACCAATCCGATCCAGCTGGGCACGACGCAGGCCGGCAACACCTTCCAGCTGGGTGAATTCCTGGTCGGCAATGGTCAGACCGAGATCAACGCCACCGGCAGCGTCAACCGCGTGCTCAGCATGCGCACCGGCCTTGACGGCACGATGATGAATGGCCGCTTTGCCTGGAACCTATTCTACACCCATGGCGAGAACCGCCTGGCGGTCGATCTGATCAACAACCAGAATTTGCAGCACATGTATGCGTCGGAAGACGCGGTGCTGACGCCCAGCGGCACCGTCGCCTGCTATGCCGCCACCCAGGTGGCAACCGCGGCCAGATATGCCGACTGCGTGCCGATCAATCCCTTCGGCGCCAACTCCGTGACCCAGCAGGCTTTCAAATACGACTTCCAGACCACGAACTTCCACGAGACCAATATCCTGGACAATGTGGGTGGCGGCATCTCGGGCAAGATCCTGGATGGTTGGGCCGGTCCGATCACCGCCGCCTTGTCGGGCGAGGCGCGTTTCAATTCCTATGACATCAACAGCAGCACGCCCAGCAGCACCTTCGTGGACTGCACGGGCCTGCGCATCTGCAATCCGGCACTGCCCAGCTGGTCCCAGCCCATCATTCAAGGGGTCCATGCCAGCCAGAATGTGTGGGAATTCGCGGCGGAAGCCGAAGTGCCGGTAATCAGGGACGTTGCCCTGATCAAGGCCTTTGACCTCAACCTGGCCGGCCGCTACACCGATTACTCGGTGTCAGGCTCGGTCCAGACCTGGAAGGTCGGCTTCAACTGGAACATGCTCGACAGCCTGCGCTTCCGCGGCACGACCTCGATCGACATCCGCGCGCCCACCCTGGACGATTTGTACCGTCCGCCGACCCTGGTGCAGAACGTCTTCAACGGCGACCTCCACATCCCGGACCCCAACAAGCCCGGCCAGTTCCTCAGCTACACGACCACCTTCAGCAGCCAGGGCAATCCCAATCTGGTGCCGGAAGTGGCACGCACCTATACGGTGGGCGCGGTGTGGACGCCGGAATTCGTCCCCGGCCTGACCGTGTCGCTGGATTATTTCCGCATCCATCTGGCCAACGCGATCGGGTCCATCGGACCCAGCAGCACCATCCAGACGCTGTGCGAAGCTTCGGGCGGCACTTCGATCTATTGCCAGAATTATCAGCGTCCCTTGCCCTTCAGCGATCACACGCCCGCGAACCAGACCACGAAGATCTTCACCTTCAACCTCAATACCGCATCGGTTTCGACCGAAGGCTGGGACTTCGAGGCCAATTATGGTTGGGACATGGCTGACATCGTCGAAGGCTGGGCCGGTTCCTGGACCGGCCGCCTGCTGGCAACCTATCAGCCGGTGATCAACAAGCAGGTGCTGATCCCGGGCCAGCCTTTCAGCCGTTCCGTCGATTCCAGCACCCGCATCACCTGGTCGCTGAATTACGCCCTGAACGACTGGAGCTTCGGTCTTCAAGATGAGTGGGTGTCGGGCTTCAGCCTGGCGGGTGGTCCGGTGCTGCCTGCCGGTTCGGCCTTGGCGCCGGCGGGGCTCAACAACTGGGTCAATCCGCATGTGAATAGCTGGAACCAGGTGGACCTGAACGTCACCCGCAACTTCACCATGGCCGGCTCCGACATGGCCGCCTATTTCGTGGTGCAGAACGCGCTGAACGCCCTGCCCATGTATGTGCCCAACGGGACCATCGGTCAGATTTATCCGACCGCCCAGACCGGTCTCAGCGGTTACAGCATCCAAAGCCCGATGGGCCGCTACTTCACCATCGGCCTGCGCGCCAATCTCTGACCGTAAGTCGTAGCGCCCGCACGGGCGCGGCGGTTGGCCGGCTCTCTCCCCTGGAGAGCCGGCCATTTTTTTGCGCGAGGCCGCTATTCCATGCTGAACGTGCCGCTAACGGTATTGGCCCGGCTCTTGCGTATAGTTACGTGGAAAGCAGCAATTTTCTGCAAAATGCGGGGATTTCGCGCTTGGAATGGAAGAATTTGCCGACTCTGACCGGCAGATATTGCCGGGTCATGGGCAAATCTTTCCCGGTCCGTGGCGCCCCTGGGCCGATAGGCGCGGCCTGATTTTTCGCTCCAGCGAAAAATCGATGTTTAAGCTTTTCTGAACGGCGGCGCGGCACGCACCTTGCCTCACCTTCTGTGGGCCAAAAGGCCCCCGGACCGAAATCCGGTAACCAGAAAAGGTGGGACCACATGTCTTTTAGCGTCAACACGAATAACGGCGCCAATGTCGCGCTGCAGTACCTTACCGCCACTCAGGGCCAACTTGACAAGGTTCAGTCCGCGATCAACAGCGGTATGAAGGTTGCCACTGCCCGCGACGATGGCGCCATCTACGCCATCGCCCAGAACCAGCGTGGCGCCGTGGCCGGTTATGCCTCGGTCATCAACTCCATCCAGAACGCTACCTCCTCGGTCGACGTCGCCCTGTCTGCGGGCCAGTCGATTTCGGATCTGCTGATCCAGCTCAAGGCCAAGGCGCTGTCCGCCGCCGACAGCTCGCTCGATACTGCGAGCCGTCAGGCGCTCAATGCCAACTTCGTGGCCCTGCGCGATCAGATCACCACGATCGTCAAGAATGCGGTGTTCAACGGCTTCAATCTGGTGGACGGTTCGACCACCCAGATCACGGCTCTGGCTTCGTCGGACGGCACGCGCCGTATCACTACCGCCGCCCAGAACATGAAGCTTTCGGGGACCATCGTGACCGTGAAGAGCACATCTACCATTTCAACCCAGTCCAAGGCCTCGGCCCTGGTGGCCACGATCCAGACCTCACTGACCAACGTCAACTCGGCGCTCGCCAAGCTGTCGTCCGGTGCCGCGAAGTTCTCGATTCAGGCGACCTTCGCCCAGAAGCTGTCCGACACCCTAACCGCGGGTATTGGCAACCTGGTCGACGCCAACATGGCGCAGGAAAGCGCGCTGCTCCAGTCGCTGCAGGTCAAGCAGCAGCTGGGCGTTCAGGCGCTGTCGATCGCCAACCAGGGACCGCAGACCATTCTGTCCCTGTTCCGCTAAACCAAAACAAAAAACCCAAAAGCAAAAAAACAAAGGCTAAAGGGCTGGTGGGTGAAGGGCGGGGGGCGAAAGCTTCCCGCCCTTCGCATTTTCTTCTCCGCGCCCCTGGGCCTGGCGGTGGTGGGCGAGCTTTTGGTCTCCCAGCTGCTGACGCTCTACATCACACCGGTGACCTATGTGTATCTCGACCGGATGGGCGAGAAGGCCAGCCACTGGGGTTGGCTGGGCGCCGGAAAAGCCGGTTCGTCGCCGGCGCCTGCAGAGTAAGTTACGGCGCCGGTTCGCCAGTGGCCTCGATCAACAGCCGCACAAATTCCTTCATCTGGTTGCCGTCGATCCAGCGCACCACCGCCACGATGTCGTGCTGGTAATCGACAAAGATGATGTTGGCGCCATCGCCATTGTAGGAAAGGCTGTCCTCGCGGGCCGCGGGATAGGCTTTCTTGCCGGTGTTGAGATACCAGTTGCAGAAGCCGTAGCCGGGATTTGGGCCTGTCGGCGTCCTGGCCATCGCAACCCATTTGTCGGAGAGAATGGTCTTGCTGTCCCATTTTCCCTTGTTGAGGCCCAAAAGCCCCAGGCGCGCCTGATCGTAAGCAGAAATGTACATGCCCCCGCCCCAGTGGCCGCCGCCCGACACGACATGGATGCGCTTGCCGTCCACCTCGGTCCAGGAATTGTCATAGCCTTCCCAATGCCAGGCATCCGACATGCCGATGGGATCGGCGACATATTGCTTGAGCACCTCCGGCAGCGGCCGTTTCCACAGATGAGTCAGCGCCAGCGCCAGCGCATTGACCCGCACATCGTTATATTTCCAGGCCTTGCCCACCGGCGGCGGGCCCTTGGCCAGCTCGCTCCAGGGCTTGCCGGCCTCGGGCCGGTCCGCCCACCAGGGCTTGCCCCACATGGTGCCGATCCAGCCCGATTGCTGGCGCAGCATGTCGTTCCAGGTGATGGGCTGGTTGTGCGGCAGCATGAAATCCGGCGTGGGCTGCACATAATCGATCACGCGATCGTTGATGTTCTTGATCATGCCCTTGTCGAAGGCGATGCCGGCGGTCGAGGACAGGAAGGTCTTGGTGACCGAGAAAGTCATGTCCACGTCATGGGTGCGGCCCCATTCGGCGACGATATAGCCGTGGCGGATGATGATGCCGTTCGCCGGGGCATGGGCTTTCAGCGGCCCGATGGGCGAAGAAAAAGCCTCGCCGGTATATTTCAGCGGCACCGAGATTGTCAGATCGCGAATGTCCGCCACCTTGGCCAGTTCGGGCGGATATTTGAGTTCGGCCGAAATGGCGAAATCGATCGCGGCCTTCAGCTTGGCCGGATCAAGATGCTCCTGCTGCGGCGTACGGGTGGCCCAGTTATCGCCTTTGGGTGGAAAATAGTCGGCGGCATATGCGGGCGAAATCAGCACCGCGCCCAGCAGAGCCAGAACAAATCTCTTCATGGCCATCCCCCTTTTGGAGGAAGCTTCCGGGCGCGCCGATGCTTTGTCAATTTCACGCCTTGATTGCACGGCGGCTCCGTGATTACCGTTCTGATAGCGTTACCAAAAAGAATTGGGGGGATGCGATGGGCGTGAGCAGGACGGTGGGGCTTGTGGCCGCCTGGTTGGCGCTTCCGCTCTGCGCGGCGGCGCAAGATCAGCAGCCCTGGTTCAATCCCAGCCTGCCCACCGAAAGCCGGGTCAATGCGCTGATCGCGCGGATGACCTTGACCGAGAAGGCGTCGCAGATGGTCAACCAGGCCCGCGCCATCCCGCGCTTAGGCGTACCCGCCTATAACTGGTGGAGCGAGGCGCTGCATGGCGTGGCGCGCAACGGCTATGCCACCGTCTTTCCCGAACCGGTTGGCCTGGCCGCGACCTTCGACACGGCGCGGATCAAACAGATGGGCGTCGCCATCGGCACCGAGGCGCGTGTCAAATTCAACATGGCGGGCGGCCCGCGTCAGGACCACGGCATCTCCCAAGGGCTCGATTTCTGGTCGCCCAACATCAACATCTTCCGCGATCCGCGTTGGGGCCGCGGTCAGGAGACTTATGGCGAAGATCCGTTCCTGACCGGAAAGATGGGCAGCGCTTTCGTCCAGGGCGTGCAGGGCGACGACCCCCAATATTTCCGCGCCATTGCTACTGCCAAGCACTATGCGGTGCATTCGGGCCCCGAACCCACCCGCCACGAAGTGGACGTGAAAGTCAGCAGGCATGACGAGATGGACACCTATCTGCCGGCCTTCCGCGAGCTGGTGACGGCGGCCAAGGTGGATTCGGTGATGTGCGCCTATAACCGCATCAACGGCCAGCCCGCCTGCGCCAGCGATTTCCTGTTGGCCGATCAGCTCAAGAGCAAATGGGGCTTTCAGGGTTACGTGGTGTCGGACTGCGACGCCATCGCCGACATTGAGCGCGGCCATCATTACACCAAGAGCTATGCCGAGGCCGCCGCCGTTTCGATGAAGCTGGGCGTGGACAATGACTGCGCCGACTTCCGCGTGCCGACCATGAACAGCTCCGACTATGACCGTTATGCCGATGCGGTGAAGCAGGGTCTGGTCAGCGAAAGCGTGCTCGATGCTTCACTGCGCCGGCTGTTCACGGCGCGCATCAAGCTGGGCCTGTTCGATCCGCCAACCACGGTGCCTTATGCGCGGGTCGCAGAAGCCGAACTCATGTCGCCCCTCCACCGCGCCCTCGCCCTGAATTTGGCGCGGGAATCCATGGTGCTGCTGAAGAACAATGGCGTCCTGCCCTTGCAGCGCCCCAGGCGCATTGCCGTGGTGGGGCCGTTGGCCGACCAGGTTGATGTTCTGCTTGGCAATTACAACGGCACGCCCAGAAATCCCGTGACAGTGCTGGACGGCATCCGCAAGGAATTTCCGGACGCACAGATCATCTTCGAGCCCGGCACCAACTTCCTGCGCGCCGCAGGTGTAGTCCCATCTTCGGCGCTTGCCACCGAAGACAGTCAGCCAGGCCTTAAGGCGGAATTCTGGCGCGGGGTGGACTTTCCCGGGAGCGCGGCGCTGACCAGGGTGGATGCCGCCCTGAACTATGATTTCGACAATAGCGCGCCGGTCCTGCCCGACGCCGGTCCTCTGTCGGCGCGCTGGACGGGTTTCGTCACCGCCTCGGAAAGCGGCCGCTATCGTATCGGACTGATCGCCCAGAGCGCAAAGCTATGGATCGACGGCAAGCTGGTGGTGGAGACGGACGCGCGCCAGCGTGGGCCCAAGATGGAAGAAGTGGTCTTTGAAACGGGGCGCAAATATGCGGTGAAGATCGAGCAGACGCCGGCGCGCGGTCCGGTACTGAAATTCGTCTGGACCCGGGTCATCGACAATCCGTTGGAGCGAGCCGTCTCGGCCGCAAAGTCCGCCGACATGGTCGTTGCCGTGACTGGCATCTCTTCGGCGCTAGAGGGCGAGGAGATGCCCGTCAATGTGCCCGGCTTTGTCAGCGGCGACCGCACCAGCCTGGACATGCCCAAGGATGAAGAGGACCTCCTCAAAGCTGTGCGGATGACCGGCAAAAAGCTGGTGGTGGTGCTGATGAACGGTTCGGCCCTGTCGGTGAACTGGGCGTCCCAACGTGCCGATGCGATTGTCGATGCCTGGTATCCGGGCGAGGCGGGCGGTACCGCCGTTGCCCAGACTTTATCGGGGTCCAACAATCCGTCGGGGCATTTGCCGGTGACTTTTTATACTGGCGTGGAGCAGCTGCCGCCTTTCGAGGATTACAGCGTGAAGGGCCGCACCTACCGCTATTTCACCGGCAAGCCGCTTTATCCCTTCGGTTATGGGTTGAGCTATACGAAATTCGCCTATGGCGATCTGAAGATACCGTCCAGCTTGAAAAGTGGTGATCCGCTCTCGGTGGATGTGACGGTGCGCAATGTCGGCAAGCTTTATGGCGACGCGGTGCCGCAGCTTTATTTGAGTTTTCCGGATGCACCCGGCATGCCGGTCCGGGCGCTGCGTGGATTTGCGCGCGTGCCGCTTGCGGCAGGCGCCGGGGAGACGATTCATTTCACGCTCAGTCCACGCGATCTTTCCAGCGTGACCGAGGCCGGCGACCGCGTGGTCACGGCGGGTCTCTACAAGATCAGTATCGGCGAAGGCCAGCCGGGCACGGGCGCACCGGTGGTGCAGGGCAACTTTACGGTCGAGGGGAATAAAAGCCTGCCGGAATAAGCTGCGTTGTGTTCCGGCGGGCCCCCGTGCTCGACCGTATTGCCTATACGCTCTTCGCACGGCTCCTGGCGGATCGCCTCGCCGGAACGCAACGCAGACTGTTCTATCTAGCGCCGATTTGCTCTATGAAAGCCCATAACAAAAAGAGCAGGGGACCTTCATGTCATTGTCCTTCGACCGTTCCGCGGCGCTGATCGCGGAAAACGCCAAATATATTGCGGGCGGGGTCAACAGCAATTTCCGCACCGGCATGGCGGGCGGGCCGCTGGTGTTCCAGCGCGGCGAGGGACCTTACCTGATCGATGCCGATAACAACCGGCTGATCGATTACTATTGCGGCATGGGCGCGATGGTGCTGGGCCATTCGCCGTCAGGTGTGCAGCAGGCGGTCAAGGACCAGGTTGAGAAGGGCATCCTCTATGCCGCCCAGTCCGAAATTGAATTCGAAGCAGCCCGCATCCTGTGCGAGCGTATTCCGTCGGCTCAGCGTATCCGTTTTGGGTCCTCGGGCTCGGAAGTGGCGCAGGCCGCCTTCCGCCTGGCGCGCTCTGCGACGGGCAAGCGCATCATCCTGAAATTCGAAGGCCATTATCACGGCTGGTTCGACAATATCCTTTGGTCCACCGCGCCGGGCGAGAATGCCGCCGGGCCGGAAGATGCGCCGGTGCTGGTGCCGGGCAGCAAGGGCCAGGACCCAATCGATGCCGCGGGACTGGATGTCATCGGCTGGAACAATCTGGAGCGGCTGGAGCAGCGCCTATCGCGCGGCGACGTCGCCGGCGTGATCATGGAGCCGGCTATGTGCAATCAGGGCGCCATCGCGCCGGCGCCGGGCTATCTGGAAGGCGCGCTGGCGGCCTGCCGCAAGCACGGCCCCATCCTGATCTTTGATGAAGTCATTACCGGCTTCCGACTGGGCCAGAAGGGCGCGCAAGATCGCTTCGGCGTGACGCCTGACTTGTCCATTTTCGCCAAAGCGATCGCCAACGGCTTTCCGGTGGCGGCCGTGGTGGGACGCGCCGATCTGCTCGACATGTTCGCCGGCGGCGGTGTGCTGCATGGCGGCACCTTCAACGCCCAGCCGGTCACCATGGCCGCGATGGTCGCCACGCAAAAGGCGTTGTCGCCGGACCAGTATGAAGTCGCCTCAAAGCGCGGCGTGCGCCTGCGCGATGGCATCCGCCAAATTCTGCAGGGGGCAGGCATCAAAGCCCAGGTCACCGGCTTTGAACTGATGTTCCATGTCGGCTTCGGGCTGGAGGCGCCGGCGCACAATTATCGCGACCTGCTGAAAGCCGACAAGGCGCTCTATGTCCGTTTCGCCCATGCCTTGTTGAAGCGCGGTGTCCGAATTCTGGAGCGCGGGGCCTGGTTCGTCTCGTTTGTTCATGACGATGCGGTGATCGATGCGACCCTGGACGCGGTCAAGGGCGCGGCGAAGGACATCGTCCAACCCTCCTGATTTAATAAATGCCCTTGCGCCTCTTGAACAACAGCCAGGTCAGGGCGTGGGCGGTGGAAGACATCACCAGCGACAGGCCGAAGGCGGGCCACATCTCCATCCGCGCCAAAAAGATGTAGAGCGCAAAGCAGAAGGTCCCGACCGACGCCAGGCCCATGGTCATGCCGGCCACCACTTCCTGCACCGCATGGCGGCCATATTGCAGATGGCTGGAGATGCAGATGATCGAGCCCATCACGGGGAAGGTGGAGAAAAGCCCGGACCAGCGCGTGCCCAGCGCCGCCGCGAATTGGGTGATCACAATCGTCAGGCCCGCGCCCGCCAGCATGCGGGCCGGTTGGCCCCACCAGACATGCTCGCGCTCTTCGTCCGATGGCTCGCCGCGCGGATAGAGGAAGAGACACGCCAGAAAGGCAGCAAAGGGCACGATCTCCAGCCAGGGGGATAAGCCCTCCACCGCCACGGCGGCATAGGCAATTGCCGTCCAGACGGCAAAGCCGATGACTGTGCACCACAACCAATTCAATCGCCGGGCGCAGAAAGCATAGGTCGCGGTAAAGGCGAGCCACGGCACCAGACCGAAATAGGCGCCCAGCGCCGCCTGGCTGCCAAAGGCATTGCCATGATCCAGGGTGATGAAGGCGAGCAGTGGCCCACCCACAATGGGGAATCCGGCCAGCCAGCCGGCCACGCGCGGGCCATGCGCCCGCTCGATGACGCCGAACAGCCACAAGGCCAGCGGCACAATGGTGAGTTTCAGAATGAGCAAATCAGCCCCCGCCCTTCGCATGGTGAACGCAAAATGAGCGCGCGCCAATAAAGAATGCCCCCTCCGGCTTCGCTGGCCCCGCGCGTAGCGCGCTATTAATCAAAGGGGCGCTTCGCGCCCCAGAGCCAGCTACGCCACCTCCCCCCGCTGGTCGCTTCGCTCGCGGGGGGAGAATGGTGCAGCGCACCGGCGCTTGCAGTCGCGGCCAAAACCGCCGACAGTTTGTCGGGGGTGATGACATGACACGCGTTTTTCTTGCCGGAATTTTTCACGAAACCCATTCCTTTACCGGGACAGTCACGGGACTGGACGGGTTTGTGATCCATCGTGGCGAGGAGATCTTGCGCCGCCGCGGCGATGCCTCGCAGGTGGACGGCTTTCTTTCGGTGGCCGAGCGGGAAGGCTGGGAGGTGGTGCCCAGCGCCGTCTATACCGGCGGGGCTTCCGGCACGGTCGATCACGCCGTGTTCGAAGCTTTCTGGAACGAGGTAAAGCCGGTGCTGGAAAAGGCATTGGCCGACGGGCTGGATGCCATTCACCTGTCGCTGCATGGCGCGATGGTCACCAGCCAGTGCGACGATCCGGAAGGCGAGTTGATGGCGCGCATCCGGGCGATGCCGGGCGCGGAGAAACTTCCAATGTATTGCGTGGGTGACCTGCACGGCACCCTGACGCCCAAGATGGGCGATCTCTCCGACTGCATGATCTTTTACCGGGAATGCCCGCATACCGACCAGTTCGACAGCGCGGTTCTGTCGGCCAGTCTGCTGGCGCGTTGCCTGAAGACCGGCGTCCGGCCCAAGCATCTGGTGCTGGTGACGCCGATTGTCTGGCCGCCCACCGGCACCGGCACCCGCGACGGCCCCATGCGGGCGCTGGAAGACGCGGCACGCCGGATGGAAAAGGAAGTGCCTGGCGTTCTGGCGGTGAATGTGGTGGGCGGTTACGCCTTTTCCGATGTGCCGCACGCCGGCGTCGCTTTCAGCGTGATCACGGAAGGCGGCGCCGAAGACGGGCAGAACGCGCTGCGCGAACTGGCCGGGATCGCCTGGAACATGCGCCAGGGCGGCATCCCCGAGCAGCACGACCTTGACCGGGTGGTGCGGGAGTTCAAGGAAAACAATTATCGTTTTGGCGGCAAGGGGCCGGTTCTGCTGGTTGAGCCGTCCGACAATATCGGCGGCGGCGCGCCGGGCGACGGCACCGATGTGATGCGGGCGCTGCTGAAATACGACATTCCGGGCGCTGGCGTCGTCATTGCCGATGCCGAGGCCGTGAAGGCGCTGGCCGACGTGCCGATCGGAGGCAAGATTACTTTGCCCATCGGCGGCAAGGGCAGCCCGCTCGATCCGGGGCCCGTGACGCTGGAGGTTGAGCTTGTCTCACGCAGCGACGGTGTGTTCGAGCTGGAAGACAAGAAGTCCCATCTGGTCGGCTCTTTGGGCAAGATCATCCGCATGGGGCCTTGTGCGGTGGTGAAGCACCGCGGCCTGACCATTCTTCTCACCAGCAAAAAGCTGCCGCCCTTCGATCTGGGCCAATGGCGCAGCCAGGGCATCAATCCGGAAGATCTCACCATGATCGGGATCAAGGCGGCGGTTGGTCACCGCGTCGCCTATGGCAAGATCGCGGCGGCTGAGTTCACGGTGAATACCTCTGGGCCCTGCACGTCCGACATCACCAGGCTGCCCTATACCAAGCTGCGGCGCCCGGTATTTCCGCTGGATCGCCTGGAGGGCTGAATGCTGGACCGCCGCGCCATGTTGGGGGCGGCGGCATGCGCCTTGCCGGGGCGAAGCTGGGCGGGCAGCAGCCGCGTCATCACCGCCATGATGACCGATGATCCGGCGACCTTGTGTTATCCGCTGTTCAATACGCGGCTGACGCAGGAGATCTGCGGCAATATCAACGAATCCCTGCTGCTGTTCGACTGGCAGTTCAAGCCGCAACCCAATCTCGCTCGCAGCTTCGAAATGTCGCCGGACGGGCTGACCTATGTCTTCCACTTGCGCAACGATGTGCTCTGGCATGACGGTGTGCCTTTCACCGCCCGCGACGTGGCCTTCAGCTGTGGCGTGATGCTGCCCCAGGTCAATCCCCGCAGCCGCGCTGCCTTCAGCCACATCGCCAGCATCAAGACGCCGGACCGCACCACAGTGGAGATTCGGCTCAGTCAGCCTTTCAGCGCCTTCCTCATGTCCTTCATGGCGTCTAACGGACCGATGATGCCGGCACACATCTATGAAGGCACCGACTTCCGCACCAATCCCTATAATCTCAAGCCCATCGGCACCGGGCCGTTCAAGTTCGCGGAATGGAAGCGTGGCCAGTACATCCATCTGGCCCGCAACGAGCATTACTGGAAGCCCGGCCAGCCTGGCATGGACGGCATGTATTATCGCATCTGCCCCACGCCCGAGCAGCGGCTGGTGGCGATGGAGACGGGGGCGGTCGATGTCGCCATGGGCGACGACATCGACACGGTGGTGGCCTCGCGGCTGATAAACAATCCCGGCATCGTGACGCGCACCGACGCCTATTACGGCACCGCCGAGATTGCCATCATGGAACTGAACATGCGGCGCTGGCCCTTCAGCGATCGCCGCTTCCGCGCTGCCTTCCTGCATGCGGTGGACCGGGAATTTTTGGTCAAGGCGATCAATTTCGGCCATGGCAAGGTGGCGACGGGACCGATCCCGTCCACCGTGCCGTATTACGATCCCAAGGCGCTGACGCTTTATCCCCATGACCCGGCCAAGGCGAAAGCGTTGCTGGATGAGATGGGATTGAAGCCCAAGCTGGGCGGGATCCGCCACCGCTTCGGCATCATGCTGACCCCTGACGGCGGCGGCGAAATGACCCGCAATGCGCAATATATCAAGCAGGCTTTGGCGCAGGTGGGGCTGGAGGTGGAGTTGCAAGCCACCGACTGGCCGACCCAGCTTCGCCGCAGCAGCAATTGGGAGTTTGATTGCGCCAGCAATGCCTATGGCGAATATGGCGATCCCGCCATCGGCACCTCGCGCTTTTATCTATCCAGCAACATCCGCAAGGGCGTGCCGCTCACCAACGAGCAGGGTTATGTCAATCCGGAAGTGGACAGGCTGTTCGCCCAGGCGGCGCGGGCCGTGACCCACGAGGAAGCGCAACGCTGCTACAGCCGGCTGCAGCAGATTCTCACCCATGACGTCGCCATGCTGTGGCTCTATGAGCGCTATCCTCTGTTCTTCCACACTAAGCGGCTCAAGAATGTGGTGATGGGCCCCAACGGACCGTCCGATGGCTTCGGAGCCACAGCGCTCGCATGAAACTCCGGTATATCGGCCTGCGCCTGGTCAAGACCGTGCTGGTCACCATCGTGGTGGTGCTGCTGAGCTTTTTCCTGATTCATGCCGTGCCGGGCGATGCCGCCACCGTGATGGCGGGTCAGGCCGGTTATGCCGACGAAACCTATATGAAGAATCTGCGCGCCGAATATGGGCTGGATCAACCCTTGCCGGTGCAGCTTTGGGCCTATGTCGACCGGGTGGCGCATGGCGATCTCGGCACCTCCTTTGTCCGGCGCGAGAAGGTGCTCTCCATCATCATGGAGCGGCTGCCCAATAGCTTGCTGCTGGATGCCTTCGCCTTACTGGCGGCGGCGGCCGGCGGCATCACTCTGGGCGCCATGGCGGCGCGGCGGCCGGGCTCGGCCGGCGATAGCGCGGTGACGACCCTGGCCATGCTGTTCTATGCCGTGCCGCAATTCTGGCTGGGCATGATGATGGTGCTGGTTTTTGCCGTCTGGCTGAACTGGCTGCCGCCTTTCGGCATCGAGACCATGGGGGCCGATTACACCGGCCTTGCCCGCATCGCCGATGTCGGCCAGCACATCATCCTGCCGGGCGTGACCCTGGC
>Ga0310811_10003592_pt1 | contig 19533 bp, 16 predicted proteins | sample YCmetagenome_FD_207642 | JGI IMG/M metagenome (GOLD analysis project Ga0310811, IMG submission 207642) | Soil microbial communities from experimental microcosm in Duke University, North Carolina, United States - YC | ecosystem: Engineered > Artificial ecosystem > Soil microcosm > Unclassified ...
CCCGGTGAATAAAACTATTGTTGTTTTATCTGTTGATGCAACTGGTCATATTCATATGGAACCAACGAAACTGGGCCGATTTTTGGTATAGGGAAGCATGATGTAGATGATCGGACAAGAGATGGAATTGTAGGCACGATTATGAAATGTCCTTTTTGTGGTACGGATAATCCAGCGGGTGAAGATTTTTGTGTGAATTGTGGTGGGTATCTGCGGGATGAGAACGCGACACCACTGGCAGCGGTAGATCCTGATCCTATTGCGCCAGCCGATGCTGATGCGGTTCCGCAGCTATCTACCAGCACTGATACAGCAGGGGGGACAACGACTGGTGGGGGAACTGGTAATAGTAATTCCACGACGTTAACACCAAATGTTGCGTTGCAGAATGGTCGTTATGTGGTGGAAAAGGTCCTGGGGCAGGGTGGCATGGGCGCTGCTGTGCTGGCACGGGATACGCGTGTTTCAAATAAGCGTGTTGTCATCAAAGAGTTGATCTCTGATGAGTCTGATCCCACACAGCGTCAGGAAGATGTGCGCAATTTTGAGCGTGAGGTTGAAACGCTGGCAAGTCTGGATCATCCATTAATACCTACCGTGACCGATAGTTTTCAGGAAGCTTCGCGTTATTATATGGTGCAGGAATATGCTCCTGGTGAAAATCTGGAAGATTATCTGGAGCGGGTACAGAAGCCGATGCCAGAAGATGAGGCGTTGACATATATGTTGCAAGTGCTGGATATTCTTGAGTATCTGGGCAATCAGCATCCTCCTGTTGTACACCGGGATATTAAACCTGCGAATATTATTATCAGTAGTCGTGATAAACGTGCACGGCTGGTTGATTTTGGGATCGCACGTGTTGACGAGGCAAAACATGCCCGGAAGAAGCAGACATCCGCTCTGGGAACACCCGGCTATGCGCCACCGGAGCAGTATCAGGGGAACGCGGATGCGCGTTCTGATCTCTATGCGCTGGCTGCGACCCTGCATCATCTGGTCACAAATCGTGATCCACGTGAATATCCGCCGTTTCAGTATCCACCTGTTCGTACCATCAATGCTAAAATTTCCCCGGACCTGGAGAAACTGTTATCACGGGAACTGACAATGGAGGTGGAGAAACGCTATCAGAATGCGGCGACGATGAAGCGTGATGTAGAAGAAATATTGCACAGTCGTTATCATAAGACTGGCGATACCAGTAGCTATATGTTGAATCCGTCGACATTATCCGCAGAGATTCCGTCAGTGCCCCCACCACAGCCAGGGCCTTCACCGTATGGTGGGTATGGACCTGTACAGCGGGATCGTTCGCCCTCTACTTCGTCAGGGTATGGAGGATATGGGCCTGTGCAGAGTAACCGTCCAGCCTCATCGCCTTATTCAGGTCCGTTGGGTTCGCCGGGAAACTTTGGCATGCGACAGCAGCAACGTTCGCGAAGGCAACAACAGCAGATGTATGCGCCCAGACCAATCCGTTCTAATCCGCCGGGAAATCCGGATAGTCGCTATATTCTGTGGAGTTTTCTCTTGCTGGTCGTTGTCATTATTATCATTGGCACGCTGCTTTTTATTCTGCCTACGCTAGCGCATACTATGCCTCACAATTATGCTACCCCTATAAATGATATTGGTACGCAACAGATCCAGACTTTGACCAATGTCATATTGAAGCAGAGCATTTGATAGCAGAGATACAGAGCCAGTTAATTATCGCGGCTCTGTATCTCTGCTATCAACGTGGAACTTTGCCTGTGAGGGTATCCTGTGTCAGACCCTCAACCGCAACCACTTTATGGCGGCTCGTCGAGCCACGAACAAGAGTGATATTCCGTTTGGGTATAGCAAGTGTCTCTGCCAGTAGCGCGATGAGAGCAGCATTGGCGGCCCCATCAACCGGAGGGGCTGTCAGGTGAGCCTTCAATCTTTCCTCTTCCCACTCCAGTATATTCCGTTTACTACGAGGAATCACGCGAACATTGATCAGCATTGTTCAGTCCTTCTATCGTAATATTCAGATGATAGAGATGCTGCGACTGGCATGGGTTGCGGGTTAATAATCACTTCTGTGTCTTACCATCCGATTGGCATGGATTGTAAGAGCAATGCTTCGAGGATCATCAGCGTAATCCAGGTCACGATGAAAGAGAAATCCATCACCCCTACCTGACCGATGATACGGCGTGTCGGAGCAATAAAAGGATCAGTGAGACGAGCCAGGAAGCGGATAAATGCATAGCGCTCGTCCATATGGAACCATGATGCCACGGCTCTAATCAACATTGCCAGAATAATGATGCCAAAAAAGGCCTGGATGATCAGAGAGACAATTTGAATTGGCAAAGGTGGCGGTACGAACATAACTACTCCTGTACAGTACGGACTTCAATAAAGGTGAATCCAAACAACGTACGCCGGAAAATGTCCGTTACACGGACGCCAGCGAGATCTGGTAAGGTCGTAACGTGTTTTTGTACATATTCGCCTAATGGGCGGGCTACGGCCCACCCAGTGAACGTTGCGGCAGCGGCAGAAGCGACACGTGTACGTGTATGGCTAGAGGCCATACCAAGCAAAGTCCCAATTGTGATCAGTGAGACACCGACAGCGAGATTAGTACCGCAATTTGGATGAATAGCCAGACCAGCCTCGCCAGCCTGTAAACGGGCAAGGGCCTCATCAAGGGCGCGACGGAGTAAACCCAGATCCACATCACCGAAAATGACAAATCCATTTGCATTTGAGCGGGCGCTTACGCTCAGTGTCGGGAGCATACCACTTAAGATGGTGATGGTGGCATGTTCTAAGGCATGATTCTGTCTGATACGTCGACCAAATAATAATTCGTCGAATTTCATCGCATGCTCTCCTTTTACTGCCTGGGAGGTTGCTCTCTTTCACCAAAGATGGCTCGTCCAACACGGACGATGGTGGCTCCTTCTTCAATGGCTACAGTATAGTCATCGGTCATGCCCATTGAGAGATGATGCCATGATCCTTCGCTCACCTCATTGCGTAAGCGATCGCGTAGCAAACGCAGGTTGCGAAAGACCGGGCGAACCTCTTCTGGATCATGTACCAGTGGTGCTACGGTCATGAGGCCCTGGACCTCAAGATTGGGTAACGCTACAATTTGTCGGGCTACTGTGAATACTTCTTCCGCTGTTAAACCTTCTTTTGTGTTTTCACCAGAGATATTGACCTGTAGCAGGATTGGCTGTCGAAAGGCTGTCTGACGTTCCTGACTGACTTTCTCCGCATGGCGTTGCAGGGTTTGTGCGAGGTGCAGGCTATCAACACTGTGAATGCAATCAAACGCGCCAACGACTTTATTCGACTTATTTGTTTGTAGATGTCCAATCATTTGCCAGGATATATCTTGCGGGTGAAATGCTGCGATCTTGGTGAGTGCCTCCTGTACGCGGTTCTCGCCAAAATGCCTCATCCCTAAATTATACGCTATCTGCACGAGTTCTAGCGGTTTTGTTTTTGATACTGCGACAAGAGTAATGTCAGCAGGATCACGGTCCACTTTTTGTGCAGCGGCAGTGATTCTGGCACGAACCGCTGCGATATTTGCAGCGAGCATATCTTGTTGTTGATCGATAGATGATTTATTGGTCACGGCACTCTTCTCTTTTATTGTTTGCTTATGGTTTATCGCTAGTTATTCGTATCCTTATTATATCAGTTCATGTCGCTATCTGATACATATACATACAAGCATCGGTGTTCACTGGTGAGAAGAATTTGTGTATCCCAGGATAAGAGTTAGCGAATGACCATCTGCTGTACATGCTGTTTGCGATAGCGTTCTGGCCATTGTGGTGTCAGATGTTGCCAGGTGAGTCCTGCGTCCTGTGAACGGAAAAGGCCATGATTGCTGGCAAGGTAGAAGGTTCCCGGTTCTGCTTCGGTTGTCTCGACGGTTGCGATCAGACTTCCTCTGGCCTGTGGTAGTCCAGTTTCGCTGCGTTGCCAGGGACCATTATTGGTACGGCGCAGCAGGTATGATGTGGCGAACGTTGGATCATGAGCCTGAATAAAACCGATAGCCGCCGCCGCAATCATGGTATTGGGATCAGCAGGATCAATGGCGATACTCCAGAGGTAGTGATGTTGCTCAAGTCCCGCTGTCTGTTCTTGCCAGTTGTCGCCACCATCAGTGCTTTCATAATAGCCGCCCTGACGCATAATGACGCGTGGGTGAAAGGGCGGGATACGTAGACGGAACTGTGGCAGAAAGCGTGGATTGCTCCCGCCAGTGGTGTGATAGATGTGTTGGGGCGTATGAGGGTGTATTTTTACGACATGCCCATCCAGTTCTTCTACCGCGCTGACGCGTTCCCAGCTATAGCCGCCATCGGTGCTTTTTCTGATGCCTCCCTGTTCGATAATCATGAACAGATGATCTTTGTTCTCTCTGGTGGGTTCAATCCAGCGGATACTATGTTGATTGATCTGTGCGGCGGCGTTTGGTGTCTCTGGCATATTGGCACCAGGGCTGATATGCCAGCGTTCTTTCCATGTAAGTCCGTTATCTTCTGAACAGAAGATTGCTCCTGGTCTGGTGCCTGCCCATAATAAAGGCGTCTGTTCGCTATCATGAATATGACTGGTTGCCAGTGCGGTAATCGTCGGATAAAGGATCTCTGTGCCGCGTTGTTGCCAGGTTTGACCACCATCGGCGCTATACCAGAGTCCATTATCATAGGTACCACAATAGATACCATTGGCATTGGTCGTGTCAGTAAGCAGGCATTGTGGCTGACCATCTGGAGATAACTCTTGCAGTTGCCAGCCTGATGCTGTTTCCTGTACAAAGATGATGGCATCCATCATAGCGATATATATCTGTCTCATACGTTTCTACTGTCCAGTTTTAGCATTTTTCTCTTGTAACGATCAAATTATAGAGGCTTGATGGTGTTTATCGCAAGATAGCTTGCGTCCAGTCGTCAGGTGATTATGCTTGTTTGAGGGCCATTGCGACGACAAAGCGACCAGTTTTGCCTTGCTCTTTACGATGCGAGAAGAACAGATCAGTATTACAACTGGTACAGATGGGCATGATTTCGATATGTTCTGGGTGCAGGCCAGCGGCTAAGAGCTGGTTGCGGTGTGTCTCTTGCAGATCGATGCGCAGACTTTCTTTGTCGGCAAGCTGGATAGTTGAGAAAACGGCGGATTCTTTGACGCGCTTGCGGTATGCTGGCAACGTTGGCATCGTATCAAATTCCTGTCGTCCCATAAAGATTGTGCGTACTTCTTCTGAGACTTCATAACAACAGGCACGGATTGATGGGCCAATACCGGCATAAATGTCCTCTGGCTGGCAAGCAAAGCGCTGCTGCATTTCATCTACCGTTGCCATCACAACCCCACGGGCGGTGCCGCGCCAGCCGCCATGTGCTATGCCAATCACCTGTTTTTGTGGATCATAAAACGTAATGGGAACGCAATCGGCGAAAGAGAGCATCAGTGTTGCGGCGCGTTCCTGACTGATCAGCGCATCACCTTTGCGAATTGTTTCAGGTGTCCAGGGTGGTTCAAAATAGGAGTGCTGTGCCCAATCGGTGCGCCATGCATCCTGTAAATCCACGGTGAGCACTTCGGCACTATGAATCTGCCAGAGGGTGACGGTCGGAAATTCCCCGATGCCAAGCGCTTGCACAATGGCCTGACGATTCTGTACGACGTGTTCAACCGTATCGCCAACGCTTTTCGCGGTGTTCAGACTGGCAAATGGTGTTTCACTATAGCCGCCTACACGGGTAAAGACAGCGGAAATAAGTTCGGGGAATTGGCGGTAGTGATCAAATTGCAGATAGAGTACCTGATTATGTTGTTCAACCACGATGACTCCTTATGTAACCAAAAGAAATAGTTACCGTATTCATGTGATGGTTATTTTAACACAAGAAGAAGAAATGGCTTAAAGCTTCCCGCATACTTTGTGCATATAGGGCTAGCAATATTTCATCCGTGTTTCCAGCAAAAATTGAGAAATGCTCTGTGGGAGCGAAATGCTTATAGATTATATATAACCATATCGACCTGATGGCACTTCAACAATACGTATTGTTGAAGTGCCATCAGGTCGAGAAGATTAATTGATATGGCAGCTCTGAGCATTGCTCAGATCGAAGATTTTATTTATGGTAGGCTGAATTGTGCTGCAATCTGGTGCGATAATGTCTTGCTGTGCTCCAACGGTTGGATCATAGACAGTTGTTTCGGAGCCATAGTTCTGGCTACCATTACCTGGTCCCAGGGTCAGGCTTGTAATCGCACTTGAAGGCAACGTACGTCCATAATTGGCGAAAGCGATCATTTGTTGTTCGTTTAGATCGGTATACACGCTGCCTGTGAGATCTTTCAGAATTTGCGGTATATCTGTGATGATGTTAGTCAGATTGAGTTTCTCCTTGAGGGCATCGAGGATCTGCTGCTGGCGTTCGGTACGTCCGATATCCCCAACGAGGTCGGAGTGGCGTGAGCGCACATAACTGAGCGCCTGTTCACCGTTGAGGTGTTGTGGACCAGGCTCTATATACAGTCGTTTGTATGCGTATGGATCGTTAGAACTACTACTGGTGCCGACGTCATTAGGATAGGTATCATCAACAATAGGATGTGTGACATTTATATCGACACCTCCCAATGTATCAATGACCCTGGCGAAGCCATTTAGACCAACCCAGGCATAATTATCGATCGTGATGCCATAATCCTGTTCCACTGTTGCACGTGCCAGACGTACGCCATTGTCGAAGCTATTGCCATTCTGAGCACCGAGCAAAAATGCCTGGTCGATTTTATGATATGAGCCTTCGCCTGGGATAGGTACCCATGAGTCACGGGGAATCGAAACCATTGTCACGGTATTATGGACCGTATCAATGTGTACAATCATCATAACCTGGGTCAGTATATCTGGAAATGTATATTTGTCATCATTGTCGCTTCCCAGGAGAAGAATATTATATGATTGCCCTTTGATTGATGCAAAGGATGATAGCCCTGGGGTTGTATGAGTGCTTGTTGTTGCTGTTGGTAAAGGTGTTGGTTCATTTTTGCCCCGGCTTACCGGGCGGATAAAAGTTTGTAATGGTTTTTGAATAGTTGTTTCATAGTAGTAATAGCCTGCGGCGGACGCGACACCGCTGAGAACAAATAAAGCCACAAAAACGGTGAGTATAATGCGTACAGGTTTACTGAGACGTTTTGATGTACTGGTTTTCTTTGCTGCCTTCGTTTGTTTCGTAGATGCGAGCAATGGCAGTTGTTCGCTGTTTTCCGGACCTGTATTGCTTGAGGTCTGGTCTGGTGTTGCCACAGATGTTTGCTCTTCTGTCTGTTCCGCCGTAACTGTTGCTGTTGTGACGGTTTCCTGGGTACTCTCGGTTGTTTCTATTGACTGAGAAGCATCAGCCGTGTCTGTAGGTTCAGCAGCAGGTTTATCAGTAGTATCAACATCATCGGTTGAGCCTGTGGACGCAGGAGCAGGTTGAGTACTGTCAGTAGCATCAGTCGGGTCCGTGGTTGCAGTGACTGGTTGGGTGTTATCAGTAGTCTGAATAGAATCAGAAGTTGCTACAGATGTTTGAACCGCGCCAGTTTGTACACCTGACGTATGAATGTTGGTAGATATTTCTGTCACATCTTGTTTGAGAACATCACTCTGCGTCTCTGCCAGTGTGTGTGGCTCCGTTTCCAACTCTTCATGCGACTGGTTTTCATACGGAGTTTTCCCTGTCATCTTTATTCCGTTTCACTTCATTAAGAATTATAATTTTAATCATCCTTGTTTTAAACTGTATGGATACAAGGAATGGAGTTAAGAGAAATAGGATCATAAAGAACCAGCTACCATGGATGTGCTATTGAGCAGGAATTTCTACTGGTAATGCAAGTGTTATGATCGTACTTGTACAACGTTGTGCGTGGGAAACCCGGTACATCTTTGTATGATTGACTGTTTTTATGATATATATAATCCTACTACAAAATAAAAAGTTTCGTTTATTACTGGAACTTGTGGTGTGGTAGATAGTAAAGGACGGACTATCCAGACTGCCTATTAGAGCGTATTATTGTTAGTAATAATACGCAGTGCCACAAAAGAGAGGATACGATGGTAAATATTGAACGTATTCAACAGGTGTTAGTGGAAGCGCATGTAGATGGCTGGCTCTTTTATGATTTTCGCAAATCAAATCCGATTGCCTATCAGGTGTTGCAGTTGCCTGAGGAGGCAATGTATACCCGGCGCTGGTTCTATTTTGTGCCTGCGCAGGGGGAGCCTGTAGCGATTGTGAGTGCTGTTGAGTCGCATGTGTTGCAATCCTTACCAGGAACGCAGTTGGCATTTCGCACCTGGCAGGAAATGTATACGCATCTGAAGACCTTTATAACGCCGGGGATCAAACTGGCGATGGAATATTCGCCATTGAACGCTATTCCCTATATTTCGCGTGTGGATGCGGGTACAGTGGAAGTTATCCGTTCTCTAGGTGGGGAGGTTGTCACTTCAGCAGATCTGGCGCAGTACTTTACGTCACAACTGACTCAGGAGCAGATGTATAGCCAGCGTGAAGCCGGGCGGCGTTTGATGATCGCCAAGGATATCCTGTTCGCGGAATTGAGCGAGGATTTGCGGGCCGAGCGTGATCTCAATGAGTATGCAGTTCAGCAGCGTTTTATTAAAATCATCGAGCAGCAAGGATTAGATATTCCTGCTGATGAATTGCCTATAGTCGCGGTTAATGGACATGCCAGTAATCCGCACTATGAGCCTACCAGCGAGCGCTATAGTCCGATTCATCGTGGTGATCTGATCCTGTTTGATTTCTGGGCCACATTGCCCGTTTCCAATCCTATCTCTGGTGACTATACCTGGATGGCCTTTGCTGGCACGCGAGATGAGATTCCCGTTCGCCAGAAGGAAGTATTCGAGGTCGTGCGTCGTGCAAGGGATACCGGAATCGCGTATATCCGTGAGCGTATGGCTGCGGGTGAATATGTGCAGGGGCGCACTGTTGATGATGTGGTGCGCAACATTATTACTCAGGCTGGCTATGGTGAGTATTTTGTCCATCGTACTGGTCATAACATCGGCACTGTCCTGCACGGAAATGGCGCAAATGTCGATAACTTTGAAACACAGGATGAGAGGACGTTACTGCCCTTTACCTGTAACTCAATTGAGCCGGGCATTTATCTGCCAGAATTCGGTGTACGCAGTGAGGTTGATCTGCTGATATTGGAGCATGACGTAGAAGTGACAGGGGTACCAGTACAGGAAGAAATAGTAGCCTTGTTGTAGATGTCGTAACGGCATATTCCTGGTCCCATTTACAACCCTCTTCTGCATATAGCGTACATATTATTGACATCATCAGTTGTTACTTTATTGCAGTAGAATACTCTGTCCTTGTACTTTGTCAGACTTTAATTGAAAGCTTTGCCTGTTGGGCGAGCTGGGGAAGGCATAGGCCAGGGGCCAGCCTGGGACCGCCGAAAAGGTATGGTCCGTGAACCTGGTCAGGGGGCTTGCAAGCCCTTTGCAACTCCACTTTACGAACGGAATGCGAGAGGTCTATGGCCTGCCCGGACTGCGTTCACATAAAGTCTAACAATATACTTGCTATCTCAGGGAGGCACAAACAGTATGGGTGAGCGATGGGACCAGGACCCCAACTCCAAAGGGCAACCAAATTTCGACGATATAGATAAACGTCTGGAAGATATTGGACGCAAATTGGTTCAGGGCGCGAACGAGGCGCAGTTGCGTCTGAAGCGTGCTGTCAACAAAGCAAATGATTATTGGGTGCAGACGCAGAATGCTCCTACGCCACACCAGTCCTCCAATATAGAAGAGCAGCGCCTGCGTCAACTTGTGAATGACTGGAGCAATCAAAACTGGCGTGTTGCTCGCGATCTCGGTACCTATATGGATATTGTTTCATGGCGTTCAGATGAAGTCTGGGAGATCGCTTTAGAGACGCGTTGGGAGACGCGTAGTATGGAAGTGGTGAGCGAGCCTTATATTGGTCAGTCAATGGGCAAACCGCAGCCGCTACTTCCTGTGTGGGATTATGAGCTACCAGAGGTGACGGGTCTGAAAGCGCCATCGACCCGTACACGCCTTGATGGCATAAATGAGATCGTTGGCTGTACGGTCTGTAATGGTAACGGGCATGTTTTCTGTTCGGGTTGTAATGGTCGTGGTTGGATTGTCTGTCCCGATTGTAAAGGGCGCACAAAGAAGCGCTGTGATACCTGTAAGGGTCGTGGCTATGTAGCGGATTGGACCCCGAATGGGCAGAAGAAGCCGTTTTTCAGGCGTCAGGCTGAAAATGTTGCCTCTTCGTTTGGCAATAAGGTTTCAGACGTGTTTGACTCAATTCGCCAGCAGGGTGTGCCGATCCCCAATCCGGTTGATACTGATCCCGCGTCAAAGGGGCCAACCGTTCCCTGTCCCGATTGTGTGCATGGTGAAGTTGATTGTACCTGTGGTAATGGGAAACGGGTCTGCCCGACCTGTCAGGGCGCGAAGATGTCACTCTGCTCCAATTGTGCAGGGACCGGCAAGATGGTACGCCATCGTGAGATTGCACGTCGCTTCGATTTGCGCTCACAAACACGTTTTGTCGGAGAAACGCCGATTCCCGTCCAGCAATTGCTCAAAGCCAACGGGGATCTTGTCTATAGCTCTGAAATCAACGAGACAATGCATGTTGATGCACCACCTGACATGGTGCCATCTGATGTGTGGCATACCACTGTGGAACTGGTAGAGACTGAAAGAAAGTCGCCCGCGAAACCAGGGATGGACCCACAATCATGGGCCAGACCAACCTTGCAGGTTGTTGAACTGGTGCGTGTTCCGTATATCAGCCTGCAATATCGCATGAATGACCAGGATTATCTCCTGTTTATCTATGATGGTGAGGGCAATGAGAAGTTTTACGCGGATCAGTTCCCTGTCCGCTGGGATCGTGTGGAGCGCTTGTTCAAGGCTATCTCAACGGATCTGATGACCCCTGCGCAGTCAGAACAATCTACGGACGCTAACCGTGGTTATAGTGGTTATCGTGTGCCAATCGAGTATCCTTCATATAACATCACAGAAGAGAACGATATTAATCATCCCGCGGATCATCCCGACGACGAGCAGAAATAAACGCAAAGAAAAAGCAGGAACGGGCGGTAGCATCAATAGCTCCGCCCGTTCCTTGCATCTTCAGATTCTATAATTGCCAGATGCGTGGCTCTTCTTTGTCCAGTGACAGGTAGGCGATCAGGTTTTCTCGTTTTACCTGCACCTGTTTGCTTTCGGTATCTATGGTTTGCATATGTTTGACGGATACCTCACCATTCGCAAGTTCATCTTCGCCGATGATAATCGCGAAGGCGGCTCCTGAGGCGTTTGCCTGTTTCATCTGAGCTTTGCGGCTACGATCGCCATAGCTCATCTCGGTTTTGATACCAGCATGACGCAGTTGCGATGTAATCTGTATGGCAGCATTCTTGAATTCAGGTCTGCCGGTGGTTCTATACCCTGACGTTTCAATTCAAGGATAACCCGTTCAATGCCAACACCAAAGCCGATGCCAGGGGTGTGTGGACCATTGAACATCTCCGCCATCCCATCGTAGCGTCCTCCGCCATTCAACGCCACATTATCTACCTCAGACGTAAACTCAAAAACGGTGCGTGTATAGTAATCCATGCCACGCACAATCATTGGGTTGATCTGATAGGGTGCTTCATAGTAGTTGAGATAGCGTTTAACGGCGTTAAAATGCTCCTGACAGGGTTCACACAGGTTATCGATCAGGCGTGGCGCGTTCGCGATCTTCTCCTGGTCCTGTGGCTCTTTACAATCGAGCAGACGCAGAGGATTTTTATGGAAGCGTATCTGACAATCGGAGCAGCACTCATGCAGCAGTGGGCGATAATAGTCTTTCAATTTTTCGACATACTGCGGACGACAATTGCTATCACCGATGCTATTGAGTGAGATGCGAATATTCTTCAGACCCAGTTGTGTATAGATCTGATAGAGCATACCGATCATCTCCGCATCAACGGCGGGATCTTCTTCACCTAAAGCTTCACAGCCGAACTGGTGGTGTTCGCGGTATCGTCCTGCCTGTGGCCTCTCACGGCGGAACATCGAGACATTCATATAATGGAGTTTGACTGGTTGCGGCAACTTGAACATACCATGTTCAAGATAGGCACGTACAACACCCGCCGTCCCCTCCGGGCGTAACGAGATATTCTGGGAGCGGCCCTCTTTATTTGCACGATCATCGAAACTATACATTTCTTTGTCGACGATATCAGTGCCTTCGCCTGAGGTTCGTTTGAAGACAGACGTCTCCTCAAGCATTGGTGTCTCAATACGACGATAGCCGTAGAGCTGCGTTACCGCAGTCGCGGTATCAATGACGAAGCGCCAGTAGGGTTGTTCATCAGGTAGGATATCACGAAATCCTTGCAGCGTTTTAAATTGTTCAGCCATTATTGATCCATTTCCTCCACGCACAAACAAGTCCTCGTTATTATAGCAGATTGCTCAAGTGTTCCGCATCTATGCGTCAACGCGGCAGTGAAGTGGCTCCGGGTCTGCTGATATCGACAACCAGTCATGCTGAGTGAAAAGGAGTTTGAACATGGATAGTGTGTGAAATTCCATATGTATCGTTTGGCTATTTTTTGTATGAATACAATAATTTTAATTCCTGTGTGGATTTTCATATACGTATGGAATGGGACTTTTCGGACAAAATTTTTTACAATATGAACAACTTGAAAACGAATCTTCTCTTCTCCCGCAAATTCTTGTGGCTTGAGAAGCTTCCCACACGTTTCTTATTGTTGATGCTGTGACAGATATTCGGAGTATACCATGACTGATACATTTCATGATCTCTACAGTGAATTGCTTAATGGGATCTTCATAGAGCGTGCGCGTGAGCAGTTGGCGCAAGGTGTTGATGGTATGGCGTGCGCAGATGCCTATGCGGATCAAGGAAAACCCGACTTTGCACTTGCCCACTTATTACTGGCCGAAGCCTCAGATGAGATCAAGAGGAATATTCTGGCGCATGCGTATGAACGTCGTGCGGAATTGACAGACAGACGGGCCGAGGATTTTTCGAATAGATTTCATCGCCCCTTCCCTCTTGTTAAATTGGAGGCGCAAAAGGATCGGATGTCTGCTGAACAGGTGCGGCACGGAAAGCACATACGGAGAGGTTCTAAATCTCTGCATATCAATTGATTCGTATTACATGAGTCAATCTCTGTCTGAGTGCATGGAGTAGTCTTTGTAGGAGATAGTAATTCTTGATCGAACATGCGATAAATCATATAGACGCTCCCTCGTTGTCAGGTAAAGCGCCCATGCTACAAAGGGGAAGACGATCCCTTTGGCCGATTGTAGGTTGTACTATTGGGTATGTGCTGTGCATCCTATTCAGTGTTACGTTAATTTATAATGTTGGGGCGATAGATACCCATTTCTGGTTGAGTCGGGCGTTGACCATTTTTGGTGCCTGGATACCCGCGAACCTTGATCCTTTTGCCAATACGTTATTTACCCATCAAGCATCTGGTTTTACAGAATTGATGGGTATGTTTGTACTGGCTTTTGTTCTCTACGGTTATGGCGCCCTTCTTGTGTATCGTTATACAAAATTTGGCCCGGATAAACGCATTCACTGGCTGATCTGGTCGGCTGTTATTATCAGTGGCTGCATCTATCTGTTTACCCCTGGTATTTTGACCAGTGATGTCTATTCATATACCAGTTATGGTCGCTTGTTGGCGGTACATGCTGCCAATCCTTATTTCGCGCCACCTTCAGCTTTTCCACTTGATCCTGTGTATCAGTTTGTCTATTGGAAGAACACGATCTCGATCTATGGACCTGTCTGGATGGGGGTATGTGCTTTTCTCTCATCTGTCTGTGGTACCAGTCAGATGAGGATTGTGCTGGTTTATCGGCTGTTCGCGTTAGCCGCCCATCTGGTAAATGTCTTTCTGGTGGCGAAGACGTTGCGGGCGATGGGTCGTTCACACCGAACGGTAACGGTGGGTATGTTGTTATACGCCTTGAATCCGCTAGTATTGGAGGAGAGCAGTCTGGGGGCGCATAACGATGTATTCATGGTCACCTTTCTGCTATTAGGGTTGTTTTTGTCTGGTCGTGCTGAACAGCACTATTCATTGCTCCGACCACGGGGCTATCTACCTCCTCTGGGAGCATTGACGCTTGCTACCCTGGTAAAGTTTAGTGCCGCGCCAGTGATTATCATCTTTTTGCTGGCATTGGGTATCCTTGCTCTGCGTTCAGCGCAGCATACACATGGGCGTTTGGAATGGCGATTTGCCTGTAAGCATGTGTTGATTGGTGGTAGCTTTAGCCTGCTGCTGGGATTGGTCTGTTACGCCCCTTTCTGGTTTGGTCATAATTTAAGTAGCATTATTACCAGTTTTACGACCTTGCCTTCCGCGCTGGATTCGTTTAATTCCATTCTCTCAACGTTTGCGTATCTGAAATATACCCATAGTCTCTCTTCCATTTTCTTTTTCTTGCTGAATCGCAAAATGTGGAATGTACTGACGGCTCTGGCTGTAGTGGTACCGATTGTTGCCGGGGGGCTCTTGCTCTGGAAAGCACCGACGACTCGTTCAATCGCGCTGGTGTCTCTGGCATCTCTTTCCGCGTTTTTGATCGTGACGCCGTGGTTTTTTTCCTGGTATCTGACATGGGTAGTGGCGCTGGCTGTTGTCTGTCTGCCCGTGATCGGGGATCGTTTCGGGCGTGCTCTGGTTGCGTTTGCATTGAGCTTTTCCGCGACTTCGCTCTTTACGTATTATTCAACCGTTGTTGGTTGGTTGCAATTGAATCATGAGAACCCACCGTATGCTGGATGGGCGATCTGGCAGTGTCTGGCTGCGATGGGAATTCCCGTGCTCGTGTTTTGCCTCTTCATGCGTTTTGTGCCTGCGTACTATCGACGGCGTTCGTCCGTAAGAGAATAACATGATATCGTTTGCAAGATTATGGCAGCATGACATGAAAAAAGAGCTTCACGTTTGCGTATCTGACGTGAAGCTCTTTTGTAAGTCTGGTTGGTTTATACTATTGGCCACTGTTCTCAGGCGCGATCTCTTGTGTCTGTTCAGAGGCCGTTGGAGTTTCCGTGTCCTCATCCTGAACGGTTGGATCAGCTTCGAGTGTTGTGTCGGTGTCGGTGTCAATGTCACCTTCCTCTAGCTCGTCCAGTTCGCTGTTCTTCTTGCCATTGGTGGTAGCAACAGCAACAACGTTGTCGGCCTCATTCAGATGCATGAGTGTGACACCCTGCGTGTTACGTCCGCTCGTTTTGACGTTGCTCACATCAGTACGAATGACGACACCACTGGCGGAGATGATCATCAGATCATGATCGTTCTCTGTCACGACACGTGCTGTGGCAACATTTCCGGTTTTTTCAGTGACCTTGGATGTGATAACACCACTGCCACCGCGTCCCTGTCGTGGATATTCATCGATAGGGGTTCGTTTGCCGAAACCGTATTCAGTGACGATCAGTAGCTCACTCTCCGGTATTGCCAGATTGAGTGAGACGATCACATCGCCTGCGTCCAGACGCATACCGCGTACACCACCACTGGTACGAGAGGCGAGACGCAGATCATCAACGCAGAAGCGGATTGATTGACCATGTGCACTGATCAACAAGATGTCATCACCATTGTGAGCAAGTTTTGCTCCAATCAGTTGATCATCCTCTTCCAGATTCATCGCGATCAATCCCTGGCGACGTACGACCTCAAATTCGCTCATCGGGGTCTTTTTGACTTCGCCTTTTTTGGTTGCTACGATCATCACATCATGGCTGGCCCCCTCGCCTTTAGGCACAGAAACGATAGCGGTGATGCGTTCTTTCTGTTCAATCGCGATCATATTGATCACATGCTCACCTTTGGCTGTACGTTGTACATCAGGGAGTTCATACACACGTAACTGGAAGACGCGACCACGATCAGTAAAGAAGAGCAGGCTGTCATGAGTATGCGTGATTAACAGATGGCGTACAGTATCATCCTCACGGGTTGCCATACCAGTGACACCACGACCACCACGACGCTGCGAGCGATAGGTATTGGAGGGTAAGCGTTTGATATATCCCTTCTCGGTCAGAGTGACCACGACCTCTTCGTTGGGGATAAGATCTTCTTCTTTAAAATCACCAATCTCTGTCTCTTTAATCTCTGTCCGTCGTGCGTCACCATACTTCTCTTTGAGTTCCACCAGATCCTGTTTGATCAGTTTACGGATCTCTTGAATATCGTTCAGAAGCATCTGGTAGTAAGCGATATTTTTCAGCACTTCCGCCAGCTCCTCTTCGATTTTCTGTTGTTCCATCGAAGCCAGACGAGCCAGACGCATATCCAGAATCGCCTTCGCCTGCTCATCGGAGAAGCCAAATTGCTCACGCAACTTCTGCAAGCCATCATCATAGGCTGATCGTGATGAACGAATGATGCTGATAACCGCATCCAGATTATCCAGGGCGATTTTTAAACCTTCGAGAATATGTTTGCGTGCCTCTGCTTTTGCCAGATCGTATCTGGTGCGGCGGGTCAGCACATTCTCACGATGTAAGATGTAGTGCTGTAAGAATTTCTTCAGTGTCAGTGTCTGGGTTTGTTGATCGACCAGCGCCAGCATATTGGAATTGAACGCTGTTTGCATTGCCGTATATTTGTAGAGCTGATTGAGAACACTCTCCATATTGGCATCGCGTTTGAGTTCAATGAACATGCGCATACCCTGGCGGTCAGACTCATCGCGCACTTCAGAGATACCATCAATGCGCTTATCACGAGCAAGTTCAGCGATCTTTTTGACCAGATCAGCCTTATTGACCTGATAGGGAAGTTCCGTCACAATGATATTGATGCGACCGCGCTCTGTCTCCTCCGCATGTGTGCGTGCGCGAATCACAATGCGACCGCGTCCATTGGCATACGTATTCCGAATACCTTCACGACCCTGAATGATGCCACCGGTTGGGAAGTCTGGGCCGCGAATGATGCGGGAAAGATCTTCCGTCGTAGCTTCAGGATTATCGATTAAGTACGTGATACCGTCACAGACCTCATTCAGATTATGTGGTGGGATATTGGTTGCCATACCCACAGCAATACCAGTTGAACCATTCAGCAGCAGATTTGGTAATCGTGCTGGAAGAACAACAGGCTCTTCAGTCTGATTATCGTAGTTTGGACGAAAATCAACAGTATCCTTTTCGATATCGCGTAGCAGCTCATCGGCAATCGCAGCCATCTTCGCCTCAGTGTAACGCATAGCGGCGGGCGGATCATCATCCTGAGAGCCAAAATTGCCTTGTCCTAAAATGAGGGGATAGCGCATTGACCAGGGTTGAGCCATGCGCACGAGGGAGTCATAAACGGCTGAATCGCCGTGAGGGTGATAACTTTTTAATACCTCGCCTACGGTACCTGCGCACTTACGAAACGCTTTATTTGATTGTAAGCCCATCTGGTCCATAGCATACAGCACACGACGATGAACAGGTTTCAGACCGTCTCGAACATCGGGGAGTGCGCGGCTAACAATGACACTCATCGAATAATCGAGATAGGCCCGTGTCATTTCTGTAACGATATTGACTGGCTTGATATTGCCCGGTTCCATATAAAAACATCCTCACCAAAAAGTTAGACATAGCCTGAAGGCGGCGATATCGTGTTGTAGAAGCACTGAATAAGAGCTGGGTGGAGGGGTCTAGAAAATTTGATCCTACCTGCTATATTATAGCACATCCCAGGCTCTTTTACGAATTTTTGACCGAATGGGGTACGACTGTGTAGACCTTGTGATGAAGGTGATTTTTGTGTATCTTGCTTGCGTCTATTGTCAGTATTTGTAGACAAAAAGAAGACTCTTTTCGTTGATCCGGCGGGTTGACAGTCAGGTGTATACACAGGTGTCAATGCACAAATTCTCCATTGAAGACTCTATGTTTTATAGGGAACCTGTGGTATGATTAAATGCAGAAGGACATTTTTTGAGAAGATAAAATTCTCAGTGACACATTGCTCTGTAACATCTGTGGCTACTGTCTGATGTAGGTAGGGGAGATGCGTGTTTATGGCACCGTTCACAGAACAGCAATGTTTTTTCGTTGCCATTCTTGTCTTCATGGTGATCGGTTTTCAGCGTGGGTGGAGACGAGAGCTTGTTTCGCTGGTGTTTGTGCTGATCGCGTTTTGTATTATGTTTAATCCTGTGACCTGTAATGGACTAGGGGATTTTCTGCAACGTTTACCCGTAGCCATTGGGTTTATTGCTGGGACGAATCCAGCACCATCTACGGCATCAACGCAAAGTTTTCTGGCAAACGATTTCTGGGCATTGCTTTTTTTCCTGGGGTTGGTTGGATTGGGATATTATGTTGGGAACAGGGCGTTTCCATGTCCAGCCTCCTCTCATGAGCGTTTTGTTGGTATTGTTCCGGCAGTTATCGCGGGTGCATTTATCATCTACTTTGTGACGAATCGTTGTATGAAAAAAGTTCCGGGTCAAGCTACTGTGACCGTGCAGGTTCCGTCACCTGATCCTAACCATTATATTGCACTTATTCTGCTCATTGCGATTACTGCGATTGTTGTTGCATTTATTGCGGCACGGGCCAAAAAGTTGAAGAAATAGTGCTCTGACCTCTTCTCTGATCAAGAGCAGTCCTGTAATATATAGGTTGAACTAAGACTTTCGACTTCGAGGTAATATCTATGGCTGACAATTCCAAGAAATCAACCTCTAATGTGCCCGAAGATCCCTGGCGTTCAGGACGTCGCCGCCGTGATCTGTTGCGGCACAAGGATCGCACCTGGCAGTTTTCCGGTCAGCAACCCGATGAAGTTGTCCATCTTGTGGTTCGTAAGCATTGGTGGTTCCTGGTAAAGCCGGGGCTACCTTTTCTTGCTGCGGTGGCGGCTTTGATTATTGTCACTGCTGTTGCGGTTAGTTTCCCTGCCTGGGTCAGTGCCTGGGTTGTCCTGGAGGTTATTGCCTTTGTCGCGGTACTGGTGACAGGTATTCTGTTTTCCTATCGTGAACTGGCGCATTGGTGGTATGAGACGTATATCATTACGAATCGGCGCATTATTAACGCACGTGGTTTGCTCGAACCTGTGCGACAGGAAACGCCTATTGAGAAGGTAGCGCAGGTAGGTATTGGTATAGATACACTGCTGGGGCTTGTGCTTGGCTTTGGTACTGTGCATGTGTATCTTGCGGGTGGTGATTTATACATTAGCAACGTGCCGCACCCTGATCGTGTTCGTGATGCGGTCAGTGGCGCTGTTGATGATGTGAAAGCGAAGAAGGCAGCACCCGCGCCACCTGATCCCACTCCGAAAGATCCAGCGATGGCTGCGTTATTGGATTCGCTGGCGAAAGGCAAGCCTGTACCG
>Ga0310811_10003593_pt1 | contig 19530 bp, 21 predicted proteins | sample YCmetagenome_FD_207642 | JGI IMG/M metagenome (GOLD analysis project Ga0310811, IMG submission 207642) | Soil microbial communities from experimental microcosm in Duke University, North Carolina, United States - YC | ecosystem: Engineered > Artificial ecosystem > Soil microcosm > Unclassified ...
GCCCGATGCCCGCGTTGGCGTCGACGAGGTTCCAGCCCCGATCCACGACGACGGCGGGGTACGGCTCATGTGCGGTGAGCAGTTGCCGGATCGCCGCGCAGATGGCGGCCATGTGCGGAGAGTCCAGGGTCGACTCCGTGTAGACCGGGGCATAACCGGCGGCCAGCAGCAGGTGGTTGCGTTCGCGGAGAGGCAGGGACAGGTGCTCGCCGAGGTGCAGCACCATGTCGCGGCTGGGCTTGGCGCGGCCGGTCTCCAGGAAGCTGACGTGCCGGGTGGAGATCTCGGCCTGAATCGAGAGTTCGAGCTGGCTCAGCCGCCGGCGCTCCCGCCACTGGCGGAGCAGTTCGCCGAACGGCCGCTGGTGAAGCTGCGCTACGGTCACACCCCCTGACGCTATCCACCCTCCTGTATACGAGCGATTACCCCACAGGTAACCAAAGCGGCAGCACAGAGGGGCGTGATCATGCACGGGTTCGTGATCACGGTGTCCGACCTGCAAAAACTCCCGGCGTGATCATGCGCGGGTTCGGAATGAGGGCCCCTCGCCTGCGAAAACATTCTTCGTGATCATGCACCGAATAACCGTTGCATGATCACGAAGGATGTCATCGCAGGTCAGCGGGGATTCCATAGAATTTGCGCATGATCACCCTGGGAGTTTTCGCAGGTCAGATGTGCAACCGCCGAACCTGTGCATGATCACGCCGGGAGGTTGGACCAGCGAGAGTGCGATCGATAACCCGTTGCCTCCGACCGCCGGAGAGCTGGGCTGACGCCGGAGAGCGAAAGCCGTACGGGGATCGAGGCAGACCTCGGTGAGCAGCTCACGCCAGTCGGCCGGGAATGCGGTGAAGACCCGATCGGGGTGTACCTATCCCCACCCCGGCCGGGCACCTGCCGCCACTGTCCAACGATGTCCCCCTGTCCCAGACTGACGGCATGGATGAGAGCGGGACAGGCCGGATGACGATACGGGCACTGGTGAGAGGCGCCGCCCTCTTCTGCGTGGCGTTGCTCGGCCAGATGGTCGCCTTCGTCGCGCTGATCGGTGTACTGGCGAGCGCGGTGCTGGGCATGGTCTTCCTCTTCCCGCCGGTCGTCCGGCTGCTCCGGCGGACGACCCGGCTGAGCCGGCGGCTGTCGCACGCATGGTCCGGCGTCGAGATCGACGAGCCCTACCTCCCCGAGCCCGGCCCGCCGGTGCCGCTGTCCGACGGCTGGTACCGGGACGGCCGCTCCCTGTACAGGACGCCCAGGATCCCCGCGTTCAACCGCCGGATGAACTGGCTGCTGAAGGACTCGGCGACGTGGCGTGACTTCGGGTTCCTCTGGGCGGACATGTGGGCCGGCGGACTGCTCGCGGGTGCTCCCGCGATCCTCGTCGCGCTGGGCGTCTTCCAGTTGGCCGGCGGCAACCCGATCGGTCTCCTCTGGCCGGTGCTGGCGCTCGGCGCCGCCCGCTGGTACGCCCCCTGGGCGGTGCATGCGCACGGGGTGATCGCCAGGGTGATGCTGGGCTCGACCGAGAAGGCCAGACTCGCGCAGCAGGTCAGCCGCCTGGCCCGTGCTCGTACGGACGTCGTCGACTCCCAGGCGGCCGAACTGCGCCGGATCGAGCGCGATCTGCATGACGGCGCGCAGGCCCGCCTCGTCGCGGTCGGCATGACGATCGGCGCGGCCGAGGAACTGATGGAGTCCGACCCCGTCGCCGCGAAGGCTCTGCTCGCCAAGGCCAGGGACGCCTCCTCGACCGCGTTGCGGGAGCTCCGTCAGCTCGTGCGCGGCATCCATCCTCCGGTGCTCGCCGAGCGCGGCCTCGCGGACGCCATCCGCGCCCTCGCCCTGGACACCCCGCTCAGAACGCGCGTGACCGTGGAACTTCCCGGCAGGCTCGACGCCCCGCTGGAGTCGGCCGCCTACTTCGCGGTGAGCGAGCTGCTCACCAACGCCGTACGGCACAGCGGCGCCACGGAGGCGTGGATCGACATCAGCAGTCAGGGCACCAAGCTGCGGATCACCGTGACCGATGACGGTCACGGCGGCGCGGACGCCTCGCACGGCACGGGCCTGGCCGGCATCGAGCGGAGGCTCGGCGCGTTCGACGGCGTCCTCGCGCTGAACAGCCCCATGGGCGGCCCGACCACGGCCGTGATCGAGTTGCCGCGGGCGCTGCAGACCGTACGCGGCCGCCCCCCGGTCACCTGGCGCACGGTCACGATGGGCATATGCTGGTCGCTCTGCTGGATCCCCATCTTCCCGCAGGGGTTCGTCGCGATGATCCTCAAGCTGGTGGGAATCGAGGAGAAGTCCTGGTTCCTCGCCCTCCACCTGCCAGAGCCGTTCCAGTGGCCGACCATCATCGGCATGATCCTTCTGGGCGCCGGAATGCTCGCCACCGCCGCCACCCTGTCGGCGCAACAGCGGAAAGACAAGGACCTCGCGTGCGCGTAGTCCTCGCCGAAGACCTGCACCTGCTCAGGGAGGGGCTCGTCCACCTGTTGCGCGCGCACGGGCTCGACGTCGTGGCCGCGGTCGAGTCCGGGCCCGAGTTGCTCGAGGCCCTGGTCACCGAGCGTCCCGACATCGCGGTCGTCGATGTACGGCTCCCGCCGACGTTCACCGACGAGGGTCTCCAGGCGTCGCTCACGGCGCGCAAGCGCGTCCCCGGGCTGCCCGTCCTGGTGTTGTCGCAGCACGTCGAGCAGTTGTACGCCAGGGAACTGCTCGCCGACGGCTCAGGCGGCATCGGCTATCTCCTGAAGGACCGCGTGTTCAACGGCGAGCAGTTCATCGACGCCGTGAGGCGCGTCGCCGCCGGAGGCACGGCGATGGACCCGGAGGTCATCGCCAAACTGCTCGCCAGCAACGCGCGCAACGAACCCGTCGGGCGACTCACCCCGCGCGAGCGGGAGGTCCTGGAACTCATGGCGGAGGGCCGGTCGAACGCCGCCATCGGGCAGCGGCTCTACCTGAGCGAGAGCGCGGTCGGCAAGCACACGGCGAACATCTTCGCCAAGCTCGGCCTGGTTCCGTCCGATGACGACAATCGCCGCGTACTCGCCGTCCTGGCCTTCCTGAACGAGAAGTAACGCCGCCCTTCGGGACGCCGTCGATGGCACACTGGGGCCACGGCTGTTTCTGTCGGTCGCACACGTTACCTTCAGCGAGGTACGGCTCGGCGCGGACAGTCGCAGGAGGTCTTGTGAAGTTTCAGGTGAACCGCGATGTTCTCGCCGACGCCGTGGCGTGGACGGCTCGTGTGCTGCCGGGCCGCCCGGCCGTTCCCGCGCTGTCGGGCCTGCTGCTCGAGGCAGGCGACGCCCTGCGTGTCTCCGCGTTCGACTACGACGTCTCCGCCCGCGCCGACATCGAGGCGGAGGTGGCGGAGCCCGGGCGTGTTCTGATCCCCGGCAAGGTGCTCGCCGAGATCACCCGAAGTCTGCCGAACCGGCCTGTGGAGATCGTCCGGAGTGGATCCGAGGCCGTTCTGACCTGCGGGAGTGCTGAGTTCGGCCTGCTCACGCTGCCGGATGAGGACTTTCCGACGATGCCCGCCATGCCGTCCAGAGTGGGCATGGTCGGCGGCGGGGTCTTCGCCACCGCTGTCGGGCAGGTGGCGGCCGCCGCGAGCCGTGACGACACGCTGCCCATGCTGACCGGCGTGCGGCTCGACATCGACGGAGTTCAGATGTCGATGGCGGCCACCGACCGCTATCGGATCGCGGCCAGGGAGTTCCTCTGGCATCCGGAGCGCGAGGACGAGAGCCGGGCGGCGATGGTGCCGGCCCGGGTGCTGGTCGAGGTGGCCCGTTCCCTGCGTGGCGGTGAGGTCGTGATCGGCCTCGACGACAACGTGGCCGGATTCGAGAGTCAGGGCCGCACGACCACGGTCCGGCTCCTGGACGACCAGTTCATCGACTACCGGTCCCGGCTGTCCGAGCAGTGGGCGATCCACGCCGACGTGGAGGCCGCCCCGTTCGTCGAGGCCATCAAGCGGGTGGCACTGGTGGCGGAGCGCAACACGGCGGTGCGTCTGTCGTTCTCCCAGGGCCAGGTGCTGATCCAGGCCGGGGGCGGGGAGATCGGGCGAGGAGCCGAGGTCCTGGAGGCCGAGCTCGAGGGCGACGACATCCAGATCGCGTTCCAGCCCCATTACCTGCTCGACGGGCTGGCGGCAGTCGAGACCCAGCGGGTCCGGCTCAACATGGACTCGCCGACTCGTCCGGCGTTGATCGCCAACGAAGGCGACGATCCCGACTTCCGCTACCTGGTGATGTCTCTCCGCCTCGGCTGACCCGGCACTTCGACCGGGCCTGCCTCGGGTGGGGCGATCAGGCGGTCAGATCCTGCGACTCGGTGAGCGCGATGAGGATGTGCTCCATGCACGCGTGTCCTGCCCGCTCGGCCGCCGCCGCGTCGCCGGCGACGATCGCCCTGAAGATCGCGTCGTGGGGGATGTAGTTCTGTTCCAGCGTGCCGCCCGCGGCCGCGATGCTCGCACGCAGGGCCGCGGAGAAGTCGATGTAGAGGTCGGTCAGCACGCTGTTGTGGGTCGCCTCGACCACTGCCACGTGGAATGCCAGGTCCGCCTCGACGAACCGGTCGGGCTCCCCACTCGCCCAGGCCTTCTCCCGCTCGGCCAAAGCCGCCTCGATGGCGACGATGTCCTTGTCGCTGCGCCGGGCCGCGGCAAGCCTGGCCGCCTCGACTTCGAGGGCACGCCGTACCTCGAGGATCTCGAGTTGCTCGGCCGTCCGAAGTCGTCTCGCCATGGCGCCGGACAGCTCGCTGATGGCCCGGACGTAAGTGCCGTCGCCTTGTCGGCACTCCAGCAGTCCGGCGTGGGTCAGTGCTCGCACGGCCTCACGAACCGTGTTCCGGCCGACGCCGAGGTGCTCGGCCAGCACGGTCTCAGTAGGGATCTTGCCGTGCATCTGCCAGGAGCCTGAAGTGATCTGCTCCTTCAGCTGGTCGATCACCTGGTCGACGAGAGACGCTCGCTGCGCCGTCCGCAGACTCACAGTCCGCCTCCTCTTGGGAAACACCAGTCATCCCATGATTGAATGACTGGCCGACCCCAATTATTCCAGAGCCTCCGGAACGCCGGAGCTCCAGGGAGGCTAGCGGGTGAGCACCGCCGCAGCGGTGGAGCCCGGAATGTTCACGTGGATGCCGACGGCCTCCAGCGCCTTACGATATGCCTTCGCCTGTTGATCAATAGATCCGGCCTGTCCCCACAGGTCGCCGAGCTGACGCCAGGTCTGCGCGGTCTCCCGGTCGGGGGCCTCCGAACGGGCGTTCAGCAGATCCTCCGCACGCTGGAGCGGGGCGGCGGCGTCTTCGGAGCGTGCCAACGCGACTTCGGCGAGAACCAGATGCGCGTCGGCCGCTGTCGTCCCGCGGGAATCGGCGAGCACGTCCAGGGCCTCACCCGCCGCGCTCAGCGCGCCGTCCGCCTCACCTGTGCGAAGCCGAACACGTGACAGCGCCACGAGGCTGCGAGCGTGTTCCAGTCTCTCGGCGGGGAAGCCCGCGAGGACATGGCTCGCCGACAGGACGAGTTCGTTGGCTCGATCCAAATCGGCGCCTTCAGGACCTGCAGCCGTGAGCCGAGCCCACTGCACGGCGATCCTGGCGCACCGGATGGCCATCCGCGCGGACCGTCCTGCAGCGAGAGCGTCGTCCGCGAGCTGCACCGCCAGAGCGGAGTCCTCCCCGTCGGCCGCGGTCACGCTGGCCTGCCAGAGATCGAGGGCCTCCGCGCTGCGGTCGGACGCCGACGGCACTCCGGACGCGGCCAGCACCCGCTCGACGTACGGCAGGCCGGTCTGGGTCTCCACCAGCGCGAGAGCCAGCTCGACGGCGATCTCGCCGTGGACGAAACCGAGCCGCTCGACCTGGGACAGCGCATGGGCGCCGAGGTCGCGGGCGCGGAGCATGTCGCCCGCCCTCTGGTAGCACCGGCAGAGCGCCACAGTGAGGGGGAGATCGGCCAGACGCTCGGGGTGGGCGGCAGCCTCACGGCGGAGCCGTTCATACGCCTCGACGGCGCGGCCGGTCCGGCCCTGCGCGTCCAGCGCGCGAGCCCTGCCCAGCCGCGCGTGCGCGGCGAGCATCGCGTTGTCGTCGCCTGCGGCCTTGACGATGTCTCCGAACCGGTCGGCCGCAACGACGGGGTCGCCGTGATACAGCTCGAGCTCGGCATGACGCAGGCCGAGCTCGGTGTCGATGCGCTGCCGAGGTTCTATCCCGTGAAGCAAGAACTCGGTGGTGCATCCGAGTCGCTCGGCGAGCAGCCGTGCGACGACCGGCGTAGGCGTCCGCTTTCCGGACTCGATGAGTGAGACATAGCTGTCGGACAGGTCAGGCCCGGCCAACTGGGCTTGCGACATGCGCCTGCTCAACCGCAATCCGCGGACGCGGTCACCGATGGTTCCCTGACTCGGCATTGGATCTCTCAGGGCGGGGGAATGGTCAATGGTCTCGCCATAATGGCACGAAGCGACCGAATCGTGTAACCCTCCGTCAAGAATCACGACGGTGAAGGTTCGATCACGAGACGCTGTGTGTCAGCTTGCGCTCGTCAGTCGTCGTCGTCCTTGCTGGGGAAGATCATCTGACAGACCTCCAGGTACAAGGTCTCTGGATAGGGGATGTAAGGGACCGACCGCAGCGCCTGGTCCTGGCCGGCCGACTCCAGGACGAACTCTCCGTAGCCGAGCAGCCGGCCGAGCAGCGACCGCTGGAAGCTCATGTCCGTGACCTTGCCCAGCGGCATCATCGCGACCTTGCGGGTGATGAGGCCGGTGGTGAGGAGCATGCGCTGCGACGTGACGACGAAGTAGTCGACGGACCACTCGGCCACTTTCCAGACGAAACGGATGAGCAGCAACAGCCAGGCCCACCAGATGATGACAAGGGCCTCACTTCCCCCCGTGCCGCTCAGCCACTTGCTGAGCAGGCCCGCGAGGATCAGCCCGCCGAAGATCTCGGCGACGGGCCGGAGCAGTACGGCGGGATGGCGCCGGACCATGATGACTTGTTGTTCGTGGGGGAGGAGGTAACGGTTGACCGACGACGGGGCTGAGTCCCCGTGGGTCACAAGTCTCATGTCAGCTGCGCGAAGAACTGCGCCATCGAGTTACCCGCCGTCACCAGCCCGTTGAACGCGCCGTGGACCGTCTGCGCCGCGTCTGCGGGCTTGTTCAAGAGGTAGAAGGCCGCCATCCCGATGGCCCCCCACTTAATAAGCTTCTTGGCCTGCACTGCCGTCACCACTCCCATGAGCTATACATTACCCAGGCCGCTAGTTCGGTAAAGCGGCAAAATATGAATGTCGAGCCATGTCGATATAGAGCGGCGTCACCCCCGCTCCGCCGCGGCGGTCGCGAGAACCTGAAGATGTTTGCGCGCGATGCGCTCCACCAGGCTCGGAGGGGCGTGGCCCGTCACTTCCACCGCACCGTGGTGCGCGGCCTGGACGCAGCGATTGACGGTGGCCGCCGGGTGAATGCCGGCGAACTCGTCCCTGAGCATGGCCTCGACCTGCTCGTACTGCTCACTGTCCGGAAGCTGACTCATGACTCTCCCCGCTGGCGCGTCCGCTCGCGCGAGGGCGAGGCGACGTCGTCTATTACTCTGTGTACCCGAAAGGGTGCGCAGAGTAACTATGGCGCGGGGAGAGGTGCGGGGAGATCAGACCACGCCGTAGAGGCGGTCTCCTGCGTCGCCGAGGCCCGGCACGATGTAGCCCTGCTCGTTCAGTCGCTCATCGAGCGCCGCCGTCACGAGACGGAGGGGTTTGCCCGATCCCTTGAAGGCGTCGTCCATGTGCGCGATGCCCTCGGGGGCCGCCAGCAGGCAGATGGCGGTCACGTCGTCGGCGCCGCGGTCGAACAGGAACTGGACCGCCGCGGCGAGCGTGCCGCCGGTGGCGAGCATCGGGTCGAGCACGTAGCACTGACGCCCCGACAGGTCCTCGGGCAGCCGGGTGGCGTACGTCTGGGCCTTGAGCGTGGACTCGTCGCGGATCATGCCGAGGAAGCCGACCTCCGCGGTGGGCAGGAGGCGGGTCATCCCGTCGAGCATCCCCAGGCCTGCGCGCAGGATCGGCACGACGAGCGGCATCGGGCGTGCCAGCCGTACGCCGTGGGCCGGGGCGACGGGGGTGTCGACCGTCGCGTCGACGACGCGGACGTCGCGCGTGGCCTCGTAGGCGAGCAGGGTGACGAGCTCGTCGGCCAGGCGCCGGAACGTCGGCGAGTCGGTCCGGACGTCGCGAAGCGTGGTCAGCTTGTGAGCGACGAGCGGGTGATCGACTACCAGGGTCTCCATGGCTAAAGAAGTTACCGTCCCCTGGCAGAGCCATCGACGCCGCCTGACTCTTTTGATCACAATTTGGGGCGAGCGCCGGACGGTGGGACTCCGAGTCTGGGACCATTACATGACGTGAGGACCATGCCCGTAGGGATGACGATGACAGACGTGGATGCGCTTGACTTCGCCATCGTGGTCTACCGCGAAGACGATCAATGGGAGGCGGAGATGCTTCCCGTGGCGCTCACCTCCGACCTGCGTGGCCTGATCCACGCGCTGCGACAGACGCCGAGCATGGGGACCACGATTGGCCTGGTCGCCGTGGGGGATGACTTCTTCGTGGCATTACGGCTCTTTGGTGATGAAATAGGCATTTTTCTCTCCGACATCACCGCCTCCTGGGACTGGCCGCTCGCCCAGCAGGTCCTCGAGTACCTGGATGTGCCCGTCCCCGAGGAGGAGGAGCTCGACAGCGTCCTTCCCGCGGGAGACCTGTCGATCTTCGCCGACCTGGGGCTCGACGAGATGGAACTCGGAGCCCTCTCCGGAGACCTCGACCTGCTGCCGGACGAGGTGCTGTCGAGCATCGCCGCACGACTGGGGTTCTCCCAGCCGTTCGAACGCGCCGTCGACGCCGCGATCGGCTGACCTCGGGAGACGGCCATGCCCTCCAGACCGAATCTCTTCTCCGCCGCCTTCGTGAAGATCGACGGCGGGTGGAGCGGGACCGAGGTGGATCTCGGCGACGTCGAGATCGCCGACGATCTGACCGACTCCGTCCATGAAGCGCTCGGGCTCAACGGCGACGAGCTGGCACTGCTGTACGTCGAGATCGAGGACGAGTGGTTCGCGATCGTCCGCTACGACGGTGACGCGGAACCCCGGATGTTCCTCTCCGACGCCCACGCCGCGCTGGCGGATCCCCTCGGAGAGATCTTCGCCGAGCTCGCCGGCGTGGCCCTGGACAAGGACACCCCCGACCTCGGCGTACGGCCGGCCGGGGACTTCGAACTGCTGGCCGACTTCTCGCTGTCCGCCGAGGAGTTGCTGGAGCTCAGCATGGAAGAGGGCGCGCTCCCCGCGGACGTTCTGGCCGTGATCGCCGAACGCCTCTCCTTCGCCGACGAGTTCGATCGGCTGCGGTGAACGGCTCGTCTCCGGAGGACTTCGAGGCCGTCATGCGGCTCGCTCTGGCGGAAGCCGTACGAGCGGGACGGCGTGGCGAGGTTCCCGTCGGTGCGGTCGTGGTGGACCGGGACGGCTCGGTGTTGTCGGCGGCGGGCAACGACCGGGAGGCGAGCGGCGACCCGACGGCCCATGCCGAGGTGCTCGCCCTCCGCGCTGCCGCCGAGGTAGCCGGCCGGTGGCGGCTGGCCGGTTGCACGCTCGTGGTCACTCTGGAGCCCTGCACCATGTGCGCCGGCGCCGCGGTGCTCTCCCGGGTCGACCGGGTCGTGTACGGCGCGGCCGACGAGAAGGCGGGGGCCGCGGGCTCCCTCTGGGACGTGATCAGGGACCGCCGGCTGAATCACCGCCCCGAGGTGGTCATGGGAGTGCTGGCCGGCGAGTGCGCCGCCGTTCTCAGGGAATTCTTCGCCGACCGCCGCCCCTGACGGCTCCGTTCTCCCGGCGACGCCGTCGTTTTCGACGTTTTCGCCGGGATGGTTTTCTGGGCTTTCGCCGGGACGAACGGATGCGCGGACTGGTGTGTTCGTCCGGTAGGCTACTGCGCGGTGGAGTCGCCTAGTGGCCGAGGGCGCACGCCTCGAAAGCGTGTGATGGGGCAACCTATCCGTGGGTTCAAATCCCACCTCCACCGCCAGGCCGACCGAGCAGAACGCAGAAGCCCGTTCCGATGAGGAGCGGGCTTTCTCGCGTCAGGGGTCTCAGGCGGCGTCACGCACGGCGGTGCGGCCGGTCACGTGGTGATGATCAGTTCCAGCAGCGTCGGGTTCACGTTGGCCTGGACGTAGGTGTTCAGTTCGAGCACCTTCCGGTACCCGCCCGGCGCCACCTCTTGCATACGCATGCGTTCCTGCATGATCTGTCATCCCCTTCTCGAATCCGTCGCAGACAGTGAGAAGACGTGAGTGACCATGCCCACGTGACAGTTCCGGCGAGATGTGACCCGGGTCACCGATGGCCTTCGACCGCAGTGAAGGTGCCTGCGGACGTCAAATCCAGCCGGAGGCCATCAGGGACAGCGCCTTCTCTGACGGCGTGCCGATCTCGGGCTCCAGCGTGAAGATGAACATGTCGGCGTCGGCGACGAGCAACGTCTCGCGATCCAGCGTCAGGTCTCCCAACCCGCGATAGCGCAGGTGAAGGGGGCCGGGCTTGAACAGTCGAACGTCGTGACGCCTCCATAGTTCATGGAAGCGCCTGCTCTCGCTCGACAGTTCCTCGACCAGTTCGGCGGCGAAGGAGTGGCCGGAGGCGCCGGTCGTGGCACGGAGGTGGGCCACGTGGAGGGCCGCCTCCTGATCCCATTCCAGGATTCCCTCGTGTGCCACGGGGTTGAGGAAGAGCATGCGCATGAGGTTGTCGCCGTGTTGGAGACCTCCGTGGAGGAGGGTGGCCATATGGTTCCTGGCCAGCACGTCCATGCGGCGGTTCAGCGCGATCGCCGGCGAGTGCAGCCTGTCCACGAGCCGTGAGGCCCTCGCCTCCGGAGGGTCCACGGCCGGTGGTTCGTCGGTGCAGGGGTTGGCGAGGCGGTGCAGATACCGGGTGGCCTCCGAGTCGAGCCGAAGGACCTGCGCCAGGGCGTCGAGCACCCGGGAGGAGGGGTGCGGCACCCGGCCCTGTTCGATCCGGACGTAGTAGTCGTGGCTGATGCCGGCCAGCCGGGCGACCGCCTCGCGGCTCAACCCCGACGTCTGCCGCCGGCCGCCCGTCTGGAGCCCTGCCTGCTCGCGGGGCGTCACCTTCCGCCGCGCGGTAAGGAACGCGCCCAGCTGTCGCCCTTCACGCATTTCGCCAGGTTACAGGCGCAAAGTGCACGGCTCGGCTCATGGATCTGTACGGGTGCGCGAACGACCGCCGCACAGGGGGTGGCGCACCCCTATGACAAAAAAGTCCACTTATGTCCCGTATGTGAACGCTGTTAGCGTCCGACCGAATTTGCAGTCGGGCCGGTGCCCCCTCTTCGCGACGCCGGACGAAATCCATGAGGAGAAGATGATGACGACGGCTCAGATGCCCGATCCGGCTCCCGTGATTGCGGACTATGAGCGGATGATGTCCATGGTCACCGGCTACTGGGTGAGTCAGGTGGTGCGTGCCGCGGCGGTGTTCAACATCGCCGAGCACGTGGCAGGCGGGAGGACGACCGCGACCGAGATCGCCAAGGCGGAGTCCGCCGACCCGGACGCCATCCGGCGACTGTTGCGCACCTGGGCGTCGCTGGGCCTGCTCACCTCCGCCGACGGTGTGCACTTCGCGAGCACGAGTCTGCTGGCCACGCTGCACCCGGACAGTCCGCACTCCCTGCACCACCTCGCGCTCTCCCAGGCGGCCCCGGGTCACTGGCAGCCCTGGGGGCGGTTCCCCGACGCCGTCCGCACCGGAGCGACGCAGGGTCCCGCCGCCTACGGAAGCGAAGTCTGGGACTACCTGGCCGGGAACCTGGAGGAGGCCCAGTACTTCACCCGGTCGCTGGCGAACATCACGGCGATGACCAACGCCGAGGTGGCCCACCAGATCGGTGGGGCCGGTCTGACCGTGGACGTGGGCGGCGCGGACGGCTCCCTGATCCGCGAGCTCATGCGGAACCACCCCGGTATGCGGGGCGTGGTGCTCGACCGGCCGGACGTGGTCCCCGCCGCGCTCGAAGCGGCCAAGGCGGACGGCCTCGAGGACCGTTTCGACGTCGTGGGCGGCGACTTCTTCCAGGAGGTTCCCGCCGCCGACCTCTGTCTGCTGCGGTACATCATCCACGACTGGGACGACGAGCAGGCCGTCCGCATCCTGACGAACTGCAGAAGGTCCCTCAACGACGGTGGCCGCGTAGCCGTTGTGGAACTCCTGGTCGGAGCGGTCGGCGTCCCCGGCCTCGCGCCGGTGATGGACGCCAACATGCTGGTCATGACCGGAGGGCGCGAGCGCGATCTCTCCGAGTACGATGCGCTCTTCACTCGAGCCGGGCTTCGCCGGACCCGGGTGGCGGAGGCGGGGAACATGGTGGTCATCGAGGCCGTAGCCGTCTGACGACGCAGGCCGACGCGCCACTGAAGATGAGCCGCTGACCTGCGTTCACAGGTCGGCGGCTCTTTTGATCACCCGGCTGTCGGGGGCCGAGGCGCGCTTCGGGCGGGCGACTGTACTCAGTCTGCCCAGAGCCCGCTCGGACGCGCTGCCGGGCTCGGCCTGAGGACGACGAGTCCAGCACATATAGAAAATTTTACGTTCAAATCCGCAAAAAGCGGATAATTTCGGCCCGGCACTTTCGTGCGGCCGGTTGCCACGCGGGCGTCACTCTGAGTCCGCCCCTGCCCGGGGCGGCTCGTTCGCTCAGGACTGGATGTCGAGGATCCTCGCGTGCAGGACCGATCGCTGGTGCAGCGCCGCCCGCAGGGCGCGGTGCAGGCCGTCCTCGAGGTAGAGCTCGCCGTTCCACTGGACGACGTGCGGAAACAGGTCGCCGTAGAACGTGGAGTCCTTGGCGAGCAGAGAGTGCAGATCCAGCACCGCCTTCGTGGTGATCAGCGTGTCCAGCCTGACCTGTCGCGGTGGAATCTGCGCCCACTCGCGATGGGACAGGCCGTGTTCGGGGTAAGGCCGTCCGTCGCCGACCAACTTAAAGATCACGGTACGTAGTTTAAGAGAGGAATGCCGTCGATTTCCTCCGGGCCCGTTTCTTCGGCACAGCGCATCAGATGCCTCCGGAGAAGGTGTCGCAGCGTGCGGGGTCGCCGGACTTGTAGCCGTTGGTGAACCACTTGGTCCGCTGGGCCGAGGTTCCGTGCGTGAAGGCGTCGCGGTCGATGCGCCCGCTCGTCTGCTCCTGGATGCGGTCGTCGCCGACCGCCGACGCCGCGTCGAGTGCCTCACGGATGTCGGCATCGGTGAACGGCTTGGCGTAGAAACCGGTGCTCACGGCGTTGCGGGCCCAGATACCCGCGTAGCAGTCCGCCTGCAACTCCAGTCGCACGGACGCGCCTTCCGCGCCCCGGCCCTGGCCGACCCTGTTCATGGTGCCGAGCAGGTCCTGCACATGGTGCCCGTACTCGTGGGCGATGACGTAGGCCTGGGCGAACGGCCCTCCCTCGGCGCCGAAACGCGTCCGAAGGTCGTTGAAGAAGTTGAGATCCAGGTAGACCTTCTGGTCCGCGGGGCAGTAGAACGGGCCGACCGAGGAGTCGGCGGCGCCGCACCCGGTCTGGACGCCGCCCGAGAACAGGACCGTCTTGGCGGGGGTGTAGCCCTGGATCTTTCCCGCCCAGTAGTCCTGGAGGCTGTTGACCACCCCGACGACCCTGCATTTCTCTGACTGGTCGGCGTCGGCCCCGGTGCGGCATTGCTGGCTCAGGTCCGAACCCGGCTCAAGCCCGGTGGGCTGCTCGGCTCCGCCGGTGATGTCGCCGGGATTCAAGCCGAAGATGAGGGCCAGGATGAGCGCGATGATGCCGGCGGCTCCGCCGCCGATCGCGATCCCACCGCGCGGCATACCGCCGCGTCGCCCGCCGACGTCTTCCACCTGCGACGCGTCGAGTCGCGCATCGTCGTCGAAATCCATCTGTGACGCTCCCAATGTGGGCGCGCTGATCGCGCGGTAGATGTTGTCGCTCCGCGCGTTCTGCCCTCGATATGGAAGACCATTCACCGATCGGAATCCGGGCGGCCGCGGCGACGGCGGCACGACACGCGCCGCCGGACCGTTCAGGATGAAGTACCAGGCCAAAGGCGAACGCCATTACCTGCGGCGGATCGCTCATATTATTGGCCATTTTTATAGGGGTTTGTGACACTATGCCGGTGTGGCGCAGACTTCCGATCGGGCAGTCGGAGAACTCGGCGGGAGTGCGCCGATGTCGGTCAGGGACCGATTGGTGCCGCCGATGCCGGGGAGCCCCCTGTGGGGATGGCTCGGCCCACTGATCGTCGCGGTATTCGGGGGAATACTCCGGTTCGACCGTCTCGGAACTCCGCACGCGGTGGTGTTCGACGAGACCTACTACGCCAAGGACGCCTTCTCCACGATCACCTATGGCGTCGAGCGGCAGTTCGTCGACGGGGCCGACGCCCTGATGCTCCGCGGGAGCACGCAGATCTTCAAGACCTGCGCCCCCGCGGAACAGTGCGGGGCCTTCGTCGCGCATCCCCCGCTCGGCAAGTGGATGATCGGCCTCGGCGAGTGGCTGTTCGGTCTCACGCCGTTCGGCTGGCGGTTCATGGCCGCCCTCGTGGGGACCCTCTCGCTGTTCGTCCTGGCCAGGGTGGCCCGCCGTCTCACGCGCTCGACCATGCTCGGCTGTCTCGCCGGCTTCCTGCTGGCGCTGGACGGCCTGCACTTCGTGTTGTCGCGTACGGCGCTGCTCGACGTCTTCCTGATGTTCTGGGTGCTCGCCGGGTTCGCCTGCCTGGTGGTCGACCGCGACCGAAGCAGAGAACGGCTCGTCGACTGGTACCAGAGCTCGGCGGTGACCGCGCCGGGGCCCCGGCTGGGTCTACGGCCGTGGCGTCTCGCCGCGGGACTCTGCCTGGGGGCCGCGCTGGCCACCAAGTGGACGGGTGCGTTCTTCATCCTGGCCTTCGTGGTCATGACGCTGCTGTGGGACGCGGGGGCCCGCCGGGCGATCGGCCTGCCGCAGCCCTATCGGACGGCATGGCGTCTGGACTGGCCGCTCGGCGTCGCCTGGACGGCCGTCGTGCCTGTGGTGACGTGGATCGCCTCGTCCGCCGGATGGTTCGCGACGGACAAGGGCTGGGGCCGTAACTGGGAGCAGGCGACGTCGCAGGGATGGGTCTTCTTCGTCTTCGACTCGTTCCGGTCGTGGATGGGCTATCAGGACCAGGTGCTCGGCTTCCATGAGGGGCTGACCACCCATCACGACTACCAGTCGAGCCCCTGGCAGTGGCCCCTGCTGCTCAGGCCGGTGTCGTTCTACTACCAGAAGCCGACCGGCGGTTGCGGCTCGGACAACTGCTCGTCGGCCGTGCTGGCGACCGGCACCCCCGTGATCTGGTTCGGGGCCGTGGCGGCGCTGATCGCGCTGGTCGTGTGGTACTTCAGCACGCGCGACTGGCGGGCGGGAGCCGTGCTCGGCGCCTATCTGGCCGGGTGGGCGCCGTGGTTCTACTTCGCGGTGGCCGACCATCGGACCATGTTCCTGTTCTACGCGCTCCCGATGCTGCCGTTCATGATCCTTGCGATCGTGCTGGTGGCAGGGCTGATCATCGGGCCCGTGGGGGCGTCCGCGAGACGCCGGGTCGGCGGCACCTCGGTGGTGGGCGCGTTCGCCCTGCTGGCGCTGATGAACTTCTGGTGGTTGTCGCCCGTCCTCACCGCGACGACCATCTCCTATCAGGACTGGCTGTGGCGCATGATTCCGCGCAGCTGGGTCTGACCGATCTCGCCGTCGACGTCTCGTTCAATGCTTCTGGATCTGCTGGAACCAGCGCAGCACCAAGGGCATGGAGCGGTAGGCGGAGGTGTTGTGGTCGACGTCGCCCACATCGGTCAATGACACGTCGGCGCCCCGGGCGCGCAGGTCTCTCAGGCAGTGCTCGGCGTTGGCGAAGGCGACGTCTCCGTCCCCCTTGGCCCCGTAGAGGCGTACCGGCACGCGGGGACTCCAGTCGGTACAGGTGGTGTCGTTGGCGCGCATGGCCTTGAGCAGTGCTCCGGTGGGGTGCTCGAGCCGTCGGACGAACGCGTCGGTGAGCAGCGCCCGCGGGTTCTGCGGCAGCCCGGCCGCGATGTCCTCGAACGCGTGGTCACCGTCGAACAGCTTCTCCATCGTCGCGTCGTACGGCGCGCGGAACACCTGGTCAGGGGTGTCGTAGAAGGGGTAGAGGCGGTTCATCGAGACGATCCAGTAGGCGAGGTAGAAGGTCGAGCTGAGCGGGTCCAGGTCACCGGAGAGCGCGGCGGGGAGTTCGGCGCCCTCCACGTCGTAGGGGCCGCTGATCGGTGCGAGCGCCGTCAGCCTCAGGTGGGCGTCGGCGCCACGCTGCAGCGCGCGGCCGAGGGCCATGGCCGCCTGGCCGCCCTGGGAGAACCCGGTGGCCAGGACCTGGCCGTTCAACGTCTGCCCGTGGCGGGCCGCGACCGTGCGAGCCGCACGCAGGAGGTCGACGGACGCCGTCGCCTCGGACTCGGCGTGCATATAGGGATGGAATCCCGGGCCACTTCCCAGGCCGAGGTAGTCGGGGGCGACCCCCGCGAAGCCCGCTGAGGCGAAGGAGATCGGTATCGCTCGGCCGTCGCCGTCGCTCTCCATGGACGGTGCGTCTTTCCGGGTGGCCATGGTGCCGTGTTCGTAGATCACTGTCTGGATGTCACGCCGCCGCTTCTGCGGGAGAGCCACCACGCCGCTGGCCGTCGTCGGTTTCCCGTCCACCGTGACGGTGCCGTACACGAGGGTGTAGAGGTCGACGCCGCCGACGGACTCGGGGGCGGGGAATCCGGTCTTGTGAAGATAGGCCGTCACCTGCTTGCCAGAAAGACGTTCCACTCTGATGGCCGACAGCACCTCGCCACGATCGGGGCCGGCCGTGACCGCGGGAGGCCGTGAGGCGGTGGGGGAGGTGGCGGCCATGGCGACCGTCGCGGCGGGGACCATGAGGACGCTGGTGGCACATGCCAGAGCAAGCAGACGGCGGGTCAAGGAAAGGGGTGATCGCATGACCTCGACATTAGGGACGGCGACGATCACATCCCCAGCCTGCGCGCACCCACATCCGGGGTAGTGCCTGCCCTACCAGGCGCGTCGAGTTCACCACCTGTATCGCCGCCGGGTTCGAGGTCCGCGATGCCGCGCCCGTACGGCACGCCCCGCTGAGGATTCCCGGCCTTCGATCCCGTCCAACGCGGCCCACGATGGCGCTGACCTCTGCAGATACGGCTGGAAGCATCTTGACGCGGGTTAAGACGACCGACCATATTGTTTGAATGCGCGTGGGGCGCCGGATGACATGGGCGGCGGGGGAAACGACTGGTCGTAGGGGGACGCATGGCGACGTATGTACTGATACATGGCTCCTGGCTCGGAGGGTGGAGCTGGGATCGCGTGCGGCCCATGCTCGAAGGGGCTGGGCATCGGGTGTTCGCGCCCACCCTGGCCGGCATGGCCGATCGCCGGCACCTGGCCGCTCCTCACCTGGGCCTGTCCGTGCACATCAACGAGATCGTGGAGTTGATGGAGCGCCAGGCCGTGACCGACGCGATATTGGTGGGGCACAGCTACGGAGGCATGGTCATCGCCGGAACGGGCGGGATGATCCCCGGGCGTATCGGTCGGCTGTGCTACGTCGACGGCCTCCTGCCGCGCTCGGGCCAGTCGGCGTTCGACCTGATCCCCCTCATGAGAGAGCACTTCGGCCAGTCGCCGCCCGGGCTGCCCTGGATGTCTTCGCCCGTGGATCCCGCCCTTTTCGGCGTGGACGACGAAAGTGATCGCCGGTGGCTGGAGGAGCGGGTCACCCCCGTGCCGAGGCGCACCGTCGAGGAGGCGCTGCCCGCCGTGGACGACGCCGCACGCGAGGCCATCCCCTCGGCATACGTGCACTGCGCCGGGCTCCCGTTCCTCAACGAGACCGCCGAGTTGGCGGCCAGGCGTGGGATGCGGGTGATCACGCTGGAGGGCGTCGGGCACCTGGCGATGGTGACTCACCCCCAGGTAATGGCCCGAGAGCTCCTCACCCTCGCCCGGCCGGCCGGCTCGCCCGTCTAGAGGGAGGTCACGTGGGACCTCCCTGTCGTGGGAGGCGCCGGGGCGGACCACACGAGGATGGCGGAGACAGCAAAAAGGGGCCGACTTGGATGGGGTCGGCCCCTCTGTTGAATGCTGTGACCGAAAGGGTTCGCCTGAACCCGCCGAGAGGGCCGGTCGGTGCGACGGTCGGGGGTAGGGAGCGGGAAGTTCGCCTGGGCCTAACGGGCGGGGTCGCGGTTGTAGAGCTTCCTGGCCCACAGGTAGCCGACCAGGGCGATGCCGGCGCCCCAGGCGATGGCGACGGTCGCGTTGTCGCCCATCGGGGTGCCGAGCAGCAGGGACCGCAGGGTCTCGATGAGCGGGGTGAACGGCTGGTGCTCGGCGAACCAGCGCAGCGCGCCGGGCATGGAGTCGGTGGGCACGAAGCCGCTGCCGAACAGGGGCAGGAACATGAGCGGCATGGGGATGTTGCTGGCGATCTCGACGGTGGGGGCGACCAGGCCGAGCGCGGCCGACAGCCAGGTGAGGCCGAGGACGAACAGGGTCAGGATGCCGAGCGCGGTGAGCCACTGCAGGGGGCCGGTGGTCGAGCGGAATCCGAGAAGTACGGCGATGCCGCCGACGACGGCGACCCCGAGCAGGGTCTGGATCATGCTGCCGAGCACGTGACCGGTCGGGACGGAGGCCCGGGCGATGGCCATGGTCCGGAAGCGGGCGACGATGCCCTCGGTCATGTCGGTGGCGACGGTCACCGCGGTGGCGGTGGAGGCCGAGGCGACCGTCATCAGGATGATGCCGGGGGTGACGTAGGCGAGGTAGTCGGCGCGGCCGCCGGCCTGGCCGAGCCCCGCGCCGAGGGTGCCGCCGAAGACGTAGACGAACAGCAGCAGGAAGATGATCGGCATGCCGATGATCATGAGGGTGAGGGTGGGGTAGCGGAGCATGTGCCTCAGGTTGCGGCGCAACATCGTGGCCGAGTCGTGGAGCGCGTTCATCGGGCGGGTTCACTTTCCTGGGTGAGGGCGAGGAAGACGTCGTCGAGGTCGGGGGTGTGGACGGCCAGTTCGTCGACGGTGACGGAGGCGCCGTCGAGCCAGTCGAGCAGCGCTCGCAGCGATCTGACACCGCCGTCGCTGGGCACGTGCAGGGTGAGCGTTTCCTCCTCGCGGGAGATCGGGCGCAGCCCCTGGGACGCGGTCTCGAAGCCGTGCGAGTCGGCGAAGCGCAGGCTGATGTGCCCTCCGGGGACCAGGCGCTTGAGTTGTTCCGCGGTGCCCTGGGCCACCAGGTTGCCGTGGTCGAGCACGGCGAGCTGGTCGGCGAGCTGGTCGGC
>Ga0310811_10003594_pt1 | contig 19529 bp, 18 predicted proteins | sample YCmetagenome_FD_207642 | JGI IMG/M metagenome (GOLD analysis project Ga0310811, IMG submission 207642) | Soil microbial communities from experimental microcosm in Duke University, North Carolina, United States - YC | ecosystem: Engineered > Artificial ecosystem > Soil microcosm > Unclassified ...
GGCCGGGCTGCGAAACAAGAGTGGCCGGCGCTGCGGCATTCTCCGAAGCGTGAGGGGCGCTGCTGGGAACTGGAGGTTGCGTCGGAACGTCGTTCAATGTTTTCGCGGCAGCGCTGATGTCGGCGCCAGGCGGAGTCGGCGCGCCCGTGTCGGAGCGATGGCTCGGTGTTATGAACTCGCCCCGACCCTGTGACACATGGTGCTTGTCACCCTCGTCAGGCCCTATTTGCGCCTTGCCTTCCACCTGCTTCGGCGCGGCGTCCTTGGTTAAAATCTGGAAAGCATCGTCCGTCTCGGCGGCCGGCTGATCAGTCTTGAGCTGGTCATCCGAATCCACTTGCGTAGCTTTACCGTCGTCGGCTTTCTTTCCCACAGCAGCCTTTAGCAAATCCGCGCCGAGCTGGCTTATCTTGGGGGCGGCATCTGCCACGGGTGCGGGTGCCAGCTGTTGCAGCGGCCGCTCAACTTGCTTGCCGTCATCCGGTGTCTCGTCGGGCATTTGCGCCGGCGCTTGAACGATTGAGATCGCGTTGGAATTGGTGACAGTCACGACGCCGTCGGCCGGCGTCGTCACATTCGCATCGTCGATCTTCTGTCCGGCAGCCGGCGCATGATCGGATTCCGGCTGAATGCTGTCGCCGACGTCGCTGGCGGCCTCGGGCTTTGTGATTTTCTTGGCGTCAATTTTTGAAGTGCTCTCGTCAGCCGGCATCTCGTCGGTCGTAGCGACCTCGTCGGTATTTCCCGGCTTTGTATCGTCGTTCGGTTCGGCCGGCTTGCAGTCCTTACTTTTTGCGGTCGCCTGCTTGTCTTCGCTCCTGGAAACCTTGCTGTGCAGCGGCGGCGGCGCAGCCTCGAGGGGTGCTGACGTGTCCTCAATTAGGCTTTCGAACGGGGACGGCGCACGGTCGGATGGCGCCGGACGTGCGACGCGGGGCATATGCAGGTTAGGCGCATGAACTTTGGGATCTGACGCAACTTGTGGCACAGGCGGGCCTCCGGATTTCCGCCGTTTGATGTGCAATCGTCAGGCCAGCCTCGGAATTGTCGAATTTATGTTTTTATTCAATTGCTTGCGCGGGCGAGAGGCGGAGGAAAAGCGCGCCGCGCCCGGCACGCGTGATAGCAAAGCGGCAAAATTTGCCGGTCGTCGGCTCGCATTGCGCACACCCGGTCGCCACCTATAGTAAGAACGGCCATGGCCAACAGTCTTGAACTCGATCGCAGCCCCGAAACGACGCGTGTCGTTGTCGCCATGTCTGGCGGGGTCGACTCGTCGGTGACGGCTGCCCTGCTCAAGGCCGAAGGCTACGATGTGGTCGGCGTGACGCTGCAACTCTACGACCATGGTGCAGCTGTGCATCGCAAGGGCGCCTGCTGCGCGGGCCAGGACATCTACGATGCCCGCAATGTCGCGGAGCGCATCGGTATTCCGCACTACGTTCTCGATTATGAGACGCGATTCAAGGAAGCCGTGATCGACCGCTTCGCCGAGAGTTACATCCACGGCGAGACACCGGTTCCTTGCGTTGAATGCAACATGTCAATCAAGTTTCATGATCTGCTGATCACTGCGCGCGAACTTGGCGCCGATGTACTCGCGACCGGTCACTATATTGCGTCACGCTCGCTGCCCGGCGGGGGTAGGGCGCTCTACAGGGCGCGCGACGAGGAGCGCGACCAGAGCTATTTCCTTTTCGGCACGACGCGCGAGCAACTTGACGTTCTGCGCTTCCCGCTTGGGGAGCGGACCAAGACCGAGACCCGCGAGCTTGCCCGCCGGTTCGGGCTCGCAATTGCCGACAAGCACGACAGTCAGGACATTTGCTTCGTCCCGACGGGCCACTACGCCGACATTATCGAAAGGCTGAAGCCGGGCGCCGCGGAGGCCGGCGATATCGTCGATCTTGACGGGACAGTGCTTGGTACACATTCTGGCATTATTCATTTCACCGTCGGTCAGCGGCGCGGGCTTGGCGTTGCCACCGGCACGCCTCTCTATGTCGTGCGTCTTGATGCCGAACAGCGGCGTGTTGTCGTCGGCCCACGCGACGCGCTGCGCATGAGCCGCATCGTGCTGCGCGACGTCAATTGGATCGGCGAAGGATCGCTTGAGGAGGCGCTGGCCGACGATCGCCGCGAGGTCTTCGTGAAGGTCCGTTCGACGCGTCCGCCGCAGGCCGCCTGGCTACGGCACGGCGCAAGCGGTTGCGAGGTTGAACTGGTCGATGGCGAGCATGGCGTGTCGCCCGGCCAGGCCTGCGTTTTCTATGACGCGGGTGAGGGGCAGGCGCGCGTGCTGGGTGGCGGATTCATCAAGAGTGCGGTTGCGGCCGGCGATATTCGTTCGACCGGCGACGCGCGCGCGGCAGCCCCTGCGATGCGCAGCTAGTTCGCGCCGTGGGGGCTGACATCGATAAAACGAGCGTCGAGCGCGCCTATGCGCGATGGGCACCGGTCTATGATCTGGTGTTCGGCGCGGTGTTCGACGCCGGGCGGCGCGCCGCAATCGCTGTGGCTGAAGAGGCCTGCGGCGAGCACGGCGGCCGGATCCTCGAAGTCGGAGTCGGGACGGGAATCTCGTTGCCCGATTATTCGAGGAAAAACCGGATTGTAGGGATCGATCTCTCCGAGCCGATGTTGCGCAAGGCATATGAGCGAGTCGTCGAGCACAGCCTTTCCAACGTCGAGACATTGGCAGTCATGGATGCCGAGCGCATGGCGCTGCCCGACCAGTCATTCGATGTTGTGGTGGCGCAATTTGTGATCACGGCGGTGCCAAATCCAGAGGCGACACTCAACGAGTTCGCGCGTGTGATCCGGCCGGGCGGAGAGATCGTTCTGGTCAATCACATCGGCGCGGAAGCAGGTCCGCGCCGCGCTTTCGAAGTCTGTTTTGCGCCGATCGCGCGTCGGCTGGGCTGGCGGCCGGAATTTCGCTTCGGCCGCCTGGCCGATTGGGCGGAGCGCCACGGCGGCGTGCGCGTATTGGAGCACCGACCAATGCCGCCGCTCGGCCATTTCTCACTGATCCGCTTTGAGCGCCTCGGCAACCGCGCCTGAGCGGAACTCTCGCTTACATCAAATCGTTATCCAGCTCCTGCAAGTCCGAGCATGGAGCGTGTCATGGCTCGCGAAATCTGTTTTTTCGCCCTGGTGACGTCGGCGCTGTTGCTGCCGTCAGTGGCCACCGCGCAAGCGCCTCCGCTGACAACGGCGCCGGTCGCGCCCAAGGCCGACCAGCTCGACCCGAATTCGTGCGCAAAATCGGACACGCAAGGGACGACCGGGAAGGGGGCCGAAGCCCAAGGTCGTCGTCAGGACGGGAAAGATGATCTGAGCGAAAAGCTTGCGCGCTCGGGTGGTGTCATTTGCCCCCCTGATCACGTCGATCCCGAGATCAGGCAACCGACCCCGCCGACCGGTGGCTCGATGCCCGTCATCCCGCCACCCGGCAGTCCCGGAGGGGATCAATCGGTTCAGCCGAAATAGCCGCGCAGGCGCAATTGCTTGACAGTATTTGCTTCGGCTCCCTATATCGCGCCCATTCCGGCGGTTTGTATCGGAACGGCGGGGTAGCTCAGCTGGTTAGAGCAGCGGAATCATAATCCGGAGGTCGGGGGTTCGAGTCCCTCCCCCGCTACCAAATCCGATCTTCGGCACTTAACAAAGGCAATCGCCCTATCAAAAACGCGGTTCCGCGTGCGTTGGCACGTGACATCAAAGGATTGCCGCATTTTGAGTCCGCGATGGCCCGGATCGCAATCCTGTCGGCCCGTGATCCAAGGTTGATAGCGCGTCCTTGTGGTGGAACAATTGCGTCCATAATTCGTCTTTGTACGTAAATCGACTGCTGAAGCCCTTTGTATAGTCACGGAGGATTTCCATGGCGCGAACCGGAATGTCGCCGGCTCTCCGCAAAGGGCCGGCGAACAGGCCCAAGCGCTCCCTGGATGAAACTCGTGCAATCTGGCTGGAGGCTTTTCGTCGTGTTCGGGCGGAGACGGAAAGGCGTGCATCGCATCTTTCGGCCGAGGACCAGATCGTTCAGTCGATGGCGGATGCAAGCCCGGCCAAGTGGCACCGCGCGCATGTCACCTGGTTCTTCGAGCAATTCCTTCTGGTGCCGCATGACGCCGCGTACCGAGTCTTCGACGAACGATTTCCGTTTCTTTTCAACTCATACTATGTCGCCGCCGGTCCGCGTCATGCGCGGCCGCAGCGTGGTCTGATCACGCGCCCGAACGGCGCGGAAGTCGCTGCCTACCGTGCGCATGTCGATGCCGCAGTCGAGCGGCTGATGGCGCGGGTCCCGGCTGAGGAAGCCGACAGCGTCTTCACGATCGTCGAGATTGGACTGCACCACGAGCAGCAACATCAGGAGTTGCTGCTCACGGACATTCTTCACGCATTTGCGCAGAATCCCACCGATCCGGTCTACGACCCCAAATGGCAGCCTCCGCGCATGACGCTGGGGCCTCGCGGCTATGTCGACGTGCCAGCCGGCGTGCATGCGATCGGTCATGACGGTGACGGCTTCTGTTTCGACAACGAAATGCCGCCTCACGACGAGCTCATCCCGCGCGTGCGGATTGCCCGGCATCTCGTCACGAATGCCGATTGGCTCGAATTCATCTCCGCTGGCGGCTACACGACGCCGTCCCTTTGGCTCTCCGACGGATGGACAACGGTGCAGAACGAAAGCTGGCAGGCACCGGGCTATTGGCGGCAGAAGGATGGAGCCTGGCACGCCGTGACGCTGGGCGGCCTCAGGCCCGTCGATCCGGCTGCGCCGGTGCAACACGTCAGCTATTACGAGGCCGACGCTTTCGCGCGCTTTGCCGGAAAGCACTTGCCGAGCGAGATGGAATGGGAGACTGCGGCGCGCCATGACATCATCGCCGATGCTTTCGGCATCGCTTGGCAATGGACGCGCAGTGCCTATCTACCCTATCCGGGCTATCGCGCCGTCGAAGGCGCGCTCGGCGAATACAACGGCAAGTTCATGGTCAGCCAGATGGTGCTCCGTGGCTCCTCGCTGGCGACGCCCGAAGGCCATGAGCGCGTGAGCTACCGAAACTTCTTCTATCCGCCGACGCGCTGGCAGTTCAGCGGATTGCGGCTGGCAGAGTTCATTTGAAAGGCGCGAGATGGTTGCAACAGCACTCAGAAAACGTATTCCGCAGGAGCAATCCGAATTTGAAATCGATGTGCTCGACGGCCTGCGCGCCGCGCCGAAACATATCCCGGCCAAGTATTTCTACGATGCTGTCGGTTCCGACCTGTTCGAGCGCATCACGGAAGTTCCAGAGTATTATCCGACTCGCTGCGAAATGAGCATTTTGCGCCGGCACTCCGCCGACATCGCAAAGCTCATCCCGGCGGGCTCGGCGCTTGTGGAGTTCGGCAGTGGCTCGAGCAAAAAGGCGCGCATTGTGTTGAGCGCTGCGCCGAAGCTTGCCGCCTACGTTCCGGTCGATATCTGCGGCGAGATGATCGAGCGCGAAGCCGCCGAGCTGCGCGTCGATTTTCCGCAACTGAAAGTGCTGCCCGTCACAGCGGACATATGCAAACCGTTTGCGTTGCCGGCAGAAGCTAAAGCCGCGCCCGCACGCGCCGGCTTTTTCCCCGGCTCAACCATCGGCAATTTTGAGCCGCACGAAGCAGCCGAGTTTTTACGCAATGCCGCGAATATCCTGGGGGAGAGCGCGACCCTCATCGTCGGGGTAGATCTGATCAAGCCCGTCAAGGTTCTCAACGCAGCATACAATGACGCTGAGGGCGTCACGGCAAAATTCAATCTCAACCTGCTGACCCGCATCAACCGCGAGCTCGGGGGGAATTTCCGGCTCGACATGTTTGAACACCACGCCTTTTACAATCGTGAAAAACACCGCATCGAAATGCACCTTGCCAGCCTGAAGCGGCAGAAGGTGCGGGTGGCCGGCGAGACGATTGATTTCCGTGCCGGCGAAACGATCCATACCGAGAACAGCTACAAGTACAGCATCGAATCCCTGGGTGCTCTCGCGCGTGGTGCCGGCTGGCAGCCTACGGGAGCGTGGACGGATTCAAACAAATATTTCTCCATCCAGGCCTTCAGGCTCGGCAAGTGAGATAGGTGACTTGCTGGTATTCGTGCGGCTGCGCTAAGTCTGCCCGAGCCCGATCCAATCTGCGGTCGGGCTCATTCATTCGGATAGGGTGGAAGTCTTATGAAGATCGTCAGATTTGAAGCAAATAACAACCTGCGGCTCGGTGTGGTCGATGGGGACAGTGTTGTCGACCTGCAGGCCCTCGATGGGAATGTGCCGGACGATCTCGCAGAGGTCCTGCGCCGGAGCAATGGTGACCTCTCGTCGATTAGCGCTCTTGCGAAGAAGGCGCCGGCATCCGCGCGCCGTCCCCTAGATGGACTGAAATACGCGCTGCCGGTCGCGCATCCGGGCAAGATCATTTGCCTTGGCCTCAACTACCTCGACCATGTGAAGGAAGGGCCGCAGCGCGACAACATCCCGAAATTTCCGTCGATCTTCTTCCGCGTGCTGACTTCGATGGTGCCTCATGGGCAGCCAATCGTGCGGCCAAGGGAATCGATCCAGCTCGACTACGAAGCCGAAATGGTCGCGATTATCGGCAAGCGCGCCAAGCATCTGTCGATGGGCAATGCGGTCGACTGCATCGCGGGTTATTCATGCGCCAACGAGGGATCGGTTCGCGAATTCCAGCGTCACACGACGCAATGGGGCATGGGGAAGAACTTCGATCGCACCGGCGGCTTCGGTCCCTGGATGGTGACTGCCGACGAAATGCCGCCGGGCGGCAAGGGCCTGAAGATCATGAGCCGCCTCAACGGCAAGACCATGCAGTCCGACAACACCGACAACATGATGTTCCCGTTGGCCGAAACCCTCGTCTATCTAACCAAGGGCATGACGCTGGAGCCCGGCGACGTCATCCTCACAGGAACGCCGTCCGGCGTCGGCCATGCACGCAAGCCCGAACCGGTCTGGATGAAGGCCGGGGATACCTGCGAAATCGAGATCGAAAAGGTCGGTGTTTTGCGTAATCCCATCGCGGACGAGAAGTAAGGCCGTCCCTCCCGTTGACAATGCGGTGTGCGAACGCGTTCCCTAAACAACAATAACAGGGGCGCCCCGTGGGGGAGGTGCGCCGGACATAGGGAGGAAGATCGTGAAACGCACCTATTTCGCAGCTGCTATGGCTGCGGCCTTGACCATCTCGGTGGCTGCGCCGTCCGCGCGCGCACAGGATTGGCCGTCGAAGCCGGTTCACATTCTGATCGGGTTCGGTGCCGGCGGTGGCACCGATGTCGCCACGCGCATTCTCGCCGATGGGTTGTCCGAAGCTTTAGGTCAGCAATTCATCGTTGAAAATCGACCAGGCGCTGGCGGCACCATTGCCGGTGGTATCGCCGCCAAGGCGCCGAAGGATGGCTATACTCTCCTGGCAATCAGCATGGGCCATTCTGTTTCGGCGGTCATGGTCAAGCAGGTGCCCTATGACGCCGTGAAGGATTTCGAGCCGGTCGGGATATTCACAAATTCCGCGTTCGTCGTCGTCGTGCCGAAGAACTCTCCGGCGACCGACATCAAAAGCCTTATCGAATACGTCAACAAACAGCCGGGCAAGCTGAACTATTCGACGGTCGGTTTGGGTTCGACGCAGCATCTTATCGCCGAACATTTGCGTCAGCGCGCGTCGATCAACGCGCAGGCAGTTTCGTATCGTACGACCGGCGAAGTGGTGAGTGCGTTACTGCGCGGCGATGCAGCTTATGCAGTCGAGCTCTATCATCCCATTCGCGGGCAGGTGGATTCCGGCGATGTGCGGATCATTGCCGTCGGCACGCCATCGCGCTGGCCGGCGATTCCGAATGTGCCGACCCTCGCCGAGAGCGGCGTGAGCGGGATTGGCTATCTCGGCTGGTACGGCTTGGTGTTTCCGGCCGGTACGCCCAAGCCGATCGTCGACAGGCTTCACAAGGCGATGCAGGACGTTCTGTCCAAGGACGCCGTCAAGAAGCGCCTTGAAGGCATCGGCGCAGTTGCCAATCTGTCATCACCCGCAGACTTCAGCAAAGTCATTGAATCCGACATCAAGACATTCCAAGAGGTCGCAAAAACGGCCGGCCTTGAAGCGAAATAGGGAACGTCAACTACAAGAGGAATGAAATGGCCGACCAGTTCAACGTGCTCGTCATTTGCGGGTCGCTCCGCAAGGGTTCGTACAATGCCGCACTGACGCGCGCGTTGCCTGGTCTGGCGCCGTCCGGAATGAAATTCGTGACGGCGCCCGCCTTCGAGACGCTGCCACTCTACAACGCGGACATGCAGGAGACGTCCGGTTTTCCGGGGCCGGCGCAAGATCTCGCAGCGGCGGTCCGCGCCGCCGACGGTGTCCTGTTCGTCACACCCGAATACAACTGGTCGATGCCGGGCGGGCTGAAGAATGCTATCGACTGGGTCTCGCGGATGAAAGAGCAGCCGTTCGAAGGCAAGCCGGTCGCCATTCAGTCCTGCTCGCAGGGTCCACTTGGCGGGGCGCGCATGCAATATCACTGGCGCATGTCGATGACGTTCCTCAAGGCTTTCATATTCGGCACGCCGGAGGTATTCGTCGGCAACGCGGCGACCAAGTTCAACAAGGACACGCTCGAGCTGACGGACCAGGGCACCAAAGACGCCGTGAAAACGCAGCTCACGGCGTTCGCTAAGTTCATCGGCCGCGTGAAGGCGGGCGCCTAGCCAGCCGCCTGGGCGCGCTTGGGGAACAGCTGCGGCCGCAGCTTCGGGTGACCGGCCATCGTTTTCGGCGCGTAGGGCGTCTCCGCGCCCAGCTCTTCCGCTGCATGCCAGGCCCAGCGAGGATCCCAGATCGCGGCGCGCGCAAGGCAGATCAGGTCTGCTTTACCGGCTGCGACGATGTCTTCGGCCTGCTGGTAACCCGCGATAAGCCCGACGGTCATCGTCGTGATACCGCTTTCCTTCTTCACCTTTTCAGCGAAAGGCACCTGGTAGCCCGGCGCCAGCGGTATCTTCTGCAGGGGCGAGAGGCCGCCGGTGGAGACGTCCATGTAGTCCATGCCGCGCTTCTTGAGCTCCTTGGCAAGGACAACGGTCTCTTCGGGGGTCCAGCCGCCATCGACCCAGTCTGTCGCCGACACGCGCATGCCAATCGGCTTCTGCTCGGGCCACACGGCACGCACCGCCTCGAACATCTCGATGGCAAAGCGCATGCGGTTTTCCAGCGAGCCGCCATATTCGTCGATGCGCTGGTTGGACAACGGCGACAGAAATTGGTGCGTGAGATAGCCATGCGCGCCATGCAACTCGATCACATCGTAGCCGATGCGATCGACGCGCTTGGCAGCGGTGGCGAACTCGCCGATGCAGCGCTTGATGTCCTCTTTCGTCATTGCGTGCGGCACCGGCCAGCCGGTGTCATAGGGAATGGCTGACGGCGCTTCCGGAGTCCAGGCGTCCGGTCCTTCGAGGATCGGCTTGCCGCCGGCAGCGGGAGGTGTGGTGGGTCCCTTGCGACCGGCATGCGCAAGCTGCACCCCGAGCTTCGCCACGCCGTATTGCCGACAGAAATCGTGCACGCGCTTGAGCGCGGCCTCGTTATCGTCCGACCACATCCCGGCGCATTTCGGAGAGATGCGCCCTTTCGGATTGACGTTCGTCATCTCGCACATCACCAGGCCGGCAGCGCCGAGCGACATGTTGCCAAGATGCATCAGGTGCCAGTCATTGGCCGAGCCGTTGTTCGAATTGTACTGACACATCGGCGAGACCACGACCCTGTTCGGTAGGGTCAGTCCACGCAGGGTGATGGGAGAAAACAGAACGCTAGCCATTGGGAAGGCTTCCTTTCACTGAGAAAACTTCAGATGCCGGTGTGATAGGCGTGCATGGCGACGACGAGACAGCAGATCGCCCAGAACACGCAATATTCGATGCCGCCGATGACCCAAATCCAGCTCTTCGTGACTTTGTAGGTGGCAGCGCCCGCAACCAGCAGATGGATGAATGCGATGAAGGCAACATATTGGAGGTAGATGCCGAAAAACAACCCAATGCAAAGGACCGTCTCGATCGCACCCGCGATGTACATCCAGGTTGCGGGAGGCTTGAAGCCCGCCTTGACGAAGAACTCAAGCGTTGCGGGCACGGTGATCTTGCCGATGATGTGCGGAATAAAGAACACCGCGCAGATGATGCGCAGGATGTTGAACTCATTGAGCAGATTGAATTTGTCGGCAAGCGACATGGCAGCTATCCCCCCGGTTGGCTATTCAAAATCGCACTTCCTGGTGCGTGCGCCAACCCCTCGCATCGTTTCTAGAGCTTCTTCCCCTTCAGCCAAGCCTCGCCCCTGGCATAAAGCGCCGCAAGCGGCGCTCCGTCGAGCCCTGGAAGCTCGTCCTTGATTGTGTAGCCGATCTTGCTCTGGAGGTAGGCGAGGTGGCGGTAGCCTTCCGGAAATTGCGCCAGGTGCGCCTTGTCGAGCGTGAGCTTTGCATCGGGATCAACGGGGTCTATGCGGTCTTTCTCATAGGCGAGCCGCCGCAGCACGATGCCCCAACGGCCTTTGCGTTTTTCCAGAAAATCGTAGAAGCGTCCGCTGCACACGACGTCGCAGAGCACGCCCTCGACTTTGGCGCGCTGCGAGATCGTCATCTTGGTCTGCGCGATCGCGCGCCTGCCTTTGATGTCGATGCTCATGCCGCCAAGCATATGCATGATGCGCACGCCGCGATCATAGCCTTCCTGGCTGACCCGAATGAAATCCTCGTAGGAGCCTTGAAACCAGGTTGCCCACATCTGCCCGTCCTTGTGCCAAACGGTACGGAAGCGGTCCCACATGCGTGCATCGCGCCATAGCACCCAGTTCTCGATCAGGTCGCGGATCGCAAGTCGGTCGGCCGTGTCGCGCGGCATGAATATTCTCCCCCGTGCTCGCTTGTAGCGAGCTTCGTCCCGTTGCAAGAATGTACGAGGACAAGAGCGGCCGCGACAAGGCCGCGGTACCACCGGGAGAATTTGATGCCAAGGCTGGCCGGAAAAACTGCAATCGTTACCGGTGGTGCCAAGGGCATTGGGCGGCACTATTCGCAGGCGCTCGCGGCGGAAGGCGCGCGCGTGATGATCGCCGATATTGCGGACGGCCGCGGACTTGCCGAGGAAATCGCAGGGCGCTATGGCGCAAATTCCGTTGCCAGTGCGACATTCGATGTCAGCGACGAAAAAGCGGTTAAAGGTCTGGTCGCCGAAACCATCGAACGGTTTGGCCAAATCGATGTGCTGGTGAACAATGCGGCGCTCTATGCCACGTTGAGGCCGAGACCTTTCAATGAATGGGACAGCGAACTATGGGATCGCGTGATGGCGATCAACGTGCGCGGGACGTATTTGATGGTCCGCCATGTCGCGCCGCACATGATGGCACGGCGTAGCGGCAAGATCATCAATATCGCCTCGGGCGCGCCATACAAAGGCGTGCCACGCATGCTCCCTTACGTGACGTCGAAGGGGGCGATCCTTGCTTTCACGCGCTCATTGTCGCGCGAGCTCGGCGAATACGGCATTGCGGTGAACTCGCTCTCGCCCGGTTACACCCTGAGCGACACCGGGCTTGCGAACACAGCGCATGTTGAGGACGAGAGAATTCCTGTGCGGAATAGCCGCGCTTTTAAACGCGATGAAACTCCGGAAGACCTGTTAGGCGCACTTGTGTTCCTCGCATCCAGCGACAGCGATTTCGTGACAGGCCAGTCGCTCGTGGTCGACGGCGGGTCGGTCAATAACTGAAGGAGAGCGCAGCGATGAAGGTCGAACGGCCGGTGCCATTGTGGCCACATCCGTTACGAGGCTGAAATCGATCCGGATACGGTCGCGATCTGCAACTGCACCGATTGTCAGACCCTGTCCGGTTCTGCGTTCCGCACTGTGGTGCCGACGAAAAAAGGCAGCTTCAAACTCTTGCACGGTGAGCTGAAGATCTACGTCAAGACGGGCGAGAGCGGAAACAAGCGGCCGCAATCATTTTGTCCACAATGCGGTTCGCCCATCTATTCCACCAGCACCGAACCTGATCCTAAGATCCACTCGATCCGCGTCGGTACCCTCAACCAGCGCGATCAGCTCATCCCGAAGCTGCAATATTGGCACCGGTCCGCTCAGCGGTGGACTTCGGGCATCGGGGCACTGCCAAGTTTTGAAAAGCAGCGTCCGTAGGCCGGGTCTCGCGCCACATAGCCGTTATGCGCCCGGTTTCACGGGTTTAAGCGGCGCACGCGGTGGGCTATATTCGCTACAAATGGAATAAGCGGTTCACGGAGGAGCCCAATGACGCTCGCGATCGACACCGCGCAGGCCGGCAACAAGCACAACATCACCGGCGCGCGTCAGGCCTACTATGACAAGATTTCAAAGTACCACCTCGCGCCCCTGTGGGAGGTGCTCAAAGGTCTGGTGACGCCCGAGCCGAAGACCCAGATGCAGCCGGCGCTGTGGAAATTCCCCGAAGTCGAGAAGCTGATGCTCGAGGCCGGCGACGTTATCACCGCCGAGGAGGCCGAGCGCCGCGTGCTCGTGCTGGAAAATCCCGGTGAGCCGGGCAAGTCACGCATCACCAATACGCTGTTCGCGGGCATCCAGCTGATACTGCCGGGCGAGATCGCCGACGCGCACCAGCACGTCGCTTCGGCAATTCGTTTCGTGCTCAAGGGCAAGGGCGCCTACACGGCCGTCGAGGGCGAGAAGGCGCAGATGGAGCACGGCGACTTCATCATCACCGCTAACTGGGCGCCGCACGATCACGGCAACCCTGGTAAGGAACCAGTGATGTGGCTCGACGTGCTCGACATGCCGACGATCAATCATTTCCAGACATCGTTTGCCTCGCACTTCGACGAGAAGATGCAGCACGTCAATCACCAGGACGGCGACTCATTCGACCGCTACGCCACAGGGGTGCTGCCGGACGGTGCGCCGGTTCACCTCAACCGCTCGCCAGTGATCAACTACCCCTACGCCAAGATGCGGCCGATCCTGCAGCGGCTAAAGTCGACCGGGGACATCGACAAGCGTCACGGCGCGCGCGTGCGTTACGCCAACCCGATCAACGGCGGACCGGTCCTGCCGACGATGGGCGCCAATCTCGCGCTGCTGCCGAAAGGCTTCAAAGGCGAACCCTATCGCTCGACCGACGGCACCGTATTCTGCGTCGCCGAGGGCAAGGGTACGACAGTCGTCGACGGCAAGGAGCTTTCCTGGGGCGTCAACGACGTGTTCGTCGTGCCGCCGTGGAAGCGCTACCAGCACAATGCCAGCGAGGAGGCGGTGCTGTTCTCGATCTCCGACCGCCCGGCGCAGGAAGCGCTCGGCATCTGGCGCGAAGGCCACTGAGCCGATTTACGCTCAATAGGGCGTCGCCGGCACTTCGGCGGCGCCCTTTTTGCCGCGCATCCAGTCAATCGCAAGCACGACGATCGCCGCCGTCACGCCGGCGACGTTGATCCAGATAGCACCCGCAAACGCCTCGGGCGGCAGCACCACGGCGAGCGAAATAACGGCGTAAGTAGCGCGGCCCATCGGGTTGAGCCGCGCGAGGGAGAAGCCGACCGCCGCGACCGTGCCGAGCCAGATACCAAAGGTGACGCGCGAGAAGTTGAGCGCGATTTCGGTCCAGCTGCCGTCCATCAGCAGGCTCGGCGTCAGCACGAACAGGAAGGGCAGGATGAAGGTCGACCAGCCGACCACGCACGCCATCCAGCCGGTGGTCCAACCGTCGGTGCGCGCGATGTTGGCGGCCGCATAGGCGGCAAATGCAACCGGTGGCGTGATCATTGAGAGGATGCCGTTGTACATCACGAACATATGGGCGGCCATCGGCGTGACGCCGAGCTTGACGAGTGCCGGCGCGAGCAAGGTTGCTGTCAAGATGTAGACGCTGACCGTCGGCAGACCGATGCCGAGGATAAAGGCAAGCACTGCGATCAGGAGAAGCAGCAAGAAGACGTTGCCGGCCGCGAGTGCGAGGAGCTGGATAGTCATGCTGAAGGCAAGGCCGGAAATGCTCATGATACCGACCATGATGCCTGCAGCCGCGCCGATCAAAATGATGTCGAGCGACACGCGTCCGGTTTCCATGATCGCCTTGAGCATGTTGATGACGCCGAGCCGCTTGCCGCGGTAGCCGAAGATCATCGCCAGCACGATCAGAATGGCGGTTGAGTAGATCGCCGCCTTTTCCGGCGTTAGATTGCTCAACTCCGGATACATCAGTGCAAAAACAAGGAAGGCGATTGGCACCAGGAAGTGCCATCCGGACTTGAGCACCTCGGACACAGCTGGCGCTTCGGCGATCTTGGCTGACCCGATCTTGTGCTTGGCGGCTTCGAGATCAACGTGGAAGAACAGGCACAAGTAATAGAGCAGTGCCGGGATGGCGGCCGCGATGCAGACCGAGCCGTAGGGCACTTGCAGAAACTCCGCCATAATAAAGGCAGCGGCGCCCATCACCGGCGGCATCAATTGCCCCCCGGTCGAGCCGACTGATTCGATGGCTGCGGACCGGTGCGGCGTGAAGCCGGATTTGACCATCGTCGGAATCGTCACAATGCCGACCGCGAGCACGTTCGAGACCGCGCTGCCCGAGATCATGCCGAAGAGCGCGGAACCCACGACCGCGATCTTTGCTGCGCCGCCCCGGAAGCGGCCCATGGCCGCCATCGAGATGTCGGCGAAGAAGTCCGCGCCGCCGGTACGCGCCAGGACCTGGCCAAGGATTGTGAACGGGATGACGACGAGCACCGCGACCTGAAGGATGTTGCCGATGGCGCCGTTAAGGTCTAGGCCGACATAAGTGATCATGCGTTCGGGCGAGACGTAGCGCGTCTGGAAATCGCCCGGCAGATGCGGGCTAATATAAACGTAGACCGCGATACCGGCGATCATGCTGACGAAGCCCCAGCCGTTGGTGCGGCGGCTCGCTTCCGCGATCAGGATGATCAAGAGGATGCTGACGAGGAGGGCGTCGAGCGGCAGGAAGGCGGCGTCGAGCGTCAGGTGCTCGTAGCGCAGCGCGATGTAGCCGCACAAAGCCACTGAGGCAATGACCGCAGCCCAATCGAGGGCGTTACGCGGGCGCGAGGTGTCGGCGATGTAAGCGAGCGCGAGCGTCAGGCCAAGGCAGATCGTGAGAAACTGCTCGGTGTAGAAGCCGATGCCGAACACCGAGCGCGGAATGTCGAGTACCCAGATAACGACCGCGGCGACCAGCAGGGACTGGAAAACGTTGGTCCAGAAAACCGTGGCGCCCGACGCTGCTGAGGCAAACTCCGCGGCGTCGGGGATAATGCGTTCTTCGCTCAATTGATCGCCTTGGCCTCAATGTTGTGGTCCTTGAAGTATTTCAAGGCACCGGGGTGATAAGGCAAATCATACTTCTTGTAGAGCGCGGCGGCGCTGAAATCGCGCAAGGCCGGCTGGATGGTGACAAGTTCGGCCTTGTTCTTCTCCAGCGTGTCGATGAACTTATAGACGACGTCGTCAGGCACCTTGGCGTTTGTGAAGATCATATTGTCCCAGGTGTAGATTCCCATCGGTTTCTCGACGCCGATGAAGAAGCCATTCGGGACACCGGGCGTCAGGTAGCCTTCCGGTAGAAGTTTCTTCGCCGCCGCCATGCCACTTTCCGGGATCTCCAGGGCGCGAATGCCGCCAACGGTGGCATCGACTTCCCGCACCTTCGGCGCGCCGAAGGCGAAGAAGAACATGTCCGCAGCGCCGGAGGCGAAATCGTCTGCGCCGCGAATGACGTTCGGAATGAGAACAGGCACGACGTCCTTCTCGGTTAGCCCGCCGGTAGCGAGGATCGCCTTGACCAGTGGGTCGATGGTGCGCATCGCGGAGTAGCCCATGCCGACCTTCTTGCCTTTCAGGTCGGCGATCATCTTCATGTTGGTGTCCTTGCGGACCCAGAAAGCGCCGCGCAGCGGATGCAGCGAGCCGATCAGACGGATGTTCGGGCTCGACTGCTTGGCTTGTTCGACCTCGAAGATGTTGGCGATACCGAACTCGGCTTCGCCGCGGCTGATCAGCGGAATGAGAACCGACTCGCCCGCGGTCGGCTGCACGACGACGTTTGCGCCGGCTTTTTCCTTGAGCACCTTGGCGACCGCTGATGCGGACGTATGGTTGAGCGTCCCCGGCTGCATGGTGGCAAAGCCGTAGGTCTGCGCACTGGCGATGCCCGCGCTGAGCACAAGGGCCGTGAGGCCTCCTGCGAAGGCGGCGGGACGAAATGCCCCAATGTGAACTCGGATCATCGTTTATCCTCCCAGCTGATTGTTTCTGGTTATACGACAGCTGCGAAGCCGCAGCTCCGCCTTGCCCTACCGGCAATTTTGCACAGGATGGAAAGCAATGCGAGGTTGCGCGTTATAGTTTCTGCTGTTTGGGGACCGTGCCCAACGAATTAAATTTCCCGGTGACCGGGAATAGGGTGGCTCAGGAGAATTCCATGCAAATGCAACAATTGAGTGCCGGGCGCGGGGCCTTGACTGCCGTACGAACGGGCGTCGGCCGCGACCTCGTCATCCTCCATTCGCTCCTTGCCGACCGACATGCCTTCGATCCGGTGTTGGAGGCACTGGCCGCCAAACATCGCGTGACCTTGTTCAATCTGCCCGGATTCCACGGATCGCAGCCGGCGATGCTGGCGCTGATGGATGCCTATCTCGCCACAATCGAAGATGGCTTCGATGAATTCGAAGTCGCCAAGGATGCTATTCTGCTGGGGAATGGATTCGGGGGCACTGTCGCGCTGGCTTTTGCACTCGCGCATCCCGAACGGATATCCAAGCTGGTGGTTAGCGACGCCGCGGCCGCCTTTCCTCCGGAAGGGCGACAGGCCTTTGCTGTGATGGCGGAGAAAGTCGCCGATGGTGGCCTTGGCAGCATTGCCGAGATTGCCGCGAAGCGCGTGTTCTCACCGACCTATCTTGCCGCGCATCCGGAAAAGATCGAAGAGCGCAAGAACGCTCTGCTCGCGATCGATCCAAAGGCCTTCCAGGCGGCCTGCAAGATCTTGCAGGAAACGGATCTTATGCCGCAGCTTCATCGCCTCCAGGTACCGACGCTGGTCGTGTGCGGTGAATTTGATCAGGCGACACCGCCGGCGCTCAACAAGCAGATCGTGGAAAAGGTGGCGGGCGCGCGATACATCGAACTGCCAGGTTGCGGCCATTGCCCGCCGCTCGAGCAACCAAAACAGTTTCTTGCCGCGATTGGCGATTTTGTAGGGCTATAGCTATTCCTTGCGGTCGAATCGCCGGATCTCGACCTTACCCCAGACGCCGTTCTGATGGAATGGATCGGCACGGTTAAACTTCTCCGCGCTGGCGCGGTCGGATGTTTCCAGAACCATCAGGCTGCCGATTGAGGTGGCGCCATCGTCCGACACCAGTGGTCCACCGACCGTAATGGTCACGCCGAAAGCTTTCGCGTTCTTCAGATGCGCGACGTGGGCGCCGTGCACGGCCTTGCGCTTGTCGGTCGCATCGGGATTGTCCAGCGTGAAAACCGAGAACAACATTGTTGCCTCCGATCAGTTGAGCGATGTCAGCACGGCCTTGGCGATTGCTGCCGTACCGTCGCCGCCGCCGTATTCCATGGGCTTGATGCCGCCGGCATAGGCCTTGTCGACAGCGCGCTCGATCCGCAACGCAGCGTCCGCTGCCGGCGGATGGTCGTGCTTGTCGGCGAGCCAATCCAGCATCATCGCCGCCGACAGGATCATCGCCGTGGGGTTCGCCTTGCCCTGTCCCATGATATCGGGCGCAGTGCCATGGCACGGCTGGAAGACCGCGTGCTTGTCTCCGATATCGGCCGACGGAGCGATGCCAAGACCACCAATCAGGCCGGCGGCAAGATCGGACAGGATGTCGCCGAAAATGTTCTCCATCACCATAACGTCGAAGTCCCACGGCTTGCGCACCATCAGCGCGGCGCAGGCGTCGACATAGACGTGATTGGCCTTCACGTTCGGAAAAGCTTTTGCTCGTTCGTCGAAAATCGAGCGAAAATACGCGTATGCCTTGAAGGCATTGGCCTTGTCGACACAGGTCAGAAGACCTGGTTTTCCGCGCTTTTTTCGCCGTTCGGTGAGACGCAGCGAGAAGTCGAACAGCCGCTGCGAGGTCTTGCGGGTGATCACCAGCGTCTCGCGCGCCTCATCCTGCGTGACGATGCCTTTGCCCATCGATGCAAACAGGCCTTCGGTCGATTCGCGGATCAGGATGAAATCGATCCCGTGCTTATGCGCGTCGACGATCGGACTCGGCACGCCCGGAATGAGCCGGGCAGGGCGCACGCCGGCGTAAAGGTCGAAAATGAAGCGCAGCTCGACCTGCGGCATGATTTCGGTATTGTCGGGGTAGCGCACGCTCGGCAGGCCGCAGGCACCGAGCAGGATGGCATCCGCTTCCTCGCACAGCTTAACGGTCGACTCCGGCATCGACTTGCCTGTGTTCTTGTAGTGGCCGGCGCCTGCCGCACTTTCGGTGAACCGGAATTTCAGGCTCGGCGTGGTCGCCTCGATCCGCCGCAGGATCTCAAGCGTGGGCGTCATCACTTCCGGCCCGATGCCGTCGCCTGGCAGAACTGCGATATGGAAGGCGGTGTTTGCGGTCATGGAATTTCCGGATGGTCTTGTGGCAGTCGCGGCGCTAATGAATACGTCCACGCGGTTGTACGCAAGGGATCAATAAGGAAGGCCATGCCGCAGTTTGCCGCCAATCTTGGGTACCTCTTCACCGAACGCCCTTTGCTCGAACGGATTGACGCCGCGTCAGCCGCCGGGTTCAAGGCGATCGAATTGCAATTTCCTTATGACGTGCCGGCCGCTGCCGTGAAAGCTGCGATCGGCAAAAATAACCTGACCGTTCTCGGCATCAATACGCCGCCTGGCGAGCGGGAGGGGGAGTTCGGGCTTGCGGCGGTGCCCAGCCGGCAGAAAGACTGGCAGGTCCTGTTTGCGCGCGCACTCGAGTACGCGAGCGCGATCGGCGGCAGCGCAATTCACTGTCTTGCCGGCAAGGTCGCGCCCGAGCAGCGGCCCGCCGCCGATCGCGTATTCATCGACAATCTTGCACGCGCGGCAGACCTTGCGGCAGCCAAAAACATCACATTGCTGATCGAGCCGATCAACGCGCGCGACCGGCCGAATTATTTTCTAAATCATGTCGAGCACGCGGCCGATGTGATCGCAAAGATCGGGAAGCCGAATATCCGGGTGCAGTTCGATTTCTATCACGTGCAGATTGTGGGCGGCGATCTGATCCGTCGCCTGGAAAAGTTCCTGCCGGTGATCGGTCACCTGCAATGTGCCGCCGTGCCGTCGCGGCATGAACCCGATGAAGGCGAGGTCAACTATCCGGCGGTGTTCGAGGTCGTGGATCGGCTCGGCTACCGCGGGTGGATCGGCGCCGAGTATCGGCC